>Ga0074045_10004541_pt1 | contig 12290 bp, 8 predicted proteins | sample BogForMeECP23OM2_FD_94442 | JGI IMG/M metagenome (GOLD analysis project Ga0074045, IMG submission 94442) | Bog forest soil microbial communities from Calvert Island, British Columbia, Canada - Bog Forest MetaG ECP23OM2 | ecosystem: Environmental > Terrestrial > Soil > Wetlands ...
CACCATAACGCGCCCGACATACTGCATGCTTCGGCCATCTCGATCAAGGCCGGCACTGACCTGTCTTGCAGCATCTGGTCGCCGGGCTTCAACACGCTGGCCGATGCCGTACGCCAGGGTGTTGTCTCTGAGGCATTGGTGACCGCTGCGGCAGAGCGCCTCTACACCGCGCGCATGCAACTCGGATTCTTCGATCCTGCTGGAGAGAACACTCTGGATCGCATTCCGTTTTCCACCGTTGCCTCTGAGCAACATCGCAAGGCCGCTCTCAGGGCTTCGGAAGAGTCCATGGTGCTGTTGCAGAACAACAATGGTGCCTTGCCGATCAGCAAGGCGCCTCACGATATCGCTGTAGTGGGGCCGACCGCGGACCTGCTGGTCTCGCTGGAAGGCAACTACAATGGGCAGCCGCTGCATCCGGTGAGTGCGCTGGATGGTATCACCAAGCAATTTCACTCCTCCACGATTCACTATGCGCAGGGCGCCACGCTCGCTAACGGCACCAGCGTACCTGTGCCGCGCACCGCATTCGGCAGCGGCCTGCGCACCGAGTTTTTCGCTACTCCTGACTGGACTGGCCGCCCGGTGCACGTAGCAACCGAGCCCGAGATCCAGCAAGACTGGGACAATGCCGCCCCCGCGCCTGAAGTTCTGACCTACGACTACTCGGTCCGCTGGTCCGGCACGTTACGCGTTCCGGCAACGGGCAAGTACGTCTTCACGGTCGAGCCCGGATCGGCTTTCCCGTACTCGCCCAAAGAGACGTACCGGTTTGTTCTCGACGGCAAGGTCCTCTCCGAAGGCGATCTCAATAGCGGCAAGCCGAGTACCAAGCCCACAGGTGCGCCCAGTACTGCTCCGCCTTCGATGTCGAACTCGAAGCCGGCAAAGGTGGAAGTCACGTTCACCGACACCAACCCGCACGACTTCCGGCTAGAGTACAGCCACTCTGGCGATCTCTCGGGAGGCGGGGTCACCTTGAACTGGGAAGCCCCGGCGCAGGCGCAGATCGACGAAGCCGTGGCGGCCGCGAAAGCGTCTGATGTGGTTCTCGCCTTCGTGGGGCTCTCGCCTGAACTCGAGGGAGAGGAGATGCCGATCAAGATCGAAGGCTTTGATGGCGGAGACCGCACCAGCATCGATCTTCCAGCAGCGCAGCAGCATTTGCTGGAGGCGCTTGGTGCAACTGGCAAGCCCGTCATCGTTGTCTCCCTGAGCGGCAGCGCACTCGCCCTTACCTGGGCCAAGGAACATGCCGCCGCGATTCTTCAGGCCTGGTATCCGGGCGTGGATGGCGGAACCGCGATTGCCCGCACACTCACAGGCGCCAATAATCCAGCGGGCCGACTGCCAGTGACTTTCTATGCCGGTACGAGCGACTTACCGGCGTTCACCGACTATTCGTTCAAGAACCGAACCTATCGTTATTACACCGGAAAACCGCTCTGGGGCTTTGGATACGGACTGAGCTATTCCACCTTTCAATACGGCGCGGTCAAACTATCGAGCACCACCGTCAAAGCGGGTCAGCCGGTTACAGCAACCGTCATCGTCACCAATAACAGCAAGGTGGGCGGAGATGAGGTTGTGGAAGCCTATTTGAAGACGCCACAGGGCGATGGCCCGATCCACTCGCTCGCCGGATTTCAGCGGGTGCACCTCAATGCCGGTGAGAGCCGGGAGGTGACGCTCGAGCTGAGTCCACGGTCCCTCTCGGCGGTCGATGCCAAGGGCCAACGATCCATCTTGCCGGGGACGTATCACCTGAGCCTTGGATCAACCCAACCAGGGGAGAGTGCCTCCAAGTCCGAGGCCGACTTCACGGTGAACGGAACGGTTGCCTTGCCCAAGTGAGGTCGTAAACACGAATGCGTACCCTCAGAGTTCGTGGCGATTATGGCGACATCTTTATTTTTCTGCTCTACATAACTACAACACAAACTCACTGTATGAAGCTATTTACAATCATGCAGCTAAAAAACTTACAGAATAATTTTGCGCTGTAGTACATAACTATAACAATAGGTCGCATGGCGAAAGCGGTCGAAATCAGGGCGCAGGTGCTGGACCGCTGAAGGCGAGTTGTCAAAGAGCCGCGAGCAGCGGCGGCTTGGGCCGCAAGGTGAGGGACACAAATCCCTTCCCCGTCATGACCTATAACGCGGTGGCCGAAGTAGAAGACATAAAAATCGGCTGCACGACGAAACGAAAGTAACCAGCGTTTCCCGGAATGGGAATAGCGCGGCAGAGAGAAGAGACGCAGGGACTCGAGCCGCACCTAAGGATTGCGGCGGTTGTTGCTGCCGGCCTTATGGCTGGCGGCCGCACTGAAAATCGGAGTCACCATCAGTTCGATGGCGCTCGCGATGCGATCGACCGACACTCGATTGGGCGTGCGCAGCCATTCTTTGGCGGCCCCAAAGATGGCCCAAGCGACCGTGGATGCCAGCAGTTCCGAGGAAACCTGCCGGCGGCCAGGGTTAGCTTTGATTCCTTCCAGGATCATATTGCGCATGACCGCGACGATGGCCGTTTCCAAATGCTGTCCTGAGCCAGACTGCGAATTGATGTTGGCCCGGGGCATCTCGGCGAGGTAAGTGCAAACCCCGATGGCCATCGTCCGTACTGCGCCTTGGCAGCCATCAAACCGTATGTTTCGCTCCTCGAGAAGTTGGCAGAAACGCGCGGCAACCAGGCATTCCAGCAGTGCGAACTTGTCGGTGTAATGGTCGTAAAAAGTAGCGCGGTTCAGGGTCGCTGTCTCGGATATGTCGTGGACGGAGATCTCGTCGAAATCTTTTTCCGACAACAGCTTCTCAAGGGCGTCCTGGAGTGACCGGCGGGTACGTCTGATCCTGGGATCGAGCGCAACTGTATCAATAGAGGAGGACATAGGCTGTTCTTGCATCATAGCGAATTTTTTGCATCGACGACATTCGTTGTTCATCTATTCAACAGATGTTGTTTTAACGTCATTCGTCGCAAACAACAACTGACTCGCATTACATCTTGAGGAGGATCCAATGAAACTCGCCGCGACCATCGCCCGCTACCTGCTGGGATTGATTTTTACAGTATTTGGATTGAACGGTTTTCTGCACTTCCTGCCGATGGGTACAGTTCCCCCGCTGGCGGCGCAATTTATAGGCGCCCTGATTCAATCTCACTACATGGCGGTGGTCTATGCACTGCAACTTGCATGCGGGCTGCTGCTATTAGCGAACCGCTATGTGCCGTTAGCGCTGACGATACTGGGGGCGATCATTTTCAACATCATTTTGTTTCACATCTTCATGGCGCCTGCCGGATTGCCATTGGCGGCTCTTGTGACGCTACTGTGGGCGGTGGTCGCGTGGCGCACGCGCTCGGTCTTTGCGCCGATCTTGCAGAACTCTTATGAGACTGCGGCGGTGGGCAAGGAAAGCGGTCGTGAGGTGCGGTCGGTCGCGTAAGCGTGTCGTTTTGGCATTCGCCCCACAATTGCCAACATCGGGCAATTGTGGGCCACCTGCAAAAACCCCGCTCAAGCTTCGCTTGAACGGGGCACCCGTCTTGACTAGGCCACCCGCCGAAATCAGGGAATAATCTTGATGTCGCCTTTGAATTCGTGATAGTTGCGGAAGTCAATAATGTTGTGGCTGCAGTAGCGGCTGCCTCGTTGACAACCCAAGGTCTCGGCATGGACCGGAAGCAGAAACGATTTCTCGCCAACCAGCACGTCCGAATAATCAATCGCGGATTCGACCTCGTCCATCGCGAAATCCGACGGTATGTTGCGGGCCTGCATCTCGATACGCAGGACGCGCGCGGTATTCGGATCCACCCATACCGAGCCTGCGTAAGCCGTAATCACAGTCTGAGAGCCGACGGACAACCTCCAGTGTGAATTTTCACTCCGCACTTGAAAGTCGTAAACCTGGGCACGAGAGCCCGAAATGGTAGACGAACGGCCGGAACTGAACTGCGCCTTCGAAGCGGGGTCAAAAAGGTCCAGCATTGCAGACGCAAATTCTCCGGTCGACCAGGAGCCATCGATGTCCTGCAGGTGCTTGTCCGTGGCGCGGTTATTGATCTTCACATTACGATAACTTTCCTGCCCATCCTCGTAAATGATTTCAGCTGAAACCAAGTCCTGGAGCACTTTCTCCCCGCGGCCTTGCTGGGTAAACCGCGACATGAACTCCTGGCAAATAAAGTTGGGGAGCTTCTGTGAAAACTGGAACGCCGCCTCTCTGGCCCGTTCGACTAGGGGTGCGGAGGGAGGCAGCGAAGGCCGGGGTACGGAGTCCGCAGGGTCCGACTCGGCCGGCGGCGGCTCTGGACAGGGAGGCAGCGCCGGCTGTGTGCCTCGCTTCAAAGTGGGAGGATCGTCAGAGCAAGGAGACGCACTCGGCGTTTGCGATTGGGTTGCCTGCGGCGGAGTGGGGTCGCCATCACTGGCTGACGCTGACGAATCAGCGCCGAGTGGTGAGCTGTTGTCGGGAACGGGCACGGCAACGGAGAACGCCCCGATAAAGTTATAGTTGCCGCCAAGTTCGGCCTTGGCGGGAGTCGCGGCCAAAGCCAGCGTTATGGCGACTATGGCGCCACCCAAGCGAAGCCAGCGGCCCGTACGTTGAAGGCTGCATCCTTTCACAGACTCACCTTCTTTCGAATCTAGCACAATTCGCAGGCCCGCTAGTTCAGCTGGTGCGTCGCGCGCATCCATAGTTTTCCAGGGCATCTCGGTTTACACCCGCGCACTCACTACGCTCGCGCCGGAGTGTAAAGGATGTCATGGGACACCTTGTAAAGGATGTCATGGGACTGAACAGGAAGCCCGGATGGGGCACCCTCTCGTAGATTTTTCAAAGATGTCAGGACGCGGGACGGGTCACCCTGAACCCAGGTTAGCCCAAAGGAAGGGCGAACCTGGGGCACCCGGCAAGAGTCGCGGTTGGGTGGGTGGCGTGCGCTTGCGTCAGGAAAATCCCCACCCCGCCAAAAGCAGGCGGGATGGGGCACGCTCCCGGCGAATTTTCAGGGATGTCGGGACGCGGGGCGCGCCACCCGGCGAGATTCCCCCACGATCAGACCTTGCTTATCGCACTTAGTCGAGTGATAATGACGCGGATAATGCCGCCCAAAGAGTCGCCTAACAAGTCCAAAAACCCTGCCGTACTTGTCGCTACTATTACGGCTGTAGCGGCAATCATTGCAGCCTTGATTCAGGCTCATCCATGGAGCGCAACTTCAGGCCCAGCGAAACCAGCAGAGGAAACACCGAAGTCCGTTACCGCAATATCGAGACCGCAGAAGATATAAAGGAACCCATCACTCGGGCGTCCAAACCAGCAGAAGAAACAGGAAAACCCAAGCGACCGTTATGCCAACGCCGCCCTTCGCTTCCTTGGATTCGTTCGCGAGGACTGCCACGTCAAACTCCACAAACTCCACAGGACGTCGACGTCCACCTGTGACCAGATGGCCGTCCTGTGTCTCTGTCATGTTCGTGTTGATGATGGCTTCTGAGTTCTTCTCTTTGAGTCGCCTTTGAGCATCCTCGATACCATCAACGATCTGAATTAGGGTTTCTGCGACAAATTCTTTCAATTCCACACACGCCCCCACGATGCCTGTTAAATGACGAGAAGTGGGGTGGGCTTGTGCCCACCCCACTTCAATAATCCAGATTGCCCGGTAACGCGGGCCTCAAGGCTCGCTCTACCGGTGACAACTACACCAGGCCCTGATCGAGCATGGCGTTGGCGACCTTGAGGAAGCCGCCGATGTTGGCGCCGTTGACGAGGTTGCCGGGCGTGCCGTACATCTCGGCCGTCTCGTAGCAGGTCTTGTGGATGGCGATCATGATCTTGTGCAGACGATCGTCCACTTCCTCGCGGGTCCAGGTCAGGCGCATGCTGTTCTGCGACATTTCCAGACCTGAGGTTGCGACTCCACCGGCATTGGCCGCCTTGGCCGGGCCATAGAGCACTCCGGCTTCGAGAAACAGCTTGGTGGCTTCGAGCGTGCTTGGCATGTTCGCGCCCTCGGCAACCAGCTTGCACCCGTTGTTGATGAGGTTGGTGGCATCCTTCACGTTGATTTCGTTCTGCGTGGCGCTCGGGAAGGCGCAATCCGCCTTGATGTTCCACAGCGGGTTGTAGCCGAGTTTCACGTCGGACGGCATGAAGATGGCCTTCTTGTACTGGTCGGTATAGTCGCGGATGCGACCACGGCGGACATTCTTCAGATCCATGACAAAGGCCAGCTTCTCGCGGTCGATGCCATCGGGATCGTACACAACGCCGTCGGAGTCGGAGACGGTGACCGGCTTGGCGCCGAAATCAAGCAGCTTCTCGACGGTGTACTGGGAGACGTTGCCGCTACCGGAAACCAGGCATGCCTTGCCTTCGAGCGTTTCCTTGCGGGTCTTCAGCATCTCGTTGGCGAAGTACACGCAGCCGTAGCCGGTGGCTTCGGGACGAATCAGCGAGCCGCCCCAGGCCAGGCCCTTGCCGGTGAGTACGCCGGCGAATTCGTTGCGCAGCCGCTTGTACTGACCGAAGAGGAAGCCGATCTCGCGTCCGCCCACGCCGATGTCGCCGGCGGGAACGTCGGTGTCGGGACCGATGTGACGGCTGAGTTCGGTCATGAAGCTCTGGCAGAAGCGCATGACTTCGTTGTCACTCTTGCCCTTGGGATCGAAATCGGACCCGCCCTTGCCGCCGCCCATGGGGAGCGTCGTGAGCGAGTTCTTGAATACCTGCTCGAAGGCCAGGAATTTCAGGATGCCGAGGTTGACCGAGGGGTGGAAGCGCAGGCCGCCCTTGTAGGGGCCGATGGCGCTGTTCATCTCGATGCGGAATCCGCGGTTGACCTGGATGTTGCCATGGTCGTCAAACCACGGAACGCGGAACATCAGGACGCGCTCGGGTTCCACGATGCGCTCGAGAATCCGCTCCGAGATGTACTCGGGGTGGCGCTCCAACACAAGGCGCAGCGACTCCATGACTTCCTGTACGGCCTGGTGGAATTCCGGCTCGGCCGGGTTTTTCGCTTTGACCAGTCCCATTACTTCGTTGATGTAATCGCCCGGAGTCTTAATGCCGGGCTGCATGAGTCCTACTGTCATATGAGTTCCTCCTGGAACTGTGCTTCATTTGTTTCTGAACACGAAACGAGACGGAGAGTCTCGGCGCACGACTTCGCCAAGCGTTAACTTGGCGAACACAATATTGAAGTCCTGTTTGGGCTGCGCTGCCGTGACCGCTATCACCCCGGAACGTGACGAATTGGCGAAAAAGAAACATTTGTAACAACCTGCGGAAAGGGCGAAATTGAGCCTGGAATGCGGAACTGGCATTGCAGGGAAAGTACTACGAAATCGGGTAGAATGACAATGGCAGAGAGGGTGTAAAGGTGGACACACCACGCTTCAGCGTGGTGAAACCAGGCTTCGTGATGGTTATGGCTTTTACGTTCGGCGGTCAGCATAGCAACGTTATGCCAGCTTTGTGAGACTTAGCGAGGGAAATTCTCGCAGCCTGGCCAATAGGCCCAGGCCGCGAGCGTAATGGGCGATTAGCGGCCTGTTGTTTCGCCCTGCGATTGGTTTAGCACCAGCGTGATCTTCTGGAATTGAATTTCCGTCAGCACGCGCGTGCCGTTCTCAATCTTGGTTGCATATGAATCCGCATTGCGGCGGACTTCCACGACTTTGGCCGTCGCGCTTGCCGTGGTTTGATTCTGCTTCAATGTCACCTGAGCGTCATCACTTGGTCCGGTCCAGGTAACCTTGTAGTAACCGGCCGGTAGCTCCACCGAGCCGACTCGCACAGCGGTCTCAAGGCGGACTGTTCCGGAACTCCCATTTGCGGCGGCAGTTTTCGGAAATGGAAATGCCATGGCCCCTAGGGTTGTTCCCACAACGAATATCGCCACAAGCGCTGCCCACTTGCGAATTCCACTGGTCATCACGATCCTCCTATCTGTTGGTTCGGTCAATCGGAACTGCCCTCCCCACCGTCCTTGCTGCTCGTTATTCCGACCTTCTTCTTAGGGGGTGGCGAGTTCGGTTGCGAGCCAACGATACAAAGAATTGCAAGATATGGGCCAACGTGAGGGCGCCGTTTGCAACCCCGTTTTCTGGCACTTACCGAAGCCGCTGGATCGCCACCTGCCCGCGTATGGTCGACCGCCCAAATAAGGGCCTAGCTCAAAGACCGCTCGCGGATGAGTGCCCCACACTTACGTGCGATTGACGAAGGTGCGGTTTAGGATGAGCCGCGCCGCGTCAGTCCGGGGAAAACGTCCCCACTCACCACACCCGAGCCCACCTCGGCGAGAGGCACCACCCCTGATCTCCCATTTCGGGAATTTCGGTTGCCTGCGTCACACAAGCCTCTCGATTCCGGGTGACTACTCCCTCGCAAGCTGCCAACATGACCAGGCGCTTTTAGACAGTCGGGTCAGTGCCGCTGTCGCTAGAATGGTTCTTTGACAAAATCGCGTTAACCCCGAAGCCGTAAAAGGGTGCAACTAAGTCTTTACGGCTGAAATGGATAGCCCTAAGCACATCTGTTTCCAATCGCTTGCGAATAGTTTCCTGCCAAGCCGCTGAAAACGAGGGATGATGATGAAGAAAATTCCTGCTACTTCAGTTTTAGACGATGGCGCGGGGCCGCACTTGCTCCGGGGTTCCCACGAAGCTGCTCCCAGCTTGTCGAAGGGTTCGCGTGGCTTCTGGAACCTACCTGAGATGGCCGAGAGCGACGGGAAGCCAAAATGAAACGACCCGCAGGGCCGCCATTCCTTTCAGCGGGCTGAGGTCGGCCCCTTTTACCCGCCTGTTGCTCGCCTTGTTGCCGGTCCACAACTCAGCTACTTACCCTCGGCGAAATTCCTGATAGCCTCTATCAATTGTTCTTATTAGCACTGGGTACGCCTCTCCTGCTAGGTTAGAGGACTCATGACGAGTGCACCTCTCCAGGCTCTCCATGGCGGGCTCTTTGAGGGCTACGACACGGGTGCGTTTTTCGACGAGATGTTCCTGGCCCCAGGTGTGCCTCGGCCACATTATGCCAAGCTATTCCGGATGCTGGGCGCGACACCGCAGGCGCAATTTGAGGACCGGCGCAACCTCGCGGACATTGCGTTCCTGCTGCAGGGCATCACGTTTACGGTTTACAGCGACGGCACCGGTACGGAGCGCCTCTTTCCGTTTGACCTGATTCCGCGTATTCTTCCGCACTCAGAATGGGACCGCATCGAACGCGGGCTATCGCAACGGGTGGTGGCGCTTAACCTTTTTCTGCAGGACGTTTACGGGCAACAGCGCATCCTGAAGGAGCGCAAGATCCCGCGGTCGCTGGTTTACTCGTGCCACCATTTCCACCGCGAGATGATTGGCGTGGAGGTGCCGCACGGCATTTACACGCACATTTGCGGCATCGACCTGGTGCGCAGCACGAAGACCGGCGAATTCCTGGTTCTGGAAGACAACGTCCGCACCCCAAGCGGGGTTTCGTACGTGCTGGAAAACCGGCAGGTGATGATGCGCACCTTCCCCGACGCGTTCCAGTCGTATGAGGTTCGCCCGGTGCACCATTATCCGACGGAGTTGTGCCGCATCCTGCGGACGCTGTCTCCGCGCGGCGAAGACAACGCGCAGGTCGTGCTGCTGACCCCGGGGATCTATAACAGCGCCTATTTCGAGCACAGCTTTCTGGCCCAGCAGATGGGCATCGAGCTGGTGGAGGGCCGCGATCTCATCGTCGATGCCGGCATGGTGTACATGAAGACCATTCACGGGCTGCAGCGCGTGGACGTGATCTATCGCCGGGTGGATGACGAGTACCTGGATCCGCTGGTCTTCCGTCCCGAATCGCTCATGGGTGTGCCCGGCTTGATGGGCGCCTACCGTTCCGGCAACGTTGCGCTGGCCAATGCCGTGGGCAACGGCGTGGCCGACGACAAGGCGGTGTGTGCGTACGTGCCAGATTTCATCCGCTTCTACCTGGGCGAGGAGCCCATCCTGGGGACGGTCGAAACTTATCTTTGCTCGCGGCCTGATGACCTGAGCTACACGCTGGCCCACCTGCCGGAACTGGTGGTGAAGGCAGTGGGTGAGTCGGGGGGGTATGGCATGTTGATCGGTCCGGCGTCGGACGAGGAGACCATCGAGATCTTCCGCAAGAAAATCGAGGCGGACCCGCGGAATTACATTGCGCAGCCGGTGATCGGCTTGTCGCGCGTGCCTTCCTACGATGTCGAGTCCAAGCGCATGGCAGGGCGGCACGTTGACCTGCGTCCCTACTGCTTGTATGACGGGCAGAGTGTGACCATCATCCCCGGCGGATTAACGCGCGTGGCCTTGAAGCCGGGTTCTCTAGTGGTGAATTCTTCCCAGGGTGGCGGCAGCAAGGACACCTGGGTCCTGAGGGATGACTCCTGAGCACCGTAATGTTGTCCCGCATCGCGGACTCGATGTTCTGGCTGGCGCGTTATATGGAACGCGCCGAGGACACTGCGCGCATTCTTGACGTCAACTACCATATGCTGCTGGAGCAGTCGGCGGTTCCGTACCGTCTGCGCTGGGACCCGCTGGTTGTGATGGCGGGGGAGCAGGAGCGCTTCGCGCAGTTTTACGAGGAGGCGAACGCGCAGACGGTGTACGAGTTCCTCGCGTTTCGCGCTGACAATCCCAACTCCATCGTGCAGTGCATCACCAAGGCACGCGAAAACGCGCGCACGATTCGCGACCGCATCTCGCGCGAGATGTGGGAAGACATCAATGGGCTGTATTATTCCGTGACCCGCTTCGATCCTGCCGAGCAGATCTCCAGCGGGCCGCACCGTTTTTGCGATGCCGTCAAGTTTGGCTGCCATCGCTTTTTTGGCGTAACCGACGCCACGCTGCCGCATGACGAAGGCTGGGACTTCCTGAAGATTGGGTGGTCGCTGGAGCGCGCCGAAATGACCGCGCGCTTGGTGGACCTGCAATTCCAGTCGTTGCTGGAGACTCCAACCGTCGTCGGCCCGGCGGACAATCATCAGTGGATGGCGGTGCTGAAGTCGGTGGGAGCCTACGAAGCCTATCGCCGTCAGTACCATTCCCCGATCGAACCCGAGCGAGTCGCCGAGATGCTGATCCTGCACTCCAAGCATCCACGCTCCATCCGCTTCAGTATTACCGAGTTGCAGATCGGCTTGCGGGCCATCAGCGGCACCGGGCCCGGGTTCTACGCCAACGAGGCGGAGCGGCTCACTGGCAAAATTCTGGAGAGTCTGCGCTACGACACGGTCGAGGAGATTTTCCGCCAGGGGTTGCACGGCTACCTTACTGATCTTCTCGCCAACTGCCGCGCGATCGGCGAAGACATTGCCCACATCTACTTCTACTATGGAGCTGGCGAATGAACCGCTACCACCTCGTGCACGTAACGGATTTCGTTTACGACGGCCCAGTATCGGAGAGTTACAACGAAGTCCGCTTGCGACCGATGCACGACGAGACGCAGAGTTGCCTGTCCTTCCGGCTGACAACCGCGCCTGCCTCCCCGGCGTTTGCCTACCGCGATGCCCTGGGCAACTGGGTGCACCAGGTGAATGTTCTTCCCGTCCACAACAGGCTGAGGGTGCAGGCTGAATCCGTGGTGCTGGCGCATGCCGCGCCATCGACGAACAGCTTCATGCCGTTGAGTGAGTTGGAGGAAAAGAAGGACGAGCTAAATGAAGAGTTCTACGACATGCTGGCTGCCAGCAACTACATTCCACACCTGAAGGAGCTCGATCCGCTGATCGCCGAGGCCGAGGCGGCTTGTGACAACACGGTCGCAGGGTTTGCTCAGACCGCGTCCGACTTGATCCATAAGCGCTTCCAGTACGTGAAGGGCGCAACTCACGTAAACTCGTCGATCGCGGACTCACTGCAGTTAGGCGCCGGGGTTTGCCAGGACTTCGCGCATTTGTTTCTCGGAGTGTTGCGTAAGCGAGGGATACCCGCGCGATATGTTTCGGGATACCTGGTTCCGCACAACGACGAGAACCCCGAGGCCAAGTTAGAAGAGGTCATTGGAGGCCAGGCTTCCCACGCCTGGGCTGAAGCCTATGTCCCCGATACGGGATGGATGCCGCTGGATCCGACGCTGGGCAAGCCAGTCGGGATGCGCCATGTGCGCATTGCGTACGGACGCGATTACGCCGATGTTGCTCCGGTGCGTGGCGTGTACAAGGGACACGCCGGGCAGCGCCTGTCCGTAGATGTGAGCGTGAGGCCGGCACTCGACGATGCCGGACACGAAACCCTG
>Ga0074045_10004542_pt1 | contig 12289 bp, 12 predicted proteins | sample BogForMeECP23OM2_FD_94442 | JGI IMG/M metagenome (GOLD analysis project Ga0074045, IMG submission 94442) | Bog forest soil microbial communities from Calvert Island, British Columbia, Canada - Bog Forest MetaG ECP23OM2 | ecosystem: Environmental > Terrestrial > Soil > Wetlands ...
CTGCGCGCGTCGATGCACCGGCAGCTTCCCATAAGACTTGAAGCTCTTTTCTGCGCGCGCGAGAGCGGCTTCTGTTTCCTGGGCGGTAAAAAAGGTGAACGTTTCAATCTGCTCGTCGGTGGCCGGGTTTACGGTAGAGAAATTAGACGGATTCATATGCGTTGCTTGTGTCTCCAATCTTCTACGGCGAGTGCCCGCTCAGAGTTGAAGCAATCGCGTTACCAAACGGACGGCGTGCGAGCCATTGGCATCGACAACGCATTCAGAGGTTCGCTCCCGATTGGAAGCGGTTCGATCTCTGCGAATAAGGGAAGGTCTTCCAAGATCACAAATACTTATGAAGATGGTTGGGCATCGTTTCCGACTTGAGAAAAGTCGTCACGGTCAACTCGGCTCACCACTGAACGACTGTTCGTGCGTGAACACCTGTCAGCATTTGTGCACATGTCAACGGATAAGTCAGCCTCTCAACATAGGCCTTGAACACCCGGAAACCAGATCGAGAAAAGGCATGTTTTCAGCACACTACGGAACCCATGTTTGGCAAATGGAGTGCACTTGACCATTTCGCCCTCCGGAAACACATGAGGCGCTGAAAACCAGCAGGATTTCATGGCAACTCTCCCAATGCCCATTACGATCCCCAGGCTCTCGAAGCCCCTTCCCCCGCCCAACAGCGATTTCTACGAACTGGTCGAGACACTTTCCGCGGAAGAACTCGCGGTGGTGAAACAGGTGCGAGCCTTCATGGAAGCCAACGTTGCGCCGATCATTACGAAATATTGGGTGGAAGACGCATTTCCGTTTGAAATCTTGCCGGCGATCAAAGAACTCAACATTGGCGGCGTTGGCATGCAGGGGTACGACTGCAGAGGCGGAAGCACGTTGCTGTTTGGCTTGATTGCGATGGAAATGGCCCGCTTCGATGCCTCGATCGCGACATTCTTCGGTGTCCACAATGGCCTGGCAATGGGCTCCATCCACCTCGGCGGATCGGAGGAACAAAAGCAGAAGTGGCTCCCGTCGATGGCTCGCTGGGAAAAGATTGGCTGCTTCGGCCTCACCGAACCACTCGTTGGATCCGGAGCGGCGGGCGGCCTGACAACGACGGCCAAGCGTGAGGGCGACACCTGGATTATCAACGGCCAGAAGAGATGGATCGGCAACTCACCGTGGTGCGACATTTCGGTCATCTGGGCGCGTGACCTTGCCGACAATCAGGTCAAGGGCTTCATCGTGGAAAACAAGACCACGCCTGGCTTCAAGGTCGAAAAAATCCAGAACAAGATTGCGCTCAAAGTGGTCCAGAACGGTCAGATCACGATGGAGAACTGTCGTGTTCCTGAAGAGAACCGTCTTCAGGGGGATAAATCGTTCCGGGATACAGCGCGGGTCCTGAAAATGACTCGCTTCGGCGTCGGCTGGATCGCGACCGGATGCGCAATGGGCGCATACGAGAATGCTCTTAAGTATGCCCAGGAACGCCTGCAGTTTGGAAAACCGATCGGTTCGTTTCAGCTTGTACAGGACCTCCTCGCGAAAATGCTCGCCAACATTACTGCTTCGCAGTGTCTGGTGGTTCGCATGGCTCAACTGGAGGCAGAAGGAAAACTGACCGACGCGCATGCGGCGCTTTCGAAAGCGTTCTGCACGGCCAAGTGTCGTGAGACTGTCGCTTGGGCCCGAGAAGTGTTGGGCGGAAACGGCATAGTCGCAGACAACAACGTGGCGCGTTTCTTCGCAGACTCCGAAGCCCTCTACTCCTACGAAGGCACGTATCAAATGCAGAATTTAATTGTTGGCAAGGCCATCACCGGCTTGAGCGCGTTCGTGTAAGCGTGGGCCGCAAGCGGTAAGAACTATCAGCAAGTGACAGCAAGGTCTGACAGTAAGGACAGTCGAAACCTGCATTCAACGGAGTATTATGGCGAACGACAACATTTTTTCCGGCTTGAGAGTTGTCGACTTCGCCAGCTTCATCGCGGGTCCCGGCGCAGCGACCATGCTGTCCGACTTCGGCGCGGACGTCATCAAAGTCGAGCCGCCCGGATTTGGCGATCCGCACCGGCATACCTACAAGACACCGCCTCACCCGAGCTCGAGCGAGAACTACGCGTGGCATCTCGACAATCGTAACAAGCGTGGACTCGCGGTCGATCTCAAATCGGCCCGCGCGAAAGAAGTTCTCGAGCGGCTCGTCAAATGGGCCGACGTGCTGGTTGTCAACTTCCCACCACCGGTACGCAAGCGACTTAAGCTCACGTACGAAGAAGTGGCGCCCTGGAATCATCGCCTTATTTATGCCGATCTGTCGGGCTATGGCGATGAAGGTCCTGACGCAGATCTCCCGGGATTTGACATCACTGCCTACTGGGCGCGCAGCGGCTTACTGGCCCTGACGCGCGATGCGGGTGCTCCCCCCACGCTTCCCCCCCTGGGCAGTGGAGATCACGCAACCGCCGTCGGGCTGTACGCGGCCATCGCAACCGCTCTCTATCGGCGCGAACGGACAGGAAAAGGTTCGCACGTCACCACCTCGCTCGTCGCGGAAGGAGCCTGGTCCTGCTCGATGTATGTTCAGGCTGCCCTGTGTGGGGCCAAGTTTTTCCCCCTGCATGACCGTAAGAATCCGCCCAATGCGATTCTCAATGTGTATCGGACCGCGGACGAGAACTGGTTCGTGCTCGTCGTTCAGTCAAAAGATTGGCCAGCTTTCGCAAAAGCAATTGGCCGCCCAGAACTCATCTCGGACGTCCTGTTTGCAGATGAGAACGCGCGCGAGGCCAACAGCTCTCAACTAACCGAAATGCTTGACCAAGTCTTCGCGTCCGAGCCGCTCGCGCACTGGCGCTTGGTGCTGGATGATGCGCGCATCACCTACGGCGTGGTGCGGCATCCCTCGGAAGCCATCACGGATCCGCAGTTGCACGCCAACGACATCATTGTGCCTCTTGACGGTGTGGGGCAGAACTTGAAGCACACCGTAAGCAGTCCGATCAAGGTACATGGCATCGCAAAAGTGCCGGCACGACGAGCTCCGGATCTCGGCGAGCATAACGAAGAGGTGCTCAAAGAGCTTGGCTTCACTGGTAGTGATATCGAAGCCCTGCGGTCCAGCGGGACGATCCCCGGGATCGAGCGGGCATCAGTCGCGGCGAATTGAAGCGAATCGAGGAGTAAATGGCTCAACCAAGAATCGTTATCGTCGGAGCGGGTTTTGGCGGACTGGCCGCCGCCAAGGCACTCAAGCATACCCCCGCACAGGTCATCTTGATCGACCGGGCAAACCACCACTTGTTTCAACCCCTGCTTTATCAGGTGGCAACGGCAGCTCTCACTCCTAGCCAGATTGCCACGCCAATCCGGAGCATTCTTCGCAAACAGAATAACGTCACGGTGATCCTAGGAGAAGTAACTGGAGTGGACAAAGAGCGAAAGTGCGTACTGGTTAGCACTGTGGACCGAGAGCGAGTACCTGTGGCCTACGACTACCTGATCCTTGCCACAGGAGCGACTCACAGCTATTTCGGTCATAACGAATTTGAGGAGTTCGCGCCGGGGCTGAAGAGCCTCGCCGATGCGGTGTCCGCCCGAAACAGAATCTTGCAAGCCTTTGAACAGGCCGAGGCCGAAGACGATCCGGGCCGGTATCGCGACTTGCTGACTTTCATTCTGGTCGGTGCCGGCCCCACAGGAGTGGAGATGGCAAGCGCGCTGGCCATTCTGGTCCGAACCACCCTGAAATCAGACTTTCGACGGATTGATCCGACATCCGCAAGAATTGTGCTCGTCGATATGGCACCGCGAGTGTTGCCTCCATTTTCTGAGGATCTCTCAGAAGCCGCGAAGCGACGGCTTGAGGACTTGGGCGTGGAGGTACGTCTCGGACACAGTGTGGATCAGATCGACGATGACGGAATTGTGGTGGCGGGAGAGCGAATCGCGAGCAAGACGGTGATCTGGACGGCAGGGGTTGCGCCGTCCCCCGCTGGCAAGTGGCTGAAGGTGGAAACCGACCGTGCCGGTCGGGTGCGTGTCCAGAAAGATGTGACTGTGCCCGGACATCCGGAGATCTTTGTAGTAGGCGATACGGCGTCATTCGAGGAAAACGGCAAGCCGCTTCCCGGCGTCGCGCAGGTAGCTATGCAGCAAGGACGTTATGCAGGAAAAGTCATTCACAGCCGCGTAAACGGTAAAACGCCGCCAGGTCCATTTAGTTACTTTGACAAGGGCAACATGGCCGTCGTTGGTAAGGGATTTGCCGTCTTGCAAAGTCACAAGGTGCGAGTGAGCGGTTTCGGAGCATGGCTCGCCTGGGCGGCGATCCACCTGCAGTTCCTGGCGACATCAAGTCTCCGTTTGACGGTATTCCTGCAGTGGGTTTGGACCTATATCACGGGTCAAAGGGGCTCTCGGCTCATTGTGAACCACCATGCGCCACGACCTGCGGAGGCTGCGGAGGACACCCCCGGCAAGTCAGCAGTCGCATAAACAACGTGAAGAAAGCTGTCAATGAGCGCTGTGGCTAGTCGATCTCTAATGAACACTTGCCACGCGGGTTCGGCCAATAAAGTTGCCGTCCACATTGACCGGTATAGAAGGCGCCCATGCTCAAGGTCACGATCGCTGATACACCATCGGAATGTCGCATCACACTCAGCGGGAAGCTCATAGGCCCCTGGATTCAAGAGCTGCGGAGGGTTTGGGAGCGATGTCGCGTGCAGGACCCGGCGCGAAAGATTGTTTGCGACCTCAACTATGTGATTCAAATTGACGAGAGCGCCAATCCTTTGCTCATCGAAATGATGGCTGAGGGAACCGAATTGGTGTCCGACGGCGGCTTGAACGGCTGGCTGATTCAGGCGCTGAAGGATGGCAGGAGTCATGTCTGGACCCGGGTCGCCCTTCAGAAGTCGGGTATTGGCTACAGTGTCGATGCGGAGCAACGCCTGGTGACAACCGTGGCTGAAGGTACGGTTTCGGCGGCGGACGTGCGCGAACATCTCACGAGTGAGCAACGAGATTCGGCTCTTCCGTTCCGCGAACTCATCGACGCTCGCCATGCCTGGATCGACCTATCGTCGGCAGAAGTTCGGGAAATCGTGAACCTTCTGCGTTCGCTTTCGCTTCAGCATTATCTCGGTCCAACCGCAGTGGTCGTTTCCAGTCCAGTTGCTTTCGGAGTCATGCGTATGCTGGAGAATCTGGTTGAGGATGTGTGCGTGGTGCGCGCATTCCGCGATTTCGCCCAAGCGGAGACTTGGGTTCGTGATGTGTGTGTGTAGGATGGGACTCTCATTCGCGTCAGTTTGTTGGCGGTTGTGCCAGACGGCGTCGGAGCAGTAGTGATTGGAGTATTGTTTCTGGCCGCTCACTACACACCGGCACCGTCTGCGGTCGGTTGTAGCGTTTAGGCGAAGGAGAGATTGTGACCAGAAACATCGTAGTGAATTCCGGCTTTCCGGCGTACGTCCAAAACATATCCATAGGGTCTCACCAGTTGTTGGCTGACGAACCCCCAGCGGCTGGTGGGGCTGATGCAGGTCCCAACCCTTACGAACTGGTGATGGCTGGCTTGGGCGCTTGCACCAGCATGACGGTTCGAATGTACGCCGAGCGCAGAAACTGGCCGCTTGAGAAAGTACAGGTGCAATTGAAATTCTCAAGAATTCACGCCGCAGATTGTGATGACTGCAGTCGAAAGAAAGGAATCGTAAATAGAATCGAAAAGCGGATCACCTTGATTGGTGATTTGTCCGAGATCCAACGGGAGAGGCTCCTGCACGTGGCCAACAATTGCCCTGTTCACCGGGTTCTGGCCCGGACGATTGAGATTTCTTCAACGAGCTAAGCGTCGAAGTAGTATGCGTGTTCACCCTCTGAGTCACTTCGCGGCTGCCTGTGCCAGACTAGAGGGATCGGCGGGCTTTGCTGTCAATTGGTGAGTTTGGCCGGCTGAACGCTTCGGGACAGCATAGGTTCGCCATACTACGCGCAATGACGCCGTGAGAGGAACTGCGAGGTAGATGCCCACGATCCCACCGACCTTGGCGCCGACGAGGACGGCGAAGATCGCAGCGAGGGGATGGAGTTCCAACTGACGTCCCATGATTCTCGGATACGTGAAGTAATTCTGCGTGACACGCCAGGTGATCAGAAGTAGGACCATCCACATCCAATGCGCGTGATTGACTACGCCGACGCCAATGATCAGAGCCGCTGTGGTCATCCAGCCCGCCGCCGGTATAAACTCCAACATCCCGCCGACAGCAGCCAGAGCGAATGCGTGCGGAAATCTGAAGAGCAGCATAACTGTGGAATAGAAGGCGAACGACAAGCTGCAGAGAACTGCCTGGGCACGTATGTACAACTGGAACATGCTGTGCAGCTCGGACGTGAGTGCTCGGACGGTCTCCCGGCTGTCTTCCGGAAAGACTAGTCTGGTAAAAGCATCCGCGATGTGATCGCCATCGCGCAGAAAGAAGATAGCAAGGACTGGGATGAGCAGAAGGCAGCCGAAAACCTCCGCAGCATGGGAGATGTAGCGATCCGCTAACTTCACCAGGTCTTGAACGTTATCTCGGTGCCGAAGAAGAAATGATTTGAGACGCACCTCTTGCGTGTCAGTCCAACCATAGTCTTTGCCGAAATCCGTCGCGATCTCCCCTGTAGACAATCCGTCTAGTATTGCGGGAACTTTGTCGAACAGTGTGACTGTCCTGCTCGCAACTCCCGGCGCAAGTCCATAACCCAGAAACGCAATCACAATCAAAAAGGCCAAATAGACCTCCACCACGGCGGGACCCCTCAAGTTCCGAAAAAATAAGGAGTGCCTCTCCAGGAACTTGACGACCGGATTTATCAGGTAGGCGAAAAAGATAGCGAGTACAAAGACCAGGATGATCGGCCACGCTCTGTACACAACAATGCCTACACCTGCGACCAGCAGAGTGGTCAGCACGACATTAAGTGTACGGTGGTCCGGAAATCCCATCGCAGATTCTCGTATGTAACTGCCGCTCTCGTTATTTCAGAGCACCAACGATCGCTTTGCTTACCCCCGGTTCAATCGAACTAGGTGTGGGCGCTGGATCCAACAGCTTCTCGATCGCCCGTCCCATCGTCGCGTTCATAGCTGAGACAACCGCTGGCACATCGCGCTGGCTGACTGTTCCAACCTCGGAAACGCTGTTGGTCCACACCGTTGCACCTGTGGCAAGGCTTACCATCTGGGCGGAGATGGCAACCTGAACCTTGACCCCGCCTTCGTAGTCGATTTCGTTGAGCTCTTCGAGGTGTCCGCTGAGAACGTAATCGACGTCGGAACGCCCATCGTAGGCTCGGACTTGCGCGAAGTTGCCGCTCGCGCGCAACCGGTCGGTCACGGCATTGGTCAGGAATTCCCGCGGGTCAACCGCCCAGCGGTGATAATTGTAAAAGCCGATTTGTTCCGGAGACGTCTTGTACACAATCGGCCCTTGCCGCAGGTAAACCGGCGATCGGAATTCGCGCACCGCTAAGATCGCGCGAACATTTTCTGCCGCCGGCGGATCCGGCGGGGGCGGCAGGTGGAGCGTGTAGTAGTTCGGGTACTTCACCGCTCCGCCGCAGCCAGCCAGAATCACGGTTGCCAGCGCCAAACCAACTGCCTTCAGATGCTTTTTCATATCCACCTTCACTATTGTTGCGGGACCTGTCGCTCCTTCGGTTGCTTGATCCGAATCAGACTCCACGGACGCTGCTTCAGCGAGTCGGTCAGCTGATCCAGGTTGTCCGTTGCCTGGCGCAGGTTCTCCACCGTGTCGTCGATCTTGTAGTCGTTCGCACGCACCATGACCTGCATGTCCGTCAGTAATTGCCTGGCCTGCAGCAGCGTGTTCTGCAGTTCCGCCAGATCCTTGCGGACCGGTTCCCGCACATCGGTCACAGTGCCATTCACATTCTGGATGGTGTCATCCGCGTGCTGGCTAAGCGCGGTCAATTGATCGGAAATACGATCAATCTTTGGACCCTCGGTCGCCAGTATGCCGTTGACGTGATCCAGCACAGCTTGAACCTTCCTTTGCGTGGGCGGACCGGTCACGGTGTTCAGATTGGCAAGGAGACTTCGTGCATCTCCACTGATGCCTTGAAGCTCTCCCTGTGCCTGCGTGATGAGCGCGCCGGCGCTGTCCGCGACGTCGGCCATCTTGCCCGCGATCTCATCCAGGCTGGCAGCCTCCTTCGACGGGATTGCAGACCCGGGCGCAAGCCGCTTCGCATCGTTGCTGCCGGTAGTGATCGACAACGCAGCGCTATTCATGAGGCTCACCAAACCCAGCTTGGCCACGGACTTTTCATTGAGGGGCGTGCCCTGTTTTACGTCGAGCCGAATCTCAATTCGAGTCGGGTCTTCCGTCCACGGCCGAACAGCTGTTACTTTTCCCACGGTGATCCCGCCAAAGAGCACATCAGCTCCCGGCTCAAGGCCGCCGGCGTAACGCAGATACGTTCGATAGGGGACCGTATCCCCGCCGAACTGCGCATGCATCAGATAAATGATGGTGAATGCCAGGATCGAGAAACATCCCAGGACGAAGGCCCCGACTTTTGCTTCTGTACTCACGTGTGTGTCTCCGGAGTCTGCAGGTATTTGCCGAAGTAAGCTGCGACTGCAGATGTCTTCGTCATATCTTCAGGAATGCGATCGAGGAACTGCCGCACCCGGGGATTCTGGCTCGTCCTGACTTCATCTTTCGTGCCAATAGAAATGAACCTACCGTTGTGGAGCATCGCGATTCTGTCAGCGATTCGGAATGCGCTCGGCAACTCATGAGTCACCACGATTACTGTCATCTGGAAAACCTCCTTGAGAAGAAGGATGAGTTCATCCAGTTCTGCCGCGACAATAGGATCCAGTCCGGCGGAGGGCTCATCGAGCACAAGAATCTCGGGCTCAAGCGCGAGAGCGCGTGCGACCGCAGCCCGCTTCTTCATGCCGCCGGACAGTTCTTGTGGATGTAACTTGCCGAAGTCGCCAAGGCCAACCACGGCCAACTTCATCCATACGACGAGATCGATGATGGAAGGCGCGAGTTTGGTGTGTTCTCGCAAGGTTAGAGCGACATTGTCCTCAACCGAGAGCGAATTGAATAATGCCGCGCTTTGAAAAGCCACACCCAGGGAGTGCCGAACAGCTTTCAATTCGGTCATTGAGCAACGGGTGATGTCAATGCCTTTCACCGTGATGCTGCCCGACTTGGGACGCTCCAGAGTGAGGATCTGACGCAATAGCGTGCTCTTGCCTGAGCCGCTGCCGCCCAACAGCACCATGGTTTCTCCGTGCTCGATGTCGAGACTGAGCCCGTCCAGTATCCGGCGCCCATCGTATTCGACCACCAGGTCGCGAATCGAAATGATCGGCATCAGGATTTCACCGTGAAGTAGAAAATAGCGGTGAATACGGCGTCAGCGACGATTACGAGAAAAGTAGACTTCACCACCGCACTGGTTGTGGAGCGGCCTACCGAGTCGGGTCCTCCGCGGACACGGAAGCCTTCCAGGCAACCAACATGAGCAATGATGGTGGCAAAGGCGACGCTCTTGATGAGTCCGGTGATCACATCGCGCAGCACGATGGAGTCCAACACATAACGGAAGTAGAGCAGCGGGTCGAGCCGGGTGCTGAAGAACATGAACAATCCGCCCGCCAATATTCCGCAAACATTCGAGATGATACTGAGACAAGGAACACTGATCAGCGCAGCTAAATATTTTGGGGCCAGCAGGAACTCCACGGGTTCAAGCGCCATGACGCGAAGGGAATCGAGTTCCTCGGTCACCTTCATGGTTCCGATCTCAGCCGCGAAAGACGAGCCCGACCTTCCGCTGACGGCAATGGCGGTGAGCAGCGGGCCGAGTTCACGCGTGAAGCCGACCGCAACTAGATCGATAACATAGTGCATGGCTCCAAAACGCCGCAGTTCCGAAGCCCCTTGCATGGCAAGAATGAAGCCGGTGCAAATCGCCATCAGCGCCACCATGGGCAGCGCATCCACGCCGATCTGCAGCATCTGGCGTACCGCTGCCTGCCACCGATAACGGTTCCCGACCAGCGGTAGCGCGCTCCCCATGGCGCGCAGCGTGGCCCATAGTTGAATGTTCAGACTTCCGACATAGTCGAGTTCGGAGATCGTCCTTCTTCCAACGGCTTCGAGAACGGTTGCCATCAGGGCACCTTCACCACTGAGGGAGCACTTCTACTGCCATTGATTTCGAAGATATCCAACAACCCGGTCACTTCGAATAAATGGAGCACTCGACCTTGCAGTCCCTGAATGCGCAGACTATTGTGGCCACTACGCGCGATCTTGAGTCCTTCGACGAGGGTCGCAATGCCCGATGCGTCCAGGTAGGAGACCTCTGTCAAGTCGACGACGACGGTTTCCATCGATTGCCTTTGCAGCATGGCGAGGAGCCGATCCCGAAGGGCGGGCGAAGAGTCAATGCCAAGATGCCCCCGCAAGCGCACGATCGTGCCTCCGCTGGTCTCATCCACGGTGATCTGAAGATCGGTCGCACTGACTATGCTGCTCGTCAACCCATTTCTCCTCTGTGGCAGGTGCTTCTCGGTTGGGCTATTGTTTAAGGATCAATTAGAGGCATCTGTGCCAACTGCATGTCGATTAGCAGGCCGACTCTCCAATCGATCTGGAAAAACAATGCCGTTTGCCGTCCGGAAAGGACTTTGCGAAAAGCTGGGATGTACTTGAGTCTTAGCTGCATGATCGACTCTTCGACATCCGCACGCTTTCGCACGTAGCTCGCGGCCTGTTCGCCGTTCATCGTGTCGAGATTCTGCAAATAGTCCTCAATCAGCGCAGCTTTCGTGTCGTTAATTGTGGATAGCTCGGCCGCGTACTGGTCGTAAACCGGCCAAAACTGTTCCGCTTCCGTGCCCGTCAGCTGCATGTTGGCCGCGACAATCAGCTTCTTCCGTGATCGCAGGTTCTCCCTCAGCAGTTTGATGTCTTGATCGATCTGCGCTTGATCGTCATCGCCCTGGACGGCGGACTTGCCACCGGAGACGGCCGGGTTGCCCTGTTGGGAAGTTGCGTCCTGACAGAAAGCCAGGTTAGGAGTTGGCAGTAGTACCACGCCCAGTGCTGCGACAACGAACAGATACTTTCTATGCATTGATCCCCCTTTAAGCTTGTTGATCGTCAACATTCAACTATTCAGGTGTCTGGCCCATGGCGTGGATGATCTCGTCGTTCGCTTGCGTGTAGTCCAGCTGTGACTGTAAGAGCAAGGTCCGAGCATCCAGTTCCTGAGCGGTTGCCAAATCGGCCTGGGAGGTCAGGGCTTCTCCCCGTACCAGTTGCTGATGCAGAACTCGATTGGATTCGCTGCGCAAGGCCAGTAGTTCCTCAGATACATTCCGCATTTGCTGAGTTCTTTCCAGCTTGTTGTATGCGGTCTGCACGGCCAGTTCGACCTCATCCGTAAGCCGGGCAAGATTCTCTTTCGCCTGTGCCAACTGGGCTTGACGCTCACGAAGGATTCCACGCTTGCGCCCAGAGTCAAAGAGGTCATAGCTGAAGTGAATACCAAAAGAGCCGAAATTACGGGCCAGAAATGGAACATTGTTTTGGTAGCTGTAACGAGCAAAGGCGTCCACGTCCGGCACATAGAGGTCTGTTTTTCCCAAGTGAACTGCGGCATTCGCTTTCTCCACTTCGTTGCGCGCTTCAGTAATCTCGGGATGGGATGCAATCGCCGCCGCCACACACGCTTCGCGCGCGCAGACTGGCTGCACTTCCGCGGCGCTCGGATCCAGATCCAATGCAGTCGTGAGGGGCAGTCCTATGGTGTCGTTGAGCTGCAGCGTAAGATCGGAGAGCTGTAGGTCGGTTGTCAGCAACTCCTGTTTCGCTTCCAGGAGTTGCGCGCGGCTTTCGATCAGGTTCTCTTCCATCGCGCTGCCGTATTTCACCTGCTGGACGCGTTCACTCTGCAGGGCCTCGGACGCTTTGATTCTGGCTTCCATGGCGGCACGGTGAACCTGTGCGATCAGAACTTTGTAATAGAGTTGATGAACCTTCAGGGCCACATCGTTCTGCGTTCCTTGCGCCCTCTGTCGTGAGGCCTTCAGCTCGGCTTGCGCCATGTCGTTCATGGGACGGATTTTCAGCAGCGTGGTGAGAGGCTGGGTCAGCTGCGTGCCGCTGGTCGTCAGGTCACGTCCACCTTGGTTAAGGGTCGCCGTTGCAGAAGGAACAGGGTTTCCTGCGACCGTGCCCAGACTACC
>Ga0074045_10004543_pt1 | contig 12287 bp, 9 predicted proteins | sample BogForMeECP23OM2_FD_94442 | JGI IMG/M metagenome (GOLD analysis project Ga0074045, IMG submission 94442) | Bog forest soil microbial communities from Calvert Island, British Columbia, Canada - Bog Forest MetaG ECP23OM2 | ecosystem: Environmental > Terrestrial > Soil > Wetlands ...
GCGCGGTTGACACAATCGGCTAAATTGCGCGCCGCTTCCGTCACGGTGATAAGAGTTTTGGGCATGAAATCAGATTATCATATTATATGAGTATCTGCAAATGAGGCGACGTGTTCGTTTCACCGGGGGGGTGGAAAAGACTTGCTCTCGCGGAAGACACGATGGTTGCATAGGTCCTGCCGCTGAAGTAAGGAAAATGTGAAAGTTAAGGAGGCAGGAGACCGTAATGCAGAAACAAGCGAGGAGTTGTTCAAGACGCGTCCAGTGTCATACTCATCCGCGGCATCCGCGGGCGAGTAGTTGCCGCAAGAAGAACGGCGGGTAGTATGAAAGCTAATGCTCACGACGGTCTCCGTCCGGCAGCGGAGCGGACGCTCTGTTCCTGGACGCAACGGGTGAACGCGGAACGGTTCTCTGGCATAGCGGAGCGAAACTCCTTACATTGGGGCTGAGTCGATGGCTCTCGAATGCGGAGCAGTGATACACAACAACGACGAGCAACCACTTACTTGTGCGCATAGCGGAGAGCTCCCTGAGAACGAATGCTTAATAATCCCCCGGCGTGGGTATGTTGGAAGTTGGAAACCCTATTTGCCGCTTAATCCTTTACTTCTGAACTACATGGACGGGGCAAATCGAGGGAGGGCGCAGAGTTGCCTTTCAAATACTTGCCAAAAAACTCGTCGACTAGCGACCTTGTTATTTCGGTTGCAAGTAGAGCACGCTCCCATGAAATGTTCTTCGTTTGAGATTCGGTGGGAAAACGACTTTGAACCAGACGCGCGTCCGTGAAGCGCAGGTGATCATTGCCCTGGACCGTCACCTCGTAAGTATTCGACTCGCTCCCAAAGTACTCCCTAGCCCAGCTTCCGGGGTCAGAAGCGTGTTCCTCGGTCGCAATAAAAGGGCAGAGGCTTGTTTAGCTCAATGGGACGAACATCATCGTTCATGCCCGGAAAAGTGGATCCTCGCGGACCGAGTCAGCCGCCGTGTTTGCCGGCGGAGCGATCCCGCACGAACAACCACGGCATCACGCTTGGACGATCTGTTTGTCCAAGGGCTGCCGGCAGGGAGGACCCCAAGCTTCGAGCGCGCCGGGGCGCGGGGTAGGTGTCGTCGAAAGACCGGCGGATAGTGACCGGGCGAGATTTTGACCCCTTCGTGGGTTATCACCCAGACCGGCCCAATAATCGTATATAATTCGTGCGCTAAGAAGCACCCGCAAGCGCGCACCGGGTGCAGTCGATGGGGTCTTCGTTTCGTCCACCTCCAGGCGGATGCTAATCGCAACATGGATGATTCCCGATCACGGCCCGACGATCAGTCTGTCAATAGAAAGCCCGCACCTCCCGGTGTCAGAACTCCGTTTGCCGGCGAGAGTTCCGGCAGCAATGTCCCTGATCCTCTTCCAGACGAAGCCACGTTGGTGGACTCGGACGCTACGATCACAGCCGGAATTCCATCGCGTAGGACGCCGACGCCGCCACTCAAGCGGTCTTCCGCTTCGTATTCCAGCGCAGCCGTATTCGAGATCGGCGAAGTGCTGGGCGGGCGCTATGAAATTCTGCAATTGCTCGGCGAGGGCGGCATGGGCGCCGTGTACAAGGCCGCCGACCGCGAACTTGATCGGTTTGTTGCATTGAAAGTCATCCGGCCTGAATTGGCTTCGGACCCCTCGATCCTGGCCCGTTTTAAGCAAGAATTGTTGCTCGCTCACCAAGTCACGCACCGCAACGTGATTCGCATTTACGACCTGGGTGAAGCCGAGGGCGTGAAGTTCATCACCATGGAGTTCATCGAGGGCAAAGATCTACGGTCCCTCACCCGCGAGAAAAAGAAATTTGCTCCAGAGGAAGCGGTAGACATCCTTCAGCAGGTGTGCCTGGCCCTGGATGCGGCGCACAGCGTCGGGGTGATTCACCGGGATCTCAAACCACAGAACATCATGCGGGACGGCACGGGCCGAATCCTGGTCATGGATTTCGGCTTGGCCCGCACCTTGGAAGGTGAGGGCATGACGCAGACGGGTGCGCTCGTCGGCACAATGGAGTACATGTCGCCGGAGCAGGCTCTGGGCAAAGATCTCGATCAAAGGTCAGATCTATTCGCGCTCGGTCTGATCATGTATGAGTTGCTGACGGGCAAAACGCCCTTTCGCGCCGAGAGTGCTCTCGCCAGCCTCATCAAACGGACGCAGGAACGTGCGATTCCCGTGTCGGACGTTGACGCTCAGATTCCCGGGGCGTTGAGCGGGATCGTGAGCAAGTGCCTGGAACGCAATCTGGACGAGCGATATCAGAGTGCCTCGGCCATTCTTACCGACCTGAACACGTGGAAAGACGCGAGAGCCGCCGGCACAATCAAGTTCGACGCTAGTGTCAAACCATGGGGACAGACTCTTCCGTGGCCACTCATTACTGGGATTGTGACCGCCCTGGTGCTGGCGATCACGGGTTATCTGCTGCGCGAGAAGTTGTTTGGCCCAAGCACGAAGGCGCCCACCGGGCCGGTGGTCTCGCTGGCCATTCTGCCTTTCCGCAACGCATCGGCTGACCAGGGTCTAAACTGGCTCGGATCGAGCGTGGCGGAGACATTGAGTACTGACGTCGGGCAGTCCGCGCACCTGCGTATTGTCTCTCCCGAGCGCGTGAGCCAGATCCTGCGCGATTTGCGGATCTCGCCCGACGCGTCGCTCGATTCTGCCACGGTGCAGCGGCTCGCGGAATTCAGCAACGCCGACAACATCGTCTGGGGACGGTATACGCGATTTGGCGATCAGATTCGGATTGACGCGACGATCCAGGACATGAAACACGGCCACACCACCACACTGTCGGAGTCCGCGACCGAAAACAATATTCTTAAAGCAATCGACGTCCTTGCCGGAGACATCCGTTCGAACCTGACCCTCTCAAGCAGCACAATCAAAGAACTGCAGGGGCAATCCTTCAAACCGTCGACCAACTCTCTTCCTGGCCTGCACGATTACAACGACGGGCTGCAGCTCGCGCGTGGTGGAAATTTCCTCGATGCGGCCAAGCGATTCGAAGCGGCCACAAAAGAGGACCCCCAATTCGCCCTGGCTTATTCGGAACTGGCGAAAACATATGCCAACCTCGGCCAGGACGACGATGCGGAGCACGCTTCCCGGAAGGCGGTCGAGTTGAGCGACCAGCTTCCCCCGCCAGAAAAATATCTGATCCAGGCAAGCCACGACCAGATCCAGAGGGATTATCCCAAAGCAATCGAAGCATACGGCAATCTCGCGAAAGCCGCGCCCAACAATGCTGACGTACTCTTTGAGCTGGCTGGGCTCTATGAGAAATCGAGCGCGTACGACAAGGCCCGGGAGGAGTACACGAAAGTGTTGACGCTCGATCCGAAGCGCGTGGACGCTCTACTCGCGATCGGACGGGTCGAAGTTGATAGTGGGAACTCAGAAAAAGGCCTCGAATATTTGACGCGCGCCCAGGCCCTGGCAGTCGAATTCAGTAACGACGAAGAAAGAGCCCAGATTCTCCAGGCGATGGGCGTCGCCTATGCCGCTCTGAACAAGCACGAAGACGCTCTTCGCAATCTCCAAGAGTCGCTCCAAATCAAGCGCAAGCTGGGACTAAAGAAGGGCATCGCCATGAGTCTCGACGCGATGGCAGCATCTGAAGATGTTCTGGGCAAGCCGGACCAGGCGCTCAAGGACTACAAGGAAGCGCTCGCTTTGTACCAGGAATTGGGCGACAAAGCGGGAACCGGCGACATCCTGAATAACTTTGCTCAGTTCTATGTGGATCATGGCAAGTATGATGAGGCGCTGAGGTTGTTGAAGGAGTCGCTCCAGGCAGAAATCGACGTAGGAAACCAAAGCAACCAGGGATATGTTTTGAACAACATCGGCAATACGTACTTTTTCAAGGCCGACTACCAGAACGCGCGCACCTATTTCGAGCAAGCCCTGCAAGTTCGCGAAAAAGTTAAGGTCCCCAGTACGATTGCCGACACTCTTCACAATCTGGGTGACACATCTGGCAAGATGGGTCAGTACGACCTGGCGGTCGAGCAATATTTGCGCGCGCTGGAGTTGCGGCGAAGCACCGGAGATAAGCGTGGCGCGGCCCTCGAGTCCTCCAGCATGGGCATTTTGTTCAGTTATCAGGGCCGCTACGGCGCCGCTCTCAGCGCAGAGGAGGATGCCCTCAAGACATTCCGGGAACTGCAGGAGCGAAGCTACTGGCTAGCATCAGTCCTAGGCTACTACGGCAATGCCCTCGCCCAGATCGGACGAAGCGACGACGCGCAGAAGAGTCTCGACGAAGCAATGAATGTGGCCCGCGAGCTGAAGAATCAAGCCACAACGGCCGAAATTCAGGGCTACCAGGGTGACAACGCCTTCTATCGTGGAGACTACCAAGCGGCCGCTAGCCTTTATGATGAGGAGTTGAAAACGGCATCCCACGCCAGCGATTTGGATCTGATTCTGGTCTCGAAGTTCAATGTCGCAAAAGTCGCTGTCAGGCAGGGCCGCTTTCAATCGGTCGCAAGCTCACTCAGCAAACTGTCAGAAGACGCGGACGGCATGGGATTAAAGTATGTATCGGTGGAATGTTCGATTTATCACGCAGAAGCTCTCATGAACCTGAAGAGCTCCGAGCCGGCACGAAAAGAGCTGGAGAGCGCCCTAAGCAGAAGCGAGAAGCTCGGCGCGAGGGCTTTGCTGGCCCAAAGCCACTACCTGTTGGCGCGTGATCTTGAACTCGGCGGCAGAGCGGCGGATGCCCCAGAACACTATACCCAAGCCCGCAAAATTCTGGATGAGATTCAAAAGGATGCGAGGACTGACAGCATCGTGAAACGAAGCGATCTCAGCCCTATCTACGCTCACCCCGTCAGCTAATTCTCACGAAAGTTTCATTTCCTTTCTAGCCGCCCGCCCACAAGCTCCTGATGCCCGCACGTCAACAGGAGCCGGTGGCCGCCTCCGTGAGAATTCAGCGCAGTACGTCTACGTCTCCATCCCTATCAGTGTCCTGTGCTGCCCGACAGCGAGATGGTGTGTGGACCAATCCACGCATTGTCTGCAACTTTCAAAGTACCAGCAAAAGTTCCCGTTGCGTTCGGAGCGAAGGTGACATTGATCACGCAACTCGTCACCCCGCCCTCGCTTGTGGTGTCGACGGTCGCCCCATTGCAAGTGGTGCTGCTCAGCGTGAAATAGCCGCTGCTGCTGCTCACGCTGATCGCAGGATTTCCAAGAATCAGCGGAGTGTTTCCCGGGTTCGTCACCGTGATCGTCTGTTCGTTGTTATTACCCTCGGCTGTTGTTGGGAAGGTGAGCTTGCCTGAGCTTAAGTAGGTTGAGCTAAAGCTTGCCTGCGGATTGATCACCTGGGCCGTCAGCAACACCGTTTGAGTTGCCGCGCCCTCAGTAATGGTGAGATACGTTGTCGAGGCCGTTGGGCTGAAGACTTTGGCCGTGGCCAGGATGCCTACGCCAATAGCACACCTCTTCCCCGCAGGCAATGTGGCCGGCAGTTTCAAAATCATTGGAGGACAGAAGGTGAGGTCGCCAAAATCACCCGGGGCAGTGCCCCCCGCGTGATTGATGCTCGTAATTGTGACGGGCGTAGTTCCGGTGTTTTTCAGAACGATGCCTTGGATGCCGATCTGGCCCCAATACAATTGGCCAAAGTTCACGGTCAGTGGCGAAATTTCTAACCCGACCACCGTCACCGTACCGGGCACATAGCTTATCGTGTAGTTCGGATCCACTGCTCCCGAGCAGGTGCTGGGGTAGCTACCCGGCAGGCTCGTGCTGGTCGCTGTGGTCGTGCAGTTTGGCTGCATGGTCAGGCTCGACGGCGAATCCCCGTTCACAAACGGGCTGTAAATGGGGTTGATGGTCGGCGTGGTCCCAGAGGTTATCGTGGGGCTGCTGGCGGTGATGATCAGCGGCACCGCCGTGATCTGCAACGTGCCGGGCACGGGGGTGATCGCGTAGGTCGGATCCGACGCTCCCGAGCAGGTGGTGGGCCAAGTGCCGACAGGCTTGCCTGCTGGCACTGCTGCCGAGCAGGTCATTGTGCCCAGGACCGAGTTCCCGTCCCCATTCACGAGCCCGCTGATGGTGGGGGTGATGGTGGGGATCCCAGTTCCGTAAGCGACGGTAGCGCTGCTCGCCGTGATGGTCAGCGCCGCCGGGGCCACCGTCAGAGTGTAGCTCAGCACGGCGGAGCCCGAACCGTTGGTGGCAGTGACGGTGATGGGGTAGCTCGTACCGTCCGCCCCGTCAGCGGGCGTGCCGCTGATCGTTCCGGTTGCCGTGTTGAACGTCAATCCGGTCGGCAGCGCACCCGATTCAGTCAGATTTGGCGCCGGGTAACCTGCGGTCACCGTGACTTGGAATGTCCCTCCCATGCCCTCGGCAAACGTAAGGCTGCTGCCGCTGAGCACGCATGCAGTACCTGTGACGCAACTACCGGTGATGGCCGGAGCAGTCGCCGTAGGAGGCGTTTGGGAAGGGCCAGTTCCCGTGGTGGTCGGTAGGAACGCCACCCCAAGATTATTGGTTGCTGGGATCCTTCCGCCGATCGGGTCCAGCCCTGGTCCCGGGGTGTAGAACGTCGTGACGTCTTCAACGAACTGACAGTAAATCGTGGGCGAGTATTGTGTCGGGGTAGTTCCCACCTGCATAGGATCGCCGCAATTGGTGCCGTAAGGCAATGGAGGAAACTCGTAGCTATCCGGATCGTCGAGCACACGCGGCGTGCTGTTCGCCCAATACGAGGTCAGGTTCGAGATCGCTGAGGTGTTGTTAAATCCAAAATCCAAGTAAAAATCGCCGCTAGTCAAGCCCGGGGGGAAAGCCGTGTGCGGCCCGGAGTTCGTATCGTACAAAAGGTACTGCGCGCAACTCCCGTTCAAATAGCCGTAGCAAAGCGGCGCGATGGTGTTGCCATTCGGGTCGGTTCCATAATTGAAGAAGCTCCCGAACCGGCAAGCGAACTGGCTGCTTTGTCCGTTTCCGCCCGGCAGGCAAAGCCCGTTATCGGAAAATTCCGTAACCAACACGGTGAGAGGAAACTCCGTCATCACCATCGGGGTCATTATCGTCAACTGAGACGCGTTCGGGTCCGAGCAAGTATCGGTCGAGGGTAACGGCTGGCCGTAGCATAGCAAGGCTGACTGCGTCACGTTCGTCCCTGGACTGAACGTTAAATTGTAAGAAACGGGAGGCGCAACAAAACTCGCGGTAACACTTTGCGCCGAGTTCATCGTCAAGGTGCATGTCGGGTTCGTCCCAGCGTACGCGCAAGGACCATTGACAGGGCCCCAGCCCCCGAATGTGGACAGTCCTCCTGCCGTCGTGCCCGGGGTCTCCGTCAAGGTGACCATCGTTCCGCCCGCATCGCTTTCCGAACAGATACCTGTCTGCGCCACCCCCCCGCCCGCCTCACTGCAGTTGATCGGCGTTGGCGAGACAGGCGGCGAAGTAGTGTCTGTCACATTGCCAGCGCCCAATCCCGTTAACGTCAAGGTCAGCGTATCTTGGTTGGGCGGCGGCAACCCCGCCTGAGCATAGACGGCAACGTCGATTCCGGGGAAGCCGTCGCCGCTGAGGTCGGAAAAGTCACAACCGCATCCGCTGTTGTCGGCCACATAGAAGCTGATCAGGTAAGTGTCCCCCACGGTGGTGGGAATCGTCTGGCTGATGGCGTCGAAAGCTTCCACAGCACCGTCAAACCAGCAGTCGCCGACGCCGAAGGTGTAGAGGGGGGCCGGCCCGGCACCGCAGGCGGATTCCACGATTCCACCGGCAGCGGCGCCGTACTGATTCGCATAGGTCCAGTCGACCGGCGTCAAACTGTTCACCACAACTCCGTCCATAGTCTCTGCATAGGTACCCAAAGAAAAGTTGCCATTTTGCAGTAAGTTGGGGCCGGGGCTGTTGGGATTCGTAATGTCCGTCACCGACGCGTTGGAGAACGAGATAAACGCCGGGTCTTCACGGAAGGCGAAGGTTATGGCAGTGTTGGCGAGCGCCGCTTGGAACGTCACCGTGTACTGCTGGTACGTGTCATTGCCGCCGCCAGGTACCGCTTGCGGTGGATTGGCCAGGTCCAGAATCGCACCCGAAGGCGGACCTGTGTTCGTTCCCGGATCAGCTTTGATGGACTGGAGTGTCTGCGCGCTGGCGCCGAACACCATGAGCACGGTGCAGCAGAGGAGCGTAAAGGCTACCTTCTTTAAGGTCGTCAGGGCAGTAGCACGCATAAGAAGTCCTTTCACAGGATCTTTTCTCTAGTCAGGGTGAGTAGATTTGCAGTCATGGTTCTTCCCCTCTTGGGGAATTGTCCGCCTAAGGTTCGAAACGAAAACCTGGAAATCAGAGATTGGAAACCTGAGACAGTTCTTCGCAGCACGGGTCCAGTTCTGGGGGTGAACAGGACGCGGTGGATACTATGCGCGTACAGGGCTATAGTCAAGATGTTTATTGGATTTGTTTGGGATTTGTTTGAGGCCGACAGCCGCGATGTGCAAGGTTTTGCACCCGTCTCAGCGGGAAAGTGGAGCAACGAAGATTTGCAGGCCGGCCAGGAAGCAAAAGCCCGCTTTACGCTGACCGCAGAGCCTATCTATCAAGTCTCCGGCGTGGTGAACAGGTATTGCCGGGCTCGCCTTCACGAGACAGGCTGGGGAAAGCTTTGATTTCACTCAGAACGCTGCCGCGCAAGCTGGGAAATTTCAGACCAAAGTTCCTGCCGGCGCGTATGTGGTTCGGGGATTTTCGACGACTGGAATCGTGACCAGCCAGGTTCTGCTGTACTGCCGGCCATCAGCAAAGAGCTCGGAAAGTCAGTGGATTGGCTCGTGACCGGCCAAACAGGGAAATGACGTCATGGAACTGAAACCAACGGCAAGGAAGGATCAAAATACCTGTAGCGGTATCTCGGACACCGAAAGGAAGGATGACACGTTCTCCTGAGGGCAGCTCGGTACTGGGCACCCGTTCTCGTTCTCAGCGGCGTCCCCGATCGCTAGAAATCGCGGAGTACCGGGCTCTTGACATTCGCTGTATGTTCGCCTAGTATCAGTGTGTGCGCAACGCTCTCCATCCTCCATTTGTACTCCGTCCTTGCCGAATGGGCCTGCAACCGATGCGACTTTCATCGCCCGCATTGGTTCTTGATTGAACAGGGGTACGGAGCCACAAGTTTGTGCGCCCGGGGTGCACACTGATACCAACCGAATCCCAAGTGGGCCGGTACACCCATTTTTGCTTGAATGCCTCCTGGGAAAAAGGCTACGTCGCCTCCAGACAGGAAACTTCCTTGACTCCACACTAGACACGTTCTACACGGATTCTAGGTGTCCTGGGAGGCAACTATGCCGACTTCGCGAAATGACGAGAAGCAGAACATCACGATAAGTCTGAGTCGGCAGTTGCTCAAGAAGGCCAAGATTCTCGCTGCCCGACGTAAAACTTCGATCAGTGGTCTCCTTGCACAGGAGATCGAGTTCCTCGTTGGCGACGCAGAGGCGTACGACCGCGCCGAACGACAGGCCAGGGCGCTTCTCGACACAGGCTTTCATATGGGCGGAATCATCCGATCGGGTCGGGACGAATTGCATGAGCGATAGGACTATTGTCGATGGGAATCTGTTGATTTACGCTCACGACGTCGATGCGAAAGCCAAGCATGAAGCTGCGAAGATTGTTCTCCACGAATTTTGGAGCGAACGGACTGGCGTTCTCAGCATGCAGGTACTGCAGGAATTCTTGCGACTTCCACTGATTGGTAAACGCCGGACCCCGAGGCAGAAATGGAACTCAACTGCTCACCACGGTTCGCCGCGGGTGTGGCTGCGCCTATCTTGCTATTTGGTGCGACCGAGCTCCTGGATGAATCGTTCGACGTCAAAAGCTTCAACGCCGCGAGCGATGGCTGCGGTCGTCAATTGTGAGCGGGATTTGCGGTGGACGACGATCAATCGCACGGAGCGTTTGGCCAAGGCTCGATGCAGTGAGAGCAGAGGTGAGGCCATGGACGGCCGAACCGTCTTCCCAGCTTTGGCTTCAATCAACCACAGGTTTGAGTTGCGCCGTGGTACGAGGAAGTCTACCTCCAAGCCCTGCTGATCGCGGAAATAGTAGAGTTCCTTCCGCATTCCTCGATTGGCCTCACTCTTGAGTATCTCCGCCGCCACGAAGCCCTCGAACAGGGCTCCCAGAAATGGGGATCGCTCAAGCTCAGCCGCGGACGTCACGCCCAGGAGATAACAGGCCAGCCCGGAGTCCGCCCAGTAGATTTTCGGCGACTTGATGAGCCGTTTTCCGAAATCTTCGAGGTACGGGGGAACGAGCAGGATCTGACCGGTCACTTCCAGAATGGACAGCCACTCGCCGATCGTTGGGACCGAGACTCCGAGAGGGGCCGCAAGGTCGGTCTTATTGAGAACTTGACCATGGCGACTCGCCAGCAGGGAAAGAAACCGACGAAAGGTCGCAAGATCCCGCACATTTGTGATCGCTCGTACATCTCGCTCTAGATATGTTTGCAGGTAGGAAGAGAACCAAAGGCTGCGAGCCTGAGGTCGCGCTAGCACTTCAGGGAAGCCTCCGTGTAGCAAATCCACTTTGGCGGTCTCTTCGAGGCTAAGAGGTAGCAACTGGAGAATAGCGGCGCGTCCGGCCATCGATTCCGTGATGCCGCGCATGAGAGGAGCTTCCTGGGATCCAGTGAACAGCCACTGACCCATGCGGCGAGGCTTAGTGTCGATGAGCGTACGGACGTAGGCCAGCAACTCGGGGGCATTTTGAATCTCGTCAAATACAACCGGAGGTTGCAGTTCTTCGAGAAAGGCATGGGGATCACTGCGCACTCGCGCTTGAATATCAGGGTCTTCGAGCAGTACGTAACGGGCCTCCGGAAATAGCTTGCGCAAAAGGGTAGTTTTGCCCGCACGGCGCGGCCCCGTCACGACCACCGCCGGAAAGTGCCGAGATGCATCCACAAGCACGGCTGTGAGTTGTCTTGAAATGTAGCGCATATGAGAAATATAAACTTCTACTATAGATTACTCAACAGGGCCATCTTTTTCGCCATGTCGTACAGTTTCGTTGCGAGTTGACAGTGGCGCCATGTGTCGCTATTACAGGCGACATAATGGTAAATAATTGCGAGCAGTCGTGCAGGAAGAGAAGTAGTAGATCGCCGGGAGCGACGGATATCTAAAGAATCGGCCCGCCTTGTAGCGAGCAGCTACGCAATCTGGTGCGTCGACACCACGCCTGCTGAAATTTCAACCGCGTTCCGAATCGAGGACGAATCCCAGATCGGTTTCTGGGATGCTCTCATTGTCGCATCCGCTCTTAAAAGTGGTGCCAATCGGATCCTCTCGGAAGATCTGAACGCAGGACGAGTGATCGCAGGTATGCGTATCGAGAACCCCTTTGCAACTCCCACTGATTTGTGATCGCCGGTCCCCTTTTGCATGGCTGATCAATCCCGAATATCCCGACTCCAAGAAGATCGTCGAGCCTGAAGTGGAGCCGCTCAGGATCCGTGAATATTCTTGGAGCGTCCACCGAGCGTGTGCTACAATCAGATTGATAATGTGCTACACGGAAATGGCGGTGCAAGCGATTTCCCGGGAGGTAAGTCATGAAGCGTGTCGCCCCATCTCGTTCTTCACGAAGAAGCAAACATGGAGGCGTGGGGGAAGAGAGTCCCACGCGCTCCCGCAGGTTGCGCGACGTGATGGTCATTGCCGAGAAGGAAGGGCTATTGCGTGGCGAACGCACCCGAGTGGTCCGGGGAAGAATGCCGGAAGCCCTCGTGACCAGGGCAAAAAAACGCACCGGAATTGATTCTGACACAGACCTGATCGAGGTGGCGCTGGCCAACATTGCGGTTGCCGACGACTATGCGGACTGGCTGCTTTCCCGGCGAGGCGCGGTTGGTGGCGAGGTTGAGCTTGAGTTCTGAATTTCAAGGCACTCTCAGGCGGCTCAAACCCGACAAACATCGAGTGCAGCTCACACCGCGCGCCGAATCAGAGCTTGAGTGCATTGGAACGACCAGCCATCGACCCGCCAAGCTGCTCTACGATACAACGGTCTACATTGATATCCTCCAAGGCCGTTTTCCGCAACAGGGCGAAGCGATGCTGCGGGCGGTCGAGGCATGGCATTCCCCAGTCACAGAAGCCGAACTGGCGGCGACTTGCGGCCTGCTTGATCCCGCCCACTCCCAAACGCACGAGATCATCGAGCAAATTGCCGCGGTCATCGA
>Ga0074045_10004544_pt1 | contig 12287 bp, 8 predicted proteins | sample BogForMeECP23OM2_FD_94442 | JGI IMG/M metagenome (GOLD analysis project Ga0074045, IMG submission 94442) | Bog forest soil microbial communities from Calvert Island, British Columbia, Canada - Bog Forest MetaG ECP23OM2 | ecosystem: Environmental > Terrestrial > Soil > Wetlands ...
CGCGTGACGGGCGTCGACTTGCAATTGCGCTCCTTTGCCCCCATTCTCTGGCCGCCGCCGGCGCGGGTGCCGGCATCTTGCGCGCACCATCCATGACCGCCCCAACGACATCTCGCATGCCGGCGATCTTTTTCGGGCACGGCAGCCCGATGAACACGCTGGACAACAATCGTTACACCGACGCGTGGCGACAACTCGGCACGCTTGCCGGTCGGCCGAAGGCGATCCTAGCGATATCGGCCCACTGGTACACGCAAGGAACCGCGGTTACGGCCATGGCGCAGCCGAAGACGATCCACGATTTTTTCGGCTTTCCACAGGCGTTATTCGACGTGCAATACCCCGCACCCGGGGCGCCTGATCTCGCCGCCCGCGTGCGCGATCTTCTTGCGCCGGTGGACGTCGCGCTTGATCACTCCTGGGGCCTCGACCATGGCACGTGGTCGGTGCTCAAGCACGCGTTCCCCGATGCCGACGTGCCCGTCGTTCAGCTGGCCATCGACGCGACCAAGCCCGCGCCGTTTCATCACACGATCGGCGCCCACCTGGCGCCACTGCGCGACGAAGGTGTGCTCATCATCGGCAGTGGCAACGTGGTGCACAACCTGCGCCTGATCGGCTGGGGAGGCGGTGCGCCTTATGATTGGGCAGCGCGTTTCAATGACTATGTGCGCGATGCGCTTGCTGCCCGGCGATATCAGCGGCTGATCGACTACGAACAGGCCGGGGCGGACGCTCGCCTTGCGGTGCCGACGCCAGAACACTACCTCCCCTTGCTCTATGTTCTTGGCGCCCAGCGTGACGACGAGCCGCTGCATGTCGCCATCGATGGCATCGAGATCCGCTCGATCGGGATGCTGAGTGTTTGGCTGGGCGCGAACTGACGCGCAGGCATCCATGCCCGGCAACAAGCAGGTCCTACTAGCCAGTCGCCCGCAGGGTGCCGTCACGGAGGACAATTTTCGCATTGTCGAGGCGCCCATCGCCACGCCGGACAGCGGCGAGGTGCTGGTGCGAAACGAGTGGCTTTCGCTTGACCCGTATATGCGCGGCCGCATGAACGACGTCAAGTCGTATGCGCCCTCGGTGCAGCTTGGCGAAGTGATGGTGGGGCAAACCGTTGGCGAGATCACCGAATCGCGCGACCCGCACTTCAAACCAGGGGACAAGGTTCTGACCCAACTCGGCTGGCAGCTCTACGGCGTGGCCAAGGGAAGCGACATTACGCCGATCGACACCCGTCGCGCACCGGCATCGGCTTACCTCGGCATCTTGGGCATGCCGGGCATCACCGCGTGGTTCGGCTTGTCCGAGATCGGCCAACCGAAGCCGGGAGATACGGTCGTCGTATCGGCAGCCTCGGGGGCCGTCGGCGGCGTCGCGGGGCAGCTCGCGAAAATCCGGGGCTGTCGAGCGGTTGGCATTGCCGGCGGTCCGGCAAAGTGCGATTACGTGGTGCGGGATCTCGGGTTCGATGCCTGCGTCGACTACAAAGCGGGCAACCTGCTGCAGAACCTGCGCCAGGCCTGTCCGAAGGGCGTCGACGTCCATTTCGAGAATGTTGGCGGTGAGATTCTCGACACGCTGTTGCGGGTCATGAATCCGTACTCTCGGATGATCGTTTGCGGCCTGATCGCCGAATACAACGCGACCGCACCCTATGGTTACACCATGCTGCGTTCGGTTCTCGTCAACCGTATCCGGATGCAGGGCATGATCGTGTTCGACTGGAAGGATCGCTACGGCGAGGCACGCGAGCGGCTCGCGGGCTACCTGGCCGAGGGTAAGCTCAAGTACCGGGAGTCGATTGTAGACGGCATCGAGGACGCGCCGAAAGGGCTCATTGCCCTGCTCAAAGGTGGCAATTTCGGCAAGCAGCTCGTCCGGCTTGCCTGAGCGTGCAGCCCGAAATACAACGCACAGCTTGGCGCTGGATCGTCGAAACACCCGCAATGCTCCTCGATCGCCGCCGCGCGAGGAAGAGCGTTCCCGCGCTCGCCTTTGTATTCGATTGGATGACTAGGTACACTACTCGACCCGCCTTGGCACACCACACTCCGCGTCCCTTCCTGTTCCGCTCGTGAAGCTTTATCGCAGACTTTTGCGCTATGTGCGCCCGTACCGAGCGGTATTCGCGATTGCCATCGTCGGCATGCTTCTTTCCGCGGGTACCGACTTGCTCCTGCTGCAGGGCCTTACGCCTCTGCTTCGCGCCCTGCAAACCCCGAGCGAAATCCCGGGCTGGGCGTTCGCCTTCGGCATCGTCGCAATATTTGTCCTTCGCGGCATAGGCTCCTACGTTAGCGAATTCGGACTGGCGTGGATCGGCTCGCGTGTCGTGTTCGATCTGCGATCAGAAGCATGTGATCATTTGCTGAGAATGCCGGCGACGTTTTTCGACGCCAGTTCCGCCGGCGTCCTGCTATCGAAGATCACTTACGACGCCCAGCAGATCTCCTCGGCCGCCTCGGAAGCAATCACCGTCAGCATCAAGAACACCTTTACGATCGTGTTCATGCTGGGGTATCTGCTCTACTTGAATTGGCAGCTCACCCTCATCGCGTTCATTGCCTTTCCCATGGTCGGCGTCGCGATCCGCATGGTCCACGCGCGACTGCGTCGTGTCAGTCGAATGGTTCAGGACCGTATTGGTCTGCTAACCCATGTGCTGGAAGAGGCCATCGTTGCGCATCGTGTCGTGAAGGTCTTCGGGGGCGAAGCCTTCGAGAGCAAGCGAATGCGCGCGATGAGCGACAAACTCCGGCAAGCTGTCGCCAAGCAGGCATCGGCGGCGGCACTCGGAACCCCGATTACGCAGATAATCGTCGCCTGCGCGGTCAGCGTCATCGTGTGGACGGCGTTACGGCAGAGCGCCCAGGGGTTCGACGCGCCCCAGTTCATGACCTACGTATTCGCGCTGTTGCACCTGCTCAACCAGCTAAAGACCCTGAGCAACGTCGCCGGCACAATCCAGCGCGGGCTTGCGGCGGCCGAAAGCGTGTTCGCCCTGATTGATGAGGCGCCGGAGCCCGATACCGGCACGGTAGAGCTGGGCCGATCGGCAGGCCAACTCACATTCGAGAATGTCACCAAACGCTACGCCGCAGACGCTACGCCGGCCCTGTCTGGGCTGAGTCTTGCCATCGCGCCGGGGGAATCGATCGCATTGGTCGGCCCGAGCGGCGGCGGAAAATCGACCCTGGCCAACCTTATCCCGCGGCTCTACATACCGACCGAAGGCCGGGTGCTTCTCGACGGCGTGGATATTGCAACGATTCGCCTGAAGGACCTGCGGCGGCAAATCGCCTTGGTTAGCCAGGACATCGTCCTGTTTAACGAGAGTGTTGCCGCGAACATCGCCTATGGTTCGTTGGCGGGTACGTCGCGCGACGCGATCGAAAGCGCCGCGGAGGCGGCCAACGCGCTCGATTTCATTCGCGCCATGCCGAAGGGATTTGACACGATCGTGGGCGAGCGGGGCACCCGACTTTCGGGAGGCCAGCGGCAAAGGATCGCGATCGCACGCGCGATACTGAAGGATGCCCCGATACTCATTCTCGACGAGGCGACATCGGCGCTGGATACAGAGTCCGAGCGCCAGGTGCAAATTGCGCTCGACCACCTCATGCGCGGTCGGACGACCATCGTGATTGCCCATCGGCTGTCAACGATTGAACATTGCAACCGTATCATCGTGCTGGCCAACGGAGGAATCGCGGAACAGGGGACTCACCAGGAGCTGCTGTCGCGTAAGTCCATTTATGCGCGGCTCTACGAACGACAGTTTCGAGACGATTGACCCCCACTTTCGTGAGGCGAGGCGGGTAACGCCCCGGTGCTCACGGTTCACACCCGCGTGGCCAGTTCGGAGAGCTGGTGCAGCGATTCATCGAGGATCACTAGCTGCAGCAGTTGTTCAGCGAGATGGCTCGACCCGCCGCGCCACGCGTCGACGAAGCGGTCGACTCGAAACGCGACAAGCTGACCCGATGAAAGAACCGAAAGTCGCGCGCCCAATCCGTCGAGTCGCGGCGCAAGGTCACCCTGCAGCCAGCCCTCAATCGGCGGATTGAAGCCCCGCTTCTTGCGCGCGAAAGGATCTAGGTCGGCGATTGGTGCCAGCGCCGGCGCAAGAAGCATCTTGGCGGGTGTTGTGAATCGTTGCTGGGACGGAATACCCATAACGGATGCCACAAGCCGGTGATCAAGAAAGGGCGCGCGCAATTCGAGCCCATGCGCCATGGTGCAGAGGTCGTCCTTGCGCAGAATGTACTCCGGCAAGTAATTGAGTCGGTCGATCTCGAGCAGACTCTCTAGATCAGCACGGCCGGTGTTTCCGGGCATGCGCCAGTAGTGCGCCTGCGCCGCCAGTTCCGGTTGCAGGAACCTGCGCTGACCTGGTTTTAATCCGGAGAAGCGCAGCACATAGGCAGATCTCCAGTCGAGTCGAAGTTCCTCCGCAACCTGCTGCCATCCGCGACCGCCGATTGTCGGAGGTGATTGCAGCCACGGCAGGCTCACTGCTCTCCGCCAGCGCGTCCTCAGATGTTTGGCGTAGCGCTTGTACCCGCCAAACAGCTCGTCACCGCCATCGCCGCCCAGAACGACCTTGACATGGCGCGTAGCCTCCCGGGAGAGTTGCCACAGCGGCACACTGCTGGGGTCCGCAAATGGTTCATCGAGATCGGCAATGAGGCGGGGGAAATCGTCCGCAATATGGTTTGAGATGGCGACGGACGCGTTCGGAAACCCCAGGCGCGTCGCGGTCGCGCTCGCATCAGCGCTTTCATCGAATGCGGTTCCCGGAAATGCCGCAGTGAATGTCTGCACACCCGAGTGTCCCAGGCCCGCCAAGCGACAAGCCACCACACTGGAATCGATTCCCGACGAAAGGAAAACCCCGAGCGGACGGTCGGCGACCGTGCGCATCTGGATTGCGGCATCCAGGGTGGCCAGGCAGGGTTCCGCGGATGCCTGCGGCCGCCAATACTCGTGCTCGGTTAGACTACCGCTGGCAAGGTCACAGCGCAGATAGTGCGCCGCGGGCAATCTACGAACTCCTTCGAACACGGTTCGCGGCGCAGGTATCGTCCGATGCGCAAGGTAGGCATCGATACTCTCGGCGGAAAATCTGCGCTCTCCCGACGGTACCCAGGGCAGGAGGGCGCGTACCGTCGAGGCAAAGGCGAATCCGTCGCGACGATGCGCAAACACAACCGGCTTCAGGCCCAACCGGTCGCGAACCACGTAGACGGTACGCTGGCGCAGATCCAGGATCGCCAGAGCGAACATGCCGCGCAGTCGATCGATAAAATGCAGGCCCCAGTGCTCGTAGGCATGGAGGATGAATTCGGTATCCGAGTGCGTGCGAAAGTGGAAGCCGGCTGCGGACAGGGTCCTGGCATCGGACGCCCAGTCGTAAACCTCGCCGTTATAGGCTATCCAGACATCGCCCGCCATGTTGGACATGGGTTGATTGGCGTCTGGGCGCGGGTCGATAATCGACAGGCGTGTGCTGAGCAGACCATTCGCAGCCGGCGCGCCGATCGGCTTCAAGTTCGCGCCAAACAGGACGGCGGACTCGGCGTCGGGGCCGCGTGGACGCAGCGCACCGAGCATCCGCTCGATCGAACTGGCCGCAACCGTGCGCGTTCCGAAAAACCCTGCAATTCCGCACACGTCAGTAGACCCCTGAGACCTGGCGGAAGATGCCCTCCATGCGGTCGAGCATCGGGCCTATTCCGAAGTCGCGCAGCGCCCGCACGCGTGCCTGTGCTCCAAGGCGTACCCGCTGCGGCTCGTCGTCACGCAGGCGCGCAAGTCCGACACCGAGCGCCTCCGCGGACCGAGGCGCGACAAGAAGTCCGGTCACCTCGTGCTCCACGACCTCTGCGATCGCCCCCACCGGCGTGGAAACGACGGGTTTGCCGCAGGCCATGGCTTGCATGATCGCCTGGGGGACTCCTTCCTCGCCGTACGAAGGCAATGTCACCAGGTCCATCGCCTGCAGCCACGGCACCACATCGTCCTGTTGGCCAACGAATCGCACCACGTCCCCGAGTCCGAGCGCCGCAAGATGCGCTTCGAGTTTCGGGCGGTGTGGTCCATCGCCGACCACCAATACAGTCCATCCGTTCCAACCCCGTCGGTCCAATGCAATCGCCTCGAACAGGTAGTCGTGGCCCTTCCAGTTACGCAGCGTGGCGACGCACCCGAGCGCGGGTTGCTGCCGCAATCCGAGTCGCTGCCGCGCAGCGTTTGCGTCGCCCGGAACGAAACGATCGAGATCAATGCCAGTCGGCACTGACGTCACCCGGCTACTCGGGATGCGCAGGCGCGTCGTCAACTGCCTCCGCAGGGCTTCGCCCGTGGTCACGATGTGTGCCGTGGCATGGGCGTAGAGCCAGCGCGTGGCCGCACCGTCGCCGATCTCGGTCGAAACATGCCTGGTGCGAACGATAGGTGGTGGATGACGCATGGTCGCACACGCGATTGCGGTGAGCCAACTATCCGTCGAGCTATGGGTATTGATGACGTCGACCCACGTCCGTTCCGCTCCAAGCCAGCGCCGCAGGGGCCAGAAGTCCCGCAGGCCCTTTTTCTCGATTGGCAGTGCCGTCACGGGAACTCCCGCTCGCGCCGCGGCCGCCGCGATAGGCGTCTCGGGCGGCGTAACGAGCCTTATGTGGTGGCCACGTGCCAGCATCCCCGCCGCTTCGCTGAGTATCCGTATTTCCTGGCCGCCCCACCCTGCAGAGGCCTCGGTATGAACAATCGACAAGGGACGCATGGATTAAACAACAAATTCCGGCTGATAGCGGGCGAACCAGCGCTCGAGGACGAGCAGGGTCCACAAGCGTGTGGCGTGGTTCTTCCTGCCGGAAAAGTGCTCTGCGAAGATTCTGTTGATGGCGTCAGCTCGTATCAGGCCACGCCGCTGCAGGCCTTCCGGGCCAAGGGCCAATGTGATATCCGGCCGCAACTCGTTGGTCATCCAGCGATCGAGCGGCATCGTGAATCCCTGCTTGGAACGGTAGACGATTTCTCGCGGCAGGTAGCGTTCAGCCAGCTGCTTCAAGAGCGCCTTGGCCACACCGTCGTCACTTACTTTGAGCGCTGCAGGCAGACGCGTGCACCATCCGACGAGATCCTGATCGAGGTACGGCACCCGTGCTTCAAGCGAAAACGCCATCGTCGCGCGATCGACCTTGGCCAGCAGGTCGTCAGGTAACCAGAGTCGCGTGTCGATGTTCAGTAGTCGATCCAGGTACCACGGCGAGTCGCATTCGGTGAAGAACGCCTCCGCTCGATCGGCCAACGTCGTGTGCGTGGCGTGCCGGAATGCATCCGTAAGGTAGGTTCGCCTCAGTGCAGAGTCGAAGATATTGGGAATGGTCGTGTAGCGGCGCCGCTCCGGTTCGAGCACTGCCTTGAGAATGCGATCCCGCGTCAGGCGCCCCGGGAGCTTGCGCAGCAACCACGGCAGCGGCGAGCCCTTCGCACCGAGGACGCGCGTGATGCGCTCCTCTCGCACACGCTTGGTGTAGTTGGCGTAGCCGCCAAAGACCTCGTCCGCGCCCTCGCCAGTAAGGACCACCTTGACCGTCTTGCGTGCAAACTTGGCAAGGGCCATGGTGGGTAGCGCCGCATGGTCGCCAAATGGCTCGTCAAAAGTCTCGACCCATCGATCCATTCCCGCCAACACATCGCCGGGAGCCAGCATCAAGCAGTGATGGCGGCTGCCAATGTGCGTGGCAACGCGCTGCGCATATTCGTGCTCGCTTCCCACGGCGTGTCCGGTGAAGCCCAAATTGAAAGTATCGATTCCACCGCCGGCTAGCCGGTTGGCCATTGCCGCAACCAGGCCCGAGTCGACTCCGCCACTGACGAAGGCGCCGACCGGAACGTCGGCGACCAGCATGGATTCGACGGATCGTTGCAGCCTTTCGTCAAGCATGTCGGCTGCCGTTGCGGCATCGAGCTCGTGTTTGGGCACGTAAGACGGCGTCCAGAAGCTTCCGCTTCGAAGGGCTCCGTCACGCAGGGACAGCCAATGGCCCGCTTCCAGTTTGCGTATGCCGCTATAGATACTGTACGGTGCCGGTATGTATTGGCACTCGAGATAGAGTGCCAAGGCGTCGCGGTCAATCGTCTGCGGCAAACCGGGGAAGGGCAGCAGCGACTTGATCTCCGACCCGAATACCAGCGATCCGGCGTGCCACGCATAGTAGAGTGGCTTCACGCCCAGTTGATCTCGAGCGAGGAACAGCTGCTGGCGCGTCCGATCCCACAGCGCGAATGCGAACATTCCCTCGAGCCACTCGAGCATGCCCTCGCCGCGCGCCCGCCAGGCATGGAGTAATACCTCGCCGTCGCCCTTGGTTGTGAATACATGGCCGGCGGCCGTCAGCTGGGCTCTGAGCTCGCGGAAGTTGTAGATCTCGCCATTGAAGATCACGGCGATCGTTCCGTCGTCGGTGACCAGCGGCTGGTTGCTCCCCACGATGTCGATGATGGAGAGCCGGCGAAAGCCCAATCCGACCGGGCCGTCGTAGTAGAACCCGTCCGCGTCCGGGCCGCGATGAACGAGCGCGGCGGTCATCCTTGGGAGTACTTCTCGCGCGCGCGGATCGGCGCTCCAGTACCCGGCAATGCCGCACATATTGCTTGGCGCGATCCTATGCTATGACGGCTGACAGTGCCCGCGCCGGTGACACGCCTCTGAGGAGGGATGCCTTAGTGCCGGAGCACGATGGGGAGCGCCGAGTCGGTGCCGCGTGCGTGGCTTCGCACAAACGAAAATCCATCCTTGCCGTAACGGCGGCCGCGGACCGAATTTCCTACCGTAACGCTGGCGCCCTGCGCGCATAGTAGCTGACGGAGACAACAGGCGCAAACGGTCACTGCCTAATGAAAACACATCGCGACAAGCCGCGGGGTTGGCCGCGTTAGGCGTACCCGAGCCGCGCGGGCGAAGTCCTGCCGACGCGCGTCGCTCAGCGCGCCACCACCAGCAAGCTGAACGTTCCCGGCACGATGGGCGGCCTCGGTCGGGGCTCGTCCGCAGTCGCTGCGGGACGCGGCCCGAATTCGGCGGTCACCAGATAGACCCGTCCGCGTTGGGGATCAACCGCCATCGTGCGCGCGCCGATCTTGGTGGCCACGTTGGCGACCACGACAAACCGGTCAGGACTCTCTTCGCGGATCAACGTTAGGGTGCCGTCTGCGTTGGAACTCAACGCCAGGTTTGCCTGCGAATCGAAAGCCGTCGCGTCGCATCCCGCGCCGATGGGAAGCGTTGCGACGACGCGGCCCAGATCAGCATCGACGATTGCCATGATTCGGTTGGCGCAACCGACGAATAGACGTCGTTGCGCAACGTCCATCGAGATTCCGCTCGGGTTTTGACACGGCGCCAGGGACCAGTGCGCGTCGACGCTCAGCCGGTTGGCGTCGATTTTTACCACCTCGGATTTGTCCTCGAGATTGAGAAAAATTGCGCCGTGCCCGTCAGCCACCGCGAATTCCGGCTTTCCACCCAGAGCCAGCGTGCTAATGACTGAGGCGCTACGCGCATCGATGACCGAGGCCGTCCGACTTGCCCCATTAAACGCAAACACGCGCTTGGTCACCGGTTCGTAGACGATGGCGTCGGGATTGCTGCCAACCGTAATCCGTTCCCGTTGCCGAAGCGACTGTAAATCGAAGGCGGTAACGGTTCCGTCACGTCCGTTACTCGTGTAGCCGGTTGCCAATTCGGGTGCGATCGCGATTCCGTGGACACCGGGTGTGTCCGTGACTGTCCCCACGATCTTTCCTGAGTCCGGATCGAAAACGATGACGTGGTTTGATCGGGAAATATAGAGTCGACGCGCGCCCTGATCGAATGTCAGGTAATCCCAACCGCCGTCTCCCCCAAGGAGGATTTCCTGCGTCTTGTGATAGCCCGATCCCATTGCATCCTGCGCCGCGAGGGGACTCGCGTGAGCAAGAATTACCGCGAAAATCAGGCAGCTACTTGTGCTTGTGGCTCTTGCCAACCATCGCCGTTGCTGCTGACGTCGCCGCATTCGCTACTCCATTTCCAGCCGCCTCACGCGCCCGGGAACGCATGCGCCGGTCCCTGGCACGCCGCGGCAGTCCGGACCGCTCCGGCCTGCGCCGGGACTCTGCAGTGAGCAGAGTGTCTGACAAGGCGATTTGCCCGCAGCGCCCATTTCGGTGAGAATCAAGCATCTCGTCAAGACCCGCTGGCGCAACCATTGTAAACCCGAGTCCGTAGCGCTATGGAGCTGCGGTCAAACCAAGGTCGAGTCACCATCATGTCCATCCGGAAATCAAAGCCGGCCCACCCGAACCGGTGGGGCTGGCTACTTGCTGCAATGCTCGTAATGACCGGCAACGCGTCGCTGGCGGCGGAATCACCGATACGCGCCATCGACGTCACCTACGACGGCGACACTTATGTTCTCAACGCGGTCATGTTTGCGCCCGTTGCGCAAGCCGTCGCGTGGGAAGTGCTTACCGATTTTGAACACATGACGCAATGGGTGCCGAACGTGGCGGAAAGCAAGGTCTTGAAGCGCGACGATAACTCGGTAACGATCGAGCAGCGCGGCGTAGCCAAGTATGGCGCCGTGAGCTTTCCCTACGTGACCGAGCGGAAGATCGAACTGAAACCCTTGGGGTCAATTATGAGCATGCAGACCAAGGGTAGCCTGCGCCGCGTGGCATCGACGCTCCTGCTGCAAACCGAAGGCAAAGGAACGCGGCTTACCTATCACCTCGAGATCGAGCCGAGCCTGCTGGCCAGTGCCTTGCTGTCAAAAGAATTTCTCCAGCATGAATTGGGCGAGCAGTTCACGGCGATCATCGGAGAAATGGTGCGCCGCGCCCCTTCGTCCTGAGCGTCCGTCGGCTTCAGGTTGAGTTGACGTCAATGGACGCCGCAGTAGGCGTCCACCGCGGTGCAAAAACGGTACTTATGCGCGTCGGGGATGAACGCAGCAAGGAAGCTATTCCTCGCCAGCTGGCCGAGTTCGTCGCGAGACAGGTTCAGCGCCTGCAGCGTGGCGGCAAAATTGGCGTTGATGTAGCCGCCGAAATAAGCCGGATCGTCCGAATTGACGGTGACGCACAGACCGGCGGCGATAAGTTGCTTTAGGTTGTGCTGCTGCAGGTTCGGAAACACGCGCAGCTTGACATTCGACAAGGGGCAGACGGTGAGGGGCACTCGCGCCCGGGCCAGCCGCTTAACCAGCGCCGCATCCTCCATACAACGCACCCCGTGATCGATGCGCTCGGCCTTGAGCAAGTCCAATGCCTCGATGATGTACGACGGCGGCCCTTCTTCGCCCGCGTGCGCCACGGCCCGCCAGCCAAGCTCGCGGCAGCGCGCAAAGACACGTTCGAATTTACTTGGCGGATGGCCGCGCTCGGACGAATCGAGGCCCACTGCAACGATGCGTTCCTTGAACGGCAGCGCCGAGTCCACAGTGGCAAACGCCTCGGCCTCACTCAGATGCCGCAGAAAGCACATGATCAGCCGCGAGCTAATCCCCAATCGCAGCTCGCCCTCGTCGAGCGCGCGCGTTATGCCGGCGATCACCGTGGCCATGGCTACGCCGCGTGCCGTGTGCGTCTGCGGGTCGAAGAAAATCTCGGTGTGCATGACGTTGTCGTCCTTTGCACGCACGAGATAGGCCCAGGTCATGTCATAGAAGTCCTGTTCGTGCTTCAGAACGCTGGCACCTGCGTAATAGATGTCGAGGAAGGATTGCAGGTTGGAAAATTGGTACGCTGCCCGCAGTGCCTCGACGGACGCATAGGGGAGGGACACCCCATTTCGCTGCGCCAGATGAAATGCGAGCTCCGGCTCGAGCGTGCCTTCGATGTGCACGTGCAGTTCCGCCTTGGGCATGCCGGCGATGAATGTGACGAGGTTATTGGTCATGATTTGCGACGACTGCAGTCCTTGTTGACGACGGGCGCGGCCAGCTTGCGCCACCGCGAAGTGTGCCAGAGGTCGCCTGCCAATCCAACGCGAGCTGGATGGCGTAAGGCCCGAAGAGGCCCGCCCTCTGTACACCGATGCGCAGCGGTATCCGAGGATGATCGGAGATTAAAATGTCTAACCCTTCCGGCCTGGGTTGGGCCGGGCCGCTGCATGACGAACAGCACGGCCCGCTGCCCGCATTGCTTTTTGTGCTCACCGTGGTTACGGGGCTTGTCGATGCTGTGAGCTACCTCAAACTGGGGCATGTTTTCGTGGCCAACATGACCGGCAA
>Ga0074045_10004546_pt1 | contig 12287 bp, 10 predicted proteins | sample BogForMeECP23OM2_FD_94442 | JGI IMG/M metagenome (GOLD analysis project Ga0074045, IMG submission 94442) | Bog forest soil microbial communities from Calvert Island, British Columbia, Canada - Bog Forest MetaG ECP23OM2 | ecosystem: Environmental > Terrestrial > Soil > Wetlands ...
GCGACTGGCCTTGCGCGTAAACATCCAGGTAAGCGGATTGCACATTCAAGGGAAAGGTAAATGTGCCTGAAAGAGTCGTAGTAGGTGAGTCGAGCGAAACCGTGCCACCCATTGGACCGGCCGATAAAGCCAGCACCTGGTCCGCCGCTACCGGCGCGGCTTGTCCCTTTGCAAGCGGATAAAACTCCAGCGACGCTGAGGCGTAGATGGTCGAAGTCAGCCCGCAGCACAGAGTATTGCCGATGTCAGCTTGTCCAGCGTCGGGGATATAGAAGATGGAACTGTAATCCGTGAGGTCATTCTCGATATGCCACGACGGCCCCAGATTCGATCCCGGCTCGGCGGTGGTTCCGAAATAAATGTTTACCGGACCTAACCAGAAATTCGCTGTCCGATCGTATTGATTGCCGGCATTCAGATTGATGTCCGCCTCGAGCACCACCTTGGCCCAGGGCGGAGGACAACCGGCGGGCGGTGTGTAGGTAAAGTTTTCCACGTTGAAATCGAAGAACTGCGCGTCAGTGAAGAGCTGAACGACGCAAGGCGTGGTAGCGGGACGAGTCACATTGGGATCGGCGCTCACGGTGTTCGCCGATCCGACCACATAGGGACCGGACGCAAGAGCCGAAGGAACCAGAACTACCGAAAAGAAGACTGCAACAAAGGCAGCAGCAAATACTCGGGGCGGAAAAATATTCCGCTCCAAACAGGGGGTGCGGGGCATGCGAAGTCCTCCCACGAGATAGTAGCAAACACCGCGCCCAGCTTGGCACAGCGGGGGCACAAACAATAGGCGGCGGTAGCGCCGAAGTATGGCGCGTTCCGCCGCAGGCTGTCAAGGGCGGGACGAAAGTCTCCGCTGCGGGCTGAATATTTCTCGATGGAAAGACTTTACGGGATCGTTACCTTCGCCTGGTTCGAGTAACTACTTTCTTTTCCACTCCCGTTCACTGCCGTTGTGGCGTAGTAATAAGTCGTTTCGCCGACCACAGTCGAATCGGTGTAGTAAGTGTCCGCATCCGGCTTCGAGTTCAACTTGGTGTAGCCGCCGCTCGAAGATTTGCTGCGGTAAATGTTATAGCCCACAATGTCCGGCGAATCGCTCGCGTTCCACGAAAGATCCACAAAAGGCGCGGTGCCCGTACCGCTCAAAGCCTCCGAATCCGGGGTGTCCGTGGCATTGCTGCTAAACGAGAGATTGCCGGAGCTCGCGACACTGTGCTGCGGCGTGAAGGTGACCTCCACCGACACGTTCGATCCCGCAGGGATGGTCAACGGAAATTTGACGTCGGTCACGGCAAACAGCGAACTGCTGCTCGAGGCTGAAGAGACGGTTACACTTCCGCCGCTGGCGTTGAGCTTCGCGGTCAGGATCTTATTCCCTCCCACGGCCACATCGCCGAAGGCAAGCGTGGCCGGAGTAATAGTCAGAGTGCCTTTACTCCCGCCCCCGGTGCCCGTTCCGACCAGCGGCACGTCGAGCCCCGGACCCCAGACGAAGAAACTGCCGCCGGTTTCGCCCTGCGCCTGCGGCTTAAAGGTAGCATTCAGCTTCACCTTTTGCCCGCCTTCCAGAGTCAAAGGAAACTCGGCCCCGCTCACTGAAAATGGGCTGCCGGTGATGACCAACTTCTGGATGGTAACGGTCCAGGAACGATTGTTCGTCAACTCGACGGGAATCGTGGAACTCTCTCCTACTGCCACGTTTCCGAACTCCAGACTTGCGGGACTTGCGCTTAAAGTTTCGCTGGTCGTGCCCGAGCCCGACAATCCCACGGTGAGCGCGCCGCCGAACGAGTTGGTCTTAAATGTGACCTGTCCGTTCTGCGCTCCGGCGGCGGTGGGCGAGAAAGTAACGCTCAGCTCAAGACTTTCGCCCGCCGTCAGTGTTAACGGAAAGTTCCACTTGGAAAGCGTGAACTTGCTGTTGTTCACACTCATGCTCGAGATGATTATGCTCGAATTGCTGTTGTTGTCCACGTCGACCAGAAGAGTCTGAGTCTGATGGATCGCGACGTAACCAAAGTCCAAACTGCCGGGCGAGACAGTCAATCCCTCCGAGGCGCGGGCGCGAAACGGCGACACAATCAGCAGGAGAACGAGCACAAAAAAGACAATATGATAACGGTGTTTTAGCTGGGGGGAGGATTTCATGAACCAAGATTTGCAGACCGCGTGCAGAATCGGGAAGATGCCACTAGGGCATCCGCTGTAAATCTAACTACGCCGCGAGGCGCGGCGCAGAGCCTGCATATTCGTGAGCGTGATCAAATCCAATTGCGCGAACCAATTACAAGAATCGAGAAGTTGGGGGGTGGGTCTAATGGCACTGTACTAACTACTACTGAATTTGAACAGCAACACGAGAAAGCGAAAGCGGCTCGCGAGGAGAAAGCGCAGCAAAAATAGTTTGGGCAGAATCGATCCCATCCGCGACGGAAGTTGAAGGCACTCCCCTTCCTGTGATCCCTCCGGTTAACTAACTATCCTCGAATGGGTTGGACTTGGTGCCGGGAGGGGGAGTCGAACCCCCAAGGTACTAAGTACCGGCGGATTTTGAGTCCGCTGCGTCTGCCAGTTCCGCCATCCCGGCCTGCGTGGCTCTACTCAATCGCTAGGCGAAAGAGGAAACAAGAAAGAGAAATCAAGCTTAATTGAGCCGGAAGACCTTTGCAACTTGCGGCTTCAGGCGGGTGGCCCACCCGTTGTTTTTTCGCAGAAATCACCTCGACCGAGGGTGCCCCACCCTTGCGCACTTTGCAAGGGTGGGCACCACGGACGCGTACACCTAGAGTAGTTGCAAGCATCATCGAGCCGCCCACCTGAGACTGCATGAGGAGACCAAACAAAAAAAAAACGCGCTCCCGGCAGCATCGTACCCGCCCTTGCACAAAACGCAAGAGCGGGGCACCCACTGTGACTTGGCTTCGGCAGTTCAAAGGCTAGGCCACCCGCCAACAGAAGAGCTATTTCACAAACGTCAATCCGTGCGGCACGGCGTATTTGAAAACATAAGCATAGAGCAGCACAATAACGCCGACGATGGAACAGAGCGCCACCGAGTGCCAGGCCACAAAGCGAAAAATAATCCCCTCGTTGCCAACCTGCTCGGTTGCCGCCGTGGCAATCGTAATCGACTGCGCGTCCACCATCTTTCCCATCACACCGCCGCAACTGTTGGCCGCGCACATCAGCACCGGATCGATGCCGAGTTGCTGCGAAGTAATTCTTTGCAGGCTGCCGAAGAGCGCGTTGGCCGAAGTGTCGCTGCCGGTAAGCGCCACGCCCAGCCAGCCGAGAAAAGTTCCGAAGAAGGGATACAACCATCCCGTGCGCGTGAAAGCCAGGCCCAGCACGGCATCGAGGCCCGAGTACCGCGTCACATATCCGAGCCCCAGCATGAATGAAATCGCAATCATGGCGAGGCGCATCCGCACCAGCGTTCGCCAGAAAATCTTCAGCAATCGCACCGGACTCTGTCCCAGCAACAATCCAGAGACGATCGCTGCGAAGAAGCAACCCGTGCCCGTCGCCGAGAGCCAGTTGAAATCGTAACGCGCCGCCTCCGGAGTCGGCTTGGCGACCACGGGTGCAGCGCGGGAAATCGCATTGTGCAGGTAAGGCACGTCCCATCCCGGCGGACCGGGACGCACTTTTCCATTCGCCAGCACGACTTTGAAAGCCGGAGTCGTGGCTTGATTCATGGCCAGCTTGATCTTGGGCAGCCCCCACAGAAGAACGAATAGCGACAGGATGGCGAAGGGCATCCACGCCTTCAATACCTGCGCGGCGCTATAGCTTTTCGCTTTAACCAATCCGTCGAATTTTTCCGCCGTCCATTCCCCTCCCACGTCGTCTGAAATCGTCCCGCTTGCATGCGCCACAGCTACCGGCTTGTCGTCATAATCGAAGCGCCAGATTTTCTTTGGCTTCCAGAAGCGCAGGAAAATCAGAACCGCGACAATCGAGACCACGCCTCCCATGATGTCGACCAGGTTGCTGTCCACGTAATTCGACCAGAAGAATTGCGTGAGCGCAAAAGAGCCGCCAACCACCGCAATCGCAGGCAAGACTTCAAAGGTCTCCCGCCACCCCACCATGGTTCGCACCAGCCAGAAAGGCACGATAATCGCGGTGAAGGGAAGAATGCGTCCGATCATGGCATTGAGATCGGACTCCGGCAGCGAGGTCACTGCAGCCAGCGTGTGCACCGGCGTTCCAATCGCTCCCCAGGCCACCGGCGCCGTGTTCGCGATCAGATTCAGCGCGGCGGCGTGAAAAGGTTTGAAGCCCAGGCCGATCATGAACGCGCCCGCAATCGCCACCGGCGCGCCGAATCCCGCCGCCCCTTCAATGAATGCGCCAAAGCAAAACGCCACCAGCAACACCTGCAGCCGGCGATCCGCGGTGATCCCGGCCACCGACTCTTTCATGATTTCGAACTGTCCGGTCTCCACAGATATATCGTAAAGATATACCGCGGCCAGAACGATCCAGGCGATCTTCAGAACCCCGAAGGCCACGCCGTAGGCGAAACTCATCGCCGCCAGCGCCAGTGGCATCCTGAAGAAGATGATCGCCACCGCCACCGCCGTCGCCGCTCCCGCGATGGCGCACCAGTGCGGCCTCACCTTCAGCCCCGCCAGCAGACTGAACAGCACAATGATGGGAAGAGCCGCCACCAGCGTGGAAAGCCACCAATAGCCGAACGGATCGTAGATCTGAGTCCACTGCATCGCTTCCTCCTGGATCGGAGCTTGCTGCGCCCAGAGTTCCTTGTTTCTGAAAAGAGCGCGCCTTCAGCCGCGCCGTTTATCCCCCGCCAATTCAACAGTGCCTTCAGCCGCCAACTAACTTCAGCTTGCTTCCCAACTCTTCGGAACGTTCACATACGACCGATCCAACTCCCCCACCGACCCGCACCCGAGCAACCGCAGCGTACGTTCCAGGTCCACGCGCAGAATCTCGATCGCCCGATCCACGCCCGCCTCTCCGCCGGCAGCCAGTCCATACGCGTAGGCACGTCCGCACAGCACCGCCCGCGCTCCCATGCACAACGCCTTCACGATGTCGCTACCCCGGCGTATGCCTCCATCCATCAGCACCTCGATGCGCCCCTGCACCGCCTCCACCACTTCCGGTAAAGCTCGTAGAGACGCGGGAACTCCGTCGAGTTGCCGCCCGCCATGATTCGAAACCGAAATCGCCGCCGCTCCCTCATCCATCGAGCGCCGCGCGTCGTCGCCCGTCAGCACCCCTTTCACCACGATCGGACCCTTCCACAACTCCCGAATCCATTTCAAATCAGCCCAGGTTACGGCGGATTCCGCCAGCGCCGCCGCCACATCGATCAGCTTCATTTCGCCCTTGCCCGGCGCCACCACATTCGGCAATCCCGGCAAACCTCCGTCCAGCAGATAATTGATAAGCCAGCCCGGCCGGGACAATATTTGTGGAAGATAAGGAATCTTCTCGAACGGACCGCCGCTGATCAGTTCCTTCATTCCGTTCCGATAATCGCGTTCGCGAATTCCAGAGACCGGAGTATCAATCGTCACCACCAGCGCCGAAAATCCCGCTACTCGCGCCCGCTCAATGGAAGCTTCGGCGGCGCCACGACCGCCCATGAGATAGAGCTGGTAGAAAACCGGCCCGGAAGAGCCCGCCTTCACGTCTTCCAGCTTGTGTCCGGAGATCGTCGAAAGAATGTAGCCCGTGCCCGCGCGCCCCGCGGCCCGCGCCGCCGCCACTTCTCCGCCGGGATGCATCAGCCGGCTGTAGCCCACCGGAGCCAGCAAAAAAGGTAGCGCCAGGTCGAATCCCAAAACCCGCGTCCGCAAACTGCACGATGACAACGACACGGCATGCCGCGGGCGAAAGGTTACGTCGTTAAAGACGCGGCAATTCTCCCGCAGCGTCACTTCGCCCTCGGCCCCGCCATCGAGATAATCGAATACCGACTGCGGCAGTCGTTGCCGCGCGATAGGACGGAAGTCTTCGATGCAAACCACCTTGGGCGACGCTACAGCGCGCGAGGACATGCTCATCTGCACCCCGGATTAAACCTTGCGGCAGCCCGATATCGTACCACCAGCGACTTGGACGACGCGAGTTGGACGATGCGAGTTGGACGATGAGAGAAACTTCCTGCCCTCAGAACAAGGGCTCCCCCCGCGACAGAAACTGCAACTGACAGAAATTGTACAAACTGATGACAATCCCTTGACAATCCCCCAATCACCCCCGCCTAGCATGGCCATGGTTCCGGGGCCGCAGCACGCACCGCGCCGCGCAAACCCGGAACCCTGCTTCACAAGATCTCGATTCTCACCCTTACTCGCTCAATAAAGGAGAACTCGCATGTACGGTTGGCTCAGGCGCACTCACGTTCTTTCTGCCCTGCTCGTGCTGGTGTTTGCTTCCAGCGCGGCTCTGGCGCAATATAAACCCACCTATCTGGTGTCCGATAAGACCGGCGCCCCGCACACCGACCCCCTGCTGAAGAACGCCTGGGGACTCGCTTACGCTCCCAGCGCGCCCTTCTGGGTCAGCGACGAAGCCAGCGGTTGGTCCACCCTGTATAACGCCCAGGGAGTCCCGCAAAGTCTGCAGGTGATCGTTCCTCCCGCCAGCGGCTCGGGCGCGGGATCGCCCACCGGCATCGTCTACAACGGATCGACAGAGTTCCAGATCGATAGCTGGACCTCGGTCTTCATCTTCGCCACTCTTGACGGTACCATCAGCGGCTGGTCGTCGTTCAACCCCAGCGCGGCGCTGATCGCCGTAACCACCCCCGGCGCAGCCTACACCGGACTCGCGATTACGAACCACGCTTCAGGAAATTTCCTGTTCGCCGCCGATGCCGCAAATAATAAAGTGGATATCTACGATGGCAGCTTCAACTTCGTGAGTTCCTTCACTGACTCCACTCTGCCTGCAGGCTTCGCACCTTTTGGCATTCAGGATATCGACGGCAAAGTCTACGTTACCTTCGCCGCCACAAGTGGTGGCGCGGGCGGCTACGTCGACATCTTCGATGAAAATGGCACCTTCGTGAAACATTTGATCCATGGCACGCCGCTGAATCAGCCCTGGGGCTTGGCCGTGGCTCCGTCGAACTTCGGGCCGCTCAGCAGCACTCTGCTGGTCACCAACAACATCACCAAGGGCACCATCAGCGGCTTCAATCTGAGCACCGGCAAACTGGTGGGCACGATGATGACGGCGGCCGACAAGCCGGTCTCCATCAACGGGCTGTGGGGAATCGAGTTCGGAGGCGGATCGACGGCCAACGGAAAGACCAACCAGCTCTTCTTCACCGCCGGTCCCAACGACACCGATGGCTTCTTCGGTGCAATCACTTACAAGGCCGCGGACTAGGCGCCAGCTCCGCGATGACAAAGGCCGCCTGCCCAGGGCGGCCTTTTTTATTCACTTCGAAAAAGCCTCAACGGAGCCGAAGATACTGATGTGGGGACAGCCGCCCTCGGCTGTCCGTCGAGCGAAGCTCGACTAGCCGTGAGAATTGTCTATTCGGAGCTTCGGTGGATGAAGGCGTCGAAAATACCGCCCCGGAGGGGCGACTGACAGTAGCCCAGCGCCTTTGGCGCTGGGAAAAGGAGGAAAAAAGAACCGCGTCCCGTAGGGACGACTGAGTTCTCGCGCACGCTCTCGTAGCTGTGCGGTCGAAGAACAATATCTCGCGCTTTAGCGCCTGCGGTTCGCTTTGCGCGCCTCACTCGTCACCTCTTCAAACCGAAAGCACGTCACAACGTGATCGTTCACCATCCCCACCGCCTGCATAAACGCATAACAGATCGTCGATCCCACAAAATTAAACTCGCGCTTCTTCAGATCTTTGCTCAAAGCATCGGACTCCGCGGTCCGCGCCGGAACCCGGTCTCGCGACTTCCAAGAATTCACCCTCAGCCGTCCGCCCACAAATTGCCAGATATAGCGATCGAAGCTGCCGAACTCTTTTTGCACCTCCAGCAGGGCCCGTGCATTCTTCACTGCCGATGCGATCTTCAACCGGTTGCGCACGATGCCGGGGTTCTTGAGCAACGACGCTACCTTCCGCCGGTCGTAGCGCGCCACCAGCCCCGGATCGAAGCCGTCAAACGCAGCCCGGTAATTCTCCCGCTTATTGAGAATCGTCTCCCAGCTCAGCCCCGCCTGCGCACCTTCCAGAATCAGAAACTCAAACAGCGTCCGATCATCATGCACCGGCATGCCCCACTCTTCATCGTGATAGCGAATCATCAACTCGCTCTGCGCCCACGCACAACGAACGAGGGGACGAACTTCCGCGCGCTTACCTTTCATAACGGACTGGAAAACCGACTACTCCAGACTCTTCGGATCCGACAAATTCTTCGGGGACTTCTTATCCAGCAGCGCGACCAACTCCTTCGCGCTCTCCGGAACCCCGACTTTGTGTTCCACAATAATTTCTTTCGCCGTCAACCTCCGCCCATAAAGCTTTTCATTCGCGCTGCCGTCGGAGCGCAGCGTAGAACCCTCCAAAGAGATCCCGGCGAACAATCCCTTATTGCGAGAGTAGGAGAGAATCTCTGCGTTCATCACGATGTCGGTAGCGCCCTCCGCCGTCCGCCCCTTCGGACCGGCCGCCGCCGACGCGTCGGCTCCCAGCTTCACCTTGCTCGAGAGCAGTGACCGCGCCCCCTTGGGATTCATTATCAGCAAAACGAAATCCGTAGCCTGTCCGCCCAACTGAAAGCCAATGCTCACCCCCTCCAGCGCATACAGAGCCGGCGGACCCCACGGGCCGGTATAGTGCGCGCCGCTGCGGCACAGCATTACTCCCCGGCCGTAGCTCGCTCCCACCCCGAACGCTCCTTTGAGCACCGAAGGCAAAACCACCACGCATTCGGCTTTGTCCAGTAAGTCTTGCGGAATATCGTCCGGAATATTAAGAATTTCTTTCAGTACCACCCCGGCATCGTGCACCCGATCTTCTTCCTTCTCATCGTTTGCGGCGAAGGCCGCCGACGCCGATGCGCTCAGGCACAGGGCCAGAAACCACGCTGCAATTCTCTTCGCTGTCATGAGTTCAGTTTCCTCCGGCTGATTCTTATTTATCCGCCGACCAGCGACCTCATCTTAAACCTTCCTCGGACGCCGCCGCGCGAATTGCTCCCTGGGGTTGCCGCAGTCGTAAACCCGCTGCCCGCGTGCCGAGTGCTATGACCATTTGGGTGCTCCTTTTGTAACTTGGCACTCCGCCCCTCCCCACCTAAAGTCAACTGAGGATTCAACGGGACGGCCACCCGTCTTTCGGCACCCAGCGTGCATCTAATCGTTCGGAGTACCCTCTGGCCATGGGTGGGAGTGAAAATTTTGGATGGTTCCGGCATGAAGTACACGCGCTCCAACGCTCGCCTTTTAGCCGCGGTGTTTGCCGCCGCGCTCGCCCTCGCCTGCGTGTTGCCGCTTCACGCCCAGTCGGACCCCGCCCTCAACTCCGCCACCCTTAGCGCCTATAGCAATCCCCCCGCCGCGGCGTCTTCCGACGACCCGCAAGCCGGCTTCACCATCCACAAGCGTGTCGACGAAGTGAACGTGCTATTCATCGCCACCGACAAGCACGGCAAATTTGTCCGCGATCTAAGCGAGAAGGATTTTTCCATCCTCGACGATCACAAGCCTCCGCAATCGATTCTCAACTTCCGCCGCGAAACCGACCTCCCGCTGCACCTCGGCTTATTGATCGATGTCAGCGGCTCGGTCCACGGACGCTTCGATTTCGAGCAGACCGCCGCCATCAGCTTCCTGCAGCACTCCATCCGCGCCGGCTTCGATAAAGCTTTCGTGGTCGGCTTCAACACCCAGACCCAGATGTCGCAGGACTTCACCGACAACGTCCAACTGCTCTCCACCGGAGTGCACAGTCTGCGTGACGGCGGCGGCACCGCGCTCTACGACGCCGTCTACAAAGTCTGCCGCGAGAAGCTCCTGAAAGATCGCAGCGAGCATCCCCTCCGCAAAGCCATCATTATTCTCAGCGACGGCGAAGACAACCAGAGCGACGTCACCAAAGCCCAGGCCATCGAGATGGCGCAGCGCGCCGAGGTCATCATCTACGCCATCTCCACCGACGATAGCGGCCTCATCCTGCGCGGCGACAAAGTTCTCGAACAGCTAGCCGCCGCTACCGGCGGCCGCGCCTTCTTCCCCTTCAAGGTGAAGGACATCACCCACTCCTTCGCCGCCATCGAAGACGAACTCCGCAGCCAGTACGTAGTCTCCTACAAGCCCGCCGACTTCGACGCCGACGGCCGCTACCGCAGCATAGAAATCTCCGCCCTCAAAAAAGACATGCAAGTCCGCGCCCGCAAAGGCTACTTCGCCCCACAGCAGTAAGCGCTGATACTCACTTAAACGAAAATCTCGTCATTCCGAGCGAAGCGAGGAACCTGCTGTCAGCCGACGCCACCAAGACCGAGGGTGCCCCACGTCTCGCGTCTTTTGCGAGACGTGGGATTCCACGGCCCCATCCCTCCGAGGATTTAAGAGCGGCACGACCGCGAACGTCATGCCATAACGCGCCCGAGAATCTCGTCATTCCGAGCGAAGCAAGGAACCTTGGTCTTAGGTCCTCACCTCCATCCACTCCTCATCCACGCAAGCCTGAATCGTCAACCCACTCTCCCGCAACAAATGCCACGCCTCGCGATACTCCCCATACTTCTGCCGCTCCCCCTTCGGCGTGAAGTGAATCGAACTATTCGTCCTCCCCATAACCTCAAACGGCAGGATGTACCAGTCATCAATTGGGATCAGCAAAATCGCAAAGAAATCCACCGACCCCGGCTCATACTTCTTCCGCTGCGGCCCCATCACATTCAAGCTGTACTCCTCATTTCTCCGCTTGTAGAGAGTAGACTTCACCTGCACCCGCAGCAGCCGACCCTGATTTTCCACTCCCACGTCGTACCTGCCGCCCTGCCCAAACAGCCGCAAAACCTTCATCCCCAGCCCCGCTGCCAGCATCATGAAATAAAGTTCCGCCCACTCCCCGCGCTCCTTGCACCCCGGCAACTTCCCACCCGCCATCCGGCTAGCCTTCCGCCTCATACCCACCACCTTCCCCGCTACTTCAATCGTAACGAGCGAGGCAAGGTCATCCGTCACATCGCGCCCATTCTCCTGTGGAAATGCCTGAATCCGAAATTCACTGGACAGCAAACAACTTCAGCCCTACCACCCTCCCATACCGCTCAAAATCCCGATCAGTTGTAAAAATGTGCCACTCCCGCCGCCGCGCCACCGCACAAATCAGAAAGTCAATCGCCGACCCTGCAATTCCCCGCGCGCGGCACAGGTTATGCATGCGCGCCGCTTCCTCATAATCCAGAACCTCAATCCCCGGTTCCTCAAACGCCCGCAAATAATTCCGCAGCTTGTGGAACCGCTCCTCCTCGCGGATGCCCGAGAGCAACTCCTGCCGGATCGCTCCCATCATCTGCACCCGACCCTCCCGGATCAACTCTTCCAGCGCCCGGGTCAAAGCGCGTTCGCGAACGTTCAAATCCGCCGCCCGCCGCCGCAGCGCCAGCGACCACACCGGAGTGTCCACCAGCACATTCATCGTGTCATTCCGAACCAGCGTTCTTTGCGCAGTGAGGAATCTGGGCGAAGCCGCGCGATGTGTCGCGCCCTTTGCGACACAATACCAGTGCGTTCGGCTCGCATCCTTAATCGCACTCCCTGGGAGATCTCACGACCGCGACTTACGCCCCCGCCGCTCAGCCTTATAGTCATACCCCGGATCAAATTCAAAACTCCCAAAAGCCTCCAGGATGCGAACCTGCTTCCGCCGCCGGACATACTCCGCCAAAGCCGCCGTAACCGCCTCTTTCTTAGTCTTATGCTTCCCCGCCCGCCGCGCCTCTTCAATCAACGAATCATCCAAAGCCAGATTGGTAGCCATGTGTATAGATTTACACATCAAGACGTGTGAGTAAAGAGATTGTTCAGCCCGTTAAATAGACCGAGGGTGCCCCATCCTTCGCGCACTTTGCGAAGGAGCCTGCCCTGAGCGAAGTCGAAGGGTGGGATTCCACGGCCCCACCCTCTGAAGATTTGGAAAGCGCCACGACCGGGAAGGGCACAACTTCAGTCGTGCCGCAAGCCGCACAACAAATAGAACCCAGCCGCGAAGCGGCGACAGAATGCAGCCCACAGCTTGCCCTGAGCTTGCCGAAGGGGCGCAAGCCGTGGGTAAGAAGCAGGAGACGATAACCCAGCCCCGAAGGGGCGAAAGA
>Ga0074045_10004547_pt1 | contig 12285 bp, 10 predicted proteins | sample BogForMeECP23OM2_FD_94442 | JGI IMG/M metagenome (GOLD analysis project Ga0074045, IMG submission 94442) | Bog forest soil microbial communities from Calvert Island, British Columbia, Canada - Bog Forest MetaG ECP23OM2 | ecosystem: Environmental > Terrestrial > Soil > Wetlands ...
ATCTCCCTCCTTCACCTTCACGCCCACGGCCCCATAGCTTTCCGCATACTTGACGAAATCCGGATTGGAATAATCCAGGGCGAAACCGGGAAATCCCTTGGCCTGTTGTTCCCACTTGATGAATCCGAAGGCATTGTCGTTCAGGATCAGGACTACGAGCGGGACGCTATATCGCAGGGCGGTCTCAAGTTCCTGGGAGTTCATCATGAACCCGCCGTCTCCGACTACAGCCAGCACGTTCAGACCGGGCCTGAGCATTTTGGCCATGATGCCGGAGGAAAGTCCTGCTCCCATTGTTGCGAGGGCATTATCAAGCAGGAACGTGTTAGGTCCGTAAGTCCGGTAAAGCCGGGAGAACCACAGCTTGTAGATTCCATTGTCAAGGGTCAGGATATCCTGGTGAGACAGCACCTCCCGCACACGAAACACGATCTCCTGCGGCGTCAAAGGATACTGTTTATTGAAATCCGGTGAGAGTTTCCGGTCCAGGAATTCCCGCACGCTTTTGAATGTCCCGTTGTTTTCCCTGTGGGTGATCATCTCACCGAGTTGGCTGAGAGCGCAGGAAATATCGCCTATAATGTCGATCTCAGGATTGTAGTATTTGTCCACCGCTGCTTCTGCGAAGTCGATATTTATGATCTTCTTATCGAGGTTCTTGTTCCATACATATGGCGGATATTCAACGATATTGTAACCGATAGTGATGATCAAATCGGCCCTGTCGATTCCGCAATTCACGTAATCACGCCGATGGATGCCGGTTGCGAAGAGGCTGTATTCAGATTCATCGCTCAGAACGCCTTTCCCCATCTGCGTATGTATCGCATAGAGGCCCGTCCTATTGATGAAATGCGTCAACTGCCGGCAGACCGGGTCCCTGTTGGCCCCCGACGAGAGGATGATCAGAGGGGAATGAGCTTTGTTAATCAATTCGGCTGCCTGAGTTATGCATCTGGCGTCAGGCGCCGGCCTGCGCGTGAATCCCTTTTTCTGCACCGGCGAATTGGTTTGGCTCACAGCAACGTCTGCCGGCAGTTCCAGATGCACTGCTCCCGGTCGTTCTGTTTGTGCCAGCGCGAAGGCATTCCGCAAAACAGTGGGTATGGTGTCCGGGTCAACGATCGAGACCGAGTCTTTGGTAATGGGCCTCATCACTTCCACAACATTGATCAGCTGGAACCGGGCCTGCCAGTTTGCCCTGAGCGCCTTCTGACCGGATATCGAAACCAGCGGCGCACCGATAAGCTGAGCGTGCGCCACACCGGTAACGAGGTTTAATGCGCCGGGACCAAGTGTAGAGAAGCAGACCCCCGCCTTTCCTGTAAGCCTTCCATAGGTCGCGGCCATGAATGCAGCGGGCTGCTCGTGACGTGTAATGATTACTTTGATGGATGAGGTACGGAGAGATTCGAGGAAGTCGAGATTTTCCTCTCCCGGCAGGCCGAATACGTATTCCACCCCTTCTTCTTCGAGTTGCTTCACAAAGAGATCGGATGCCTTCATCTCTACTCTCTCACGACCACGCTTTTGATGTTCACGAATTCCTTCAGCCCGTAGTGCGACAGCTCTCTGCCGAACCCGGATTTCTTTATGCCTCCGAAGGGCAGACGCGGGTCTGACTTAACCATGTCGTTTATGGCGACGCTGCCGGCTTCCAGTCTCGCCGCCAGTTTTTCCGCCCGGTCGCGGTCCCTGCTCCAGATGGACGCGCCGAGGCCGAACTCTGTATTGTTTGCCACTCTCACCGCCTCATCCTCATCCTTAACAATGATAATGGGCGCAATTGGCCCGAACACCTCTTCGGTAAGCACCTTCATTTTTTTTGTCGCTTTATATACAACACAGGGCGCAAAGAAGAGCCCTTTTTTAAAGGGATGTTCTACCTGCACAACTTCAGCGCCTTTTGCTTTTGCGTCCCTGAGCTGCTTTTTAAGGGAGTTGAGGATGTCTGTCTTTGCAACCGGGCCTATATCGGTCGACTCATCCATGGGATCTCCGATCTTCAGTTCCCTGAGGCGCGCGAGGAAGTGTTTATTGAATTCCGCGGCTATTTTCTCATGTATAATGAAGCGTTTTGCCGCTATGCAGCTCTGTCCGGCGTTGAGCATACGGGCGCTGACCGCTGTCCGGCCGGCCTTTTCAACGTCTGCATCATCAAGCACAATGAATGGATCTGAGCCGCCAAGCTCCATCACGATCTTCTTGATCTTTCCTCCGGCATGGGCGCCGGCTTCCTCTCCAGCCTTGTTGCTCCCGGTGAGCGATACCGCATCGACCTTGTCACCATCGATGAGATCCAGGGTGTCTTTCGCGTCGATGAGCAGCGTCTTGAAAACATGGTCCGGGAATCCCGCCTTTTTGAACGAGCTTTCGATGGCAAGGGCGGACATGGGCACATTGGATGCGTGTTTTAGTACCACGACGTTCCCGGCGCAGATTGCCGGGATGCCGAACCGGAATGCCTGCCAGAAAGGGAAGTTCCACGGCATGATCGCGAGCACGATACCCAGCGGATCGAATGTTATATAGCTCTTCAACGCCCCTGTCGTGATATGCTCGGTCTCCAGGAACTTCGGGGCATTCTCTGCGTAGTAGTCGCAGAGCCAGGCGCATTTCTCGATCTCCCCCAGCGATTCCCTGATGGGTTTGCCCATTTCTTTTGTTATAAGTTCGGCATACTCCTGTTTTTCCGCCCGTAGCAGGCCGGCCAGTTTCCTGACGTAAGTTGACCGCCTGGAGGCAGGCACGGCGCGCCATGCGGAAAATGTTTTACGTGAAAGCGCTATTTCCTTCTTAATTTTCTGTTCGCTCAGGAGTCCGAATTCCCGCAGCACTTCCCCGGTATAGGGATTTATTGACTGAATCTTCTTTTTAGCCTCGCGTTTCATTTCTCACTGCCTCTGCTCTACAGGTGTATATGTGCAACCGGTCTTGCCGCAGTAATGGCCTACATACCCGGAAGAGGGCCGGTAGAGTGCCGGCTTTCCCTGGGCATCACCGAATTTCTCCTCGATGATGTGAGCCGTCCATCCCGCAACCCGCGCTATGGCAAAGACAGGCGTCATCAGGTCGAACGGTATCCCCATCATATGGTATACCGAGGCGCTGTAAAAGTCGACATTCGGCTTGATCGTAGTCTTGCCCCGTTTCTCGAATTCCGCCACTGCGCTCTCCTCGATCCGGGCCGACAGCCGGCACCAGTGCTCCTGCCCCAGCTTTTTCCCCAGTTTGAAACACATGTCCTTCAGGAAACGGGCCCTCGGGTCCATAGTCTTGTATACCGCATGGCCCATGCCCATGATCTTCTGTCCGCTGTCGAGCTGCGTCTTTACCCACCCGGCAATGTCCTCTACGTTCAGGAGTCCCAGGAGCATCTTCATCACTTGTGCATTGGCGCCGCCGTGGAGGCTTCCGGAAAGTGCGCCAACGCCTGCCGCAACCCCTGCATACATGTGCGCCCGCGTGGACACCACCTCGCGGCATGCAAACGTCGACGCATTGAACGAATGATCGGCATGGAGCAACAGAGCTGTATCGAGATCCCGTGACGTCTCAGCGTCAGGCTGCCGGCCCGTGAGCTGCCACAAAAAATTGCCTGCATGGGACAGTGTATTATCATGCGGAATAGGCTCCAGGCCTTTCCGTATCCGGTCCCAGCCGGCCACAAGAACCGGCATATGCGCTATGAGTCTGACAGCCTTGGCAATGTTGGCTTCGCGTGTTTCCAACTCCAGATCAGGATCATCCGTGGCAAGGAGTGGTATGGAGGCCTGGAGTATATCCATGGGCCGGGCCTTATCCGGCAGTTGCCTGAAACTTTCGAATATGAAAGCCGGGACGCTCCGTTCCCCTGCCAGCTTGTCCTTGAACTCCTCCATTTGTTGCCTGTTTGGAAGTTCATCATATAGAAGCAGATAAGCTGTTTCCTCGAACGAGGAACTCCGGGCCAGATCTTCGATCTGGAAGCCCCGGTAGATGAGAATTCCGTTTTCACCGTCTACGTGGCTGATTTTGGTGTCGGCTACCGTAACACCGCGCAGACCTATATTTTTTACCTTTGTAACATCCGCCATCGTCTTACCTCCTATCGCCAATTGCCTATTTAACCCCGCCAATCCTCCCCTTAAATAAGGAGTTCATTTTTTACAAAATTCAATGCCCCGCCCGCCAGTAAATGCTTTCTCTGACGTACGGACACGTCCAGTACGGTTATGAAGGTCTGTCCATTCACCTCAACCGGAATCTCCAAGTCACCTTTCTCAATTCGGCTGCGAACATTACGGAACACAACATTCGCACCCTTGTCCAACCGGTCATAGTCTTTAGGGTCTTTAAAGGTGAGAGGAAGGATCCCGAAATTGCAAAGATTGGACTTGTGGATGCGTGCAAAGCTCTTCACGATCTTGGCGCGGACCCCGAGATAGCGCGGCGCCAACGCCGCATGCTCCCTGCTGGACCCCTGGCCGTAATTATCTCCTCCGACCACAACTACGACGCCTTTGGATCTGCATTCAGAGGCAAACCCGGGATCGATCTGCTCGAACACATGCTCGCTTATCGCCTGGATGTTAGAGCGAAGCGGGAGCACTTTATTTCCCGCCGGCATGATTGTGTCGGTCGAGATGTTGTCTCCCACCTTGAGCACCACCTCCGCTTCAATCATTTCGGTAAGGGGAGCAAGGTCCGGCAGGGGCTTGATGTTGGGCCCTCTTACCACAATGGTCCCCATAAGTTCCCGTGCCGGGAAAACTATTGACTTTTCATCGATTGTATATTTTTTCGGGTCTTCAATCCCCGGATATTCCATCTCTTCCGACAGATCCCTGGGGTCCGTGATTACCCCTTTCAAACCCGCTGCTGTTGCCGTCTCAGGAGAGCAGAGGTAGATTTTGTCGTCTTTGGTTCCGGACCTGCCGGGGAAATTGCGGGGAAAGGTCCGAAGGCTTACCTCTCCGGTCCCTGGCGCCTGGCCCATGCCGATGCACCCCTGGCAACCGGGCTCATGCAAACGAGCACCCGACGAGAGGAACGCCATAAACCCTCCCGCCTGTGCGACGTTCTCGATCACCTGACGGCTTCCGGGATTCACATGGAAATTGATTTCCGGATGGACCTCCCTGCCTTGGAGAATTTTTGCCGCAACCATGAGGTCACGGAAAGAAGAGTTCACGCTGCTTCCCACTATAACCTGGTCTACTTTAGTGCCTGCCACTTCGCGCACGGTGACTACATTTCCGGGAGACGACGGCCTTGCAATGAGCGGTTCGAGCCTTGAGAGGTCTATCTCCGCATATTCATCGTATTCCGCACCCTTATCGGCGGCAAGCCTGATCCAGTCGCCTCCACGGCCCTGGGCCGACAAATACTCCAGCGTTCTCTCATCGGACGGGAATACGGATGTCGTTGCACCAGTCTCGGCGCCCATGTTGCCTATGGTCTCGCGGTCCGTGGCGGAAAGAGATTTTAGTCCCGGGCCGTGATACTCGATTATCTTGCCCACGCACCCCTTCACATCGTAGCGTCGGAGCATCTCGAGTATCACGTCCTTGGCGCTCACCCAGTCCGGAAGTTTGCCTGCGAGCCTGACCCCAAGGACTTTGGGGCACGGGAGATAATAGGGATAGCCGGCCATGGCCAGAGTCACATCCAGGCCACCGGCGCCAATCCCCAGCATCGAGATGCCTGCAGCCCCCGGCGTATGACTGTCAGCGCCCAGAAGCGTTTTGCCTGGAACTCCGAAACGCTCCATGTGGACCTGGTGCGAGACGCCGTTGCCGGGCTTGCTGAAATGAATACCATATCTGGCAGCCGCGGTCTGGAGGAATTTGTGATCGTCAGCATTCTTGCTATCTGTCTGGAGGAGGTTATGGTCCACGTATTGTGCTGCCAACTCAACCTTGACCCGGTCAAGCCCCAATGACTCGAACTCCAGCATGGCGAGAGTTCCTGTAGCGTCCTGTAAAAGGGTGTGGTCGATTTTGATGGCAATCTCGCTGCCTGGTATTAACTGACCCTCCGCCAGGTGGGCTTCCAGTATCTTATGAGCAAGGTTCTTTTTCATGAGATTGATTCAATAATACTTCAGATTCCAGGAGGATGCAATACAGGGCGGTGGCCCCAATACACCGTCAAACCACATAGAACACAGAGTAACTGATCTATTGAGAAGTATCTTGTCTATTTTATGCCTGTAGATTACATTATGCAGGGAATGATCGCAGATACTGGAAATGAGTGGAGGCTTTACAGGAGACACGTTACCATAATCAGATTTCTCGATTGGATACTCCACCCTTTCAGTCACTTGTCGGGGCGCCATTCCGTCCTTAACCATGGGTCGCATGACATGGACAAAGGAGTAGTCAGAAGGCTCGTTTTTTTTAAAGGTCTCAGATGGGACAATCAGTGGAGGTGTTGAAAGGACATTAGCCTCCAGCTCTCAGCCGTTCGGCAAAATACGAGGGAAGCCCCGCGGCGACAATAGCGGAGGCCATTTTCTCAATATCATAAGCAACCCGCCTGAACTCTGTTTTGACTTCTCCCGGGGTTATCTCGATGAAGGCGACGCATGTCCTCGTATCTCCGTCCTTCGGCTTGCCCACACTGCCGGCGTTTATGAAAACTTTGCCGCCGAGGTCCTTCCTGTAAGGCTTGTGGGTATGCCCATAAATCATGATATCCGCGTCTATTTTTTCAGCCATTTCCATGAAGAATTTATCGGGCCTCTCTTCGAACCAGTAGAGATTGTTCTTTTGGGGTGTGGCATGGAAAATTACTACTTTTCTGCGACCGCACGAGAATGACAACTCGAAAGGAAGATTTTTCAAGTATTCTTTGCTTCTCCCGGAAGAATGTTTTTTGGTCCAGGCGAATGAGATGTCCGCCATTTCAGCCTGAAGCGGGTTTTCATATTTACAGCCGCAGTGTTCATGGTCGTGAGCCACGGCGTCATCGTAATTACCCTGCACCCCTTCAATTTTGTGTTCGATCAGAAAGTCGACCACCTCGTTGACAAAAGGCGCATATCCGCCGAGGTCGCCGAGATGAAATACTTTGTCGGTCTTTTCAGCAAGAGCTGTTGTATATGCCACTTTAAGCGCCTCAATATTGCCATGAATATCTCCGAGGACCGCAATTTTCATTAAGGCTGCCACGGTGCAGTGTCCGGATTGTCGTAATGCATCCCTGTTTTTTTTAATTTATCCATCCTTCTCCTGTCCGCCATAACAGTTTCGTCAGAAATTTTTTCCAATACGGAAAGAACCAGAAATCTGTTGAATATACTGTTAGCATCAATTCGGTAATGAATCCATTTCCCCTGTTTTCTGTCTTTGATCAGACCCGCGTTTTTTAGAATTCTGAGATGGAAAGACGCCTTGGGCTGTACTATATCGAGTGCGGCAACTATATCGCACACGCAGAGTTCTTCATCCGCGAGGAGCTTTAATATCCTGAGCCTTGTCTCGTCAGAAAGGGCTTTGAAAACAGCAACTAAATCATCCACTGTCGCGTATCCCGAGCCTTTGCAGTATTTTTTATATAAAAATAACTTTATATATTATATGTACGACGTTTGTGTTTATGTCAACTTAAACAATAATGATTAGCCTATTATCAGTGCCAATGTAGTGTTTTAGTTATCATATAGATAAAATTTATCATATATAAACTCGCAGCCCCTTGACATCATGCTTAACTTGTTGTATCCTCCTTTTAAAACGTACTGATAAATATAGGAACGTTGTGACTTCCGGGCTTTCTTATGAAAACTCAAGAAAAAAAGGGAGGATGGACTATGGCAGAGAACGATGATGGCATCACCAGGCAGTTTCTTGATGCAGTTGAGTTTCGCGGTGTCAACAGAAGGGATTTCCTGAAGTATTGCGGCGCTACGGCAGCTCTCCTCGGTTTGTCGGAGTTATATGCTCCAAAGATCGCTGCTGCAATAGAAGAAGCCTCGAAGAGGCCTCCCGTGGTATGGATTAATTTTGCTTCTGATTCCGGCTGTACCGAAGCGCTTATCAAAGCGACATATCCAAATGCAGCCGATCTGGTTCTTGATGTGCTTAGTCTTGATTACAATGAAACAATAATGGCTGCTGCAGGTAAGCAGGCTGAAGAAATACTCACGAACTCAAGAAAAGAAGGCGGCTATATCCTCGTAGTAGAAGGCGGTATTCCTACCAGGAAAGGGTTTGGCATGATTGGCGGCAAGGAGATGATGGACGTTTTTAAAGAACAGGCAGTCCCCGCTGTAGCGATTCTGGCAGTAGGAAGCTGCGCTACGTGTGGCGGAGTCCCTGCTGCAGCTCCCAACCCTGCGCAAATAATAGGTGTGTCACAGGCCCTCACTAAATTGGGCATTAACAAGCCTCTCGTCAACCTCGACCTCTGTCCCGTGAACGTGGAATTCCTTACTGCGGTCATAGTAAATTACCTGCTTCTCGGCAAACTGCCTGAAGTGGACAGTGTCGGGCGACCTAAAATGTTTTACGGTCAGCCGATTCACCAAAATTGCGAGCGCAGGTCTCATTTCGACGGAGGCAGATTTGTAGAGAAGTTCGGCTCGAAGGAAGAGTCCCTTGGATATTGTCTTTTTAAGATGGGGTGCAAGGGACCAATGACATATTCTGCTTGTCCGAAGGTAAGATATAACAACAGGGTCAGCTGGTGCATTGGAGCAGGAGGGCCCTGCATAGGCTGTGCAGAACCGGGATGGCCTGACAAATTTGCGGGATTCTATAACAGGCTGCCGGATGTCAAAATGGCGGGTTACCAGGCTACAACAGAGAAAATCGGCGCGGCTGCCGCAATTGTGACCGCCGCGGGCATCGCAGTTCATGCATTGGGGTCTGCGGTATCAGGAAGACTGAAGGGTAAAGATGAGGGAGGTGAAAAATAATGGCAAGGCTGACAATTGATCCCATGACGAGGATAGAAGGGCATCTTAAGCTGGAGGTCGAAATTGAAGGCGGCAAGGTTAAGGATGCATGGACCTCAGGCACGCTTTTCAGGGGATTTGAAATTATTCTGCAGGGAAGGGACCCGAGGGATGCATGGCACCTCACCCAGAGAATCTGCGGCGTATGTCCCACATCTCATGGCCATGCGTCTTCCATGAGCATGGATGACGCTTTTAAGGTGAAACCCCCTGCCAATGGAAGACTGATCAGGAATATTATTGAGGGCGCCCAGTTTGTCCATTCCCATATACTGTGGTTCTATCACCTTACGGCTCTTGATTACGTTGATGTTGTATCTGCTCTAAAGGCCCAGCCGAAAGAGGCGTCTCTCAAGAGGGTCCAGGAGAAATTAAAGTCCTTTGTTGCATCAAAGCAGCTTGGGCCTTTTGCAAATGCCTATTGGGGGCATCCCGCATACAAACTGCCGCCTGATCTTAATCTCCTTGCTGTTGCGCACTATCTCGAGGCTCTTGATATGCAGGCAAAGGCCGCTGCCGTCAGCGCTATTTTTGGCGGAAGGATGCCTATGACTATGACCAGCCCTCCGGGAGGAGTGACCCATGTTCCGAGTGTTGAGAATATGAAAGACTTCCTTTTCAGGATAAAGGAGCTTCAGGATTGGATAGATAATGTGTTTATTACGGATGTCCTGGCTGTGGCCCCCTATTATCTGGATTATGCAGGGATTGCCAAAGGGTATGCTAATTACCTTTCATGGGGAGTTTTCGAGGATGCGTCTTTTGACCCTAAGAAGAGGCTTCTGCCCAGAGGGGCTATTTTTGCAGAAGACTTTCCAGCGGTGCATGAACCAAAGCCTGAGGATGTAACAGAGCACACCTCTCACAGTTGGTATAAGGACTCCAAACCGCTCAATCCTGCTGTTGGAGAAACAGATCCTGAATATTCGGGTTATGATGAAAACAAGAAATATACCTGGGCCAAAGCCCCAAGACTGAAAAATAAGCCAATGGAAGTCGGCGCGCTCTCAAGAATGCTGGTGGCCTATGCGTCCGGTCAGCCGACAGCTCAAAAGCTTATTAACGGTACGTTGGCTGCTATCGGTCATGCCGGGCAGCCCCAGGTGCTTTTAGGCGTGATAGGAAGGATTGCGGCAAGGGCGCTTGAGTGTAAGATGGTTGCCGATGCCATGACTCAGTGGGGACTCGAAATTATCGAGAACATCAAAAAAGGCGATACAGATGTTTACACTTCTTATGAGATACCTGACACTGCAAAAGGAATAGGTCTTTGGGAGGCGCCGAGGGGCGCCTTGGGCCACTGGATAGATGTTGCAGGGAAAAAGATCAAGAATTATCAGTGCGTTGTGCCTACAACCTGGAATGTGTGTCCAAGGGATGACAATGGTCTAAGGGGCCCGATCGAGGAAGCTCTTGTTGGAACGCCTGTGGTTAACGCCGAGCAACCCCTGGAGATATTGCGGGTTGTTCATTCTTTCGATCCCTGCCTCGCGTGCACAGTACATGTGATCCATCCTGAATCGAATCGTATAATGAAATTCAAGGTCTCTTAAGGGGGGGATGCCATGGGAAACGAAATGAAGTATGAATGGAACCTGGCGTTCAGGATCGATCACTGGGTCAGGGTTGCAGCAATTGTGATACTTATATTCACGGGCTTTTACACCCATTCGCCTTTCATAGCAGGGGGGCCGGACAGTTATCTGTATGTATGGATGAGGTGCTTCCATATACTTGCGGCCTATACCCTTGTGCTGGGATTTATAGTAAGGGTATATTTGGCCTTCAACTCAAGATTCAGCCGCGACTGGAAGGATTTTGGAATATGGAAAAACCTGGCTGGTGTTCCTGATACACTCGGTTATTACCTTTTCATAAAAGGCACCTACAAGAGTTATGGGAGATACAATCCTCTTCAGGCTTTGGGGTATCTCTTTATGGGCCTGATGATAATTTTTATGGGGGTGTCCGGGTCTGCTCTTTACAGGGGGTATGCATTCGGGTTCATGCACGGTGAAAAATTGTTTGCATGGTTCACTAACTTGCTCGGAGGCTTGTCCCATGTAAGGATGTGGCACTACCTTGGGATGTGGATCTTCATTATGTTCATTCTTGTGCATGTCTATATGAGCCTGTTGACCTCTGCTTCCAACAAGGATAAGTCCTTCACGTCTATCTTTACGGGTTATAAACTGAAGAAATCTGCATGACGGTTGAAAATGAAATGGGGGGAGGCATGCCTCCCCCCAAAGTTTTGGTCCTCGGCGTGGGGAATCTCCTGCTTAAAGATGACGGGGTCGGTGTACATTTAATTAATGCCCTTCGTGATACTTCGTTTCCTGATAATGTTCAACTGATAGATGCCGGCACTGTGAGCCACCAGCTGATCTCACTGTTTCATGAAACAGATTATCTTATTCTTGTTGACGCCGTAAGCGCTAATGATGTGCCCGGGTCCATATACAGGTTTTCCCCTGATGATATTAATTTTCAGACAGGTTATAAGCTGTCGCTTCATGAGATGAATCTTATCGACATACTTCAAATGGCTGAAATGACAGGCGCAAAGCCGGAAACCATTATAATAGGAGTACAACCAAAGGATGTCTCGTCATGGTCGCTTGAATTAAGCGATGAAGTAGAAGCCGTTCTCCCGAAGGTCAGGGAATTGGTAGTTGAAGAATTAAAAAGGATAAAGGCAATTTGTTAGGCGGCTTTGAATTTTGACCTGCTTCCATCAAGAATACAATAGACAAAAACATCAGACGCTGCTGTTTGGTAAATAATCCTGCAGGGCTTTCTTGAGTTTCGAGCGTACTATAGAGTAACGTTCCGGTTCAGCGGCGGCGATACGCCGTGCGCTGGAACCGGTTGTTAGCTGACCGTTCTTTCGTCGCCCTGCCAGGAGCCCTCGAAGACGTTTATGCTACGATCAAGCGATGTCGAAACGGTCAAGGTTCATGACTTTATTCCACACAGCCACAAAGTCTTGGACAAACTTAGCCTGCGCGTCCGAGCTTCCGTAGACCTCGGCCAGGGCCCGGAGTTGGGAGTTCGAACCGAAGATTAGGTCGACACGGGCGCCGGTCCACATGAGTGCGTCCGTTGCGCGATCTCGGCCTTCAAACACGTCGGCGTCTTTCGACACCGCTTTCCACTCCGTGCCCATGTCGAGCAGATTCACGAAGAAGTCATTGGTGAGCGCCTCTGGCCGCTTGGTGAAAACGCCGTGTTGGGACTTCCCGAAGTTAGTATTAAGAACGCGCATCCCGCCAACGAGAACCGTCATCTCCGGCGCCGTCAGCGTCAGCAATTGCGCCTTGTCGACCAGCAAAGCCTCA
>Ga0074045_10004549_pt1 | contig 12283 bp, 7 predicted proteins | sample BogForMeECP23OM2_FD_94442 | JGI IMG/M metagenome (GOLD analysis project Ga0074045, IMG submission 94442) | Bog forest soil microbial communities from Calvert Island, British Columbia, Canada - Bog Forest MetaG ECP23OM2 | ecosystem: Environmental > Terrestrial > Soil > Wetlands ...
CGGACGGTCGCCAAAAATCAGGCCGGAGGCGAACCACTCCGGCAGTTTCTAATTTCCGGCCGTCACCGGGGCTGGCGCCTTGACGTGCAGGCCATGGAGCGGCTCAAGCGAAAGCGAGGCGTCCCCCGCCGCCGCGCCGGATGACCAGTGCAGGCTCAACGATCGGGGATTGGGCACCATCGGGAAGAAGAGGCTGCCGGTCCGCGTCTCGCCGGGCGCGAGGATCAGCGGCAGGGCCAGGCGGCGCCGGTTGAACTCGGCCACGATGGCGGTCTTGTTGGTGCTGTTGATATACCACACGGCGAGGTAATACACCGGCAGCGCCAGAAAGGTCCCGGTGGCGGCGGTGGCGGCACCGGTGCTGAGAACGCCGTCCATGGCCAGGGCAACTCCGACCGTGCCGAAGAGCGCGGCCGGTGCCGCGTTGCGCACGAACGCCACGCCGGCATCGCGATATTTCTGCTCGAGGGTCTTGCTCTCCTTCTCCAAGGCCCACGGATTGTCTCCGGGCGCACGCCAGACACCGGCGAAATCCGCCAGCGCGGCCGAGGCGATGGTGAGCGGCTGTCCGCCCTGATTGCGGAGGGTGACGACATACTCGTCCCAATACGCCGCCCGCTTCCACGATCCCGGACCTTGGTAGACGATCACCGTGTTTAGCACGACCTCGACCGGCGGTTGCGCGGCCACGAGATTCAGCGGCACGGGCGGCGGCGTGCTCTTTCGCGCCATCTTGTACTTGGTGGAGACGCAACCGGACAGCAGCACGCTCGAGGTCGCCAGAATCGCGGCCATCGAGCGGAAGCCGGCAATGGGGAAGAAGACGGTGCACCGGTTGCGAGGATCCATGTCAGTTCTCCGTTTGGTCTGCGGGTGCCTTGCTGGTGAAAGACCTTCGCCGGGGGCGGTGGGAGGAGACTGGCTCGGCGGGCTCGAGGTCGGTGGCGATGAGCAGGGAGAGCAGTGCAAGGATGATGACGCTTTCGATCATGGCGGGGTGAGTTTCAGCAGGTGGTGGGGGAATTCCGTCCGGTGGGACTGGCGGCTGATGAGGAGTGCGCCTGGATCCTACTCGATTTCCGGGGATGTTCGTTAGTTGATAAATTTGATGCCCGTCATTGCGTAGGCCAATGTTGCGCTGCAGCCTTCCTCCATGATCGATCGAAAAATATCTGCCGTCCTCCTGTTCGCCGCGCTGGCCCTGGTTCCGGCGGCTCGCGCCGAGCCCGAAGTTCACGTCAAGCCGACGTCCGATCCGACGTTCCCCGAGTTACCCGGCGTCGTCAGACTCTGGAACGGGAACGCACCAGGCGCGGAGGGCCGGAGCTCGCCCCTTCAGATGCGCTGGGAGAACTATGACACGACCTGGTACGCGGTGGTCACCAACGTCAACACCCCCGCCATCATCCCATTCCTGCCGCCGCCGGATAAGGCCTCGGGGATTGCCATTGTCGTGTGCCCCGGCGGCGGCCACGAGTTCCTCGCGATGGAACACGAAGGCTACGCCGTCGGAAAATGGCTGTCGGAGCATGGCGTGGCGGCGTTTGTCCTCGAGTACCGCCTGGCCCGCGCTCCAGGGTCGACTTACACGGTCAACCGCCATGCGCTGATGGACGCGCAGAGGGCGATCCGGACGGTGCGCAGCCGCGCCAAGGAATGGAACGTCAATCCGGCGGCCGTCGGGATCATGGGGTTTTCTGCCGGCGGGGAACTCGCGGCCCTCGCCGCCGCCCAATTCGCCGATCCGGTCATAGGATCGAACGACGCGATTGACGCGCTCGACTGCCGGCCTGACTTCCAGGCCCTTTTCTATCCGTGCCTGGCGCGCGAGCAGCCGACCCCGACGCCGCGAACTCCCCCGGCCTTCCTTTGCGGCGCCTATGACGACGCGTTTAACCTGACGACGCCGATGGTCCGGTATTACCTGAAACTCGCGGAGTCGGGCGTGCCGACCGAGCTTCATGTCTATGCCCGCGGCGGCCACGGATTTGGCATCCGCGATGAGGGCAAGCCCGTGTACACCTGGATGTCGCTCTTCCGGGCCTGGCTGGATGGCTTGGGCTCTTCAGCGAAGGGCGCTCCCTAACGCGCCCACTTCGACAATCCAGAGGCTGTCCGAAAAGTCCGGCAAGAACCGTAGGGGCGCAGGCTTGCTGCGCCCATTTCCGAGGGCGCGACAAGATCGCGCCCCTACGGTGGCGCCGCAGAATCGAGGATCAACCGACCTTTCGGACAGCCTCCAAGGAGAACGCTGGTCATCGTTCCGGACAGCAGAACCCTCGTTGTTACCGGCGGCGCGGCTGCTTCCGGTGACCCGCGCCCAACAGCTGTTCGGCCACCGCGTCCAGGCCGAGGCGATGCAGGGTGTCTCGGAGCGCTTCGCGCAGCGCGGGCTTGTACCAGAAAAAGAAGCTGCGTTGTTCCTCTTTTTCCTCGGGGGTGTGCGCCACGAAAACCGGTTTTCCCGAGCAGGGGTGCAGGCCGGTGGCGTAAATCTCCGTGGCCACTGTCATCGGCGTGGGTGTGAAATCCTGCACCTGCTCCAGCCGGAACCCGAGCTCCTTGGTCTGCAGCGCGAGGTCGGCCATGTCCTGGGGACGCGATCCGGGGTGCGAGCTGATGAAATACGGCACCAGCTGGAGTTGCGTTTTCCCGAGCCGGGCCGTGACCGCATCGAAACGCTCCTTGAAGCGGCGAAAGAGCGCAAAGGACGGCTTGCGCATGACCCGCAACACGTCGTCGGAGGTATGCTCCGGCGCGACCTTGAGCCGGCCGGAGACGTGATGCGCGAGGAGTTCGTTGATGTACCGGTCATGGCCCTGGCGCACCTCGGGCGGAGCGCGCCCGTCCAGCAACAGGTCGTACCGGAGTCCGCTCGTCACGAAGGCATGTTTCACCCCGGGTATCGCCCGCGCCGCCCGATAGACTTCGAGCAGCGGACGATGATCCGTGTCGAGGTTGGGACAGATGCGCGGCCAGATACAGCTCGGCCTTTCGCACTCATCGCACAGGCTCTGCACGCGGCCCTGCATCCGGTACATGTTCGCCGAGGGGCCTCCGAGATCGGTGATCGTCCCGTGGAAATCGGGCATCGTCGTCACCGCCTGCACCTCGCGCAGGATGCTTTCCTGGCTGCGGCTGACCACGAATTTGCCCTGGTGCGCGGAGATCGTGCAGAAGCTGCACCCGCCGAAGCAGCCCCGGTGCAGATTGATCGAGTGCTTGATCATCTCGTACGCCGGAATGGGCCCGCGCTTGCGGTAGCGCGGGTGCGGCAGGCGCGTGTACGGCAGGTCGAAGCTCGCGTCGAGTTGCTCCGTCGTCATCGTGGCGAACGGCGGGTTCACCACCAGCAGGTGACCGCCGACCTCCTGCCGGAGCCGGCGGGCGTGCACCCGGTTGGATTCTGTCTCGATCCGTCCGAAGTTGGCCGCATAACTGGCGCGATTCCGTACGCATTCCTCGTGCGAATTCAGGGCGATGTCCTCCCAGCGGTGATTTTCGGGCACCTCCGCGCCCGGCGGCAGCAGGACGGCCGTTTGCGGGACGGTTTTCAACGACGAGAATGGCACGCCGCGGCGCAGCAGGCGCAGGATCTCGAGCAGGGGCAGTTCGCCCATCCCGTAGACGAGCAGGTCGGCGCCGCTGTCGGCGAGCACGCTAGGTTTGATCGTGTCCGACCAGTAGTCAAAGTGCGTGACGCGCCGGAGGCTGGCTTCGATTCCCCCGATCATCACCGGCACCTCGGGATAAAGCTGCTTGAGGACCCGGGTGTACACGGTGACGGCATAGTCGGGGCGGAACCCCGCCTGATCGCCCGGAGTGTAGGCATCGTCCGAGCGGAGCCGCCGCCCGGCGGTGTAGTGGTTCACCATCGAATCCATGCAGCCGGCCGTGACCCCGAAAAACAGCCGCGGCCGTCCGAGCTTGCGAAAGTCGCGCAGATCGTCCCGCCAGTTGGGCTGCGGCAGAATCGCTACGCGCAGGCCCTCGCGTTCGATGGTCCGCCCTACGACCGCCGTGCCAAAGGAAGGATGGTCGACATAGGCGTCGCCGGACACGAGGATGACGTCGACCTCGTCCCAGCTGCGGGCGTCCAGCTCGTCGCGCGAGGTGGGCAGCCAGCGGGAAGAATCGCCGATCGGGTCGGGGGCGGTGGTCATAAGGCTAGCCCGCAGATTATTCAAGGCCGCGGATACCGCAACCCAACCATTGTCGCAGGCCAGTTTCGCGTCATAGGCAGAACTGCTGATGATCAGGCCGTGTCAGTTGCGAGCACCCCGGAACGGCGCGTGGCTCTTCTTCGACCGGAAGGTTCACAACGTCATGAGTGGGTTTCGTTTGGCGGGGAGGCCCGCCGCAGTTCGGTCTGACGGCCGGCGATCCTGAGGGAGAGAGCGAAGATCAAGAAACACGCCGGACATCCCGATGCAGCAAATCGATGCCGCCGCCCGGCAGCCGGCTAATTCGCACCCCAGGATTTGTTCGGCAGGATGCCCATCTTGAGTTCGAGGAGCCCACCTTTCACCAGCTCGGCGTGAGTGATCCACGGCCGGTCCAGCACTTTGCCGTTCAGCTTCGCCGACTGGACGTAGCTGTTTTGTTTCGAGGCGTCGGCGGCGACCATGGTGAACGATCCGCCTCCGTAATACCTTCGATCGAGCTTGAGGGTGGCCTTCTCGACCAACGGGCTGCCGATCACATAGATTCCGTCGTCCGGATTCACTGGATAAAGTCCGATCGCACTCCACACGTACCAGGCGGAAATCTGGCCGCAGTCGTCGTTGCCGTCCAAGCCTTCGGGGGTGTTGTCATATTGCGTCAGCATGATCTGCCGCACCCGTTGGGCGGTCTTGTATTGGGCGCCGGCCAGTGCGTAAAGGTAGGCGAAATTGTGGCAGGGTTCGTTGCCGTGGGCGTATTGGCCCACCAGGCCCGAGGCATCGATCAGATAGTTGCCGACGTCGGAATCGGATTCAAAGAGCCGGTCGAGCTTCTGGATGAAAGCCTGGCGGCCGCCGTAAAGCGTGATCATGTCCGGCACGTCGTGAGGGACGGAGAAGGCGTATTGCCAGGCGTTCGCCTCGGTGAAATCGTCGAACGAGATCGCCTTCGGATCGAACGGCTCGCGGAAGGAACCGCTGGCGGTCCGGCCGCGAAAGAACCCGGTCGCGGAATCAAAGGTGTTGGCGTAGCTGCGGGATCGTTTGAGGAAGAATTCGGCGTCTTCCGTTTTGCCGAGCGCGCGGGCCATTTGCGCGACGCACCAGTCGTCGAAGGCGAATTCCAGCGTGCGCGAGGCGGCCTGCTTGCCCTTGCCGTTCTCCGCCGCGACGTAACCAAGCCTTTGGTATTCGTCCTGCCAGTTGCGGCTGCTCATGGCTGTGGCGCGCATCGCCTGGTAGGCCAGCTCGGCGTCGAAGCCGCGAAAACCTTTCCGGTAGGCGTCGTAGATGACCGGGACCGCATGGTAGGCGATCATGCACTCGGTGTCATAACTGCCGAGGGGCCAAAGCGGCAGCAGGTGGCCGGGCGATTCCTGATAGAAGGCGAGCAGGCTTTGGACAAAGTCATTGACCCGCTCCGGTTCGGTGAGGATCAGCAGCGGATGCTCGGCCCGGAACGTGTCCCATAGCGAGAAGGTGGAATAGTAATGGAAGGCGCCGGAATGGACCGCGTTGTCGGGGCCGCGATAAGAGCCGTCGGCATTGTCGTAGAGCGTCGGCGCGGTCAGCGTGTGGTAGAGCGCGGAGTAAAATGTCTGCCGGGTGTTGGGATTGGAGGATTCGATCCGGATGCGCGCGAGATTCTCGTTCCACGCGGCCTGGGCGGCCTCCCGGATCGCGTCAAAGTCCCAGGTCGAAACTTCTGCCCGCAGGTTCTTCCGGGCCTCATCGAGGCTGGTGGGTGACAGGCTGATGCGGAGAACAATCGCCTGGCCCGCGGCAGGGCCGTAATCCAGACGGCCGCGGACGTTCTTCCCCTTCGCTTCGGACAGACCCGGCCCCAGTGGCTTGTCGTCCACTTCCAGGCCGAAGCCCTGGAATGGATGCGAGCACTCGATGACGAAGTAGATCGTGTTGTTTTTCGCCCAGCCATTGCTGAACCGATACCCGGTGACGAGGTGGTCGTTTTCGATTTTCAGATCGGCGTCGATCGGCTGGTTCCCGATGCCGTGCACCAAATCGACCAGCAGGTGCCCTTGCTCCGAAGCGGGGAAGAGGTAGCGGTGCATCCCGACGTGGGCGGAGGCGGTCAGCTCCGCCATGATGTTGTAGGTCTTAAGCAAGACCCGGTAATAACCCGGTCGGGCCACTTCGTCTTCGTGCGTGAAGCGGGATTGGAAGCGTTCCGCTCTCAGGGTTCTGTCGCCCGCGCGGTCATCGAGCCAGCCGGTGAACGGCATGATGAGAAGCTGACCCAAGTCCGCGGCGCCCGTTCCGGAAAGATGGGTGTGGCTGAAACCCAGGATGGTGGAGTCGGAATAGTGGTAACCCGAGCAGGCATCCCAGCCTTCGGTGCGCGTGTCGGGGCTGAGCTGGACAAACCCAAAAGGCACGGTGGCTCCGGGATAGGTGTGGCCATGGCCGGCCGTGCCAACGAGCGGAAGGGCCTCCTCGACCGGCAGCGGAGCGGCCCAGCAGCCGACTGAGAGCATAGCGGACAAGAAAAGGCATTTCACGAGACCGGAAACTGCAGGCGTGTTCACGTTGATCCTATCGGTTTTGAGGCTGCCAGGATGCTGACCCGTACCCAGCGCGCAATTCCGACCGAGGCGAGGGCGAGGACAAACCAGAGGCTGGGCGCGCCGCCGCCGCCGCTGCCACCGCTGGGGGGTGGGGTGACCGCATTGACGGTGAGGGTTGTGGCTGGGGTGCTGGCGATGGTGCCCACCGCATTGGAAAGGACAACCGTATAGGTTCCCGCATTGGCGGACTGGGCGCTCGACAGGCTATAGGAACTGCTCGTGGCGCCACTGATCGCCGTGCCGTTGAACTCCCATTGGTAAGTCGGCGGAGGCGTGCCCGAGGCCACCACGGAAAACGTTGCGTTTGATCCTGCAGTCACGGTCTGGCTCTGCGGCTGCACCGAAATTGTCGGAGCCAACGGGGCACCGACGAACCGGATGGTATGGTTATTCGTATCGGCGACGTAGACATTGCCACCGCCGTCCAACGCAACTCCCGTTGGAAAGTTGAACCTCGCGGCTGTGCCGATTCCGTCGGTGCTACCGCTGACTCCGGCCAGGCCGGCTGGCGTGAAGACCGATGTCATGGGCGACTTCCGCAGAGTATGATTGTCCGTGTCCGCGACGTAAAGATTGCTGTTTCCATCCATGACAACGCCAGAGGGATAGTGGAACTGAGCCTGCGTGTAACTACCATCGGTAATGCCGGCGATTCCAGACAGTCCCGACACGGTTGTGACGGCACCGGGCACAGGATCGATAGCACCTGTCCCAATGTCGACCATGCGAATTGCATTGTTGTTAGTGTCGGCGACGAAAAGATTGCTTCCCCCTAAGGCCAATCCTTGGGGGCCATGGAATCGGGCGATGGAGCCGATGCCGTCAACAAAGCCGCTCGCGCCCGCGACGCCCGCGATGGTTGTGACTACGCCGGCCGAGGTGACTTTCCGGATCGTGTGGTTCAGCGTGTCGGAGACGTAGAGATTCCCGCTTGAATCGACGGCGAGGCCGGACGGGCCATTGAAACGGGCCGCGGTGCCGGTGCCGTCGGCGCTGCCGGTGTTTCCGGCCACGCCCGCAAGAGTGGAAACCACCCCGGCTGTGGTCACCACTCGGATCTCGTTGTTGTTGGTATCGGCCACATAGACATTGCCCGCGCCGTCGACGGCGACGCCGGTGGGATGATTAAAGGCGGCGGTGCTGGATCCGTCACCGCTGCCGCTGACTCCGGCCTGGCCGGCGAACGTTGTCACCACTCCGGCGGGAGTGACTTTTCGCACGGTGTGGTTGCCGGCATCGGCGACATAAAGATTGCCCGAAGTTTCGACGGCGATGTCGGCGGGATCGGCAAACCTCGCGGCGGAGCCAATCCCGTCGGCACTGCCGCTCACCCCCGCCCACCCGGCCAGAGTGACGACCGTAAGCGGGATATTGATGACCAACGTTGCCGAGGAGGAGACGGCCGTACCGGAGGAGTTTGTAATCACGCAGCGGAACGAATCGACGGTGTCACTCGCGGCAGACGTGTACACGTTCAACACAGCCGTACCCGAGCCGCTGATGCCGTTCCCATCGGTTTGATTCTCCCAGATGGCAGAATTAAGGTACTGCACCTGCCACTGGTAAGTTGGCAAAGGGTTGCCGCTGGCGGTCACCGTGAAGATCACGTTCTTCCCGATGGTCGACGTCTGGCTCACCGGCTGCGACGAGATCGTCGGACTCGACGGTGCGGCGGGGAGAAAGAAATGGGCCGCCGTGGTTGGCGGAAGCGTGTAGGTGAACTGGTTGTTGGCGATCGCGGCTGGCGCGCGGAGGGTTATGGCCGAACCGTTGGCATCGAACGCATAGACCTGGGCGCTGGCGTAATTCGCGGAACCCGCAATCTGGAAGGTGAAATCAGCGGGCGTGGTGTAGCTCTTGTTCAGCACCACCAGGTGAAGGTTATTCACCGCATCGATCGACGCGTAGGCCGAAGAGTTGACCGTGTCGGAATCCGTTTCCGTGACGGAGGTCGCTCCAAACTTTCCGCCATTCCCATCGTAATTGAGGTAGAGGTTGAATGCCGCGGAAACGTACACGGGCGCAGGCGTACCGTTCAGAACCCAGAGGCACCCAAGGTACACTCCATATTTTCCGTAGATGCCAAGCACATCGGCCTGGGCGATCCCCCCTGAGATGTCGCTTTCCCCGCCGTAGTCGTATTCCGAGAAGGCGAGCTTCGTGCCCGGATACCATGCGTTGATCGAGGCCTGGATGTTGGGGATCCACGGCAGGAACTGGGGATTGTATAACTGCATCCAGCTGTTCTCCACATAGGTTGGGTCCCAGAGAACGCGGGGAGCCTGAACCCTTTCCATATCGGTCGTCGTATCCGTGAAGTCCGTCTGACTCACGAGCGGCATGCCCGGCGAGGGGCCGCTGACGTTCTCGTCGCTGTAGCGGTGGAGATCGAGGACATCGAGGAGGCGAATCCCCGCCGTCGTCGAAGCCTTGCTCATTTGGTCGAGATAGTAGTCAAGAAACCAGCGGTAGGCGGGAGTTGCGGCCAGGAGGGAGCGCCAATCCGGCGCGTTTTGGAATGTGAGACAGGCTTCGCTGCCGGAGGTCGCCGGCGCAAGGACCTCAGCGTATTGGTCCATTCGCTTCACCGTCTGGGCGAGCGCTGTCGTCTTCGAAATGATCTCGGCGCAGGTCGGCGTGGCCGGATGAAGGTAGGGATGTGTCAGGGACCAGAGATCGGGTTCGTTATCGAGGTTGTAACCCTTGACGCCGGTCGGGCCGGAGGCGCCGCCGTACATTGCGAGGAGATGGTTGAGCAACTCGTCCATGTAGACGACGCCATCGGTCAGGTTGGGCGAGGGAGGGTAGGCGAAGCCGGGTGTGCTGCAACCGGGGGTGTTGTTTACAACGGCATTCCACCGTGAGGATGGAGCTGCCTGCGAGGAAAAGACCGGGCCGCTTTCATCGGCTGCCACGTAGCCGGCCATCTGCAAAGTTAGCACAGTATAGAGAGTGCCTGATGCCAGCGACTGATCGTGGAACGTAGTCAGCGCGATCGCCGGTACACTTTGCTGCAGTGTGGGCAACTCCTTTACGAGGTAATTGGCGTTTTGATCGCCGTCATCAGTGCCGGCGTTCGAGGCGTTGGTTTCCCAATTGTAGCCCGTGAGCGGATTGCCCCCAAACCGCCTCGATCCTGTAGCGGTGACCCCGGGCAGGTCCTGATTGGTGCCATAGATGTAGGGGCTGATCGCGATTTGTCCGGCTCCTGGATTGACGCTGACCGGGATGGCGTTGTCAGCGCGAAGGCCGGCTACGAACACCAGGCCCAGTCCAAGCAGAAGGCGACGAGACAGGCCGAACCTTAAGGCGTTCATCGAGGGGTTGTTTGCAAAGCTCGAACAGGTTTTGGGGTATCGGGAATCGCCATACAATGCAGTTCCGGCTGCGCATAAAGAGGAACGATGCTGCACGAGGCACCCGACGGGGGAGATTCTGCATTGAATGTTCTTCGCCAACAGGTAGGAAACTCGCACCCATGAAACATTCATACCCTGGCCCCAAGTTTCTGGCGATCAGTCTGATCGTGCTCCTGGGATCTTCTGCAGGCTTGTCGGCGGACAATTCCGGCACCCCGGCTTCGCTCCAGCCAACGATGGCTGGGACGGCCAGCGCTGCGCCAAATTCTCCTGCCGCATTGCCAGACAACAGTCCGGCGCGGCACCCGTTCCTTTACGCGGGCGAATGGGACACGCGCAAGCCGCTCGAACAATCCATCTTCATCGTGCGCGACGGCAAGATCGTCTGGAAATATTCCATGCCCTTGCATCCGCAGCCGGGCGCCAACCAGGAGTTTGATGATGCCACGCTGCTCTCAAACGGGAATATCATTTTCTCACGGATGTCCGGCGCGGGAGAAGTGAGCCCGGACAAGAAACTCGTCTGGGATTACCCGGCTCCTCCCGGAACGGAGATCCACTCGTGCCAGTCCGTCGGCCAGGATCGGGTTCTGATCATGCGCAACGGCAATCCGGCGCAGGCGATGATCATCAACACCGCCACCGGCAAGACCGAGAAGGTGATCCCCATCCCGACCACGGTTGCCGGAACCCACGGTCAGTTCCGGCACATCCGCATGACTAAAGCGGACACCATTCTCGTTCCCCATCTCGGCGAGGGCAAAGTCGTCGAATATGACCTGGAAGGGAAGGCCCTGTGGTCGGTCGAGGCCAAATCGCCCTGGCAGGCGGTGCGGCTGAAGAACGGCAACACGTTGATTGCCGGGGACTTGAGCCGTTACGCGCGCGAGGTGAATGCGCAGGGCCAAACGGTCTGGGAGTTCACGCAGGCGGACGTGCCCAGCACCACGCTGGGCAACATCCAGACGGCTGACCGGCTGGCCAACGGCAACACGGTGCTGTGCTGCTGGATCGCCGGGGATAACGACACCTCGCACTGGCCGGGCACAGTGCAGGTCTTCGAAGTGACGCCGGGCAAACAAATCGTGTGGGCTTTGTCTTCGTGGAAAGATCCGGACCTTGGGCCGGCCACCAGCATCCAGCTCCTCGATGAACCGGGTGCGCCGGAAGATCAGGAGCGTTGATGTCTCTGCCACGCTCAGGTCCGGATATCGAATCAGGGCCCCGAGCGCGCCGGGAAAAATGACGCTCAGTCGGGACCTCGACAAGGAACTCGGGATCAAGCGGTCCGAGTGGACGCAGGCGGATAGGTTTTCTGGGCCTCCACATCGATCCTTTGTGCCGCGGCGCCCCAGATCTCGTTATTTGTTTTCGAGCAAGTCACGGTTCTTCAAGATCATCGCGGTGTCGGCGGCATAAACCTGGTCGCGAATCGGATGAGATGATTTGCGTGGCCAATTCGTGATGGTGTACCTTCCGCGGGCAGCTGACCGTCGGGCTTCCTGCTCAACTCTTGGCCAGGTGCGCCGAGTTAATACCCATCTTCTCGTCATGCCGCAATTGAGGTCCTCCTACGGGCGCGATGGCTGCCTGAAGCGGGGATGTAGGTGCTGTTTCCTGGCTCTCGCCGTCGCGATGATGGTGAGCGGGGTGGCTGTGCGCGCAGAAAGCGGTGCCATCGCGGCGGAGCTGGCCGGAGTGGTCGAGACGGGAGCGCCGTCGTTTGTCGTTCTCGGCCCGGAGTCGCTCGGACTCAGCACGGTCCCTACGGATCTGCATGTCCTGCCTGACGGCCGGATTCTGGTCGTCTCGCAGCATGAAATCGCGCTGGGGGACGGCGTGCGTTGGGAAACCTTTCAGGAGGCCGCCGACCAAACCGATTTCATCTACAATCAGGTGGCAGTGGACGATGACGGTCGGATCTATGCCGGCATCCCCGGGGCCATTGCCCGGATCGATCTGGGAGAAGACGCGCGCTGGCGTTTCGTTCCGGTGGTTTCGGTCCCTGCCGGCGATCCGCTGTTACAGGTTGCGCAGTTTCCCGACACCTGGTTGTGGGGACCGGCCGGCGGCACGATCTTTGCCTGGCGGCCCGGGCAGAGCATCTGCGCCTCCCGTCTTTCGTCCGCGGCGATCGAGCACCTTTTTGCCATTGGCAATGACCGATTTGCCAGCA
>Ga0074045_10004550_pt1 | contig 12283 bp, 8 predicted proteins | sample BogForMeECP23OM2_FD_94442 | JGI IMG/M metagenome (GOLD analysis project Ga0074045, IMG submission 94442) | Bog forest soil microbial communities from Calvert Island, British Columbia, Canada - Bog Forest MetaG ECP23OM2 | ecosystem: Environmental > Terrestrial > Soil > Wetlands ...
ATCGGGGCTCATCGGGGAAGGTGAACCTGGCGCTAGACGGGCTTCCTAACTTCACGTGCCTGCCGCGTGAAGGTCATCATCTTCGCGGCGCCATCTCGATTTCGCCCAGCGTTGACTACATGGAGCGTGCCTACGACGATGCCAAGTACGGCAACTACTCCCGCCGGCCGTACATTGACATGGTCATCCCCAGCCTCACCGATCCATCGGTTGCGCCACCCGGCAAGCACGTGATGTCATGCTTCGTCCAATACGCACCTTACAAGCTAAAAGACGGCACATGGGACGAGAAGCGCGAAGCCTTCGGCGACAACGTCGTCAATACGGTCGCGGAGTTTGCGCCCAACCTGAAGGACATCATTGTTGGCCGGCAGGTTGTGACGCCGCTTGATCTTGAGCGCGAGTGGGGACTGACCGAAGGCAACATTTTCCAGGGCGAACTTTCGCTGGAGCAATTGTTCTTTCTGCGTCCGGTGCCGGGCTGGGCGCAGTACAAGACGCCTATCAGGAACCTGTGGATGTGCGGCTCGGCAACGCATCCCGGAGGCGGCATCATGGGCGCGCCCGGCCGGCTGGCGGCGTTGGAGATCCTGAAGCACGACAAGGGGACAGGCTAGCCATGGCCGGCACTTGCGACGTCATCATCCTCGGCGCAGGACACAACGGGCTGGTCACCGCTTTCTATCTGGCCAAAGCCGGATTCAAACCGCTGGTCCTCGAACGCAGGCCCATGGTTGGCGGCTGCGCAATTAGCGAAGAATTTCATCCTGGATTTCGCGGTTCGAAGCTGGCCCATAGCGCCGCGCCCATCAGATCTGACATCGTGGACGATATGAAGTTGCCGAAGTATGGACTCAGGACGCATTCGCCGGCCGTGCAGGTTGTTTCTCTGTCACCGCACGGCAAACCACTGGTTCTGCACGGCGACATCGTGAAGTCGCAACAAGAGATTGCCAAGGCCTCGCAGAAGGATGCCGGGAATTATGGTGAATTCGCAAAATCGCTGGCCCATATAGCAGAAGTCATTGACCTGCTGTTGGCGATGACCCCGCCGGACCTTGATGATCCCGCTTCCGGCAATTTGTGGGAGCTGCTGAAGACAGGCCGCAAACTTCGCGGCTTAGGTGAGAAAGACCTCTATCGCTTGCTGCGCTGGGGACCGATGGCGGTCGCCGATCTGGCCACCGAGTGGTTCGAGACGGAGCTGCTGCGTGGCACCATCGCCGCCCGGGGCATCTTTGGCACCTTCTTTGGACCGTGGTCCGCAGGTTCGGCGGCAACTTATCTGTTGCGGACTCCTGCGAACGGAAATCCTGCAGGATCTACGTCTTACATTGTGGGAGGAACGGGGGCGCTCACCGCGGCCATGGCGAAGGCGGTTGCAGAAGCCGGGGGTGAAATTCGCACGTCTTGCGAGGTTGTCAGCATCAAGGTGAAGGATGGAGCTGCGACCGGCGTCGTTCTGGCAAGTGGCGACGAGTTAGAGTCTCGCAGCGTCATTTCCAATGCCGATCCCAAGCGTACGTTGCTGGGCCTCGTCGAACCACAGCATCTGGAGCCGGGCTTCCTGCAGAAGATCCAACACTACCGTATGAACGGCACGGTTGCAAAAATCAACCTGGCACTGGGCAGATTGCCGAAGTTCAACGGAGTGAACGGCGATGCCAGTCTGCTGTCGGGAAGAATCCAGATTTCTCCAGAGGTCGATTATCTGGAACGTGCCTTTGACGCCGCGAAGTATGGGGAATTCTCGAAACAACCGTACATCGAGGCAACGATTCCCACATTGTGGGATACCTCCTTGGCGCCAGCGGGCATGCATGTAATGTCGGTCTATATGCAATATGCGCCGTACCAGTTGCGCACAGCGGACTGGAGCAAGCAACGGGAAACGCTGGGAGACACGGTGGTGCGTACACTAGCCGAATTTGCTCCCGATCTGCCCGGGATGATTGAGGCTGGCGAGGTCATCACCCCTAAGGATCTGGAGGAGACCTACGGCCTGACCGGGGGACATATTTTCCACGGCGAGCTGGCGCTTGACCAGTTGTTCACCATGCGTCCTCTGCTGAACTGGGCGCAATATCGCACGCCCATCCAGGGCCTATATTTGTGCGGCTCGGGCACGCATCCGGGCACGGGATTGAACGGGATGTCCGGTGCGAATGCCGCACGCGAGATCATCAAGGACCTCCGGAAATAAGCGGTCAGCCCGGACGAGAGCTTTCTCAGATTTTGGTCGTCAGGTGGCATTGGGGCCCCACCGCGGATGCATGAGGAGCTGCTCAACTCAGCCTCAACGTCTCGGGGGCCACAATGGCCAAGTACGTGCTGCAGCGCCTGCACCAACCTTCACAAAGTTGGCGTACATCCCTGATAAACGTGCCTAGCCCTCTTTGGCCCGGCCCCATACACTCTCGCGAGCTAGTAAACAGTTTCGCGGCTGCTCGGGGCGACGCACTCGGCTGCAGAATGGGACGCGCGTATCATGGCAGCCTATGAAGGCGGAACCATTACTGATCGCCACTCCCGGCAAGCGCGTCCGGCTGAAGGACATCGATCCGGCCTACAAGGGCGAGTACGAATCGCTCGCACACGCTCAGGACAAGCTCAAAGACAACAAGGAGCGCTTGGCCAAGTATCAGGACCTACTTTACTCCGCCCACACATATGCTCTGCTGATCGTCTTGCAGGCTATGGACGCGGCTGGCAAGGATGGCACCATCAAGCACGTCATGTCCGGAGTTAATCCGGCGGGATGCGAGGTCTACAGCTTCAAGAAGCCGTCACAACATGAACTCGACCATGACTTCCTGTGGCGAACCTATCGCGAGCTTCCTGAGCGCGGCCGTATCGGGATCTTCAACCGCTCTTATTACGAAGAGGTGCTCGTAGTGAGAGTGCATCCCGAGCTAATCGACCAGCAGCATCTGCCGGGTTTCAAACGCCCGGACACAAAGTTCTGGAAACACCGGTTCGAATCGATCAATGAGACCGAGCGCCACCTGCTTCGCAACGGAACCATAATCTTGAAATTCTTCCTTCACGTGTCGAAAGAGGAGCAGGGGAAGCGATTGCTGGAGAGGCTTAACGATCCGGGAAAAAACTGGAAATTCTCCGAAGCCGATCTGCAAGAGCGGCAGCTCTGGGATGACTACATGCGCGCCTACGAGGACATGATCAATCACACCAGCACGAGACATGCTCCCTGGTACATTATTCCAGCCGACCACAAGTGGTTCACGCACCTGACAGTGTCGGACATCATTGTGGACACGCTCAAGCGGCTCAACCTCACGTATCCGTCGCTGACGGCTGAACAGCGCACACAATTGGCACTGGCGCGAGAGAGGTTGCTAGCAAAGAAGTGAGCTGCCTGGCATAAGAATCAGAAGCCCCGTAGTTTTCACCGGTATCATGGCATGTCAGATCGCAAAAACAGGAGATCTGGAGCAGGGGATTCGATCGCCATCGCCAGCGGCTATATCTCCCTTCACAGCGAAAGCGACGTGGAGGCCGGCCAAACTGGAGCCAGAAAGCATGTGCGAGGCTGGGTCAGGTACGAGTCGAGCATCAACTTGTGGCGCTGTATAACTCTCCTCAAAGAGTGTTCTCAACCTTTTCCAAGCCGGCTTTCAAGTGTGCTGCCAGCAGGCGATGGAACAGATGTTCTCCCGCCTCCCGGCGCACCGAGAGTCGTCCCGCGCCATAGGCCCGCGAGTGTAGTCCGCGCTGCACCGACTCACAGATTCCCACGTCCTCGTCATTGACGCGCTCGCCGACGGCTATGCTCTGTCGGTTGCGTTCCGCAGCAGATTCGCTCACGTCGTCGACATAGAAATCGAAGATCACGGTACAACGATTGACGCCATCCGGCACCACAAGATTAGTGTCCATGTAGCCCTGATACAGGTTGATCATGAAGTTAGGGTACTGCCAGAAGTACCACGCACGTTCGCCAATGCGGGTGGCAGCAGTCGCGGCGTCAACACCCGATGACGCCAATGGGCTCGACTGTAGGCAGTAGCAATCTTCGGTTTCAATGGTGTACTGCTTGTATTCTAGGACGCTATTCAGCGCCTTATGCAGGTGCGGGACGTGGTAGCCGCCATCAAGGTAGTTGTCAACGAACACTTTCCAGTTGCAATTGAGGGTGTACGACCGTCGCTCGAAGAACTTCAGTGAACCGAGATTCAGCGGCGCAACACGCGTCGCCAACTTTCCCAGGAAGCCGGTTAGCGGTGTGGCCTTGGGATCGAGGGTGGCAAACACGAAGTGCTCCCAGGTGTCCACCATCACTGGAACCAGTCCATTCCGAGAGCGATCGAAGGCGCACACTCCCTCGAACTCGGGTGCGCCTTTGAGCGAGCCGTCTAATCCGTAACTCCACCCGTGGTACGGGCAGCGCAGAGTGCTGGCTGTGCCTTCCTCTTCCGTTACCACCGCCGCTGCGTGATGGCGGCAAACGTTGTAGAAGGCGCGCAACTGATTGTCATCGCCGCGAACAACAACGAGCGGCTCGCCCGCGATTTCGGTCGTGACGAATCGACCTGGTTGCTGCAACTGATCGGCACAAGCCACGACCTGCCATGTGCGTCCGAAGATCGACCGGCTCTCCAACTCAGCGATGCCTTCATTCACGTACCAAGAGGCAGGGATGGTGGATGCCTGCTCAAGCGGGGCCTGATCGTTGTACAAGGCGACGAGAGCGTGCAGTGAAGAATCCATCAACAAGGGCTCTGATTGTTTGAACGCCTTTACCTCGTCGGCGAAAGCCGAGCGTAACCTATACAGGTCATGGCACTCCTGAAGGCGTGCCCCTTCAAAGCAGCGATCCTGAGCTGGCCCAGAGAAATGATAGCAGGGGGCCGCCTAACAAAAGAGTTGACGCCCAGCGCGCGCCGTGTTTCCTTGTCCCAATGCATGCTTCAGCAGGTTTTGTGGGAATCGTGCTGGCCAGCCCGGCTGATGTGGGCGACGTCGCGCCGCTCTTCGATGCGTATCGGCAGTTCTACGGCCAGCCTTCCGATGTGGAAGCCGCACGCCGCTTCCTGTTCGCGCGGTTGAGTAAAGACGAATCGGTGCTGTTCCTCGCGCGGCTTGAGGCGAAGGTGGTCGGCTTCGTAAATCTCTATCCAGCATTTTCGTCCGTAAAGCTGACGCGGCAGTGGATTCTGAACGACCTGTTTGTTGCGCCTGAAGCGCGCAAACTTGGCGTGGGCCGGGCGCTGATGGAACGCGCTCGCCAGCTCGCCGAAGCAACACTGGCGAATGGCCTCACCTTGGAGACCGCGATTGACAACTACGCTGCGCAAAAGCTCTACGAAAGCCTGGGCTGGAAGCGGGACAAAGAGTTTTACGTTTATTTCTTGCCGGTGTGAGCGGGCTTCTACCGGCGATGGAAGGAGAGCCCCTCCATCCGAGCCGCATTGCTGCGGCACAACTGCAAGCCTGTGGGGTAACACAAATGCCGCCCTCACGGGGGCTACGCAGATCGCAACAAATAGTAAGTGCCACATCGGAAATGAACAAGACGACCGCATCCCCACCAGCAGGCGAAGCCCCTCCTCCACAGCCCAAGCGAGTGCTGGGGTTCCGCGACTTGGTGATGTTCTATGTCGTCGCGACCCTCAGCCTGCGCTGGATCGCGGTGGCCGCTAGCGCGGGGCCCAGCTCCATTGTGATCTGGTGTTTCGGTTTGGCAACGATTTTTCTTCCGCTGGCGCTGTGCGTCATGGAACTCTCTTCGCGCTACCCGCAGGAAGGCGGTATGTACGTTTGGAGCAAGCGCGCCTTCGGCGGCTTCGCCGGCTTCCTCACGGGATGGCTCTACTGGACCAGCAACCTTCCGTACTTTCCCGCTGTACTTTATTTCGCGGCCAGCAACGCGCTGTACGTCGGTGGGGCAAAGTGGCAGGGGGCACAGGGAAGCCCAGCATTCTTCGTCGTGTTCTCGATGTTCGGAATCACCTTGGCGCTGGTGCTGAACATCATCGGCCTTGATGTCGGTAAATGGTTGAGCAACCTGGGTGCGATCGGGACATGGCTGCCGATCGCACTGCTTTGCGTGGTCGGCGCCCTGGCGTGTTGGAAATTCGGCTCCGCCACCAGCTTCACTGCACGTTCGCTAAAGCCATCGTTTAACATGGGAAATTTCGGTGTGTGGGCGACGCTTCTCTATGCCTTCAGCGGCGCCGAGTCAGCGTCGTTCATGGGCGACGAGATCAAAGACGCGCGGCGCACCATTCCTCGTGGGCTGCTCGCTGCCGGTTTCATAATCACTGCTGGATACATTCTGGGGACCATCGGGGTGCTGGCGGCGCTGCCAACAGTCAACAGCCTCGAAGGCATCATGCAGGCCATCTCCAGCAGCGCCGAGAGGGTCGGTTGGACTGGCCTCGGGCCCTCGGTCGCGTTGCTGATTTGCGTATCGAATCTCGGAGGCGTCGGTGCGTATCTTGCCGCGCTGTCGCGAATTCCCTTCGTCGCCGGCATCGATCGCTTTCTACCGCCTGCCTTCGGGCGCGTCCATCCCAAGTGGGGAACGCCGTACATTTCACTGATCGTACAGGCAATCTGCTGTGCGCTGTTCATCCTGATGGGCCAGTTCGGTAGCACGGTCCATGGCGCCTACCAAGTGCTGGTAAGCATGACCATTATCACCAACTTTGTCCCGTATCTGTTCATGTTCGCAGGGATGATTCGCCTGCAAGGCGAGCCTGTCGAGTCCGGCGTCATCCGCGTGCCAGGAGGTAAGCCGGTTGCCATCGCGCTGGCGACTGTTGGGATGTTGACTACCACCGCCGTCATCATTGGCTCGGTAATACCCGATGCCAGCGAGCCGGACAAGGCGCTAGCGGTAGGTAAGATAATCGCGCTCAGTGCGGTGCTGCTGGGTGGAGGCGTGCTGCTGTACGCCTTGGGAAGACGAAGGGCCCGCGGGAGTAGTGCCGCACTCTGATAATGTGAACACTGCATTTGCTTGCCGGACGGATATTCGAGAACCGAGCGCGTAGCGGCGATGTTGCATTTAGCCTGGGGGGTGCATTCCGGGGGCCCGGCATCGCCGCTTGCGCCTACAGGAATGGGAAGCACGCCTCCAGTCAGATGGGATGTACACTCAAGCCGCACAGCGGCGAATTGCTGCCGCGACCTCTCCAAGATTCAACAAGAATCTCTGTCCCCGCTTCGCGGCTCCGGAGTTCTCAATCCGTCACCTAGGGGGCTAGACTAGGGTGAGCGCCCGGGCCTAATACAAAATGCCCCCGCTGCTTGGCTCCTGCTTACGCGCTCCGCCGGTTCCCTCGCGACAATCAGCGTTTGGCGCCATCGGCAACCGAATCCGGGGTCTATAATCAGGTATCACCTCAGGAGTTTCCTTAATCATGAGTAGAACCGACGGCAACAACGGCAATGGTGCGGGGGCACCCAAACCGCGCACGGAGTGGATCGCGAAGCGCCGCGAAGAGGGTGCGCGCATCGGCGACACCAACATGTCGCAAATGCACTTCGCGCGCAAAGGCCTGCTCACCGAAGAAATGCTCTTCGTCGCCGAACGCGAGCAGCTCGCGCCCGAGGTCATCCGGGATGAGATCGCCGCCGGACGGATGATCATCCCCGCTAACATCAATCATCCTGAGCTGGAACCGATGTGCATTGGCGTCGCGTCGAAGTGCAAGATCAACTCCAACATCGGAAATTCGTCGGTCACCAGCAATGTCGACGAGGAGCTAAAGAAGCTGCACACCTCGGTTCACTATGGCGCTGACACCGTTATGGATCTTTCGACTGGCGGGGGAATCCACGATATCCGCGAAGCCATCCTGCGGCACTCGCCGGTACCCATCGGAACCGTGCCAATCTACGAGGCGGTCTCGCGTGTGAAGCGCATCGAGGATCTCACGGCCGACATCATGCTCGAAATCATCGAAGAGCAGGCCGAGCAGGGCGTGGACTACATGACAATCCACGCGGGGGTGCTGGTCGAGTACCTGCCGCTCATTACCAAGCGCATCACCGGCATCGTGAGCCGCGGCGGCGCGATCCTGGCGCAGTGGATGGCGCATCACCACAGGCAGAATTTCCTCTATGACCGTTTCGACGATATCACCAAGATCCTTGCCAAGCACGATGTGAGCTACTCGCTGGGCGACGGGCTGCGCCCTGGGTGCATCGCCGATGCCAGCGACGAAGCCCAGTTCGCCGAACTCAAGACGCTGGGTGACCTCGCGAAAAAAGCCTGGGAACGGGATGTGCAGGTCATGATCGAAGGCCCCGGCCACGTGCCGCTCGACAAGATCAAGGAGCAGGTGGACAAGGAAGTCGAGCTGTGTCACGGCGCGCCGTTCTACACGCTCGGCCCGCTGGTGATTGATATCGCGCCCGGCTATGACCACATCACCTCGGCTATCGGCGCGGCGATGATCGGCTGGCACGGCGCGGCCATGCTGTGCTACGTCACGCCCAAGGAGCACCTCGGGCTGCCAAATGACAAGGACGTGAAAGACGGCATCATCGCCTACAAGATTGCGGCGCACGCTGCCGACGTGGCGCGGCATCGTCCGGGCGCGCAGGACCGTGATGACGCTATCAGTTATGCGCGCTATACCTTTGACTGGGACAAGCAATTTGCGCTATCGCTCGATCCCGAGACCGCGCGCAGCATGCACGACGAGACGCTGCCCGATGCTTATTACAAAGAGGCGGCGTTCTGTTCGATGTGCGGTCCGAAGTTCTGCTCCATGAACTACTCGGCTAAGGTCGACGAGTATAACCGGCAAGTGCATGGCGTGGAGAAGAAGGATTATTCGGAGCTGGTGAACAAGCTGGTGGCCATCAAATAGGCACAATTAGCAGCTAGCAAAAGGGTGCGAAGGCGGTATTCAGCCATTACATTCCCGGCCGTCCGCCCTGTCCTTCTTAGCGAAGGCGGCCTGCTTGTTGTCGCCGCCAGAGTCGAGGAACCCCTATAGTTGCAGGATCTGTTAGCAACTCATCTGGAGGGTTACTGATTCGTAATCTCCGCGATCGCGGGGGCCTAAACATCGCTTTGCTACACTGCAAACCGTGAGAAGAATCCGCCGCAACGCCTGGATCCTGGCCTGCGCATCCGGCGTTCTCCAGGTCGTGATCTTCCCGAAGCCTGCACTCTACATCCTGAGCTGGGTGGCGCTCGCACCCTTGGTTTACGCGATCCTCAAGTGCCGCGAGCAGGACGCCACTCTGGTGCTCGCCGAGGGCGGAGAGTTTCTCGCACCGGCTAGTGCATGGCAGGGCTTTTGGCTCGGCTATGTGAGCGGTGTCATCTGGTACCTCGGCAGTTGCTATTGGGTCTTCTACGTGATGCACGTGTATGGCGGGATTGGCGTGGTGACCTCCGCGGTGTTGCTGGTTATGTACGCGCTGTATCTCGCCCTGTATCACGGGCTGTTTGGATTGCTCCTCGCTGTCATCGCCGCGCGGCGCAACGGATTCAGCTTGCGGGCTCTGGTCTTCACGCCATTCGTTTGGGTGGCCGTCGAGCTGGCGCGTACTTATATCACAGGGTTTCCGTGGGACCTGCTGGGCACGACGCAGATTGACAACATTCCACTCTCGCGCGTCGCCAGGGTGACTGGAGTGTACGGCATCTCCTTCGAGATTGTGCTGGTGAACACCGCCTTGGCCGCAGCGTTTCTCGTGCCTCGAGCGCGGCGCAAAGTCCTGCTGACGGCATCGATCGCGGCAGCCATCGTTTTGCACGCTGGGAAGTTGGTGTATCCTCCGGCGCTTCCGGCCGGGGACGGAGCTACGCTGGTGCAGGCGGACGTTCCCATCCTCAATTCCGGCGATTGGACCCTCGACTACCTCACGCAGACGCTGGACTCGTTGCAGGCGCTGAGCGTGCGCCCGGAGCGCAACAAGCCGGGCACCCCCGGGCTGATCCTCTGGCCGGAATCGCCAGCGCCGTTCTTCGTGTCGGACCTGCACGTTCGGCATACGCTCGCGGAGGTCGCACGCAAGACAGATTCCTACATCATCGCTGGGTCGCTCGGCATCGAGCATCCCGGTGATCCGACTCGCCAGCCTGACATCTACAACTCAGCTGCGGTGATCGCGCCCAATGGGGCGTGGACGACTCGATACGACAAGATCCATCTTGTCCCTTTCGGCGAATACGTGCCGTTCGAGAAGCTGTTCAGTTTCGCCGGCGGACTCACGCGCCAGATCGGGACCTTCGCTCGCGGGAAATCGCGGCTCCCGTTGCAAGTCGGCGATACGAAGATGGGCGCCTTTATCTGTTACGAGGCGGTCTTTCCCGATGAGGTCCGGCAGTTCGCCAAGAACGGTGCTGAGCTGTTCGTCAACATCTCAAATGACGGCTGGTATGGCGAGGGAGGCGCGCCCTGGCAGCACCTGAACCAGGCACGCATGCGCTCCGTTGAGAACGATCGTTGGTTGCTGCGCGATACCAACACCGGGATCACAGCCGTGATCGATCCATATGGCCGGGTGGTGGCCGAAGCCCCGCGCAACCAGCGTACGAAGCTGCAGGCGGCGTATTCATGCGAGCGAACGATGACGTTCTATACCCGTCACGGCGATTGGTTCCCGCTGCTGTGTGCGATAATGACCTTGCTGGGACTGGTGTTGCGGGTCTTCGCGCCGGGTGCGCTGCCGCAGGCCGCGCCGTAGCTACGGGAGGGCTTTCGTCGAATGTCTTCGGCAGATCTGGCCTTCAGGCCAGCGTCTGAACTGTTCCAAATGCCGAGCAGCTCCAGCCCGACAGTTGCGGAGTGGGGAAGCCCCAATCTTTGAAGAAGATTCGTTTTGTGCGGACCTCAAGGCCCGCTCTACCAAACCATAAGGATACTTACCGCATCATGGTTGAAGAATTAGAGCAGGAGTACGCAGCGCTCCGCGACAAGGTGCGCGATCTACAGGAGTATCTTTGACGCGGCACAACTGCGCAAAAATCTGAGCGAGATCGAAAAGCAAGCCGCTGATCCCAGTCTCTGGTCCAATCCGGAAAAATCACAGCAGGTCATGCGCGACAAGAAGCGGCTGGAAAACGCGCTCGCCACGCATGAGGACCTGGCGCGGCGCTTGGGCGACATCAGCGCCTACTTCGACCTGGCCCATGAAGGAGAAGACGTGTCCTCGGAGCTGAAGTGCGAGTTGGATGAACTGCGCGCACTGGTGGCCAAGCTCGAGACCGAAACGCTGCTCTCAGGCGGGAATGATGAACGCAACGCGATCGTGACCATCCATCCCGGCGCAGGCGGCACTGAGTCCCAGGATTGGGCCGAGATGCTCATGCGCATGTATCTGCGCTGGGCTGAACGGCAGGGCTTCTCGACGCAGCTCTATGAGTATCAGCCCGGCGACGAAGCAGGCATCAAGTCGGCGACATTCGGGGTCAACGGCGAATATGCCTATGGCATGCTCACCAGCGAGATAGGCGTGCATCGCTTGGTGCGCATCTCTCCCTTCGACCAGGCCAAGCGCCGCCACACATCGTTCGCCAGCGTATTTGTCTCGCCGGAAATCGACGAGAGCATCGAGATCAACATCAAGCCGGAAGACCTGCGAGTAGACACCTACCGCTCCGGCGGCAAAGGCGGACAGCACGTCAACACGACGGACTCAGCAGTGCGCATCACGCATATTCCGACGAACATTGTTGTCGCCTGCCAGAACGAGCGCTCGCAGCACAAGAACAAGGAACGCGCCATGAGCATCCTGCGCTCGCGCCTCTATGAGTATGAGCTCGAAAAGAAGCGGGAGGCAACCAAGCACATCGAGGCCTCCAAGCTCGACATTGATTTCGGTTCGCAGATCCGCTCGTACGTGCTGCAGCCCTATCGCATGGTCAAGGACCTACGGACGCGAGTCGAGGTTGGCGACGTGGACCGCGTACTCGATGGCGACTTGAACGAGTTGATTCGGGCTTATCTGCAGTTGAGAAGGAAAGAGCAGCGGTAGTAGAAAGGCTGACCTATAATTTCACTGCGTCTATTTGTCACGAGCTCTTAGCAGCGACCGCCGGGGAAACGGAGAATCCCGCGATTTTCAACGCAAGGAGCAGTTCTTTGCCGAGTATCCTGTGAGAGTCGTCAACACGGGAAACTTGGAGCGAGACTAACATCCAGTCCAGGTGTCGAAAACCGATTTCCCGCAGTCGCCTCAGCTGCAGAATCCGAGGAGAGCCGTTACGGGAATTACTTATGGACGATTGCCTTTTCTGCAAGATCATCGCGGGCAAGATCCCGTCGAAAAAGGTGTACGAAGACGACAAGGTATA
>Ga0074045_10004552_pt1 | contig 12280 bp, 10 predicted proteins | sample BogForMeECP23OM2_FD_94442 | JGI IMG/M metagenome (GOLD analysis project Ga0074045, IMG submission 94442) | Bog forest soil microbial communities from Calvert Island, British Columbia, Canada - Bog Forest MetaG ECP23OM2 | ecosystem: Environmental > Terrestrial > Soil > Wetlands ...
CCGCGCCGTCGGCCTGCGTGGCCCGGCACCCGAAGTTCTGGATGAAGAAGCGGCGCATGGCCAACCCGGATCGGAGGCCCCCTGACACCCAAGGTATCGCGAGCGGGCGGCGGCACGCACGGCGGCTTCCGTGCCCGTGGGGGAGATCCTCCGGACGAGCCGGTTGGCTGGCTCTGCCGGACACGAACATGACCCGGCATGCTGGTTTCATATTCGTTCCGCAGCGCCGGGATCCAGGACCGTTTCGCCGCGAAAACCGCCGAATCAACTAAAGCCCACACCGATTCGTGCCGATAGTTCGTGTGCCATGTCGATAGATCGCGTTCTCTCGCAGGCCGAGATCGACAGCGTGTTCCGGCGGATGCAGAAGGTCAAATCGACCGAGGACCCCGCCAAGAATGCCCAGCCGTATGACTTCCGCCGCCCCGACCGCATCGCCAAGGACCAGCTGCGGTCGATCCACATGCTGCACGAGAACTTCGCCCGCAGTCTGGCCTCCAGCCTTTCGGCCTATCTGCGGGCCTACGTCATGGTCAATCTGGTCTCGGTGGAACAGATTTCGTTCCTGGAGTTTACCCAATGCCTGCCCTCGCCCTCGTGCATCGTCTCGATGGCCATGCGCCCGTTTGACAGCAACGCCGTTCTGGAGCTGAACCCGAGCATCGTCTACCCGGTGCTGGAGATGCTGCTGGGCGGCAACGGCAAGACCCGCCTGAAGGTAGAGCGGGAGATCACGGAGATCGAACAGAGCCTGCTGGAAGGCGTGCTGCGCATCGTGCTGCACGACCTGGAGGAGAGCTGGGCTCCCATCTCGCCCATCCAGTTCCGGGTGGAGAAGCACGAGACGGAGCCGCAATTGCTCCAGATTCTGTCGCCCAGCGAGGCCGTGGTCGCCGTGGGCATCGAAATCCGTATCGGAGAGCTGGCCGGCATGATGAACGTGGGGATTCCCTCAATCATCATCAAAATGCTGCGCCAGAAGTTCGATCAGCAGTGGTCCGTGCGCAAAGCCGAGGCCACCGAGGACGACCGCCAGCGGATGCTGCAACTGCTGCTGCCGGCGCAGATCAAGTTCGATACGCGCCTGCAGGGTCCAACCCTTTCCGTCCAGGACATGTTGGGACTGGAGGCCGGTGACATTGTGAGCTTCGACTACGCGATCAACCGGCCCGTGGATTTGTTCGCCAACGGGAAGCTGCTGTACCACGGCCGGGTGGTCGACACCGGGAGAATGCGCGGTTTTTACATCGACTCGCGAACCGGGCAGGAGTGACTTGACGCGCCGTCCGCGTAATGTGAACAGGCCCTAGGCCGGGCGCACGCGCCGAGGGGCAAAGGGAAATAATGGGGGGGTGAAGGAAGCACCCCTGCCAGCCGCGGCGGCGAGGCCGCTGTATGCATTGGTGATCTTCCTCAACGCCTTCCTGCTGTTTGCGGTGCAGCCGCTGATCGGCAAGTTCATTCTGCCCTGGTTCGGCGGCGTGGCGGCCGTATGGACCGTCTGCCTGCTGTTTTTCCAGGTCGCGCTGTTGCTGGGCTACTATTACGCCCACGTGCTCGTGCGCTGCTTCCGGCCGCGGCTGCAGGGCCGCATCCATGCCGCACTGCTCGCCGCCAGCCTGCTGTTGCTGCCGATCCTGCCGCGCGGCGTCTGGAAGCCGGCCGGCGGGGAAGATCCGGCGCTCCACATTCTGCTGCTGCTCAGTTGCACCATCGGTCTGCCCTATCTCCTGCTCTCCTCGACCAGTCCGCTGCTGCAGGCTTGGTACGTGCAAGCCCGCGCGGGGCAGGCGCCGTACCGTCTCTACGCGCTCTCCAACGCCGGCTCGCTGCTGGCCCTGCTGAGCTACCCGCTGCTCATTGAGCCGCGGCTGTCGATTTCGCATCAGGGCGCCGGCTGGTCTCTAGCCTATGCCGGCGCGGCCTTGCTATGCGGTTTCATCGCTCTTTCGGCCCATCATTCCGGGGACGCCCGGGCGCGCTGCGCGGACGGCGCCGCCGCGACCGACGAAGGCCGCCCGGCGTCCGCTCTGGACGCCGCTCCGGATGGGCGGACCCGGGCCCTGTGGATGGCGCTCGCCGGCTGCGGTTCACTGCTGCTGCTCAGCATCACGGCCCACGTGACCGAGAATATCGCCGCCGTCCCGCTCGTGTGGATCATCCCCCTGGCGCTGTACCTGCTGAGTTTTATCCTGTGTTTTGAAGGCCGCGGGTGGTACCGGCGGGCACTATTGCTGCGGCTGCTAGGCCTGGAGCTGGCGGGCATGGCTTACGCGCTGTCGCCCTCGATCGGGCCGCTGCCGCTGACGCTCCACGTCGGGCTGTATTGTAGCGGACTGTTCATCGGCTGCATGTTCTGCCACGGCGAGCTGGCCCGGCTGAAGCCCCATCCGGCGCACCTGACCTCGTTCTATCTTCTGATCGCCCTGGGCAGCGCCATTGGCGCGGTGTTCGTCGCGTTGGTCGCGCCGCACGTCTTCTCCGGATATGATGAACTGCCCATCGCCCTCGGCCTGTGCGCGCTGCTGGTCCCGGCGGTTTACTGGGGCGATCCCGCGTTCCACCCGGCGCGGAAGCGCCCCACAGCGCGCTGGTTCGTGCTGCTGGCGCTGGCCTGCGCGTTGGTCGCCTCTCTGGCGCTCGTCTCCGTCGGCGAGGCGCCGTACCGGCGCCTGAGAGTACGTAATTTCTACGGTGTCCTGAGTGTGACCGACCAGCTCGTCTCGATCCATCCGCAGGTGGACCCTCATTCGACCGCCGCGCTCGACAATCTGCGTACGCGGAAGTTGATGAATGGTGCCATCGACCACGGACTGCAGTTCCTCGCCCCGGCCCGCCGGCGTGAGCCGACGGCTTACTACGGCCCGGCGAGCGGCGTCGGCATCGTCCTGTGCGCGGCCAATCGCGCCCACCCCGACCCACTGCGCGTCGGCCTGGTCGGGCTGGGGGCGGGCACGCTGGCCGCCTATGGCCGCCCCGGGGACCGCTACACCTTCTATGAGATCAACCCGCTCGACGTAGCGCTGGCGCGCCAGGAGTTCACCTTCCTGCGCGATTCGCCGGCGGCGGTGGATATCGTCCTGGGAGACGCCCGGCTGTCGCTCGAGCGGCGGCCCGGGCAGGCCTTCGACGTTCTGGCCATGGATGCGTTCTCCAGCGATTCGATTCCCGTGCATCTGCTCACCCTGCAGGCCTTTGAGCTGTACTTCCGCCAGCTCCAGCCCGGCGGCGTGCTGGCGGTGCACATTTCCAATCGCTATCTCGACCTGCAGCCCGTCGTCCAGGCCGCTGCAGCGCGGCTGAACAAGGAAGCCTGGTGCGTCGTGAGCCCTCCGGACCACGAGAAAGGAATCTACAGAGCGACCTGGATCCTACTGGGCAGCCACGCCGGCTTCTGCGGCCGGGAGGAGATCCGGCAGGCTGGCTGGCCGCTGGCCGCCTCCTCGAAACAGCGCTCCTGGACCGACGACTTCAGCAGCCTGTTCCCGCTACTCAAGTGACGCCCGGCCGCGGCCCGTTCTCGGAACCTTGACACCAGGCTGTATGCTCAATGTGACAAGCCGCTCTTGCGGCTCGGCCACGGCGCTCGTTGAGAATTGAATGTGGGGTTCGGAAAGTATCGATGGATAGCCAATAAGCCACTCATTCTAAAAAGAAAAGGCGACAATTGGCTTTGTTCCGCAAAAAACGTTTTTGCGCTCACTCCAGGCCCATCTGCGACACTCGGTAGCGCAGCGCGTTGCGCGTCAGCCCCAACAGTCGCGCAGCCTGACTCTTATTGCCGTTGGCCCGTCGCAACGCCTCTATTATTAACTGTTTTTCATGTTCATCCAGGGTGATGCCCCCAGCCAGGAACTCCGCGCCTTCGGCCGCACCTTCGCCCCCCGTCGCGCTCCGTCGTGGGGCGAAATCCAGGCGAATATCCTCCGGCTGCAAAGCCTCGCCGGTGGCCAGGACCAGCGCCCGTTCGATCACGTTCTCCAGCTCCCGGACATTGCCCGGCCAGTCGTAGTCGACCAGCTTGCGCATCGCTTCGGGCGCGATGCGCTGAACGGCCGATCCGAGATCGGCGCCGCACTTGTGCAAGAAGTACTCCGCCAATGGCGGAATGTCCTCTCTGCGCTCGCGCAATGGCGGAATCGTGATCGGAAACACGTTCAGCCGGTAGTACAGATCCTCGCGGAAGTTGCCCTCCTCGAGCGCCCGCCGCAGGTCGACGTTGGTCGCCGCGATCACCCTGACATCAACCGCCCGCGTCTTGTTGCTGCCCAGCCGCTCCAGCTCCCGCTCCTGCAGCACCCGCAGCAGCTTCACCTGGATGGCCGCCGGGACGTCGCCGATCTCGTCCAGAAAGACCGTGCCCCCGTCAGCCTGCTCGAACTTCCCGGCCCGGGCCGCCGCCGCGCCCGTGAAGGCGCCCTTCTCGTAGCCGAACAGCTCGCTCTCCATCAGGGTTTCCGGAATGGCCGTGCAGTTGATCTTCACGAAGGGCATCGCGGCCCGCGGCGAGTTGTGATGGATGGCGCGCGCGATCAGGTCCTTGCCGACGCCCGACTCGCCGCACAGCAGCACCGTCGACCGGGTCGGCGCCACGCGCGCCACTGAGGCCAGAATCTCCCGCATTTTCTGGCTGTTGCCGACGATGGAGTCGAACTTGTAGCGGTGCCCGAGTTCTTCCCTGAGCCGGACATTCTCCTCCCGCAGATCCTGAACTTCCAGCGCTTTGCGGACCACCGTCACAAGGTGGTCCAGTGTGAACGGCTTGGTCAGGAAATCGGCGGCGCCGCGCTTCATCGCCTCCACGGCGATCTCGACCGAGCCGTAGGCCGTCATCACGATCACTGGCACACGCGCGTTCTGGCGTTGCAGCGCCGCCAGCAGGTCGAGTCCGTCCGTCAGCGCCGTGCCGGGACCGGCCGGCAACCGGATGTCGGTCACCACCAGGCTGGCGCGCTCGGCCAGCCGCAGCGCCGTGCTCACGTCGCCCGCGGTCTCGACCTCATAGCCGGCGTCCTCCAGGTGCAGTGCCATCACCCGGCGGAGCTTCTCTTCGTCCTCGACGACGAGGATGCGCGGTTTCATGCTCGCCTTTATCATCTCGCATCTTTTCGACGCGGGACGACCGCGAGCGCGTTGCGCGAATCCTGCAGCGCGATTTCTGCCGCAATGGCGCCGTAGCTCAGAGCGCGCCCGCGCCCATTGCGCCTTCGGGCTCGGGGAACCAGCAGTAGCCCTGCCGGACGATGGTCTTCAGTGAATTGGCTGCGGAGCCCAGTTTGCGCCGCAGACGCTGCACGTGCACGTCCACTGTTCGAGTCCGCGTACCCTCCGAGTAATGCCAGATCGTGCGCAGCAGCGTCTCCCGGCTGACACAACGCCCCGCGTTCTGGGTAAGCACCAACAACAGCTCCCGCTCCTTACGCGTTAACCGGACGTGGTCCGCCGAAAGCACCGGGCTGCGAAGGGGAACGGCCGTCAGATGGGTTGAGCTTTGCGTTTCCATAGCCGCGCATGCAGGCATGCTCATGCAGGATTGCCTCACTCAATGCGTTCGCTCCAGGAGAGAAGACCGCGGCGGTTTCTCGCCCGTGTAAGACTAGACGGTCCAGGCTGCCAAAAGTTCGGCGGAATCTGCATTGGCCGCCGCGGAAAGCGTCCACGCTGGCCGAAGTTTACAAAGATTGAGGCCCGGCAGAGGGCCGGTTTGCCACCGGCGGGAGGGGGAGTTGTACGATGAAAGCCGCGCCGTGGTCGGCTTCGCTGCGCACCTCCAGTCGCCCGCCGTGCTCGTCGATGATCTTGGCCGCAATCGGCAGCCCCAGACCCACGCCGTCCGGCTTGGTGGTAAAGAAGGGATTGAAGATCTGCTCGCGATGTTCCGGCAGCACGCCGGAGCCGCGGTCGATGACCGCAATCTCGATCGCCGACTCCAGCGCTCGCGTCTTCAGCGTGATGACGCCGTCGGCCGGCGAGGCGTCGGCGGCATTGTGAATGAGATTGAAGAACACCCGTTCGAGCAGCGTCGCATCGCCCTGAATCGCCGGCACCGAGGGATCGTAGGCGCGGTGGATGGAGATCGAACGCGAGGGGCCCTGGCGCTGGAAGTTCTGGATCGCCTCATCCAGCAGCGCATGGACGTCGAGTTCCGTGAGCCGCAGTTGAAGTGGCCGCGCGAACTCGAGGAAGCGCGTCACCAGCAGGTTGGTGCGGTCTACTTCGCTGGCGACATAGCCGGCCAGTTCCTGGGCCACCGAGTCGCTGCCTTCCAGGCGCTTCACCAGCAGTTCGGCCGAAGTGCGTATCGTGCTCAGCGGGTTTCGCAGTTCGTGTGCCAGTCCTGCCGAGAGCTGGCCCAGTGCTGCCAGCCGCTCGCTGCGCCGCACGGAGGCCTCGGCCTCGCGCAACCGTTCATTGGCCATCGCCAGTTCCTGCACGGCGGCCTGGGCGCGCCGTGCCTCGTTGCGGTTCGACTCCGCCAGCCCATACGTGAGGTACGCCACGAGCGGAAAGAACAGCACCCGCAGCAGGATGTTCTGGACGTCTTCCGGTTCGAAATAGTGACCCCATGCCAGAACGGCCAGCGGCCACATGGCGAGATAGGTGGCGCAGGCGAGCACTGTAACCACGGAAGTGCCGAGCGCGCCGTAGCGCGTTGCCGCCGAGAGGATCGGCAGAAAAAGGATCAGGGTGTACTCGGAGTCGGTACTCTTGGTCACGGCGATCAGCAGGAAGCTGATCAATAATTTCAGACCAATCACGACGGCCGTTCCCCCGCTCGTATTCAGCGCGGGGATGCGCGGCGCCGCAATCTGCAGCAGGGCCATTGCGGCCAGCATCTCGATTTCGCCCGTGTTTTTGAGCGGACTGACCCACACCAGCGCGCCAAACAGGACCAGCCACAGGAGATCCTGCCAGCGAAACCACGAAATTCGATCTGCGGAAACCGTTGTCGCCGCCACGCCGCCATCTTAACCCCTTTTCTCATCAGGCCGGTTGTGGGGCGTGCGCGCCCCCGGGCCAAGGCGGTGATCCAGCCGGATGCAACCAGCCGAAGCGGCGGATGAGGCGTTATGGCACAATGAGAACGTCTCGCGAGTGGTTCCATGAATTCCCTTGAGTCGCCCCAGAACGTGGAGCAATCTGTCCCCGCTGCCGAAGAGTCTTCCTTCGGCGATGTGCTGCGCGAATTTGAAGCACAGCATCAGAGCGTCGAGGGCCACGAAGCGGCCCTGGAAGGCAGGGTCCTTTCGGTGTCCGCGGACGGCGTCGTCGTCGATGTCGGTCGCAAGATGGAGGGCGTGCTGCGGGGCGATCTGACGACCCTCCCGGAGGGCGTGTCACCGGGCGCCACGCTTCGTGTCCATATCACCGGACGCACCGAAGACGGCTACTACTCGCTGTCGACGATCCACGTTGAAAAGATCAGGGATCTGTCCGGGCTGCAGTCGGCTTTCGACAGCAAGGCGCCGATCAGCGGAACCGTGGTTGAGCAGGTCAAGGGCGGTCTGCGGGTGGAACTGGCCGAAGGCGTCACCGCTTTCCTGCCTGCCTCGCGCAGCGGCGTGCGGGAAATGAGCGACCTGGCGAAAGTCGTCGGGCAGCCGATCGAGTGCCGCATCACGAAACTGGATATCTCGAATCCCGACCGGCCCGACGTCGTGGTGGACCGTCGCGGAATCCTCGATGAACAGGCTGCGGCCGCCAAGCAGCAGGCCTTCGATCTGCTCGACCCCGGATCCATCGTGGAAGGCCGCGTGCGAAGCCTTACCGAGTTCGGCGCGTTCGTCGAGTTGTGTCCGGGCATCGACGGGCTGCTGCATGTAACGGAAATGAGTTGGCAGCGGGTGGAAAAGCCTTCCGAACTGCTGACCGTGGGACAGCAACTGCAGGTCAAGATCCTGAAGATCAGCCGCGAAAACCGGAAGATTTCGCTGGGCTTGAAACAGTTGACGCCCGATCCCTGGACCCAGGCGCTGGAGAATCTGAAGCAGGGCGACCGCGTCCGCGGCAAGGTGGTCCGCCTGGCCGAGTTCGGCGCCTTTGTCGAGATCGCTCCGGGCGTGGATGGTCTGATCCACCTGTCGGAGATGTCCTGGACCAGGCGGGTCCGAAAGCCAAGTGATGTGCTCCAATCGGGTGACATCGTCGAAGCGGTGGTCCTGGACGTCAAGAAGAATGAAAGACGCATCAGCCTGGGCCTGAAGCAGGCGCTCGGCAATCCCTGGGATAGTGTGGAAACCCGTTTCGCGCCCGGCACGGTGGTCGAGGGGTCGGTGACCAGCCTGGCCCAGTTCGGCGCCTTCGTGGACCTCGGGGACGGGGTGGAGGGGATGATCCATGTCGCCGATATTACGCGCGAAAAGCGAATCCAGCATCCCAAGGAAGTGCTGACGGATGGCCAGAAGGTAAAGGCCGCCGTGTTGGAGGTGGACCGCGAAAAACGCCGCATCCGCCTCAGCATGAAACAGCTCGAACCCACTTCGGCCGATGTCTTCTGCGGCGAGCGCCAGGTCGGCGAAACACTGATGGGCCGGGTCGTGGAGGTTCACGGAAACTCGGCCAAGATTGAGTTGGCCGAAGGCGTGCATGCGCGCTGCCGGATGAAAGAGGAGGCGGCGGCCCCAGGCTCCCATGAGGACGCCTCCGACGTCACCGATCTGGCCGCCATGCTGGCCTCCCGATGGAAAGGCGCAGGGGGTTCGAGCGGCGTCGAGGCCGTCCGGCCCGGTCAGTTGCGCCGCTTCCGTATTGTGGCTGTGGATGCGGCCAATCGGCGCGTTGAAGTGGAATTCGCCGAGTAAGAAAAACCTACCGTTTTTGGGTCTCCGTCGTCTATATTCAACGGGGTGAGTCCCCGCCGAGGAAGACGTGACCAGCAATCCACCTCTGGCCCGGCAGGCCATCGGGATCCCGGGCCCGTCAGGCCGGCTGGCGATCGGGAACCGTATGGATGAAGAAGCGCTGATCCGCGCGGCGCAAGCCGGCGATCACGATGCATTCGAGCAGCTGGTCAGGCAATACGACAGCGGCGTTCTGCGTCTCGCCATGAACCTGCTCCGTTCCGAGGAGGACGCCTACGACATTTATCAAGAGGCGTTTCTGAGGGTTTACCGCAACCTCGGCACGTTCCGTTTCGACTGCGGCTTCCATACCTGGCTGTACCGCATCGTGAGCAACCTGTGCATCGATTTCCTCAGACGCAAACGGGTCCGGCGAACGGAACCGGCCACGATCGAGAGCGAAGACGGAACGGTCGACCGGATCGCCTTAATCCCCGCATCGGGAGGTGAATCCGATCCGGAGCGCAGCCTCCTGAGCCAGGAGATCCGCAACAGAATTCACACGGTGCTCGCCAGTTTGACGCCCCGCGAACGCCTGGTATTCGAGTTGCGCCATTTCGAAAACCTGCGCCTGAAGGAAATCGGGGAAGCCATGGGTACGACCGAGGAGGCAGCCAAGAACTGCCTTTTCCGGGCCACGAGAAAGTTGCGCTCGGCGCTGGGAGGCCTGCTGTGAATTGCGAATCGGCGAAGGATCTGCTGGTGTTGCTCAATTATGGCGAGCTGAGCTTCGAGGAAGAAGAAGCGCTGCAATTGCACCTCGACGCCTGCCGTTCCTGTGCCGCCGAACGGAGGCGGATCGAGAAACTCGACGCTCTGCTGGAACTGCAGCGGCCGGCCCCTGAGTCCAGCTTGCTTTCGCGCTGCCGGCGTGATTTGGCCGCCCGGCTGGCGGAACAGGCCCCCCGCATGAGACGGTTTGCGGTGGCCGTCTGGTGGCGCGGCTGGACGGGAATCGGGTGGTGGAAACCCGCCGCCGTGCTGGCCCTGCTCGCCGTTGGTTTCCTCGGAGGCCGCGCCTTCCAAAACGGTGGTGCGTCGAAGGCCGCGTTCCTGCCTTCCCGCGACACGCCCGCAGTGGGTAAGGTCCGCATGGTAGACAACGAATCAAACGGAAAAGTCAGTATCACGTACGACGAGACCCGGCAGCGGGAACTCCTCGGCGACCTCAATGATGCCCGGGTCCGCGGCCTGCTGCTGGCTGCTGTGAATGACCAGGATCCTGCCCTGCGGGTCGATTCTATCGATCTGTTGCAGAGCCGCTGCAACGACGAGACGGTCCGCAAGGCCTTGCTCGGCGCGCTTCGAACGGACAGGAACTCGGGTGTCCGGCTGAAAGCCCTGGACGCGCTCCGGCCGTACTCGCGCGACCCGGAAACCCGCGCCGTCCTGGCCCAAGTTGTGTTGAACGATACCAGCCCGGCGATCCGGACGCAGGCGATTGACCTGCTGGTCCAGTCCCGGGGAGCCGATGTGGCCAGCACTCTCCAGGAAGTCTTGCAACACGAGGAGAACAGCTATATCCGCGAGCGGAGCTTCAATGCGCTGCGTGCCATGAACGCCTCGGCCGGCACGTTCTGAAGGGGTGCGGATTTGTTACACGCGGCCCGTGACCCCGACCCGGTTCACGCGTCCACAGGAGTGAGGTGCAGATCATGTTGAGCATTGACAGGTTGGTTCGGGACGCGGCTCTCCCGGCCCTCTTCGTTGTGCTGTCCGCCTCGGCGGGCGCGCAGTTGCCCGAGCCGCCGCAGCGGGACGTTCCCTTCCTGATCCAGGTGAATGGAGAGTCGCGGGCGTTTCTCGGCGTGGGCGTTGAGGAGATCACGAGCGAGCGCGCCAGGGCGCTCAAACTGCCGGAGGAGTACGGCGTGGAAATCACGCGCGTGGACGAGGATAGTCCCGCCCAACAGGCCGGCCTCAAGGCCGGAGACGTGATCCGGGCCTACAATGGCCAGCGCGTGGAAGGGGCGGAGCAATTCATCCGCCTGGTGCGCGAGACGCCCCCGGGCAGGACGGTAAAGCTATCGATCGTTCGCGCCGGCGTGCAACAAAGCGTATCCGCGACGCTGGGTGCGCGCAAGACGCAGATCTTCGGACCGGACAAGGAGTACTTCCACGTCGAGATTCCTGAGCTACCTGAGCTGAACTTCCAGATCCCGGATGTACCCCGAGCCATGATGTCTTGGCGCAGTTCCATGCTGGGGGTCGAGGCCGAGAGTTTGGGCGACACACAGCTTGCCGACTACTTTGGCGTGAAGGACGGCGTTCTGGTCCGCTCGGTGTTCAAGGGCTCGGCGGCAGAGAAGGCCGGTATCAAGGCCGGCGACGTGCTTCTGAAGGTAGACAAGGACAGAGTCACCACGCCACGGGAAGTTACCAGCGCGATCCGAAACTCGCGGAAGAGCGGGAAGAAGACGTTCCCCATCGCTGTGCTGCGCGACCACAAGGACATGACGTTAACGGTCACGCTGGAGGATGCTCACCCGCCGACTGCGCAGCCCCTTGGTTCTCCGGTGAAGCACCAGAGTCTGTAGCGGCGCCCGGCACAATCGGAGGGGATTCGATCTCGTCGGCAATACTCTGGAAGATGGGCACAAGTCCGGGTGCTGTTCCCGGTCCCTGTCTGCTCGATGCGGTCCGCGCCGGGGTTGGAATCACCATCCGGTGCACCTTCAGCAAAAGGTCCACCTCGCCTTTGCTGATTTGGAGTGCCGAGGCGATCCGCGATGGAGAATCTCCGCGGAAGTGCATTCGAAGCACCAGGTTGCGGCGGCTCAGATTCATGGACTGACCGGGCGGCGGAGTGGTTGCCAGGGCCGGCCGCAGGCCTGCAATCTCGCCTTTCATCTGGGCGATTTCCGCACTCAAACTCTCCTTCTGAGCGCGCCAGTCTTCCAAATTGCGGTCCTGCGCGGCGATCAGATGATCCAGGCGACGCTTGGATACGATGAACAGGCTGAATTGCAAGAATGCAACCAGCGCCAACGCGACCACGGCGAAAAAAAGTGGTCCCATGCCATCCTCCTGTGACTCTTCCAGCGATCTAGAACAAGGTCCGCAACCGCTCCTCGCGGCTTATGATCTCCAGGATTCGGACGCCGTAATTGCCCTCGACAACAACAACTTCGCCCCTTGCGATCACGCAATTATTGACGATGATTTCGACCGGTTCAGTCACCGACCGGTTGAGCTCCACAATCGAACCGGTCGTCAGCCGGAGTGCCTCCTTCAGCCGCATCTGAGTTCGACCAAAAGAAACGCCGATCGGCAGTTCCACTTCCAGCAGCAGATCCAGCGTCTTCGAGTTTTTGGGAAGTGGATGCGCCGCGGCCGGCTGGTCCAGCAGGGGAAGGGCAGCGGCCGGGAGGGCCGCCGCGGTTGCAGCGGCTGCCGTTTGGTTATCTTCTTTCACCAGCGCCGCCGACAACTCTGGTGAG
>Ga0074045_10004555_pt1 | contig 12277 bp, 10 predicted proteins | sample BogForMeECP23OM2_FD_94442 | JGI IMG/M metagenome (GOLD analysis project Ga0074045, IMG submission 94442) | Bog forest soil microbial communities from Calvert Island, British Columbia, Canada - Bog Forest MetaG ECP23OM2 | ecosystem: Environmental > Terrestrial > Soil > Wetlands ...
GCCCGACCGGCGGCGGTGCAACTCGTCCCCCCGGCCTCGGACGCAGTCAATCGGCTCGGTGGGTCCGTTTAGTCGAGCAAAGCTGGGTCATTTCTGGAGAGCGCCAAAGGCCAGCCTGGGCGCTGTCGCCCGCTGGCCTTGAGGCGCTGCGGGGCAGGGCAGGGCAGTCGGACGCAACAGATCCCGAGGTCGGGGACCCCGAGGCTGTCGACAGCGACCACGAACCGCTCGATCCGCCGACCGCCGAGGAGGACGAGTTTGCGGGATTGTTCGCATCGGTCGACGCGGCCATTGCCCATGCCGAAAAGACCCTCGCGAGCGAACGGCATGCTGCGGCGCCGACCACCAGCGAGCGCGATCCGCTGGTCTATGACCTCGACTGGGACGAGGACGCGCGCCTAGCCGAATGGCGCGCCGTTGTCGACGAGACCCGCGACCTGCCGCCGGTCCTCGCCGCCGCGCTTGCCCACGGGGCCTGGGTCGCGATCGAGCCGCTCCGCCGCGCGCCGGGACTCGGCCGCCTGCTCGCCTCCGCTGTGGTCCGCGACGGCGGCAAAACCCGCGTTCATCTGCCCTGCCTCGCCGAGGGCGCGAAGGTCGTGCCGCACGAACGCCGCCGAAGCCGCGACGCGGCCACGCGCCTCATTGCCGAGCTCGAGGCGATCGCCGCGGCGGCCGAAGAGGGCATGAAGCAACACGACCGTTGGCTCCTCGCCCGCACGCTGCTCCTGCGAAAACTCGACGGCCGCCGCTCCACTTCCCGGTTGCCCGAGCTGATCGAATTCGTGCTCTCGCGGCCGCTCATCTCGGCCGGAATGATCGCCAAGGAGCTCGGCGTCACTCCGCGGGCGGCGCAGAACCTCGTCGCCGAGCTGGGCCTGCGCGAGGCGACGGGCCGCGGCCGATATCGGGCATGGGGCGTCTTGTGAGGGCGTCGGATCCGCCGGCCTTGAGTCGGCGATTGCCGTGAGCGCTTGTGGACGCCGCCGAGGCCCACACGCCTGAGGCGTCGGCGGCATTGGGTCAATGTCAGGCGGCTCTTCACACATATTGGCTAGGAAGCGTTCAAAACTCTAATTGGCGCCCCGTCCAGGAAGGCGAGGGCATTCTCGACGCTGCGCGGGTAGAAGTCGCGCCAGGTCTCTTCCACTCCGTATCCGAGATGGGGCGTCAGCACCGTGTTGCCGGCGGCGCGGAGCGGGTGGTCCCGCGGCAGCGGTTCCTTGTCGTAGACGTCCAGCGCCGCGTTGATCCTGCCGGCCCGCACTGCGGCGACGAGAGCGCCCTGGTCGATCAGGGGGCCGCGGGACGTATTGATCAATATTGCGCCCGTCTTCATAAGATCAATGTCTTCGGCCCCGATGACGCCGCGACTTCGGGGCGAGAGGACCATGTGCACGGAGATTGCGTCGGACACGGCCATGAGCTCGGCCTTTCTGGCAAGACGCGCTCCCGCGGCCTCGGCCCTGGCTTCCGTCAGGTTCGGACTCCAGGCAATCACTTTCATGTCGAGCGCAGCGCCATAGCGGGCCATGCGGCTTCCCAGCCGTCCAAGACCGACGATGCCAAGCGTCTTGCCGGCAAGGCTCACACCAACGGGAACGCCGCGCTGAAAACCGCCTGCCCGCATAGTCGCGTCGGCGACCGGGATGGCGCGAGCGGCGGCGATCAGCAGGCCAAGGGCCAATTCAGCGGTCGCAAAGGGAGCGCCAGAGCCGCCGCCCGCGGTGTTGCAGACAACCACGCCCTGGCGGGAACAAGCCGCAAGATCCAGGGTCGCGACATTGGCTCCGGTGATGCCGATCATGCGCAATTTGGGGAGACGGCGGAGGAGCGTCGCGGGAAAGGCGGTGCGCTCCCGCATGGTCAGGAGAATGTCGGAATCGGCAAGCGCAGCGGCTGCCTGATCCTCATTATCGAAAGCGTCGGCGAAGAATGTCAGATCGGCGCGCGAAGCAAGCAGGGACCAGTCGGCGCTGCCGCGGGCGACATCTTGCCAGTCATCGAGGATCGCGATCTTGACCATGAACATCTCCTCCGTGGGAGCAGATAGGGCCTCGCAGACGTCGAAAGGCTCAAAGGTTTGCGAGCGCCGTCAGGGTCCGATCGCGCGCGTCCCAATCGCCCTCCGCATGGATCGGCTGGATGCAGACTTGCGTGGCCCCCGCCGCCAGATGCGCGCTCAGGCCGCTGGCGATCTTCGTCGGGTCGCCCCAGAGCACCATCGCTTCGATGAACCGGTCCGAACCGCCGTCGGCGAGCTCGGCCTCGGTGAAGCCCAGACGCAGCCAGTTGCTCCGGTAGTTGGTCAAGGTCAGATAGCGATGCAACTCGCGCCGGGCGAGGCCGCGCGCGGCCGCCGCGTCCGTCTCAAGGCAAACCTTCTGCTCCACCGCGAGCAGCTTATCGGGGCCGAGGGCGGCTCTCGCCTCGCGGGTGTGTTCGGGAGTGACGTTATAGGGGATGGCTCCCGCCGTCCGCTCCGCGGCCAGTTTCAGCATCAAAGGCCCCAGCGCCGCGATGACGACGGGCCACTCCGTCGCGTTCGCAGGGTCCTCGTAGACGCCGTCGAGATAGCGACGCATCGCCGGAACCGGCTTGTCATAGACATGACCACGCACCCTCTCGACCATGGGCGCGTGGCTGACGCCGAGGCCGAGAATGAAGCGATCGTCATAGAGGCCGGACAAGCTCCGCAGGCCGCGCCGGGCGGTAAAAGCGTCGCGCGCATAGATGCTGGCGATGGAGCTGCCGATGATCAGCCGTGTCGTGTTCGCGAGCATGAAGCTGGCGATCGAGAGGGATTCGTATCCGAGTGATTCAGGGTACCAGAGCGCGGAGTAGCCGAGGTCCTCGACCGTCTGCAGCAAGCGCCTGATCCCGGCTCCGTCCAAACGGTCGACCGGATACCAGACGCCGAGTTTTCCCAACTGCCTCATAACGCAGACTCCCCGAATGGGCCGGGTGCACGCGGCAGGGTCGGCAATCAGCATCCCGTCCTCGACGGGTTTGCAATGACCACAGAGATACCACATCATCCGCCGTCCCGCTCCAAGGGACACGGAACCGATGCCGAACTGCGTCAGAGGGGATTCGATGGGCGATTCGGGCGATGACGCGCTTGGGGTTTGGCTCGAGCAGGCCCCGCTCGCGGAGCTGATCGACGCCGCGGGCCGTCTGCGCGACGAAGCGCATGGGCGCTGCATCTCCTATTCGCGCAAAGTGTTTATCCCGCTCACCCATCTTTGCCGGGATGTCTGCCATTATTGCACCTTCGCGGAGCCGCCGCGCGCGGGACGGCGCGCCTATCTCTCGCCGGACGAGGTGCTCGCGATCGCGCGCGCCGGGGCGGCCGCCGGCTGCACGGAGGCGCTTTTCACGCTCGGCGACAAGCCGGAGCTGCGCTACCGGGCCGCCCGCGACGCGCTCGACGCGCTCGGATACGAAACCACCATCGCTTATCTGCAAGCGATGTGCGCGCTGGTGCTGCGCGAGACGGGACTTCTGCCGCACGCCAATCCCGGAATCATGAGCCGTTCCGAGATGGCCGGCCTTCGCACAGTATCGGCCAGCCAGGGCGTCATGCTGGAGTCGCTGAGCGAGCGGCTGAGCGGACCGGGCGGCGTTCATTTTGGCTCGCCTGACAAGCGGCCCGAAGCGCGTCTCGAGACGCTGCGACTGGCGGGCGAGCTGCGCGTGCCCTTCACCACCGGAATTCTGATTGGTATCGGCGAGACTCGGGGCGAGCGCCTCGAGGCGCTGTTCGCCATCCGCGATCTGCACCGCCGCTTCGGGCATGTTCAGGAGGTCATCGTCCAAAACTTCCGATCCAAGCCTGGCACCAAGCTCGCCGGCGCCGCGGAGCCTGATCTGGACGACCTCCTCTGGAGCATCGCCGCCGCCCGCCTGATTCTGGGCGCGACGATGAATATTCAGGCGCCGCCCAACCTGTCGCCGGGCGTCTATCCGCGTCTAATTGCGGCGGGGATCAACGACTGGGGCGGGATCTCTCCGGTCACTCCGGATCACGTCAATCCGGAGGCGCCGTGGCCGGCGATCACTGAGCTCGCCGAGCGCACGGCCGCCGCCGGCAAGCTCCTCGTGCATCGGCTGCCGATCTATCCGGCCTACGCGCGAGACCTCGCGACCTGGGCAGCCCCGGAGGTCGCCAAGCAGGTGCGCCGTTTGAGCGACGCCGAAGGCTTGGCGCGCGATGACCATTGGGCGCCTGGCGCGACCGCTGCTCCGCAGGCGCCAACGATCCACGCCCGCTCGGTTGATCCGGCGATCGAGGCCATCATCGAACGCGCTCAAGCCGGCAACCGCCTCGATTCGCCGGAGATCGTGCGGCTGTTCGCGGCGCGCGACGCGGACTACCAGCGTGTCATTGACGCCGCCGATGACCTGCGCCGGGAAACGAGCGGCGAGACCGTCCGCTACGTCGTCAACCGCAACATCAACTACACCAATATCTGCTCTTATCGTTGCCGCTTCTGCGCGTTCTCCAAGGGGAAGACGCATGAGGCGCTGCGCGGCGCGCCCTATGACCTTGCGCTGCAGGAAATCGTGCGCCGTGCGGTTGAGGCCTGGGAGCGAGGCGCGACCGAGGTCTGCCTTCAGGGCGGCATTCACCCGGAGTATACCGGCGAGACCTATCTCGGCATTTGCCGCGCCATCAAGGCCGCTCTGCCCGAGATGCACATTCACGCCTTCTCGCCATTGGAGGTCACGCAGGGCGCCGCGACGCTCGGACGGCCAATCCGGTCGTTCCTGGCTGAGCTCAAGGACGCCGGCTTGAACACCTTGCCGGGCACCGCGGCCGAGATCCTGGACGACGAGGTGCGCGCAGTCATCTGCCCGGACAAGGTGAACACCGCAGAGTGGCTCGAAGTCGCCCGCGCCGCGCATGGACTCGGCCTGCGCACGACATGCACGATCATGTACGGACATGTCGAACATCCCCTGGCCTGGGCAAGGCATCTCATACTCTTGCGCGATTTGCAGATGGAGTCCGGCGGCTTCACGGAATTCGTGCCGTTGCCGTTCGTGCCCATGGAAGCGCCGATGTATCTCAAGGGTCAGGCTCGGCGCGGGCCGACGTTCCGCGAAGCGGTGCTGATGCACGCGGTGGCGCGACTGGCGCTTCACCCCCACATCACGAACATCCAGACGTCCTGGGTCAAGATGGGACCCCAGGGAGCGGCGGCGTGCCTCAAGGCCGGCGCCAACGATCTCGGCGGCACCTTGATGAACGAGAGCATCTCCCGCGCTGCGGGATCCGAGCACGGCCAGGAGTTTCCGCCCGAGGCGATGGAGGTCCTGATCCGGTCGCTTGGGCGAACGCCGGAGCAGCGGAGCACGCTCTACGGCCCGGTCCCGGAGGAGCGGCGAGCCGCATCGCTGAACGCCGCCGCTCTGGCGCCTGTTGTTCTGACGCCGCCCCGGAAACTCATCGCCGCCGCCTAACGGGAACCCTGGTCCGCCGTCAGCAGGCGAGCGGCGATGCCCGATTGTTCTAGAAAGGCGAGCGTCCGGGTCGGTACAGAGGGCGACATTTTCAGGAAGTTCACGAGATCGACGGGATGGTCGATATCCATCCCGATGCCCGGCCGGCGGACGACGCGCGGTTCGATCCCTCGGCTTCTCGCCGCATCGAGATGGGGGAAGAAGCTATCCTCGCCGAACCGCAGCGGAACGACATCCGGCGGCGAACAGAGGATGGTGTTGGATCCGAGATCGTCATGCGCCGGCACAATCGTGAAGGAAGGGGCGGACCCATGCGCGGCCAAAGTCTCGGTGATCTCGGCTGGCGATACGCGCGGGATATCGCCGGGCATCGTCATCATGCCGGCCCGACCCTCGCGAACAAGCAGGCGCGCGCCAGCCATGACCGCGCCGGTATGACCTTCCCGCGCGCCTTCCGCCACGATGCGCGCACCGTAGCGGCCAGCGAGCGCCGCCGCGACCGGATCGCCCGTGACGACGACGATGCCGGCAAGCTGCGAGACCGCGCTCAAGGCGTCGAGGACATCTTCGAGCATGATCGTCGCGAGCGCGCGACGATCCTCAGGCCTCAGGCACGACGCAAGCCGCTCTTTGGCGCCCGTCAGCTCCTTGACCGGCACGACGGCCCAGACGCCGCTCACGCGAAATTCTGGGCGCGATTCAACGAGGCGAGCGCGTCCGCCGCCCCGAGGACGACGCGAGCCAGCTCCTCGCGCTCAGCGAGAGTGGTCATCAGCGTCGGCGCAAGCGTCACCCTCGGCGCCACAAGAGCCGCCTCGTCTGCGTCCGCGTTGTCCATCACGTAGCCATCGAGCAGATCGCCGTAGCGTTGCGCAACCGCAGCGGCGCTTGGCTTCATTCCCAGTTCCGTCATCATTTTGGCTGTTGGACCTTTGACCGCGCGCCCGCCGATGATGGGGGACACCGCGATAACAGGGGCCGCACAGGCGGAAAGAGCCTCGCGCATCCCCGCAACCGCGAGGATCGGCTCGACACTTATGAACGGGTTGGACGGGCAGACGATCACCGCGCGCAATTGCTCGTCGCGCAGGGCCGCCAGCAGCTCAGGATGAGGGCTCGCAGCGTCGGCGCCCTCGAACGCGAGCTCCCGCACGACAGGACGGCACTGAAGGCGCACGAAATAATCCTGGAAATCGAGCCATCCCTCGTCCGTTCGCAACTTTGTCCGCAGCGGATCATCGGTCGCCGGAAGCACGCGGGGACCGACGCCGAGCCGGCGGCAGAAGTCGGCGGTGATTACGGACAGAGGCTCGCCCCGCCGCAGCCGACGGGTGCGCTCGACATGAATTGCCAGGTCACGATCGCCGAGCCGGAACCAGTCCTCGCCGCCGAGCGCCGTCAGCGTTTCCATGAACGACCACGTCTCGTCCCGCCGGCCCCAGCCCAACTTCGTGTTGTCGAGGCCGGCGAGCGTGTACATCAACGTGTCCGCGTCCGGCGAGATATGCAGGCCGAGATGTTCGAAATCATCGCCGACATTGGCGACGACAAGCAGATCGTCCGCACGCAGGATCCGGCTGAGGCCGAGCGCGAGCTTCGCGCCCCCGATGCCGCCCGAGAGAGCGACCACGAGATCCCCGCTCATCGAAAAAGATCCTCATTCGGGGGACGGACTATGCTGACAGCCGTCGATTCCGGAGCGGACCAGCGCAGCCCGCGGATCAAAACTGCCGGCAGCGCCTCATCCGCCTGACCCATCACGAGCGACGCTGCGGCCGCGACCTCGTCGGCGAAACCGATCACGCTGACTTCGAGCCTTCGGCCAAACAGGTCGAGCCGTCCGCGCAGATCGATCAGCGCGGGCAGGCCCGAGGCGCCGATCGCGACGCCGGTGGTTCCTTGGCGCCAGGGACGTCCAAAGCTGTCGTTTATAATGACCGCGATGTCGACCCCGGTCAGCGCCGCCAGTCCGCGCCGCAGCGTCTCCGCGCTCCGATCGGGGTTCTCGGGCAACAGCAGCACGCGTTGCGCGCCATCCGTGGGCGCCACATTCGACTGATCCACCCCGGCGTTCGCCATGATGAAGCCGAGCCGGTGCTCGACGATCAGAACGCCGCGGCGCGCCCGTACGACACGAACCGACTCCGACAGAATGACCTGCACAAGGCGCGGGTCCCTGCCGACATCCGCTGCAAGGGCGACAGCTTTAGCGGAGGGTTCAACCGTCGCGAGGTCGACGAGGCGACCCTCGGCCTTCGAGACAACTTTCTGCGCGACGACAAGCACGTCTCCGGCGCGTGGCGCGACGCGGTTCTCCCTGAGGGCTGACGCAACCCGTTCGGCCAGGTCGTCGCCGGCCACGATAAGCGGCAGGCCCTGCAGGGCAACGACCTCCAGGGAAGTCATGCGCCGACGAAGCCGTCCGGCGCGCCGAAACGGTGGCGTAGGCGCGGCAGAACGTGCTCGGCATACAGCCGGATGAACCGCTCCTGATCAGGCCCCGGCGCGTGAAAGACCAGATGCCTGAAGCCGAGATCGACGTAATAGCCGATCCTCTCTACATGCTCGTCCGGATCGGTTGAGACGATCCAGCGGCTCGCGGCGCGCTCGGCCGATAGCTCGGCGGCAAGGCGCTCCATCTCCTCCGGATTGTGGACGGAAAGCTTCTCCTCCGGCGTCAGGGCGAGAACCGCCCAGTGGCGGGTATCCTCCAGGGCGCGTTTCTTATCCGTGTCGAAGGAGACCTTGACCTCCATCATCCGGGTATAGTCAGGCGCTCGCGAGCCCGCCTCGCCTCGCCCCTCCAGCACCTTTGGCAACACCGTCTCGGTATAGAACTCCGACGCCTTGCCGCTGGTGCAGATCAAGCCGTCCCCCATTCGGCCGGCATATTTCGCGATCAACGCGCCGCCCGCGGCGATGTAAATCGGAACCGGCGTCGCGGGCCGGTCGTAAAGGGTGGCGTCCCGAGTGCGATAATACTGACCTTCGAACGTCACCCTCTCCTCGGTCCAGAGCTGACGCATCAAGGTTACGGCCTCGCGCAGGCGCGCGAACCGTTCTTTGAAATCAGGCCAGATCATGCCGGTTGAGGGGACCTCGTTCAGCGATTCTCCGGTGCCGACGCCAAGCACGACCCGATCGGGAAACATGACTCCGAGTGTAGCGAAAGCCTGCGCCACGACGGCGGGGTGATAGCGAAGGGTCGGCGTCATCACGCTCGTGCCGATCGTGATCCGCGACGTCCGGGCACCGAGGGCGCCGAGCCATGCAGGCGAGAACGGCGCGTGGCCGCCGTGATGCTTCCAGGGCTGAAAGTGGTCGCTGATGAAGACCGAGTCAAAGCCCGACTGCTCCGCAAGACAGGCGAACCTCAGCAACTCCAGCGGTCCGAATTGCTCCGCCGACGCCTTATATCCAAGCTTCAGCACGATCCGCCTCCGTTTGTCATGGGGCCCAAGGCGGATACATAGCTCAGACCACCTGTTAGGGCGACGGCTCGTTCCCTTATCGGATCGCGCGGGATGCTTATTGAGGAGCGTGCGATGAAACTCGGTGTTGCGCTGCCTTTGTCCGATATCGGCGGCGATCCTGCGACGGTCCGGGTGTTTGCCCAGGCGGCGGAGACGGCCGGCTACGATCACCTCGCGGCCCCCCGATCACGTTTTAGGAGTCAATGTCGCGAGCCGGCCCGACTGGGGAGCGCGAAACACTTCGGCCGATCTCTTCCACGATCCATTCGTCCTGCTCGGGTTCCTTAGCGGTTGCACGACGAGAATCGGCTTCTCGACACAAGTCCTCATCCTGCCCCAGCGACAGACCGTGCTGGTCGCCAAGCAGGCCGCCTGCCTTGACGTACTGAGCGGCGGCCGGTTTCGGCTAGGGGTCGGGATCGGTTGGAACGAGGTGGAGTTCGTCGGTCTGAACGAAGATTTTCACAATCGGGGACGGCGGTCCGAGGAGCAGGTGCGCGTCATGCAAGCCCTATGGGCCGAGTCGCATGTGAGCTTTGAAGGGGAGTGGCATCGGATCGATGACGCCGGCATCAATCCGCTGCCGATCACGCGGCGCGTGCCGATCTGGTTCGGGGGGCATCACGATCTGACGCTCCGGCGTATCGCGAAATGGGGTGACGGATGGATGATGTTGGCCTACCCCGCTGACGGCTCGGCCGAGGCGGAATTCGCAAAGCTCCGAGCCTATGCCGAACAGGAGGGTCGCGACCCCGCGAGTCTCGGAATCGAGGTCTGGGTCTCAACCGCTGCCGGCGACGCGGCGAGTTGGCGCGATGAATTCAAGTTCTGGAAGAACGCAGGCGTGACTCACGTCACGCTCAACAGCTCATTTCACCGGAACCATCACCGGCGCATTGCGTCCCGGTCGTTGCAGGGCCATCTGGCCGCCCTGGTCCGTTATCGCGACGCGGTTGCCGACCTCTTGTGAGATGAGATCGCCGGTCAGCCCGAAGCCTGCACGGCGGCGGGCTCGATTTCAAAAAGAACTCTCACTTCGCCAGGTTGGGCGAAAGGGTATTTGTCTTTCCCGAGATATTTCTTGGCAAGGGAATCAATGTGCGCCGATGCGCCGTCCTCGGTCACGTGCTCGACCCGACCGCGGATCTGGATGTAGCGATAGGGATTGTCGGGGTCGAGTATCGAAAGCGCCACCGGCGCGCCTTCCCGCATATTGCGCGTTTTCACCCGGCCCTTGGCCGAATTGATCCTGATCTTGCCGTTCGAGTAATCGAACCATACCGGCGTGACTTGCGGCGTCCCGTCCGGCATGATTGTCGCCAGATTGGCGAAGCTCACTTTCTGCTGCAGGAGATCCAGATACGCATCGGGGATTTCCACCATGACCGTCCTCCTCATCGCGTGCGTTCTGACATCACGTTCCGACTGCGCCCAGCCTTACGGGATAGGCTCAACCTAAGCGGGGCTCCACGATAGCACAACGAAGCCTACTCGGACTCTCCCACGGTAGCGCTCTTTCCTTTGCGTGCGTGGATCTTTTCGCGCGGAAGCGTTTTGGTCCGCAGCATTGGCCGATCGGCTGCGCGGCGCTACACTCCCGGTAGCTCTACAGGAGGGTCAGATGTCTGAAGCGAAACTCGCTCCGAACCTACCGAACTGGGTGGTCGAGCACGCGAAGCGCTATATCGCGAGCGGCGGAACCGACGGACACATGTACAAGATAAACGTGCAAGGGAAGGGTGAGATCACGGCGCCGGCGCTGCTGCTGACCACCACCGGCCGCAAGTCCGGCGACAAGTTCATACTTCCGCTGTTTTACGGAACGGACGGCGACAGCTACTTCATCGTCGCCTCGAAAGGCGGCGCGCCCGAACACCCCGGGTGGTACCGCAACATCCTCGCCAATGCGGATGTCGAGCTTCAGGTCGGGACCAAGAAGGTCAGGGCGCGGGCTAGGACAGCGACGGACGAGGAGCGAGCCCGGCTGTGGAAAAAGGCGCTCGAGTTTTGGCCCCCCTATGCGGACTATCAGCTGAAGACCGAGCGAAAGATACCGGTGGTCGTGCTCGACCCTGTCCATTAGCGCAGGGCGCGTGCCAGCCACCGGTGGGAAGCGACGTTCGAAAACTTTGCGCGCGCGTCCGCCTCGTTCGATTGACGTCTCCAGAAGTGGAAACTCTCGCGATTTGCTCGTGGCAAGAACCATCTGAATGAACTATGAGCGCGCTCAGGACTTGGCGCCGCTAAGGATTATGTGAAGTCGGCCCCCCGGATCGGCGCCGAACTCCACCATCGAAGCGAGGCCGTCGCAGCGCGCGGCACCCGTTTCGTCGACGGCGGCCGAGGCGCCTACGCCGATTGCGACGAGAGCGGATCAGTGGGCATCGAGCGCATGCTTACGTTCAAGCGTAGACGAAACATCGTTCGAGAACCGCAGGTGTTTCGGCCTCAATCACGATCTGTCGAAGCATCGGTCTCCTCTCGACCATTTTCCTTGGCGTGAACGATAGGGTGCCCTTTACGTAGGGTCGAGAGCGAGAAGCTCGCGAAGAAAATCTGCGGAAATCGGCTAGGATCCGCTCCCGAACCGCGGCTAGCAAACGTCTGAGAGACGTGACTGGCTCAGGTGGCCGCCTTCCCCGCATCAAGTCGAAAACCGCACATCGGCTTCCGTGCTCGTGCGTCGAATGACGAGAGATTCGGTCCGAATATTGGTGTCGCCGACGCGTTGCGGCTTCGCTGGTTGCATAACTAACGTTAGCATTCTGCTAAATACTATAAATGTCTGATAAGGCAAGGTTATCGGACATCGAATGCCGTCGACAGGTGGGGCGCTTTCGCCGCCATGCTGTGGCCATAAGCGCCGCCGTCGGGTACGATTCCCGTTGATGATTCGCGCCGAACCCGTCGCCTTCGAACCGCCCCGCGCCCCGTCCTGGGCGCGGCCGGGCGGGTCGTTTCGCGACCATTCCGAGGCCGAGGCGCTCTATTTCGCCGGCGCCGCGCTCGCCGCGCTCGATTCGGTGGCGAAATCCGAGCCGCCGTGGGCCGGGGTGTGGCGCCGCCGCCTCGCCCTGAAATCGGCCGTCGCGGCGGCGCAAAACCTGCTCGCCCGGCGGGAAGACGAGGCGGCGCTGCGCGACGCGGTCGCCCTCGCCAGGCCCGGCCAGGATCTCGGGCCGGCGGGACGGGTCTACGCCGCCTTCCGCGTCCTCGCGGGGCCTGGCGACCCTTTCCGCCCTAAGCGCCTCGCGGCGGTCGCGGCCGAGCTGCAGTCGCCGCTCGACCTCGAGAGGGCAGGGGAGCTCGCCGCCGCCCTGAAGGAGGCCGTTGCGCGA
>Ga0074045_10004556_pt1 | contig 12274 bp, 10 predicted proteins | sample BogForMeECP23OM2_FD_94442 | JGI IMG/M metagenome (GOLD analysis project Ga0074045, IMG submission 94442) | Bog forest soil microbial communities from Calvert Island, British Columbia, Canada - Bog Forest MetaG ECP23OM2 | ecosystem: Environmental > Terrestrial > Soil > Wetlands ...
GAGGCTTAGGCCGTCAAAACTTTCTGCACAAATCTTAGGTTCACGGGAAAGCGCGTGTCAAGCAATTTTTAAGACTTAAATCGCTGTGTTATCAATAACTTATACGATATTAAGCAAGTCGAGAGAAAATAGCCGAAACATGCCGTATTTTCACAAAAACCACTCAAGTTGTTTATTTTCATTTATTTACTGGATGTGTTCTCTTGCCGCAAGTGCAATTGGATGAACTCAACGTCCTCGGGCCGGTCGAACACCTTGCCGGGGAAGAAGCGCTTCACCATCAGTCGCATCCCTCCGAAGAACACTCCGCAGATGAGAGAGATGAGGAGAATAATTCCAATCAGCGCGAATATCCCAAGAATCAAGTTGCCGATGTTGTCGCGCTTGCTCAGTGAGGTCGCCTCGTTCCACGTGACCTCGGCTTCGTAGTTCACTGACGTGAGAAGTCTCTGCGCCTCTTCGCCGCCGGTCGTGCCCGTCACGATATCCACCAGCGGGCCCGTGCGCCTCACAAGGAGTGTGTTCGGAGCCGATTGCTCCGCGTCTTGCAAGGCGCGCAGACGCTCACCCGCAATCTGCGGCGTCGGATATTGCAACAAAATCAGCGTGAGCGGGCCGCTCTTGGACGAATAATCCTGAATGAGGATTTCGGGATCGTGACTGAAATCGATTTGCTCGGGCGTGATCGCAACTTTGGCCGCGAGCAGCGCTTGCGGGCCGAGGATGTATTTCGCCGAATTTTCCACAGCATCGTTCTTGGGCAAATACTCTGGAAGCGTCGGCAGGTTTGCAGCCGAGCCTTTGGCCGACGGCAACAGTCCCGCTAGCTCACGCAGTTCGGCAGCGGACATCTCGGTAAGCCGATCAAAGTTTGCATCCACCAGTACATTGTCCCGGAAGAACAGAATGCGCTGGTTCGCGGACGCGGCCTTGGTGCCAATGCGCTCTGTCTTCATCGCCGGCTGGCGATAGAAAGTAAACGCGCCATAGGCACCGGTAGCATCGTTGAATTTCGCGGCTTTGACGGTCAGCTTGCGGCCATCCTCACGGGTGTACGTCGCCGTTTCTGAGCCAACGAATCCGTACTCCTTCAGGACTGCCGGATAGGCAGCATCGGCTTGAGCTGCGTCGGTAGTCGTTCGCGCCGGGCCCGACTCAGCCCAACCGGCGAAGGCCTTAGGAAGCAAGCTGCCGGTATCGGCCGCAAACGCGAAACCGGTCAGCGACACACAGAACAGAACGGTGATGGCAATACGTTGCATGCGACGTCGGTACTAGAAACAAGCTCTTGGGACCTGAGAATTAGACTACTGCTGGCGGGGCAAAGTTTCCAGGGGCCGCGAGCAATCGGCAGCCGGGCGAGCGCGCTTTCTTCCGTTGGGGTTTTGTAGCGATTCCGGCTGTCACCACCAAGGCTGACGGCCGCGGAAGCGCGCACTTGCTCCCGCGGTCGGCTCAGCAATTACTCAAGCGATGTCGAACAACGGCGAGGCGCTGTTTAGAGGTGATGAGGTCTCCTCTGCTCCTTTCCTTGTCCCTGAGTCTGATTGGTCGGTGCTGTCTGTTGACCTCGGCCGCCCGCTGGAGGCACAGTGATGTTCTTCGGCCCCTTCAGCGTGGTGCCGTAGATGTGATCGTTGGGTACCGTCTGCGCAAAGCTTGGAAGGTTGTTCGCCCGGACCTGGGTGACCGCTTCGAAGCCGGAGGCCAGTTTGATGAGCTTAGGCTCGCTGAATGCTGTCCCGAAGAAGCTGACGCCCAAGGGCGTTTGGAGATGTATCCCTGCAGGCACCTGCACAATCGGGTAGCCCTCCGGGGCCGCCAGCCCGGAAGTTCCATAGACAAAATGGTCACCAAAGATCAGGTCCGTCGCCTAGGCCGGGTTGTCGGTCGCACTGACCACGGCGTCGAGATGGAACTGGCTCAGCGCCGCGTCAATGCCATTGACCCCGAAGTTCTGGTCAATGGCGATCGCCTGGTTGTAGGTCATGCCGCCGAACGCCGGTTGCGGATCATCCGGTCCCGGTGCCAAGGTGACGATCAGGTCCCAGATGTCCTGGTTGAAATACGGCAACTCGACGTCCTGGTGGGCAAGGTTGAAGGCGATGGCGTCCTCCAGCTTTCCGCCCGCTACTGGCACGCCGACGCGCGTGGCGAAGTACTTTGCCACATCCTGCCGGAACTCAAAGCACAGAACCAGGAACTCGCCGTCGGCCGGCGGAAAAACGAAGCCCGCCGCGTCCAGGTCAATGATCGTTGCTCCGGCCGCCGCCATCGCAGCCAACGCATTCTCGAATTCCGGAAGGTCGTATCCATTGAGGGGAGCCCGAGTCACCCCAAGCACCGCGCCCTTGAGGCCATTCGGATCAATAAATTGCGTGTAGTCGGTAGGAATGTTGGAAGGCCGATTGAAGCGTCCTTGCCAGCCGAGGGGAACGCCACAGGTCGCGGGATCACGACCATCGCAGGTAATACTTTGCACCACCCCAAGCGCAGCCGCGGCGTCAGCAACGTAGCGACCGTGCGGGCCGAAGGTGTCCTGCGTATGCGAGATGGGCACGATTCCCGCCCGGCTGGTGAGCCCAACGGTCGGCTTGATGCCCACGACGCCACTCGCGTTCGCCGGACAGACGATGCTGCCATCCGTCTCCGTGCCGAACGAAAGCGTAGTAAAGTTGGACGACGCAGCGGCGGCCGAGCCGGAGCTGGAGCCACAGGGATTGCGCGCGATACCGTAAGGATTGTTGGTTTGCCCGCCGCGGCCGGACCAGCCGCTGATCGACTCAAACGAGCGGAAGTTGGCCCACTCCGACAAGTTCGTCTTGCCGAGAATCACCGCGCCTCCGGCGCGCAGATTCGCCGCCACGGTAGAATCCTGTAACGCGGGCTTCCCCACCAGGGCGAACGACCCCGCGGAAGTTTGCATCTTGTCGCCGGTATCAACGTTGTCCTTCAGCAGTACCGGGATGCCGTGTAGCGGCCCCAGCACGATACCCTTCTTGCGCAATTTGTCCATCTGGCGCGCGATGTCCAGCGCATCCGGATTGAGTTCGATAACCGAGTTGACTCCCGGACCGTTCTGGTCCAGGTCTAGGATGCGTTGGATGTACCACTTTGTCAGAGTCTCGGAAGTCAGCTTGCCTTGTTTCATCAGCGTTTGCAATTGCGTGACGGTGGCTTCGCTGTAATCTTTCTTATCGTTGTCTTGCGGGTTTGGCTGACTGGCGTAGCTCGCGGCAGCTAGCATCGACGCCATCAGAGTTGCAATCAGGAGAGTGCGTACCTTGAGAGCGTTCATCTCATTCCTCCTTGGAAGGTTCGAACGTGAAGTTGCAGTTAAGGAGACTGGGAAGCGGCGCTAGCCGGAGATCCAAATGGCTGTTGACGTATCCTTGGGATCGCCGAGCCGCCCTTACGACGAAGGGCGGCATAAGCCTCCTCTTTTCGCATTCGTTTGTCAAGGGTTTTTGGCGGTTTTTGGCGGTCTGATCTGGGTGCCCGGACACGACTGGCTGACTGTTGGTTCCTAGTTGCCTGCCGGTTTGCTCATCTTCGAGGCCACTTTCACTCCACTGAGACCGCCGGCGTACGTCGCGATCCCTTTGTAGAGCGAATCAGCGATTTTTTGCCGGTAATCGGGAGTTTCCAGCTTGGCTTCGTCGGTGGGATTGGAGACGAAAGAAATCTCAGCGAGAATGCTGGGCATGTTGGCGCCGATTAGCACCACGAACGGTGCCTTCTTCACACCGCGGTCGCGGAGCGTCGTGTGCTTGGTGGCAAGTCCGCCATAAAGGGATTGCTGAACGTCCGTCGCCAATTCGCGCGATTCCTCGATCTTTTCCTTCAGAGTGATTTTCTTCACCAGGTCCTGGAGTTCGAAGATCGACTTCTGGGAGACCGCGTTCTCTCGCGCCGCCACCTCCAACGCATCAGGGTTGGAGGTGAAGTTCAGGTAATACGTCTCGATGCCTCGTGCTGTCGGATCAGGGCTGGAATTGGCGTGAATGGAGATGAACAAATCGGCTTGGTGCTCGTTAGCGATGGCGGTCCTGGTCTCCAGCGGGATGAAGGTGTCATCATCGCGCGTGAAGATGACATCGGCTCCGAGGCGAGTCTCCAGCAGCCGTCCTAAGCGTAGCGCCACATCCAGAACCAGGTCCTTCTCCATCAGGCCGTTGGGGCCGATCGTGCCGGTGTCATGGCCGCCATGCCCCGCGTCCACCACAATGCGGCCTATCTTCAGGCCCAATGCGCGAATCAGGCTGCGTTCACCGGCGGAGGTTGGCGCCGCTTCATGGGACGGAGGAACATCAGCAGCGACCGTCTTGGAGGTCTTCTTGCCAGCTTTGGAGCGCGGAGCTACCGCTACGGCCGTTGGCGCGCTTGTAGGTTGACCTGTGGCCTTCAGCTCAGGACCTTTAGCGTCGCTGGAAGCGGAGAGCAAGGGGTCATCGGGAGGGGTGGAGCGGGCGACGGTGGTTCCGCTCGGCTTGCTGTTTGGTTTGGCTGCGGATGTGGTGCTGGTCTTCGCCGCCGGGATTGTTGTCCCCAGGCTGGCGACGGTCGCGACGTCGTCATCCTCGACGACGACCCTATGCGCGGATATCTTGGACGATGCTTGCGGCGAAGGCACGCCGGCTGGTTGAGATGCCGAATCAGCCGTGCTTCCGGTGTTGGCGGCGGTCTTCTTCTGAGTGCCATTGCTGGCAGAGTCCTTCGTGGCCGGTTTTTCGTTAGACTTTCCGCTGGTAGAGGAGTTCTTTGCCGTGGCCGTCGGCGCCGACTCGTCCTCGTCAAGAGCAGCCGGAGCGACCGCCTTGGCTACCTCTGTTTGGGAATGTGGCTGGCGTCCGTGAATATCAATGATGAGGCGATATGGATTCGGCAGCAGGAACGCCGAATAGTCGGAAACGTCAGCCACCTCAAGCACCACGCGCGTATATCCGGGCTGATACTGGGCCACGCGGATCTTCTTCAGAAAGCCGTCTTGCACATCGAAGCTTTTGCCGACCAGCACCGAGGCCAGCTTGGTGTCGGGCAGGTCGAAGAAGATGCGATCAGGGCCGGAGACTCGGCCCGCCTCATATTTCACTTCGCGGTCTACGTCGATGGCCACGCGCGTGTAATCCGGTGTTGACCAGTGGCGGATGCCAGTCACCATGGGAAGCCCCGGCTTCTTCGGCGCTACTGGCTGCGAGCTATTGTCCGGGGTGGGAACTGCGGGCGGCTCGTTGCGCGCCTCTTCCACCGCTTTCTTGGCTGGCTTGGGCCGGTTGAGCTCGGCCAGCGTCTTCTTCGCCTCGGGAGCCAATGAGTTACGCGGATAATGCGTCAGAAATTCCTCGAACGTTTTCCGCGCCGCCTGCTCGTCGCCAAGGTCGTCCTTATAGATTTGCCCGATGGTAAACAACGCCTGGAAACGATACTTGCTGCCAGGATATTCATGGCGCAGGAACTCGTATTCGCGGATGGCCGAGTTCAGGTCTTTGTCCCCGGGCTCGAACTGGCGGCCCATCTCAGCCAGTAATTCGGCAACGGCGACAACACTGGCGTCGGCTTTGCTGGAATCCGGCGCAACGTAATAGACCTTACGATAGGCATCGGCAACACGCTGGTAATCGCGACGAGTGCGCTCTTCTTCCAGACGCCCGTTCAGCGCCTCACGCATCTGTTCGGCTTTCTCGAACTGATCGTGGGCTTCTTGCTTGCGCGAAACCGGATTGCCGGCAAACCCCGTCAGGTTGGTGGAGATCAGCCCGACGGATAGTGCAAGGATCCACCAAGATCGGTGGCGTGTGCTGGGTTTACAGGGCGAGGAAAGGCGGTGTGCGGGGGACTGTCCGGCGTTGCGTCGGCGCTGGAGGTGCGTCATACGAACCAGCTTCCGGATGCTTCCCGACGCTGGTCGCACGTTCAGAGCGACCGCGAAGAGACGCAGCCCGGCGGAGACTTCTCGTCCAGAGCACCTTGATTATAGGTGTGCAGCAACCGCGAACGAGCAGCGAAAGAGACGCGGAATCAGGGGAGTGACCCCCCAAAAGGCAGCTCCGCAGAGGCCGGTAATTACATCCCGGCAGCGCCGGCGCAGTAGGCCGGAAGAGGGCCACGATCTGCGGCTGAACCTGGGCGCTCCGATTCGCGCCAGTCGGGGTCCCCGGAAGCCCCCGCCTTTGCATCTTCTGGGGTAGAGGGGACGCGCGAAAGGCGCGCTTCCATAGCACAAACTGACCCACTACCTGTTTCGGTATATTCTGGTCAAAGCGATGCCCAGCAAACTGGAACACATTATTGCCGCTACCCGCGCGCGAGTTGCCGCGACCCGAGCATCGGCCGACTTGCGGGCATTGACTGCAGTGGCGGAGCGGCACACGCCGCGAGGGTTCCGTGAAGCTCTGCGGCGGACTGCGAAATCGGGCATTGCGGTCATCGCCGAGCTGAAGAAAGCGTCGCCGTCGAAGGGCTTGATCCGCGCCGAGTTCGATGTCGCGGGGCTAGCCGCGGAACTGGAAAAGGCCGGGGCGGCGGCTCTTTCCGTGCTGACCGACGAGCTGTTCTTTCAGGGCTCGCTGCAGAATCTCGAGATCGCATCCCAAGCCACTCGCCTGCCGTGCCTGCGGAAAGACTACATCGTGGACGCGTTCCAGTTGCTGGAAGCTCGGGCGCAGCGGGCCGATGCGGTGTTGCTGATCGTCGCCGCGCTCACGCAGGCGGAGTTGATCGATCACTATCGCAGGGCGCGCGACTTGGATCTCGACGTACTCTGCGAGGTGCACGACGCCGAGGATCTGTATCGTGCGCTCGATGCCGGCTGCGAAACCATTGGCGTGAATAACCGCAATCTGCACACGTTTCGCGTTGACTTGAACACATCGGTGCAACTGGCCGGATTGATGCCGCCCGAAATCTTGAAGATCGCAGAAAGCGGGATTGAGACCGGTGACGATATTGCCCGGCTGAGGGAAGCGGAATTCGACGCGTTTCTGGTGGGCGAGTCCCTGATGCGCGCTGCCCGTCCCGGAGAGGCACTGCGGGAGTTGCTTAATGCGGCTAACACGTTCCAGGAGAGACAGGGCGAACCCTCAAAGAGTGTGCGTGAGAACTCAACTCTTTCAGCAGTGGAGTTGGAAGCCCAAAGAAGCAGCGCCGTAGGCGCGGCTCAGTCCAGCCCAGCACGGAGTCGAAGGCGGAGTGGTGGGTAAGGTAGAAATGGAACCGAGTCCCTTCAGGGACGGCAGAGTTCAAGAGTTCAAGCCGATGACCTGGGTCAAGATTTGCGCCACTACTAACCTGCGCGATGCGCAGGCGAGCGTGGCTGCTGGCGCGAATGCGCTGGGGTTTATCTTTGCGCCGAGCACGCGCCGAGTCGAAGCCAGTACGGCTGTCGAAATCATTGCAGCCCTTCCAGCCGAGATTGAAAAAATCGGCGTGTTCGTCAATGAAACTCCGGAGCGCGTTGCCGAAGTTGCTTCACAAGTCGGGCTGAGCGGTTGTCAGTTGCACGGCGATGAGTCGGCTGAGTCGTTACCCGGGTATCGCCGGGCCTTAGGGGGTCGCAAGCTCATTAAGACGCTGCAAGTGCGCGAGTTGCTGGCGGCCAATAACAGCCGGGTGTTGCAGCCGTATATCGATGCCCACTCGATCATCGATGCCATCTTGCTCGACTCAGGCCGACCCGGCAATCGCGGCGGAACCGGCATACCGTTCGACTGGGAAATGGCGCTGCCGATAGTTCAGAGAGTCAAGGCGGTGTTGCCCGTGATCATTGCGGGCGGCCTGACCGCCGAAAACGTGGACCAGGCAATCCGGCTGTTCGAACCTTGGGGCGTGGACGTGGTGTCCGGCGTAGAACGGGAGACCGGTAAGAAAGATGAAGCCAAACTGCGCAGCTTCGTGGCTGCGGCTCGGCAAGTTGCATCGGCAGTCCGAACACGTTGAAGGGAACCATGGAAGAAGCAACGAGCGAAATTCAAAGCGTGACGCCCCTGAAACAAACCCAGCCGAAGCGCATGCGCGCGGTTCCCGGCCGCTTCGGTTCCTATGGCGGACGCTACGTGCCCGAAACGCTGATGGCAGCGTTGCAGGAACTCGAATCCGCGTATGCCCAGGCGCGCAAAGACAAATCCTTCCGCGACGAATACCATCGCCTGCTGGCGGACTTTGCAGGCCGTCCCACGCCGCTCTTCCTTGCTGAGCGCCTCACCAAGGAGCTCGGCGGCGCCAAGATATACCTAAAGCGTGAAGACCTGCTGCACACCGGCGCACACAAAATCAACAACTGCATCGGACAGGCGCTGCTGGCGCGGCGCATGGGCAAGCATCGCATCATTGCCGAAACCGGCGCTGGGCAGCACGGCGTAGCCACCGCAACCGTATGCGCGCTCTTTGGCATGGAATGCGTCGTGTACATGGGCACCGAGGACATGCGACGTCAGGAGCTCAACGTTTTCCGTATGCGTTTGCTCGGCGCCGAGGTGCGCGGCGTGGAGTCAGGTTCGCGCACGCTGAAAGACGCCATCAACGAAGCCATGCGCGACTGGGTAACTAATGTCCGGACCACCCACTACTTGCTGGGCAGCGTGCTGGGAGCGCATCCGTATCCGACCATGGTGCGTGACTTCCATCGCGTCATCAGCCAGGAGGCGCGCAAGCAGATTCTCAAGGCCGAAGGCCGGCTGCCGACCGCGGTGATTGCCTGCGTCGGCGGCGGCTCGAATGCGATTGGCGCGTTCTACGAATTCATCAAGGACCCGGAGATAAAGCTGATCGGCGTCGAGGCCGGCGGGCGCGGTCACTCGCTGGGCGAACACGCGGCGCGCTTTGACGGCGGGGGCCCCGGGGTATTGCAGGGAACCTATTCTTACGTGCTGCAAGATCAGGGAGGCCAGATCGCTACCACGCACTCGGTTTCGGCAGGGCTCGACTACCCGGCCATTGGACCGGAGCACGCATGGCTGCACGATCAGGGGCGGGCGGAGTATGTGTCGGCCAGCGACCAGGAAGCGCTCGATGCCTGCCTGGCGCTGGCGCGGATGGAGGGAATCATCCCGGCGCTGGAGTCGGCTCACGCTATTGCGGAGTGCATGAAGCGGGCTCCGCAGATGGCGCAGTCGGACCTGGTGATCGTCAATGTGTCGGGCCGCGGCGACAAGGACATTGGGATCCTGCGGGAGAACCTCGCGTTCTGAGAAACGCGACAAACGCCACATAAAAGCATTTGCGTCGAACCCAACACGTGTTAGACTTTGCACCTGTGCCGCGCAGCGTTGCAGCAACTCCGATCGACTTGGCGAAGGCAAGTCTAATACCGCTCACTGTAGGCTTCTTTACTAGCGTCAGTTACTACTCTCGCTTCCGTGTTCCGGCGCTTTCCCTTCTTTCGCCACAGTGCGTTGTCACTGGCCTCTATGTAATCACCGCATACGGGTTGTTACCCTGGGCCGTGAGTGCCGCCGCTTCTCGCTTCGTAACAATACGCTGGCTTCGAATGGCAGCGGTTTTCATTGCCGTTTTTGTGATCGATGCAGCTGCGTTGTATCAAATGCAGCACCCTTTAGGGCAGCTACTGGAGGCGGCGGCCGTTGCTGCCGTTTTGCAGATCCTATTGTTAAATCGTATGGAGAGGCACAAAGATCTGGCACCGGCGGATTACGACTGGGTGGTCGTTAGTTTCGGCACTGTCGTGGTCGTAATCCTCTGCTGCCTGCACTTCGCGATTTTCGCTTTTCCCTATATTCCGTACTACTACGCCGGGGGGCGACCAATTCCCGTCTATGCGATTCCTACTGCTGAGTCGAAATCGGTGCTCGATGATGTCTTCATAGATCGCAAGGACCGGCCTGCACTTAATCCAGCACTACCAACATACAAAATGAGACTGCTTTGTGAAACGTCACAGGATTACTATTTCCTGAGCGATCATACCGGCACGCTAACGGTAAATCAACAGACTGCGAATGTAGTTTTTGGAACGATAGTGTCTCGAGTTGATCGCAAGTCGGTGGCGCGGCTCGACTACTCTACGCCAGCCATACTAAACCTACGGGAGCTCTTCAAATGAAAGGCGTCCTGCTCACTTTGGTGACTCTGATGGCATTCGCTCCAGTCAAGACTACAGCCCAGTGTAATCATGACTGTACAACGACAGTCCAAGTGCTAGGTTGTGGCGACACACCGGTGAAGGGAGTAGAAGTTGAGCTAACTTTGCGGTGCCAGGCAGAACATGTTAGGAAGAGAACAGGTGATGATGGTAAGGCAATATTCCTAGGAGTCTATTGGAGGGATATTGAAAGCAAGAAAATCGAAGGAATCGTGGATCTGGGTCGGATAAGGATGCGACGATAAAGGCCCAGATATGCGGCGGCGGTGGCCAGCACTAATTTCTTTATGAGATAAGTTCGATGCCACCAGATCAAGTCGCTCTCGAGTACTGATCGGGTCCCCGAACTTCTTTCCCACGGTCTTGTTAGCCTAATTCCGTCTCATGTCAATCAAATTCGCTCTCATCCCCGGCCTTATCGCCTACATCACCTGCGGCGATCCCGATCTCGACACGTCACGCGAGGTTGCGTTCGCGGCCATTCGCGCTGGTGCCGAGGTCGTCGAGTTGGGCGTGCCCTTCAGCGATCCCGTCGCTGACGGACCAGTTATCCAGCGAGCCAGCGAACGCGCGCTCAAACTCGGAACAAATTTAAGCGGCGTCCTTAGCATTGCGAAGCAAATCCGCGAGCAGTCGAACGCAGGACTCGTTATCTTTTCTTATCTCAATCCAATCTTGCAGTTCGGGCTGGAGAAGTTCTGCGCCGCTGCCGCCGAGGCCGGTGTTGATGGAGCGTTGATCACCGATCTTCCAGTGGAAGAAGCTGGTGACTACCTAAAGACCATGAAGGCGCACAAACTTGCGCCGGTATTTCTGGCGGCTCCCACGAGCACCGACCAGCGCCTGCGCGACGTCGGCAAACATTCGCGCGGATTTGTATATGCCATCTCGCGAACTGGAATCACGGGTGCGAGGCAGGAGTTGGCCGGCGATGCGCGTTCGTTGGTTGAGCGGCTTAGGGCCTATACAAAGCTGCCGATCGCAGTTGGGTTCGGTGTCTCCACTCCGGAGCAGTTCGCCGAGGTGGGCAGGTTCGCAGACGCAGCCGTAGTTGGAAGCGCGATTGTGCAGAGGATCGAACAAAATCCGGGCCGCGAAGCGCCTGCTGTGTCAGAATTCTTGTCATCCCTGATCGGAGCGGCTATGCCGGCCTCAGCCGGCAAGTAGATTCGCCGGATGGGAGATGCTCGCAAGGCAAAAAGCCAATGGACATCGTGGACTGGCGGAAGAAAATCGATGATCTGGATCGCAGGCTCGTGGAATTGCTGAACGAGCGGGCCCAATGCGCCCACGAGATTGGCAAGCTCAAACGGAACTCTGCAATGCCCATCTACGAACCAGACCGGGAGAAGATCATTCATCAGAACATCGCGCGGCATAATGCAGGACCGCTCTCGCAAGTCCAGCTACGACAAGTGTATGAGCGCCTGATTGACGTGATGCGGCAAATCCAACGTGACGAAATGGTGCCGGAGTCGCGGGTTGAGGGTGAAACTACAGAATTCGAGCCCAATGATTGAAGAATAGGGGCCAGGGATTTGGGGGCTACAGGTTAGTTGGTTGTTAGTAGTTGGTCTTTGGTGGTTAGCATTTGGCATTGGCCTTCTCTCATCGTTGGGTTTTTGCTAAGGGCTAACGGCTAAATAATAACTGCTAACCGCTAATACTGAGAGCGAATCATGATTGTTGCGATGTGGGAAACCGCGAGCGAAGACGAGATCCAGGCGGTAACCGACCACCTGGTAAAGATGGGCTTCGCCGTGCATCGCACGACCGGTGCGCGACAGAGTGTGTTGGCCGCCGTCGGCAGGCGCATCGATTTCGACATTCGCGAACTCGAAGTGCTGCCTGGTGTGGAGACGGTGCACCGCATCAGTGCGCCTTACAAGCTCGTCGGGCGAACATTTCGGCCCGAGGGTACCAAAGTACGCCTGCCGAATGGAGTGGAAATCGGCGGCAAGGAAGTGGTTGTGATGGCCGGCCCGTGCTCGGTCGAATCGCGGGAACAACTCTTTACTTGCGCCGACCTGGTGAGCCAAGCGGGCGCGAAGGTCTTGCGCGGCGGCGCGTTCAAACCACGCAGCTCGCCGTACACATTTCAAGGACTCGGACAGGATGCGCTAATACTGCTGCGCGAAGCCGGAGACCGTTATGGGCTGATGGTCATCAGCGAGGTCA
>Ga0074045_10004557_pt1 | contig 12270 bp, 12 predicted proteins | sample BogForMeECP23OM2_FD_94442 | JGI IMG/M metagenome (GOLD analysis project Ga0074045, IMG submission 94442) | Bog forest soil microbial communities from Calvert Island, British Columbia, Canada - Bog Forest MetaG ECP23OM2 | ecosystem: Environmental > Terrestrial > Soil > Wetlands ...
CATCAGCAGGGTTACGATAGATGCTCGCGCCTCATACGTTCAGTCGGTGCATTTGTCCTACCGGATAGCGAGTGCCGGACGCTGCACCGGGCGGCACGATGCTGTCGATTTCCGTGAGATCGTCCGCCGTGAGCACAATGTCCGCGGCGCGCACATTCTCTTCGAGGTGCTTGCGCGATTTGGCACCCGGTATCGGTACGATGGAGGCTCCCGCACGCGAGCCCTGGGCCATTGGCCAAGCGATCGCGAGCTGGGCGAGCGTGGCGTCCTTCCCGCGCGCGATGGCCTCGAGCGCCGCGTGCAGTCGGAGGTTTTTCTGGACATTGGCGCTGTCAAAGCGAGGCAGCCGCGCGCGAATGTCGTCCGTTGCCATTTCCTCCGCCTTGGGAACCTCGGCGCTCAGCATCCCGCGCCCGAGCACGGCATAGGCCATCATCGCCACGCCAAGTTCCTTGCAGGCGTCGATTTGGCCCTGCTCTTCCGCATCACGCGAGAACAACGAATACTCCATCTGAAGCGAAGCGAGTGGATGCTCGGCACTGCCACGCCTGAGCGACAGGGCCGAGCACTCTGAGAGCGAGATGAACCGTGTCTTGCCCTCCTTGACGAGCTCGGCCATTCCCCCCACACTTTCCTCGATCGGCACGTTCGGGTCGACCCGCGACATGCAGAAGACGTCGAGCGTCTCGATGCCGAGCTTTTTCAAGCTCTGCTCGCAGGTTTGACGCAAATAGCGCGGATCGCCTCCGCCGCGCACGGCGTCCGAGCTGCCCTCGCGTGGGCTGCCGCTCTTCGAATGAATGACCACATCATGCCTGCGGCCGCGGATCGCTTCGCCGATCAGGCGATGATTGTGGCCGTTGCCGTAGCTGGCCGATGTGTCGAGAAAATTCACTCCGAGATCGAGTGCCGAGCCGATAGTGGCGATCGACTCCGCGTCGTCGGCCGGTCCATAGGCGCCAGACATGCCATAACAGCCGAGACCGATGGTCGATACCGTGAGATCAGTATTGCCGAATCTGCGGTGTTTCATAAACGAGCCCCGTCGATTGCAGGCATTATATCAGCGCTGCCCCCCAACTAAAGCTGGTTCAGGGGATTCACCTTGCCCGAAACGGCTCGAGGCTGCAGTCTCGAAGCTCTATCCGGCCGTATCGAGTGGTTGCAGGCCGCCGCGGGGCACTCCCCCACCGAAACGGGCCCCGATGGCTAGGCGAGCAATTAAAGGAGGTCGAATCATGAGAGGGAAAGCCCGCATCGCTCATTTGGCCGGGCCCAATGCCACCATCCAGAACACGCCTCCTTTGGTCACGTCCAACAAGGCGAGGGTAAAGCACAGATTGCCTCTGCTGACGAACCCGGATGGCACGCCGGCGCGGTTCGACGTTCTGCGCCCCCAGCGCCTGGCGGCACCGGTCACCCTTTATGTCGAGCAGTTCAGCGCGCATCCCCTCGAAGCCGACGCAGCCGAGCTCTACGGAGCGCCTGACGGCTACATCGACGGTGACGGACGCGTGCACAAGAGGCGGCAAAGCCTCGGTGACAAGCCGGTCTACGAGGTCGAACTCAGTCCCGAAGACGGGCTTTATCCGTTGCCCTATATGGCGATGCAGGCGGACGGCGAAGCCTGGGGGGAGGAATGCGCGTTCCCCGGTGCTCCCGAGGCGAAGGCGCGGCAAGGCTTCTTCCCGGACGGCTCGCGCAGTTTCGAGGAGATCGACCGGCTGCAGATCGGCGAGAAGGGCACGGGAAATCTGATCTCGGCAAACGCCGAGGTCGACTTCTATCGCCTCCTGCCGCCGTCCGGTTATACGAAGGGTTTGCCGGCCGACCGTCGCACCGATAGTGGTGCGGGTGACATCCCGCCGGAGCGCCGTGGCGTCGATTTCTTTCCGTACAAGCCCGCTCACCTCAGTGCCTCGGTACCGCGATCTGGGTTGGCGCGAGCGACCAATGCGGTCCAACAAATCCTGGAGAGCGGCAAATACGACGGCGCCATCTGGACCGAGGGCAGTCCGAGGATCGAAGAGACGATTTACTGGCTCAATTTACTGATCGATACGACCCTGCCGATCTGCGGCAATGCCGCCCAGCGGCCGCAAGGCATGATCAGCAATGACGGCCCGAAGAACATCGTCGACTCGGTCGAGTACATTGCCTCACGCGTCTGGGAGGACGAGCAAGGGCGCAATCGAGCCGGCGCGGTCCTGATCCAGGAGCAGCGCGTCTTCGCCGCCCGCGCCGTCCAGAAAGCCGATGCGCGGCCGGGCGGATATGTGGCGACCGGCGGACACGGCGGCATCCTCGGCGCATCCGGCCATGACGGGGCGCCCCTCCTGCACTACCTGCCGACAGCGCGGCACACCTGGAAGTCCGAAGTGAACGTCAGCCGCCTGCCCCCGAAGGTCGCGGGCGTGCGCCAGGAAGGCTCGCGCATCGAAACCGTATCCGTGGCAATCAAAGGGCCGGACGGAAAGCTGCTCGACGGGGCGATCCCGAAGGTCGCAATCAGCAAAGACGCAAGCTATTGGGACGACGACGGCACGGTCGATCCCGAGGCGGAAGTCGATTTGGTCGCATTGATCGGACATCTGCTGAAAAACGCGCCGCTCGCTGGCTTTGTCGTCGAGGGCTTCACGCCCTACGGCAGGCCCGCATCGTCTGCGCGGCACCGGCTGATGCTACGAGCCGTATACAGCGGACTACCAGTCGTTCGCGTCGGGCGCGGCAATACCGAGGGCTTCGTGCCATTGCATGATCCCGACTTCATCGGCGGCTCGAACCTGACCGCAACAAAGGCTCGGCTATTGCTGATGGCCTGTTTGATGAAGTTCGGCAGCCTGCCGCCGGCCGCTGACCCCGATCATCCGACGTCCGCGGAGTCGGCTGCCGTTCGTGAGAAGGTCGCCGCCTATCAAGCGGTCTTCGACACCCACTAAAGTGTCCGGCAGTGAATAATCGCTCCGAAATTACACCGTCATGCCCGGACGTGTTCCGGGCATCCACGTGTTGCGGTCGTCACCAAGCTCATGAAAAATATGGTTTGACGGCACTGCGTGGATGCCCACGGAACTAGTCCGTGGGCTGAAGGCCCACGGGACAAGCCCGGCCATGACGTCCTCTTGTACCTCAGGGTCATTCGATTGTTCACGGACGGGCCCTAGGCTTCCGTCGAGGTAATTCGGGACAAAAGGAGAGGAAGTGGAGCCATGCCCGCAACACGAACCTACGGCATGGACCAGGACTTTTATCCCTGGTCCCCGATTGTCACGCGCCCCATTCTCAGGTGGCCGGACAACGCCCGCGTCGCCCTTGCCGTCATCGTCAACCTCGAGCACTGGGACTGGGAGGTGCCGGCCGATACGCCGCTGGCGGTGAGCCCGCTCGGAGGCCCCGAGGGCCTGTGGAGCGGAAACCAGCCGAACTTTCCCGACATCGGCGGCTTCGGCAACCACGAGTATGGCAACCGTGTCGGGATCTTTCGCATCCTCGCCGTGCTGGATAAGTACGGCATCAAGCCGACCCTGGCGCTCGACAAGGCGGTCGCCGACCACTACCCGTTCCTGGTCAAGGAGGGCCGGAAGCGCGACGCCGAGTTCATCGCGCACGGTCTCTCGCGCCGGCGCATCATCCACATCGGCATGTCTGAGGATCAGGAGCGGCAGTACATCCGCGCCTCGATCGAGGCGGTCGAAAAGGCCACGGGCAAACGCCCGATCGGTTGGTCTGGCCCCGACTTTCAGGAGACGCCGAACACGCCCAACCTGCTGTCCGCGGAGGGCATTCGCTATGTCTGCGACTGGGGTAACGACGAGCAACCCTACAAGATGACGCCGAAGACCGGTGAGCTCTATTCGCTCGGGGTGAATGCCTACCTCGACGACAACTACATCCACCTCCACGGCCGCCGGACCATCAACGAGGTCAACCTGCTGTGGCGCGACTGGTTCGATGGTCTCTACGCCGATGGCGCCAACACCGGACGCCTGATGGTGCTCCATCTGCATCCGTGGATCATGGGCCAGCCGTGGCGCATACGGCAGCTCGACGAAGTGCTTGGCCACATCAGCGCCTACCAGGGTGTGTGGAAGGCGACCGGCAGCGAGATCATCGACTGGTTCAAGGCGCAGTCAGGCTAGCCCAAGAGTGGCTGGATCCAGAATCGTCGTCATTGCGACCCCCGGACGGCCGGCCCTGGCGGGTCGTTCCGGGGGGAAGCAATCTCGCCCAAGCAAGGTCACATTCGCGGCCACCAGATTGCTTCGTCCCCGCGGTCAAGCCCGCGGGTCCTCGCAATGACAGCGTGGGCTAAACCGATTCGTTCTCATCACAGGAAGACGACATGACTCTCGCACCCGGCCGGTTCGACTATGCGCCCATCACGGAACGACCCATCATCAAGTGGCCCGACAACGCGCGTGTCGCGTTCTGGGTCGCGCCGAACATGGAGTTCTTCGAATACCTGCCGGAGAGCCGGCTGACGCAACCGGACATTCCGCACTACTCGCGCATGGACTACGGCAATCGCGTCGGCTTCTGGCGCATGCTCGACGTGCTGAACGAGAACAAAATTCGCGCGTGCTGCTGTCTCAATCTCGAGATTCTGGATCACTTTCCCGAAATAAAAGATGCCATGGTCTCCAGCGACTGGGACTACATGGCGCATGGTCTTTACAACAGCCGGCCGATCTACGACTACGGCGAAGAGCAGGAACAGGCGTACTGGCAGGACTTCATCACCCACTTGAAGGAGATGACCGGCAAGCGTCTGAAAGGACGCCTCGGCGGCGGTGCCGGCTACACTGTCAGGACTGACGATTTGATGGCGGAGGCCGGCTGCCTCTATCACACGTCGTGGATCATCGATGACCAGCCCTGGCCGATCAACGTACGCGGCGGTCAGAAATTTATCTACGTTCCCTATACCGGCCAGACCAACGATGCGGGCATGTTGGCCTGGAACCGCGAGGCTGATTACTTTCTGCAGATGATCAAGGACCAGTTCGACACGCTCTACCGCGAAGGTGCGGAAAACGGGCGGGTGATGTGTCTTTCGCTTCATCCGCACAACATCGGGCGCCCGAACGCCGCGAAGTATCTCGACCAGGCTCTGCAGTATATCCTCGGGCACGACGGTGTGTGGAACACCACCGCCGACGACATCGCCGAGTATTACATCACGAACTACTACGACCAGGTGTCGTCCTGGATCGCCGAACGCAAAGCCCAGGCATAAGCGCGTGCGACCAATGATAAGGGCCGCCGGAAGGCGGCCCCGATCATTTCCATCCATTGGCATGATGGCTAACGCTAGTCGCGGTCGGGAAACGGCGGGATAATGGCCGGAAGCTGGGAGACCGTGTAGCCCTTGACCTGCAATGTCCAGGCCGAGTCGATCGCCGGGTCGGCGCCCGCATAAGGCAGGTACAACGTCAGGTTCGAGACGTAGAGCGTCGAGCCGTCATTGCTGAAGGCCAGGCTCGCCGGGAACAGAAACCCGCGGACGATGCCGTTCTGGTCGATGCCCCCGAAGTCGCCGAGCTTGGCAATCACCTTGCCGGTCTTGTCGACGACGACGATCTCGTCCTCCTGGTTGGAGCAAATCCAGATGTTGTCGTCGCGGTCGAGCATGATCCCGTCCGGGGCGTTTATTCCGGTGATGAAGATCGACGCGGTGCCGGCGGTGCCGTCGTGATTGACCGGGATCTGGATGATCTGGTGAAACGCGGTGTTAGCGACGAACATGATCTTGCCGTCGTCGCTGAACTCGACGCCGTTGGCGCCGAACGGCGGCGTCAGACCGGTTCCCGGGCCCAGCAGCGGATCGCTGCTCCACGCCGTTGCTGAGCCGCCGTGCTTGGGGATCTTCCAGATCGTGCCGTTGAAGGAATCGGACACATAGCCGTTTCCGGCCTTGTCGAAGGTCAGCGCATTGAGGCCGGAACCGGGGATCGGACCCGCCAATACGCTGGACGTGCCGGTCTTTGGATCGACCTGAAGGACGTTGCCGGCCCCGAAATCAAGGACCCACAAAGCCCCGGTGACCGGATTGAAGGCGAGCCCGAGCATGTGCGGGCTCGAACCCGCGATCGTGACCTTCCTGAGAATGTCGCCCCTCGCGAGATCACGAAGAGCACGGCGTTGCCGGTCAGCGCACCCTTCGTGTTGAAGCCGAAGCTCGGAACGTAGATGTTGCCGTCCGGCCCCACCGTGAGGCCTTCGACGCTGCTCTGCACGCCCGGCGTGACGTCGGGCAGAACCGCCAGCAGATCGACGTCGCCGCGGTCCCATGCGCCGGCCGGTGCCCCCGCCAGAACCCCGACCATGAGCCCGAGCGCGGCCGCACCGATCTTGAATCGTGTCATGGATTGCCTCCCCGCGGTGATTTGGGACCGAGATGTCCACTAGGTACGCGTGCATGATATCATTCCGCCGCGGGCGCACGGAAGCCGTGAATGGCGTTCGAGACACCTGCAAGTTCTGGCACGCGGTTCATTTCGGCCGTAGTCGGGGCGAAGGCGCTATTCTAATCGGCTCTTCACGGCGGCAACCGAGCGCGTCGACGAACCCCATGGGGTGGCTTTCGGAGCACCGCCGGGGTCGACGATACGGCGTACGACAGACCACCTCCAAAAAAGCTGCCCGAGCGCGGATATTATTGTCACGTCAAACACGACCCGAACGGGCCATTGAAGAATCGACCACCTGCGGAGACCTGCCAGATCCTCGTCGCCAAAAACTTGAGCGTTCCCAGTGGTTGCGATAGTTCGTCAGTGGCAGGTAAAACGCGTCGTGCACCGCGCCTGCATCGGCGCTGACGCGTTTAATCGCCGAATAGCCGGCCAGCCGCGGTCCCATGAACAGCGCGACATCGTAGCGCCACGACACGAACGGCCGCTCGAACAGCCCGCCGCACGCCGCGCGGCCGCGCTCCATGAAGCTCTTGAAGCCGTCCGGATCGCCGGTCTTGAACGCGATCCAACGCGGCATGTCGACCCCGCCGAACAGCCAGGCGGTGTTGATGCAATGATGGATGTCGCGCTCGTCGACGTCGCTGTCGCTCACCGCGCCGGCGCGGTGAAAGATGTCGCCGTCGCCGGTGCAGTCGATCGTCACCTTGGCGCGGATCGCGAGCCGGCCCTCCTTGCTCTCGAAGACAATGCCGCCGACCCGGCCGTCTTCTTCGATGACCGGCGTCGACGCCCAGGCATGCAGTATGAGATGCACGCCGGCGCCGACAACCAGTTCCTGGCTCAGCAGCTTCAGGTTCTCCGGATCGATCGTTGGCGACCAGGCGACGATGCTATGAAAGGCCGCGGTTCGTTCCTTCCAATAGGCGGCGGTCGCCGCGTCGGCGCTGCCCCAGTCGGCGCGCGGCGGGCCTGCCACCGCCCCTGGTGGATCAGCTCGGCGGCGATTCCTTCGATGACACGCCGGCCGGACCAGTCGGTCATCCGGTCGATCCAGATTACGAGGCCGCCCGTCGACAGCCCGCCAAGGTGGTTGTGCCGCTCGACCAGGACGGTATCGGCGCCGGCGCGCGCCGCTGCGATCGCCGCGGCGGTGCCAGCCGGTCCGCCGCCGGCGACCAGCACGTCGCAGTCGCGGAACACCGGCACCCGTCGCGCCCGCTCGATGATGGTGTCACTCGGGCGTGGCCGACGCTCGGCAAGCCGGCCGGCGCGGAACACCTCGGCCTGAAAGAACACGCGACCGTAATCGGATGACTTGGGGGTCATCGGGGTTTCGCTCTCTTGACCGACATTCACTTGATTCCGGTGATTTTAGGGTCAGGATCGCGCCTTTGGACGCCTTGAGCAACGGCAAATCGCCCTCGCCGCGGGCGAAGGGCGATGGAAGACAGCGGTTGACTGCAGTCATTCCGAACGTCGCATTGCGGGCCGACGGTGGCCATTCGCATGACCGCAAGCAAGCCACCGGGTTCGAACCTACTGAGCCGTTCTGGCCGGCACCGAGGAAGGTCCGAATAGGGGCAAGGAAGGGTGGTTCCCGGCGCGAAGGCTGAGTGGCCGAGAAGGGCGGATTCCCGACCTTCAGGTTCTGATGAGCCAACGGCGGGGTAGCGCCGAAAGCAGCCATCCGCCCGACCGCGATCGAACCGATAGGTTCGACCCGAAGCAGCCATCCGGTGGGCGGCGTGACGATCGGTCGCATAGGACGCGAAAGCGACTGCGACCCGATTGGCAGAATATCTACTCTTGACCGCATGATGTTGCCATAGTCCGCTAGGCAGGACTGAGAATCTCGATGAGGAGAAAGCCTGAATGACGTACCAGACGATCAGCGTGAAGCCTATCAGCGGCGCCCTCGGCGCCATTGTCGAAGGTGTCGATCTGTCGCAAGATCTCGACAACGCGACCGCTTCCGACCTGCATCAGGCGCTGCTCGACCATTGCGTGATCTTCTTCCGCGACCAGCACTTGACCCCGGAGCAGCATCTTCGGCTCGGCCGTCGCTTCGGCACCCTCAACGTGCATGAGTTCGTCGAGGCGATGACCGGCCATCCCGAGATCCTCGTCGTCGCCAAGAACGAGGCGGACACGAAGAATTTCGGCGGCGGCTGGCATTCGGACGTGACCTATCTCGACAAACCTGCGCTCGGCTCGATCCTTTATGCCCTAGAAGTCCCGGCCTATGGTGGCGATACGATGTTCGCCAACCAGTATCTCGCCTACGAGGCACTGTCACCGGGGATGCGGCATATGCTTGAGGGGCTGACCGCGATCCACAGCGCCGGGCACGTCTACGGCCTCGGTGCGCGCCATGATTACGCCAGGTTCGACGAACTGAGCGCGATGCAGATGCTGTACAGCAAGACGGCCCATCGCGAGGTCGAGCACCCAGCAGTCCGCACCCACCCCGTGATCGGCCGTAAATGCCTCTATGTCAACGGCGCCTTCACCACCCGCTTCAAGGACATGACCGTCGAGGAGAGCCGGCCGCTGCTGCAATTCCTTTACGAGCACGCTGTCCGGCCAGAATTCACCTGCCGCTTCCGCTGGGAGACCAATTCGGTCGCGTTCTGGGACAATCGCTGCGTGCAGCACTATGCACTTAACGATTATCACGGCCAGCGGCGGGTGATGCACCGCGTCACGGTCAATGGCGACCGGCCAGTCTGATATTGGCGTCAGCGCAACACCGCCGGAGGGCGGCAGGGAGGATAGGCCCGCCATGCTAAGCAACCCGATGTTGCGCCTCGCCCTCTTGGCGGGTGCTGCGATCATGGCGATCGGGCTTGGTCCGCACCCCGCTTGCAGTGACGAGCCGCTGCCGATCGCGATCGGCATCCAATCCGACAACAACTGGCTGATCATGACAGCACGCACCGAGCACTTGTTCGAGAAAGCCGGTCTCAAGCCGAATTTCGTCAAGTTCACCGCCGGCGCGCCGATGATGGCCGCCGCGCAAAGCCAGAGCATCGATGTCGCCTGCCTCGGCCTCGTCCCGTTCATAGCCGGGCTCGGGCAGGGTATTCCCTGGGTAACGATCGGGCTGACCCCGGTTGATCCGAATGCCGAGGGCATCGTTGTCCGCAAGGATGCCGGGATCGACAAGATTGCCGATCTCAAGGGCAAGAAGATCGGTTTCTTCCGCGCTTCGACGGCGCATTACGGGCTGTTCATGGCGCTCGACAAGAACCAGGTGCCGATCGATCGGGTGACGCTGCTGTCGTTGGCGCCGGCCCAACAGCTGGCGGCGATGCGCAACAAGGAGATCGACGCGGCCGAAGTTTGGCAGCCCTGGATCGAGAAGATGATTTTGGAGGCGAACGGCAAGCTGCTGGCGATGGAAGGCGATTTCGGGGTGCACACGGCCGACGGCACGTTCGCTGTGCGCACCGATTGGCTGGCAAAAAATCGCGAGGCCGCGCTGCGCTTCATGCGGGGCGTGATGCTAGCTGAAGCCTTTCTGAAGAAAGACCCGGAGCCGGCGATCAAGACATTCGCCGCGGAGACCGGCATCGACGACAAATTATCGGCACAGATCTATAAGGATGCGCCGCCGCCCGAGGTGCAGCGCTGGATCGACCCCGAATACCAGTTCTCGCTGGTGAAGGGCGGGGCACTGCAGCGGGAACTCGCAACGCTCGCCGATTTCCTGTTCCGCGAGAAGGTGATCCCGGCACAGGTCGATGTCGATAATGTGCTGGACGATTCGATTGTCCGAGACGCACTCAATTCCGATGCCCGACAGAAATGACGACGGAAGTGACGATCGCCCGGGATGACGCTGCCGTAGCGGCAGGCCGCCGGGTCGCGCCCGCTTCTCCGGCCGCGTCACGGCGCGCACACTATCCGCTGATCAGCGTCGGGGCAGTGCTGCTGCTGCTATGCATCTGGGCCCTCGTTACCAATCTGTTTCACATTTCGCCGATGGTGATGCCGACGCCGCAGGCGTTATACGGCCATTTCGTGGCAATGCTGCTCGGTGGGTACGCCGGACAGCCGCTGTGGGCGCATATTCTCGCTAGCCTCGGGCGGTCGATGACCGGGCTGCTCTGCGGCATCGTGCTCGCCGTGCCGATCGGGCTGTGTATGGGCTACAGCCGCGCTGTCAACGCCGCGCTGATGCCGATCTTCGGCTTCATCCGGCCGATCCCGCCGATCGCCTTCATCCCGCTGGTGATCCTGTGGTTCGGCATCGGCGAGTTCAGCAAGATCCTGCTGATCTTCGCGGCCTCCTTCAACTTCACGGTGCTGGCAAGCGCAGCCGGCATGCGCGCTGTGCCCGAGCAGCTTGTACGCGCCGGGATCAACCTCGGTCTGACGCGCAGGCAGTTGTTCATCAGCGTCATGCTGCCGGCGGCGCTGCCGCAGATCTTCACCGGGATCAAGACATCGACGGCGGTCAGCTGGGCGATCGTCGTCGCCGCCGAGTTGATCGCGGCGCAGGCCGGGCTCGGCTTCATCATTGAGGATGCGGGTACCTTCTTTCGCACCCCCGAGGTGCTCATCGGCGTCGTCATCATCGGCATCGTCGGGCTGAGCTTCGAACTGGTCATCACCCTCGCCGAGCGCCGCCTGCTGCATTGGCAGGCGAAGGGTTAGCATGGGAACGATTGTCGTCGACGGCGTCTCCAAGATATTCGGCGAGAGCAGGGCGGGCCCCGAGATCCGCGCCCTTGACCGGGTTAGCCTCGACATCGACGACCGGGAGATTGTCTGCGTCGTGGGTCCCAGCGGCTGCGGCAAGACCACGCTGCTCAATGTGATCGCCGGCTTCGAGACGCCGACGACCGGCGAGGTGCGGATCGACGGCAATCTGGTCGCGGGCGCCGGGCCCGACCGGATCGTCGTGTTCCAGAGCCCGTCGCTGTTTCCTTGGATGACGGTGCGGGAGAACGTCAGCTTCGGTCCGCGCAAGCGTGGCGTGCCGAAGCGGCGGGCGCTCACCGACGCCGCACACTACATCGAGGCGGTCGGGCTGACTAGGTTTGCTGACCGATATCCCTATGAACTGTCCGGCGGAATGCGGCAACGTGTGCAGCTGGCGCGAGCCTTGGTCAACCAGCCCGAAGTCCTGTTGATGGACGAGCCCTTCGCCTCGCTGGATTTCCAGACCCGGTTGGCGATGCAGGAGCTGCTGCTGCAGCTGTGGCATGAGATCCATCCTAAGATCTTCTTCATCACCCATGATGTCGAGGAGGCCGTATTCCTGGCCGACCGGGTTTACGTGATAAGCGTGGCGCCCGGGCGCATCAAGCAGGTAATCGAGGTGCCGTTCGCCAAGCCCCGGACGATCGACCTCGTCACCGTCCCTGATTTCGTAGCGATCAAGGACCGGGTGCTGCGGCTAATCCGCGAGGAGTTCCGGGCAAGTGACCGGCAGGCGCTCGCCGGCGACGGCGGGTGATCCGAAAACCACGCAGCGTGACGGACGCCAGCGCCCTGCCGTTGGCCAGACTCGTCCCGATACCGCAGGCGAAGCCGATCCTTTTTGATGATACCCATCACTTGGCCTTACCCCGGCGAAAGGCGGCTCGGATTGAACCGATTTCATCATCGCGGCGGCCTGCGGCCTCGCTTACGGTTGTTTCATCCGCCGCCGCCCAGCAGAGTGCCAAACCGCAGGGGCTTGCCATCTTCTCCCCGTTCCAGCCGGCCGCGCTGATGCAAGAGTCCGGTTTCCACGTGCGCCGTGACAAGGCGGCGCTTATCCAGCGGGTGCAAGCCCCGCCCGGCGACCGCTCCAGCCGGAAGCAACCGGAGCAGGCATGGAGGAGACGAAATGTCTGAAGCCTTCGGG
>Ga0074045_10004558_pt1 | contig 12267 bp, 15 predicted proteins | sample BogForMeECP23OM2_FD_94442 | JGI IMG/M metagenome (GOLD analysis project Ga0074045, IMG submission 94442) | Bog forest soil microbial communities from Calvert Island, British Columbia, Canada - Bog Forest MetaG ECP23OM2 | ecosystem: Environmental > Terrestrial > Soil > Wetlands ...
AGCATTTGTCGGTCCCGCTCTCCGGCGTCGTAACTTGAAAAGGGCCTGCCTCCGAGCGGACGCACATCCTCGGAGCGCGCTAAGTCGACCGTGCCTTCGCGCGTCGGCGCCAGCAGGAGCGGATAAAGATAGACTCCCTCGCCCTTGGCCTGTCGCTCGCGGATAATTGCGATTTGTCTGCCAACGGGCGCCTCGAACGCGAGCCAATGAGGCGAAACGAGGGGGACAAACATATCGCAGGCGCGCAGCTTGCGCTGGACTTCCGGATCCAGATCCGCGCTGGCTGAGAGCGGCTCCGCCCAGATTTCGAACACCCCGATCTCGACGGCCGCTCGCAGATGCCCGGTCACAAAGGAGAGCCACTTGACCTCGCCGTCGAACGGCTTTTCCGGTTCGTCGGCCTGGGCGTAGCTAAGAAAGATGATCGGCTTATGAGGAGGCGCTGGCATGAAACGTCGTGGTTCAGATTGCTCCGGGCAGAGACTGAACCCAAAACCTTGCCTCCACAATGACTGGGACGTCGTTTCAGAGCGGGGCTACGCGAACGATTGAGCCGAGCGGCTATCGATTGGCGCACTCGCCGCGTCGTCGCCAATGTCCGGTCTTTGCGCGAAGCGGCCATCGACAGAGGCGGTTTCGAATGATCGCTTGCGCGGGAGCGCGCCGGTCGGGGGCGATCACGCTTGACGACCACCGAGGCCAACTCGATCGTCGCGTTGATCCATATCAAGGCCATGCCGGTCATCCTGACGACATAGGCCGAGGTGAACCTATGGCCGACGAAACGCCCGCGCGCTGCCGCTGCAACGGCCGTCACCGGATGACGCGTTACATTGTCAAAGTGAGACTAAGAGAGATGGCCGCGGGCGAGCGCGGTCCATTTTACGGGATTCAGAATAAATGGCCCAGAACTATTCCCGTAAGGACCATTATTCCGATCACGAACATCCAGCCGTTGATGTCACGCCCTTGGAACATCAGCGTATACTCCATGGCAGTATGCACCGATCCGAGTTGGTACGGTAACGGATCTTGTACCGTACTTTCGCGCACCAACCGAAGTTGTGATAAGCGCGGGTGCTCTTAGAATGTAACGCTCGCCAGACCCGTGCAGTTCCTCATCATTCCGGCGAAACGACTTCTCTCGGCCATAGGGGCCCAGTTCACAGACCTCGCATCGCCCTCCTAAACGCCAATTCTCTAGCCAATGCCGTGCGGCGTCACGGATCTCGCCCCCGGCTGCGTACGCCGCTTCAAACGCCGCCCCGAGCGAACCGAAACGACTTAGCTCTTCCGAATGGACGATAAAGTTGGGTGCATCTTGCGCACGGACAATGGAGACGCGGCGGGCCATGCGTTCAAGTTTCCTCTGGTCCGCTCGGTCGCAAAACGCGCCGGCGACCTGGTCTTACCCTCTGGGGGACGGCAACGCTGACACCCTTCCGGAGTGGCCTCGCTGCCTTAAGTGCTCAATGTAAACACCGGTCATCTTCTCAGCTACTCACAAATAAGAGGAGGTCAAAACATGAACATAAGTGTTTATTAGCCTTCTACAGCGAATGGCTGTGGCGAGATCCTCTGTTTCCACGAACGGTCGCGACCCGCGTGGGGCCTCGCAAGACGCGTCCGTCACTGCTCGACCTGGGCGACGCCCGTTTGCGTGAGCAGAGCCAGGTTGCCCTCGATGCACCAGTTGTCGGTGATGCGGCCGTTCGTGATCTTCAAGAGGTCGGTGGCAAGGAAATCGATCGCCTGGCCCTGGCCCTTTGTCTTGCCGAAGGTTCCGGTGAAGTGGCCCTTGAAGTCCATGTGGACGGTCCGTATTCGCCGGCCACGATCATTTTCCTGACCTCGACGCTGAGATCCGGCACGGCCGCGCGGAAATTCCTTGAAGCGAAGGCTGGGCCGTCCGGTCCCTGCGGCCGGTCGGGCGGGAGCGCGTGGTCGGTGAAGGCTGCCACCTTCAGAGAAGCTTCGTCGCCGGTGTTGGCCGCCTTCACCGTTGCGTCCTGCTGCGCGACCGGGATTGTCGTTGCGACGACGAGGTCCTCGATCTTCACTTCATCGGCAAAGGCGGGGGCGGCAGGTAAACGCTGCCGAGGAGCGGGTGGCTCGATTATCGACCTCCCCATCCGCTCGCGCCGAAGAGGCGCAGAGCGAGCAGCAAGACAATCGCTCCGATTGTGGCGTTGATCGTGAGCCCGATGATACCCGAACTGAAATGAATCCCGAGGCGATGCAAAAGCCAATCGCCAATCAGCGCGCCGACGATGCCGATTGCTGCGTCGCCGACGAGACCAAATCCGTTTCCTCGGACAATCTTGCCCGAGAGCCATCCGGCAATGATCCCGACGACCAAAATGACAATGAATCCCTCGTCCGACAGATGCATGCTCTGACCCTTCGTTCTGATTCGCGGCCGGTCGGATACATTGCAGTGGATTGGGGCGGGGAACAAAATAGGGCGCTCGCCGGCTCCGTCGGCTCGCATGGCGAGGCTCGCGAACAAGGAAAGCACCGGAAGAAATCAGCCGATAATCGACAGCGGAGCCGACCGGCGGCGACAGCCGTTGACTGCCGATGGCGGGGAAAGAGCCGACAAGTATAAGTTGTCGCCGTTGATCCAGCAGACTTCGCACATTCTGGACGGCCGGCGCCACTAATAGTTACGTTACGGTAACTTTCTTTCCTCATGATCGCTGACGCTTGTCGTGGAGAACAGTCCGCGCCGGTCATCCCGGTTACGAGCGGATGGAATACAAAGTCTAACCTAAAGCCTGGAGTCGATATCCCTGTACCGTTCAACTCCGTGAGTAGGAGATCACCCATGCCATTCGAAGCGCTGCTTGGGCAGGCGTCCGATGACCTCGGGGGGTGAGTTGCAGCCCTCCTTGTCCACCCGGCTCGCGGCCGCCGAAGCGGAATTGCGGAGCATCGAAGAAGTCCTCGCCGACGTGCTCGACATTTTGGCCGCAGTGAAGGCGAGCCAGGATGAGATGCGCCAGAATCACGACGCACCGGGCGGACGGGCAGAGCGTCTTGGGACGGAGCAGTGGCGGACATGGTGGCGGCGGCTAAGCAAAAGTCTTTCCATCTTGGGACGCGCCCGGCTTCCCATTCACCCAATTATGCCGACAGGTGACCAAGTCCAGAAGGACGAACTTGCGTTCTGGAAGAGTATGGGAAGAATCGCCGTCACAGGTTTATTCCTGATGACGATCTTTATGATTGGTCTCTATCAGTTGATGAATTCACGATGAAACTAGCTGGCGGTGGACTATCGTCTTTTTGATGGCGCGACGAACGGCGTCCTATCCGTGCGCCGCTGCCGTCAAGGTAATCGCCGCTCCCTGCGCATCAGCGCCGCAGGTGCGCGCTCGGCGCCCACGGACAGCGCTGCGCCGCAAGCTGCCCTCAGGCTTGAGGAGGGAGGGACGCCGTCCGCAACAGGTCCGTTTTCACTCGCACTCTTCGACCCGCCGCCAAGCGCCTGCCAGATACTGGCGGAAGGCGTAACAGCCATGCTTCGGCGTCGGAATGGGCCAATCCCAGGGCGGCCCAGCCCATGGATATCCGCTGTAGCCGGAGAAGCCCTGGCCGACTATCCACGCGACCCGTTTGGGCGGATGGGCGGACGACTGAGCCCCCGCGGAGCACGCCTGAAACAAGGCGCCGAGGAGCAAAGCCACCGCGAGCGAAGCTGCCGCTTTCGTCATGTCGAGACCTCGACGCTCAAGGCGTGCAGCAGCCCGGGACGGTCAAGTTGCTCGGGATCCGATCCAGACCGCGCACGCCGACCGTCGTGTGGTCGACGAACGGCATGAAGGGGGCCGTGCTCGAGATCGTGTCGAGCGCATAGCCGCTGTAAGTCCCCACGGGCACTTCGGTCCCGGCGGTCAGGTACGATTCGCGCCCATAGACGGTAATCTGCCGGCCTTCCGCTGCCGGATGGCGGACATGGCGATGAACGGTCTGAGCGTCCGCCGTCGAGACGAGACCGACGAGACAACCCAGCGCGACGGCGCTGTACGTTTTGACTGGACGCAGCATGGCCATTCCCCTTTCGGACCCCAACACTATCATCGAACGCAGGCCATTGTGCGACGTTCCGAGGAAAAAAGTAAACGACTGCCGTTCCTTTCAGAAAGGCAGAGCTCGGAACACTCGCGACGGGCCGGTCAATTCCTCCTGCGCTTCGACGAGCGCCAGCTCGCGCCGGCCCGCATGAAGCGTCGCCGCCACGATCCCGAACACCGACGAGACCGCTTTCGACAGGGCCGCCTGCGTGGATTCGGCGTCGAGCCGATGGTGGAAGAACAGCGCAGCGAAAAGGTCGCCCGCGCCGCTGACCGTGATCGGCAATTTCGGCGTCCGCGCGAGCCAGAATCCGGTCTCGTCGCCGGCGAGAATGTCGATCGTCTCGGGCGGCGTCTCGTCGAGCGCAAGCGAGGTCACGGCGACAATGGCCGGTCCGCGCGCCCGGAGCGCCGCAACCGCTTGACGGGCTTCTTCGAGGGTCCGGACGGCGACTCCGGTCAGCCATTCCAGCTCGAACGCGTTCGGGGTGAGGATCGTCGCGGCCGGCAGCGCACGGTCGCGGAAGAAGCGGGCGACCTCGGGGGTGACATAGGACCCGCGGCCGACGTCGCCGATCACCGGATCGCAGCACCAGGCCGCCTCGGGATTCGCGGCCCGCAAGACGGCGAGCGCCCTGAGCGCCGCCTCGCCGGTTTCCGCCCTGCCGAGGTAGCCGGTGAGTAACCCGGCGCATTGCGGCAGGACGCCGATCGCCTGAAGCCCCTCGACACATTCGTCGATCATGCTGGCGTCGAAGGCGCGCCCCCGCCAGCCGGGATAGCCGGTGTGGCTCGAGAACTGGACGCTCATCAAGGGCCAGACCTCGCGGCCGAGACGCTGCAGCGGAAACGCCGCCGCATCGTTGCCGACGTGGCCGTATACGACGTGGGACTGGATCGACAGGATCGGGCGCATGGGGGCGACCTGACGACGATTCGGGCGCCGCGTCAAAGCGTGCTTGAGCGGCATCGCCAAGACTGAAACAATGCCCCGGTCATCTCGAGGAGCTTTGTTCATGAGCGACGCCATCGCCTTTCTTGCCCGTGCGATCGAGCAGGGCCAGGGCCTCGCCAAGGCCGACCTGGTGCTGAAAGGCGGACGAATCTTCGACCTCGTCAGCGGCGACCTGATCCCCGGCGACGTCGCGATCTGCAACGACCGCATCGTCGGGACGCTCGGCGACTACAGCGGCGCCCGCGAGATCGACGTCCGCGGCAAGATCGTCGCTCCCGGCTTCATCGACACCCATTGCCACGTCGAGTCGTCGCTGATCACGCCGCTCGAATTCGACCGCTGCGTCCTCGCCCACGGCGTGACGACGGCGATCTGCGATCCGCATGAGATCGGCAACGTCCTCGGCCAGGCGGGCCTGCGCTATTTCCTCGACGGGGCGATGGCCACGGCCATGGACCTTCGCGTGCAGCTGTCGAGCTGCGTCCCCGCCACCGATTTGGAGACCGCCGGCGCCCGGCTCGAGGTCGCCGACCTTCTGGCGCTCGCCGACCATCCAAAAGTTCTCGGGCTCGCCGAATTCATGAACTTCCCGGGCCTCCTGGCGCGCGACCCGGCGTGTCTCGCCAAACTGGCCGCCTTCCAGACCCGGCCGATCGACGGCCACAGTCCGCTCGTGAGCGGTTACGCCCTCAACGGCTACCTCAGCGCCGGCGTGCGGACCGACCATGAGGTGACCAATCTGGCCGAGGGCCGGGAGAAGCTGTCGAAGGGCATGGCGGTGCTGATCCGCGAGGGCTCGGTGTGCAAGGACCTGCACGCGCTCAGCTCCCTGATCACCGAGCGCAACTCGCCGTTCATCGCCTTCTGCACCGACGATCGCAATCCGCTCGACATCGCCGAAGAGGGGCATCTCGATTTTCTCATCCGCACGGCGATCAAACTGGGGGCGCCGCCGCTCGCCGCCTATCGCGCCGCGAGCATTTCGGCCGCCCGCATCTTCGGCTTGCGCGACCGCGGCCTTGTGGCGCCGGGCTGGCGCGCGGACCTCGTGGTCGTCGACGACCTCGAAAGCTGCGCCGTCTCGACAGTCCTCGCCGCGGGACGCGTGGTGGACGACGCGCTGTTCGCCTCGCGCGGCGCGCTGCCGCCGGTCGGGCGCGACAGCATCAAGGCGCGGCGCGTCTCGCCGGACGATTTTGTGGCGCGTGGGCAGGGACCCTCGACCGTGGCGATCGGCGTCATCCCCGGCAAAATCATCACCGAGCGCGTCCCCGTCACCCTGCCCTACCGGAAAGGCGAGCGCGACGTGGATCTCGACCAGGACGTCGTCAAGGTGGCCGTCGTCGCCCGGCACGGCGTCAATGACAACAAGGCGACGGCCTTCGTCAAAGGCTTCGGCATGAAGCGCGGCGCGATCGCCTCCTCGGTCGGACACGACAGCCACAATCTGTGCGTCGTCGGGACCAACGCGATCGACATGGCCGCGGCGGTCAACCGGCTCACCCAGATCGAGGGCGGGTTCGCTGTGGCCGACGGCGGCAGGATCGTCGCGGAGCTGCCGCTCGCGGTCGCGGGCCTCATGAGCCTTTCGAGCTTCGAGGTCGTGCGCGAAAGGCTGATCCCGCTGCGCGCCGCCGCCAAGGGTCTCGGCGTCACGCTCGCCGAGCCGTTCCTTCAGGTCGCCTTTTTACCGCTTCCGGTGATTCCGCACCTCAAGATCACCGACATGGGACTTGTCGATGTGGACACGCTCGAATTCGTCCGGGACTGACTGTGTTCGGGCGCAGCGCGCCGCGCTCTAAGCGCGGCGTTCCGGTCGCCGGCGCCTGGGCGGTCTTCCGGATTGACCCGAGCATTTTGCCGGGACTCGAAATCGCCCCGTCGATCCCGCCGCTCGACCCGTCGGCCGGGAGAAAAACGGTAGGTCAAGCCTTCGCCTACTCGATGTTCTGCGCCTGCTCGCGGAATTGCTCGATTTGCGCCCTCAGTTCAAGCCCCTGGGCGGTGAGGCTGACGTCGTTGGCCTTGGCTGAGAGCGTGCTCGCCTCCCGGGAAAACTCTTGGGCGAGGAAGTCGAGGCGGCGCCCGATCGCCCCGCCCTCCTCGAGAAGCGCGCGCGCAGCCGCGACATGGGTCTTCAGCCGATCGAGTTCCTCGCGGATGTCGGCCTTGGTGGCCAAGAGAATCGCCTCCTGATGCAGCCGGTTCTCGTCGAAGCCGCGGCCCTGCTCCATGAGCGCCGCGACGCTCTCGGCGAGCCGCGCCCTGATCGCCTCGGCTTTACGCGCCGGATTGGCGTCGGCCGCGAGCGTCAGCGCCTCGATGGCGTCGAGCCGCTCGCGCATCACCCGGGTCAGCGCCTCGCCCTCGGTCCGGCGGGCGGAGGTGAGCGCCGTCAGCGCCTCGTCGAGACTCGCGAGCGCTCCGGCGCAGGCGGCGGCGACCGCAGGCTCGTCGTCCTCGGCCTCGGCGACCTCCACAACGCCGCGGACGGCGATGAGCCCGTCCATGGTCGGCGGCGCGAGGCCGGCCCGCTCGGCGGCCGCGCGCGCGGCGGCGGCGAGCGCGGCGAGCGCCGCCTCGTCGATGCGCGGGGCGCTCGCGCTTCCCTCGCGCTGGACGGTGAGGGTCGCAAAGCATGTGCCGCGTGCGAGCGCCTTGCCGAGGCGGGCGCGCGCCTCCGCCTCGACCCGGTCGAACGGCGGGGGCATTTTCAGCCTCAGGTCGAGACCCTTGGCGTTGACGCTCTTGAGCTCGAACGCCCAGCGCCAGGCGCCGCTCGCGCCGGCCGCGCGGGCGAAGCCGGTCATGCTGTTTGCCGCCATCGTTAACGTTCCTATCGCGTGCGCCGGGCGCCGGCGCCTTCCTTGAGCACGGATTCGGCGTCGAAGTCACGCCCGCCGCGCTCGGTTCATCTTGAGTTCATGCAGCTTAAGTCAGTTTTTGCGGCGAAGGCCGCTGGGGTCTTCGCCGAGAGGATTTTTGCCCATGATCAAGAGCCTTGTCGTCGCCGCCGCGCTGACCATCGGCCTGGCCGGCTACGCCGTCGCGCAGGAAGCCGCCCCTGCCGCTGCGCCCGCCGCTCCGATGGAAGAGCACCACATGCACCATCATCATCACCACCATCACCACCACCACCATCATCACCACCACATGCATCACGACATGGCGCCGGCCGCGCCCGAGGCTCCGAAGCAGTAAGGCGCTCGCGACCCTGTCGCTTTCGGGACGCTATCGGCCTTCCGGACGGACGCGTACGGAAGGCCTTTTGCCTTAGAGCGGGCGGAGACAAGCGGCCGGATCCGACGCGCGCAGAGCGTGCTTGGGCTTGCCTGCCTTCGATTTGAGGCTGCTCAGATTCGAGGCGCCCTGCTGGACGCCGAAAAAAATGTGCGCGTGACCATGATGTTTCGCTGACGTCTTCGGCCGGACTCGCTTGCGCGTCTGCATCTCCACGCGAAGGATCGATTGGACCGGACGCCTGACGCTTTGCGGCGTCGATTCGCCGCAGAACTGCGACAGGCCCCCTGCGTTCATCCCCTGTCCGCCGGGCAGCGCCATTCGCCGGCTGTGGGCTCTCTCAAGGGAGAATGGGTCGGCCATGATCAAGAGCATCGTCGCAGCTTCGGTTCTCAGCCTCGCCTTCAGCGGAGCCGCGTTCGCGCAGGCGACCGTCACCGGCGCGCCCGCCGGTGCCCTGCCGGACACCGCCGAGCCGAACGGCTCCGGCGCGAAGGGAAAGCCGCATCACCATTACAGCCGTCACGCCCAGCTCCGCCACCACATCCGCCATACCGCGCCGGCGTCGAGCGGAACGATGCAGCGGTAAGGACGATCACCCGCCGCCGGATCAGGCCGTGGATTTTTTCGGCCGCACCCGCTTGCGGGTCTGCACCTCCGCCCGCGGCCCTTCGGCGAGGCGCACGACCGCTCCCCACAGCGTTCGGACGTCCTGCTGGGTCAGCTCCATGCGGTGAAAAATGTTGCGCAGGTTGCGCCGCATCCCGGGCTTATTTGTCACGGGGCGGAAGAAACCGTTCTCGTCGAGCTTCCCCTCGAGATAGTCGAAGAAGGCCAAAAGCATCTCGCGCTGCGCCGGCGGCGAGGATGGGCGCGGAATGGTCGAAGGCGGCGGCTCATCGCCGTGGGCCGCCTTGAACCACTCGTAGCCGCACAGCAGCACCGCCTGCGCCAGATTGAGCGAGGCGTAGGCGGGATTGGAGGGAAAGCTGATGATCGCATCGGCGATTGCGACTTCGTCGTTGTCGAGGCCGGTGCGCTCGGGTCCGAAGAGGATCGCGCGCTTCTCGCCCTCCGCCGCGACCGTCGCGCTCATCGCCTCGCTAGGCGTCATGACCGCCTTCGCCTGCCCGCGCTCGCGCGCGGTCGAGGCGTAAACGCGATGGCAGTCGGCGACCGCCTTTTGGACGCTGTCGAAGACGCGCGCCGAGTCGAGGAGCGCGGTCGCGCCGGCCGCGGCCGAATAGGCGACATCGCGATAGTCGTCGCTGCGCGGCCAGCCTTCGCGGGGATTGACGAGACGCAGGTCGTCCAGGCCGAAATTGGCCATCGCCCGCGCGCACATGCCAATATTCACCGCCAGCTGCGGCCTGACCAAAATGACCGCCGGTCCGCCGCGAATCGTCGCTTTCGTCTTGTCAGTGCCTGCGCCAACCATGGCCGCCGTCTAGAGCGCGGCCGCTTTCGACGCAACATCCGCCGCGACCCCAGTCAAAGGCCGCGCACAGTCGCTCCTGCGAATCCGAAAGAGCCCTGGCGGCCGGATCAGAGCCCGAGCTGCCGCGGGACCCAGCCGGCGAACGCCTGCGCCAGCGCGTCGATGCGGGTGCGGTTCCACTGCACGATCAGCGTCTGGTCGACGGCATTGGGATAATAAGAGCTGATCGCCCGGAGCGGAGTTTCCGACACGACGCCGCCCCGCGGCCCGCGGACGATAAGATCGCCCGCAATGGTGTCCTGCCCCTGGCCCCAAAGACCCGTTCCTCCGCTGGTGGGCCCGAGATAGAGCAAACCGATGCGCGCGGTGAGGGTCGCCCCATTGCGGTCGCCCGGCGCGAGATACGGCCCGAGCGCCTGGGCGAGCGCAGGCGTCAGCGATTCGGCCACCCAGGCCGCGGTCGGATCGCCGGCGTTCTCGCGCAAGGGGCCGACATCCACATTTACGGCGCGGAAACGCAGCGGCCCCTGCGCCAGCGCGACCGTCGGAGCGAAGGCCATCGCGCCGAGCGCGGTCAGGGCGGCGCGGCGGGTCAGGACGCGGGTTGTCATTTCGCTGATCCTTCTCATGCTCGCCACGCGGGGCATGAGCCGCCCTTCGCGGCATGAACTTTATATAAAGGCGACCTTCAGAATTTCATAGCTCTTGCCTCCTCCGGGCGTCGTCACCTCGACGCTTTCGCCCGCCTTCTTGCCGATCAGCGCGCGGCCCGTTGGCGACGCAATCGAGACCTTGCCCGATTTCACGTCCGCCTCGCTCTGACCGACGATCTGGAACACCCTTTCCTCGTCCGTGTCCTCGTCGACCAGCGTCACGGTTGCGCCGAACTTGACGGTGCTGCCGTTCAGCTTCTTGACGTCGATCACCTCGGCCCGCTGTAAAAGGTCCTCGAGTTCCACGATGCGGCCCTCGTTATGCGACTGCGCCTCCTTGGCCGAATGGTATTCGGCGTTCTCGGAGAGGTCGCCATGCGACCGCGCCTCGGCGATCGCGGCGATGATGCGCGGGCGTTCGACCTGCTGGCGGTGAAGAAATTCGGCTTCCAGCGCCGCGTGTCCTGCGGCGGTCATCGGCAGTTTTTCCATTCTCTACCCGTTAGAAAAAAGAGGTTCCCGCGGCGGCGCCGTCGGGCGGCCGTCACGCCAAATAGTCCTGCAGGGCCCTGACTTCGAGGTCGCCCGCCGCTACGGCGCGTATCCCTTCCGCCGCCGCGACAGCGCCGGAAAGTGTGGTGTAGTACGGGGTCTTTTGCAAGAGGGCGGCCCGGCGGAGGGGCTTGGAGTCGGCGAGCGAGGTCGCCCCCTCCGTGGTGTTGAACATCAGTTGCACACCGCCGTTGCGCACGATGTCGGCCGCATTCGGGCGGCCTTCCGAGACCTTGTTGACCTTTTCGGCCTTCAGTCCATGCGCGGTCAAAAAGCGCTGCGTGCCTCCGGTGGCGAGGATCCTGAACCCGAGCGCCTGGAGCGCCCTCAACGGCTCGACGATCCCTTCCTTGTCGGCGTCGCGCACCGAAACGAAGACAGCCCCCGCCGTCGGCGGGCGGGAGCCCGCGCCCAGCTGGCTTTTGGCGAAGGCGATGTCGAACGACCGGTCGATCCCCATCACCTCGCCGGTCGAGCGCATCTCCGGCCCGAGCACGGTGTCGACGCCCGGGAAGCGGGCGAACGGGAACACCGCCTCCTTGACTCCGACATGGCCGAGCTTACCGAGGTCGAGGTCGAAACCGGCGAGCTTCTCCCCCGCCATGACGCGGCTCGCGATCTTGGCGATCGGCTTTCCGATCACCTTCGCGACAAAGGGCACGGTGCGCGAGGCGCGGGGGTTGACTTCGAGCACGTAGATGACGCCGTCCTTCAGCGCGTATTGGACATTCATCAGCCCGCCCACCTCGAGGGCGAGGGCGAGTTTTCTTGTTTCCGCTTCGAGGCGGGCGATCGTCTCGGGGGTCAGCGAGCGCGGCGGCAGCGAGCAGGCGCTGTCGCCGGAATGAATTCCGGCCTCCTCGATATGTTCCATGATCCCGGCGACAACCACCGTCTTGCCGTCTGAGAGCGCGTCGACGTCGATCTCGATCGCGTCGCTGAGATAGCGGTCGAACAGCAGCGGGTTCTTGCCGAGTACCGTGTTGATCTGGCCGGTCTTGTCATTGGGGTAGCGGGCCTTCACGTCGGCCGGCACGAGACTCGGCAGAACCCCGAGCAGGTAGTCGTCGAGCGCCGTCTGGTCGTGGATGATCGCCATGGCGCGGCCGCCGAGCACGTAAGACGGGCGCACGACGAGCGGCAGGCCGAGATCGGCCGAGACGAGCCGCGCCTGCTCGACCGAATAGGCGATGCCGTTCTTCGGCTGCTTCAGGCCCAGCTTGTCGAGGAGCCGCTTGAATCGGTCGCGGTCCTCGGCGAGGTCGATCGAGTCGACCGAAGTGCCGAGGATCGGCGCGCCCGACTGCTCGATGGTGTGGGCGAGCTTCAGCGGCGTCTGGCCGCCGAACTGGA
>Ga0074045_10004559_pt1 | contig 12262 bp, 11 predicted proteins | sample BogForMeECP23OM2_FD_94442 | JGI IMG/M metagenome (GOLD analysis project Ga0074045, IMG submission 94442) | Bog forest soil microbial communities from Calvert Island, British Columbia, Canada - Bog Forest MetaG ECP23OM2 | ecosystem: Environmental > Terrestrial > Soil > Wetlands ...
AACGCTGTGGTTTATCTGAAGAACACGAAAACGCTCGCGGTCAAGACTGTCATTGCCGGCAATAACGGGGACTATCGCTTTCCCGAGGTTTCGAACAACGTTGATTATGAAATTTACGCACAGCGGAACGGAAAGAAGAGCAACACCAAAGTCCTGAGCCAGTTCGACGACCGCGAGCAGCCGCACATCAATCTGCGGATTGACGTAAACAAGTAGCAGCGTTCGATTTGAATGAGCCGCGTAACGACGAAGGCCGCCAGTTCTGGCGGCCTTCTCAGTCCCACAAGAATCAGCTCAGTTGTTTTCGTTACTGGCGCGCTTCCACGACATGAACTCGCCAATCGTGGCTGCCCCTGAAGAACTCGCGCTCGCTGGAGCTTTGTAGGCATCCACATCGGTTCGCGTAGCCTCCTGGCCAACCGCCCGGATGCTGAGCCCAACTTTCTTCTCCGCCGGGTTCATCTTAATGATCTTGAAGTCGTGCTCCTGGCCGGACTCCAACTTGATGGGCGCTCCATGCGCATCCACGGCTTCCGAGTTGTGGCACAAGCCCTCGACGCCATCGGCGATTTCGACGAACGCGCCGAAGCTCGCCAGGCGTAGCACCTTGCCGTGGATGACGTCACCCACGCGGTGCTGCTCGAAAAAGGTGTCCCAAACATCGGGCTGAAGCTGCTTCACTCCCAACGAGAGGCGGCGCTGTTCCGGCTCGATGGCAAGCACGATGGCTCTCACCCTGTCGCCCTTCTTCAGGACCTCTGACGGATGCTTCACCCGCTTGGTCCAGCTCAGGTTGCTGACGTGGACCAACCCGTCTATGCCTTCTTCAATTTCGATGAATGCTCCGAAATCGGTCAGATTGCGAACCCTGCCCTCGACAACCGCACCCACGGGGAATTTCTCGTGCAAACTTTCCCACGGGTTCGACTCAAGTTGCTTGAGGCCAAGACTAATGCGGCGCTCGCCGGGATTGACGTTCAGCACCACGGCTTCAACCTGGTCGCCAACATTGACCAGCTTCGAAGGATGCTTCATCCGCTTCGACCACGTCATTTCACTGACGTGCACCAGCCCTTCGATGCCCTGCTCCAACTCGACGAACGCGCCGTAATCGGTGACACTGATCACCCGCCCGCGTACATGCGCGCCAATCGGATAACGCTCGGCTGCGTCCAACCACGGATCGGGCGTGAGCTGCTTAAAGCCCAGTGATACGCGCTGCTTTTCGCGATCGAACTTGAGGACCTTCACCTGGATCTGATCGCCCACCTGCACGAGGTCGCGGGGATGCGTCAGGCGCCCCCAGGACATGTCGGTGATGTGCAGCAGACCATCAATGCCGCCGAGATCAACGAAGGCGCCGTAGTCGGTCAGGTTCTTCACCGTACCGGTAATAATGCCGTCCTCCTGTAAATGCTCCAGGGTCTTGTTCCGCTTCTCCGACTGCTCCTCTTCCAGTAACTGCTTTCGCGACGCCACGATGTTGCCGCGCTTCTTGTTCAGCTTGATGATGCGGACTTCAATGTCGTGACCCTTCATCCCGTCCAGGTTGCGCACCGGGCGCAGATCGACCTGCGAACCGGGGAGGAACGCACGTGCGCCGAGGATGTCAACCGTCAGCCCTCCCTTGATGCGATCGATGATGCGGGCCGTTACCGGAGCCTTGTTGTTGAAGGCCTTCTCAATCTCGTCCCACGCGCGCAACCGCTGCGCCTTCTCGTGCGAGAGGTTGATGTAGCCCTCTTCGGTGTGGCCGGGCTGGCGCACAACGGGGATCTCGTCCCCGCGCTGCACGCGGACGTTGCCCTCGTGGTCATGCAGTTCCGCGACTGGGACTACGCCCTCTGACTTGTAGCCAATGTCCACCACCACATACTGTGGAGTGACTTTCAGCACGGTGCCGGTGACAACCTGTTCTTCGTTCAGCGCAGCTTCCGTCTGGGCCTGTTCCTGTTCGAAGGTCTCCAGGGCAGTGGCGAAATCTTCCATGCCGGGTTCTTTTTCAGTCCGGGGAGCGGCCGCAGGAGCCAGCTCGGCAGGGTGATCAGCAGAACCAGAAGCTTGCTCAGCGTGAGGCTGCGCGGAAGCGCTGCCCGCCTCGGGGGATTGGGGTTCGGTGGTTGGGGTTTGGTCGGTGGTTTCTTCAAGAGCCATTGGTTGCATACACACACTCGCGCGTTGCGAACGCGCAGAGAGCCTAGATAAAACGGACTGCTGGCTTGAATCGACAGGTATGATTTGCCGCTTAACGCGGCTGGACAACCCAGCGCCGGATCCTACGAAGCGAGTCTCGATCTCGCTCACAGGGGACATCTTCGACTATAGCAATCGCTGCGGAACAGTGTCAAACAACCGAGAGCAAGATTAGCCTTGATTTTGCAAGCTTTCCCGGTCTATTCATCATCTTGTCAAGTGAGATAAATCACTGTCCTGAGTGACAATAGCCTGACGCTCAGTTTGGGAGTCTTGCCACGTCTGGTACTCTGCCTTCTTATGGATTATCTCTGGACTCCCTGGCGATACACCTACCTCTGCACCGCCGGTAAGGCGCCCTCGTGCATTTTCTGCGACCTTCACCGCGGCGATGACGATCAGAAGGCTCTGATCGTTCATCGCGGAGAGCATAACTTCATCATTCTGAATGCCTACCCCTATAACTCCGGACATTCCATGATCGTGCCTTACGAGCATCTCGACCAATTGCACAAGTTGTCTCCGGCGGCTGCCATGGAGATGATGAAACTTTCCCAGCGGCTGGAAACTGCGCTGCTGGAGATCTACAAGCCCGATGGAGTGAATCTGGGAATGAACGTCGGCAAGGCCGCGGGTGCGGGCGTTGCCAGCCACATCCACTTGCATATGCTGCCACGCTGGATCGCCGATTCGAACTTCATGACCGTCATCGGCGAGGCCCGGGTGCTGCCGGAACTGCTGGAGACTACTTATCAGCGGCTGAAGCAGAAGTTTTCGTGAGCCGTCGGCTATCTGCAATCCGCGTTTCGCCCTAGGCCCAGCGTACCAGGAGGTAATGGCCACTACTCAGCCGCTCACCAGCTCTTCCATCTCTTTTTCGCCAATTACGGTGACGCTCAACTCGCGCGCCTTGTTGAGCTTCGACCCGGCTTCCGTTCCCGCAACGACGTAATCTGTCTTCTTGCTCACCGAGCCGGACACTCGTCCGCCGGCATCTTCGATCAGCTTCTTCGCCTCGTCACGAGTATGCCGCTCCAGAGTTCCAGTAAGAACAAACGTCTTTCCGGCGAGAGTCGTAGCTCGCTGCTTCTTGTGGCCCTTGAACGTAAGCCCTGCTTCGCGCAGCCGCTCGACCAGTGCGACATTCTTCGGCTCGTCGAAGAACTCGCGGATGCTGGCCGACACCCGCGGTCCAATCTCGTTCACCTGCTGGAGTTCTTCTTCGGATGCGTTCATCAACGCATCCATCGAGCCGAAAGCTTCCGCCAGAAACTGCGCCGTGCGCTCTCCGACGAAGCGGATCCCCAGGCCGTAGATCACGCGCTCCAGAGGTAGCTTCTTCGAGTTCTCGATTTCGTCGAGGATGTTCTGCGCCGACTTCTTGCCCATGCGCTCCAGCGTGAGCAAATTTTCGTCGGTCAAGTCGTAGATGTCGGCTACATCCTTCACCAGTCCGGTCTCGACGAGTTGGTTTACCAGAGCGTCGCCCATGCCCTCGATGTTCATCACGCCGCGCGACGCGAAGTGGCGAATGCTCTCGCGCAGTTTGGCGGGACAATTCGCATTCACGCAGCGGTGGTCGGCTTCGCCCTCGGCGCGAACCACGTGTCCGCCACAAACGGGACATCGTTCGGGCATGTGGAACTTGCGTGTGCCTCGCGGCTTGTCCTCCAGCACCTTCACGACTTTGGGGATAACGTCGCCGCCACGTTCGACCGAGACCCAATCGCCGATGCGCACGCCCAGCCGTTCAATCTCGTCCATGTTGTGCAGCGTGGCGCGGCTCACCGTGGTGCCGCCGATGGAGACGGGCTTCAGCGCCGCCACCGGCGTCAGCTTTCCGGTGCGGCCGACCTGCACCAGAATGTCCTCGATCTGCGTCACGCCCGACCGCGCGGCGAATTTATATGCGATGGCCCAGCGTGGCGCTTTGCCGGTGTAACCCAGCTCTTCCTGCAGCGCAATGCGATCCACCTTGATGACAATGCCGTCGATCTCGTACGGCAGGCTGTCGCGCCGGCCCTCCCACTCGTTGATGAACGCCCACACCTGGTCAAGCGAGTGCGCCAGCCGGTGGTTTGAATTTACCTTGAAACCAGCCGTTTGCAGTGCCTTCAGCGCCTTCGAGTGTCGTTCGAAGATGGTGTGGCCGTTTGCTAACAAAAAGTAGGAGAAGAAATCGAGCCGCCGCGAAGCGGTAATGTTCGGCTCCAGCACGCGCACCGTGCCTGCCGTCGCGTTGCGCGGATTCGCAAACTTCGGGAGTCCTTGCTGCTCACGCTCGTCATTCATGCGCTGGAACGCCGAGAGCGGCATCAGCAGTTCGCCACGCACCTCGAAGTCGGGCGGTAGGTCGGCCTTTGCCAGCGTCTTGGCGGGAATCGTGAGCGGCACACTGCGCACCGTCCGCACGTTGAGTGTGACGTCCTCGCCTATCGTCCCGTCGCCGCGGGTAATGCCGAGCGCCAGCTTGCCGCCTTCAAAGCGCAGCGCCAGCGACATGCCGTCAAGCTTGAGTTCGCAGACGTAGTCCACGTGCGACTCGCCGCTCAGCTCATGGACGCGCCGCTCCCAGTCGCGCAGCTCCTCTTCGGTGTAAGCGTTGTCGAGCGACAGCATGGGCGTGGAGTGCGGCACCTTTACGAAGCCCTCACGTGGCTTGCCGCCCACACGCTGCGTGGGAGAATCGGGCGTGACCAGCTCGGGATGCTCGGCCTCAAGCGCCTTCAACTCGTTCGTCAGACGGTCGAAGTCAGCATCGCTAATCTCCGGATCGTCGAGCACATAGTAGCGGTGCTCGTGATAGCGGATCTTGTCGCGCAGCGCCTCCATCTTCTGTTGGACATCTTTCCCGGGGGACATGGGGCAATTATAGGGTGATGCCGGAGCGGACTTTCACCACGGAGGCACGGAGAGCACTGAGGTTCGCAATAAGCATCATTTCGAAAGTCCTTGGTGTGCTCCGTGTCTCAGTGGCGAATTCCTGGTCTTCAATCTGGTTCATCAGCGACGTTAACCACTGCTCGCGGTTCGCGTAGAATCGAAACACCAGTATTTTCTTCTAACAACTGGCAACCGACTACTGACAACTATCTTGAAGCACCTGCTCAACAAGTGGAGTCTGCTAATCCTGGCCGTTCTGAAGCCGCTGGGAATCTGGGGAGTGCTGGGCTTTGCCGTGGTGGACGCGGCTTTTCTCGGCATGCCGCTTGACCCCATCGTGGCCGGCTACGTGTGGGCCAATCCGCACGGCCTGGTGCTGTACTCGGCCGTGGCGGCGGCCGGCTCAGCTCTGGGCAGCATCGTAATTTACGTCATCGGCTACAAGGGTGGCGAGGTGCTGCTGGTAAAGCGCATGGGCGAGAAGCGTTTCAACAAGATCAAGGCTGCGTTCGATCGCCACGAGTTCCTCGCCATCATGCTGCCCTCCATGCTGCCTCCGCCGACGCCGTTCAAGCTGTTTGTACTTTCGGCCGGCATGGCTGAGATGAGGTTCGCCCATTTCCTGGCCGCAATCTTCTTCGGACGATTCCTGCGCTTCGTCATCCTTTCGTTTCTGGTGATCCGCTTCGGTCCCCAGATCGTGGGCCTCCTTGGCGGCGTTCTGCATCACCACTGGAGATACGTCATCGCCGTGGTTGCCACGGCATGCCTGATTGGCTGGTGGACCTGGCGCACGCGAAAGCTCAAGTCAGCAAAGAACAACTGACAGCTTGCAGATGAGCGGCAGTAGCGCGGACGCGGGCTGAGGGGAGGGATTTCCCCTCCCTCAACCGACGAGGTGGTTATGCTGCGGTTGGTTCAGAATTCCCGCGATTATTGCGAGCAGGTCGCGCTGACATGCTTCAGGCTGGTAACCTGAAAATCCGCATAAGGACTGCTGCCAGCTTCCGTCTTTTCGCCCGCTTCCTTCTTGGCTTCGTCGGCCGCCGGCAGCTTTACTGTGTGACCGGCGAGCGTCACCGTGTGACCAACATGCTCGGCGAAACTGACGCCCTTACCCGCCATGACTTCGTACATCTTGCCGTTCGCCATGATGTAATAGTCGCCGGCGTTGGCGCCCTGCTTCAGGCAGCCGGTAATTGACATCGCTTGATTGCCCATAGCATTCGGCTGCTTGCCCATAGTGTCCTGCGCACTTAGCAGAGCCGGAAATAGACTAAGGAACACGAGAGGAACCAACCAGAAGGACAACTTTTTCAACAATGACATTTAGTGCCGTTCCTTTCAGCCCCGCACGGGAGTGCGGAAGCGTTGAAGGCAGGCAGTCGCGAAATCAGACAATTCCCGCCGGTGAAGGATCCATGCTGGCTTTTCAGAGGAGGCCAAGGAGGCCCATTGCCAACTATCGCGATAGTACTAGCGTTGATAGTAGATAGCAAACCACTTGCCTCGTAAGCAGGCGGTAGGCAGCGATTGGCTCCGGTAACGGCGACTATCTGGCGATTGAGGCGCTCGTTGCGCGCTCCCGGCTGACGAGATATCCGATACCGAAGAACGCGGCCGTGAACAGCAGGTCAGAGGCGACGGCGGTGCGGAAGAAAGGCAATCCGGCGACGTAGCACGCCATCAGGCCATTGACGGTCTTGGGATACATGTCGCGCCACACCATCCACACTGCGAAGTTGCTGATGAGGAAGAAGGAAACCGAGGCAGTCAGAGAAGCCGCGCCAATACGGACCGCCGAGAAGCCCTTGATCAGCACGCTGCCCAGAAGCAACATGGCCGCATACCAGGCCCAGGTGACGAGATGGTCGGCGGTGAGCGGGTAGGCGTAAGTCACTCGCGTGAGGTACACGTCAGAGACTACGAGTAGCGCGACCGGAATCCACATCTGCTTGCGCGGCATGCGCGCGCCGAAGTACAGCAGCGAGGCCGCAACCGGCATGAAGCTGAAAGGCAGCGCGAAAAAGCGCAGGTGGGCGGCGACGGCAAGGAGCACAAAGAAATACGCGAGCATGTTCACCTCGATGCGAAGACTGCCTCTTGATTCTAACGCCAGGCGCACGTTCGTCAAAGAGGTGTTTGCTTAACAGGAGAAAATCTTTGCGGGAGGCGACCGTCCTATCGCCGCTCCGGCTGGCGCTCCAGGCTTTCCACCGTCGGTGATGTCCACGAGTTCATGCCTTGCTGCAGAACGCGAAGATCGGAACTGAGCAGGACGTAACCTCCCAAAGCCGTCCGGCGAGAGAACTCCGGATAGGTGTAGCGCAGGTCGATGAAATCCACGAAATAGCCTCTAGCCGCGCCTTCAAGCTTCTGTTCCTGACAAAACGGAAACATCGCCCAGTCGAGATACACGTGCCCAAAGTGGGACGACTTGGCCGCGAGAATTACGTCAGTCTCTTCCGGCTTGTAGAAGAGTCGCGCCTGTGGTTCATCGATCTCGGGTGCGAGCGAGTTCACCGGAACAGTCTCGAAGAAGTCGGCAGTCTCAACTACGCCATGCCAGTGGAACGGACTGATCATGTATGGATATGCTGCGACGCGCTGCGGGACTACTCCGCGATAAAGGAACGAGTTCATAGCGTTGAGCCCGCGGCGATGCTGGTTGTCGCGCACGCCCCATATCAGCACCAGGCAAACCAGCGCGACAATGGCCCCGACGCGGCCGCGCGGCCCTTTGCTGCGGACACCGATCTCCTGATTGATGAGGCCAAATAGCACAGGCACAGCCAGCCCGGCAATGAGCACAACAAAGATGACGGGCTCAAAGATGTAAACGATGTCCCACGAATACCAGCGATAGTTGAATGGCTCGAAAAGGCGAATACCGTACGCAGTGGAGTAGTCAAGAAGAAGATGACTTAACGCCGCGAGCACCGCTACGAAATATAGATAGCCCCAGCGGACAGAGAGCTTTGGCCGGCCCGCTGACGAAGGTTTCGGCGGTCGGTACCGCATCCTCAGCCGATGCAGGAGGTACACAAAGGCCAGCGTCGCAGCCGCCATGAACGGCACACCAATGAAACTGTGCGTAATTCCGCGATGGTGCTGCAACGCTGCAAGCGGGCTCTTCAGCGTCCAGAGCACGTCCACATCGGCGGCCTCAGCGGCGAGCACCATGGTTACGGTCGTGAGCGCGCTCTTGCGGTTGAAGCCTGCACGTCCCAGGCAGCCGCCGGTCAACAAGTGAGTGACAGGATCCAAGTCTTTCCTCGGTTGAGTTTTGCGTGCGGCAAGAGAGCTATTGTACGCAGGTAGAGCGAAATCCAGCAGACTAGCGGTTGAGTGTCATGTCATTGTGACCGGTTTTGCCGGCGAGTAGATCGATGGCGTGCGGCAAGATGTGCAAGACCGCCCGCAGCGAGTCCACCGCGCCGCCCGGGCTGCCCGGAAGGTTAAGGATGAGCGAGCGTCCCCGCACCCCACAAACGCCACGGCTCAGAATGGCGAACGGCGTTTGCGCCTCTCCTTGCGTGCGCATTCTTTCCGGGACGCCGTCGATCAGCTTCGAGCAGACAGCGCACGTGGCTTCGGGTGTGACATCACGCGCGGCAATGCCCGTTCCGCCCGTGGTGATGACCAACTGCACCTGCTCGCTCAAGCGGACCAGCGCCGACTCAATCGCGGTCTGGTCGTCGGAAACGACCTCCTGATGCACGACGTCGAATCCGTTCTGCCGGAGCAGGTCGGCCGTGGCTGGGCCGGAGACATCGGCGCGCTCGCCTCGCGCTGAGGAATCACTTACGGTCAGGACAGCGGCGGTTCTCATGTTCACGGCAGAACGATATCACGGCCGGTGGGGTGACTACTTGGGTTTACGGCGCTGGTAGTCGCCACTCTTCCCCCCCGACTTGCGCACCAGGATGACCTCGCGAATCTCGATGCCTTTGTCCAGCGCCTTGCACATGTCGTAGACCGTGAGCGCAGCGACCGACGCCGCGACAAGCGCTTCCATCTCAACTCCAGTGACGGCAGTGGTGCGGACGAGCGTGCGAATGGCAATTCCGTCCTTTTGTACTTCTGCGTGGACCTCGACTTTGGAGAGCGGAATCGGATGGCACATCGGGATGAGCTCAGAGGTGCGCTTGGCCGCCATCACACCTGCCACACGCGCGATTTCCAGCGGATCGCCCTTGGGATTCTTCGGCAGAGCGCGGACAACCTCGCGGCTCATTGCCACGAAGGCCTGCGCTTCGGCCTGGCGGACGGTGGCCTGCTTCGAGGAAACGTCAACCATCGTCGCGCGGCCTCCGTCGTCGTAGTGCGAGAGCTTCTTCGAGTTGGTCTGGCGTTTCGCCATTGCAGTTTTCAGAAGAGCAGCACGGTCACGGCCTCGCCCGCGATGAACTGCTCACGTTCCGGTGGTACCACAATGTAGCAGTTCGAGCAGGACACGGCCATCAAATCGCCCGATCCCTGCCAGCGAACCATCGCGACCTCTGGCTGCTCGTGCGTGCCGCCCAGCTTTGCGGGCAGGAATCGTGTTAGTCCCGTCTTCGTGGTGAACGCCGACTTCAGGCTGGCCTGCGCAAATAACAGCGGGTGGGGTGCCGAGCCGGAAAGGGCATCGAGCACCGGCCTGGCGAACAGTTGGAACGTAACCATGGTCGAGACTGGATTCCCTGGAAGCCCGAAGAACGGTGTGGCCTTATCGCGGAGAGTCACGTCTCCGAAGACGACCGGCCTCCCCGGTTGAATGCGCACGCCCGTGAAGAGGAACCGCGCTTCGAATGAGGCGAACACTTGTTCGACGAGGTCATACTTGCCCATGGAAACGCCGCCGGTGACCAGCAGCAAGTCTGTTTCGAGGCCTTTGCGCAGCAGCAGCGCGAGTTCGGCCGCCGAATCCGGCGCAATGGGCAGAATCATCGGCTCCCCGCCGGCGGCATAAACCTGGGCGGCCAGGGAATAACTGTTTGAGTTACGGATTTCGTTTGGCCCGGGCGGAAGGTTGATATCAACGAGTTCATCGCCAGTCGCAAGGATGGCAACTCTGGGACGGCGGTAGGCAGCGATCTCGGCCCGCCCTACGGCTGCCGCAACTGCGACAGTCGTGTGGGTGACACGCGTGCCACGGGTAACCATAATCGAGCCGCGGCTGGCCTCCGAAGCAGCGGGAACAATGTTCTCACCCGTCTTCGCCGCTCGTTGAACGGTGACGACGCCATCGCTTCGCTTGGCGTACTCCACCATTACGACAGCATCCGCTCCGGACGGAACCGGAGCGCCAGTCATGATTTCCGCTGACTCGCCTGCACCGATCGTGATGCCGCTCTGTTCGGTGGTTGCTCCAGCTTTAATTTCGCCGATCAGTCGCAGCCGGACCGGCGCCGCAGCGACATCGGATGCCCGCACCGCATAGCCGTCGCGCGTCGAACGGGGAAAGGGCGGGAAATCGCGATCGGCGCGCAGGTCTTCGGCAAGCACGAGTCCGACGGCGTCGAGCAACGGCAGCATCTCGGGCTCGGCTGGAGAAAGTTTGGATGCGTATTCCTCGGCGATCTGCCGCGCCTCGGCAAACGATAGAAGCTTGGGTTTGGCTGGGGCCGTTATGACCATGGCTGCTCCTGCGATTCTACTGGAGCATGGGAGTGAGCGAAAAATTAACGTCGTCAGGACGAGATATCTGGAAAATGACATCTCAGAAAATGCAAAAGGGCGGCGCACGGCCGCCCTCTCGCGTGCAAATGGTTTCGGATTACGGCTTCTTCGTTGGTGGCGTCTTGCCCTTGCCGTAGGTGGTGGTCACCGGTGCCCCAATGCTCTCGAGCAATTGTTTGGCAGCATCAGAGTACTGACCGGTGGGATCCAATTGGAGGTACTTGTTGAGAGCTTCCGCGGTACCCTCAGGCGCAACCATCTTATCGCCCTTGGTCGTGGCCTTGGCCAGCAGGTTGATCCCTTTCCAGTAGTAGGCAGCGGCTTTGGTAGGATCGGCCTGGATTGCCTTGTCGAAGGCAGCGACGGCCTCGTCCGTCTTACCTGTGTTGGTGAATACGGCACCCTCGTTGAAGTAGTACGTGGCGGCATTGGTCGGCTCGGCCTGGGCGGCCGCAGCGTACTCTTGCACGGCCTTATCGGTTTGGCCCGATTTCGCGTACGCGTCCGCGAGATTGTTATGGTAGGCGCCGACTGTAGGCTTGAGCTCGATCGCCTGCTGGTAAGACGCGATAGCCTCCGGATACTTCTTGGCGCCGCGCTGGGCATCGCCCAGGTTGAACCAGACCAGGTCCTGCTTGGGATCGACCTGCGTTGCCTGCTGTAATACGGTGACCGCCTCATCGTATTTCCCTTCGCCCTCAAGTTGTTTAGCCTGGGCCAGCGAAGCATTCAGAGCTTTGACCTTCTCATTGTGCTCTTGTACAACCTCGGCCTGCTTCTTCTGCTCTTCACCCATGCCGGCGCCGCGCTGTTGGGAAAGATCGAGGTTGAGAATGTCCGGCTCTGCTCCCGCGGTAATCTTAACGTTGGTCGCCTTGTACAGCAGCTTGCCGTCTTTGAGCAGGCTAACGTCATAGGTTCCGGAAGATATTCCGACCGACGAGAATTCGCCCTTGGAATTCGTCTTCAGGTCGACCTTCTTACCGGTGTCAGAATCAACGAGTTCGACCGTCGCGCCATCCATCGGTTTGCCGCTGGCGTCTTTGACAACTCCCCTCACGGCTCCCGTTTGCGCCCACAGCGGTACGATACTCATTCCAAGCAGGAGTGCGACAAGCGTCACAAAACTAATAAGTTTCTTCATTGTTTTTCCTCCAGCGCGTGAAACCGCATGAAGCACCGCATCGCTAACGTGCCGGTCTCCGCTGCCAATGTTGAGATATAAGTTCACGAATAGTCCGGGACCACGGTCGGCGACAGATAAGGAACGGGATCGCGCGCGCCGGCCGCTGCAAAGGCACGCAGCCGCAATACGCAACTGTCGCAACTGCCACAAGCCTGGTCCTCCCGGCTGTAGCATGACCACGTTAAATCGAAGGGAGCTCCCAATTCAAGGCCAAGCGTCACAATCTCAAGTTTGCGCAAGGCGATCAACGGCGTCTCAATGCGAATTCTTCCCTCTTTCGTTCCCCTGCGTATCGCTTCGTTGAACGCTTCATAGTACTCCGGGCGGCAATCGGGA
>Ga0074045_10004560_pt1 | contig 12261 bp, 15 predicted proteins | sample BogForMeECP23OM2_FD_94442 | JGI IMG/M metagenome (GOLD analysis project Ga0074045, IMG submission 94442) | Bog forest soil microbial communities from Calvert Island, British Columbia, Canada - Bog Forest MetaG ECP23OM2 | ecosystem: Environmental > Terrestrial > Soil > Wetlands ...
GGGGGAGTGCTGGTGCTCGTTGATCCAAAGCACACAAGTCAGCGCTGCTCCGCATGCAGGCACGTAAGCTCTGAGAGCCGCAGGTCGCAGAGCGTCTTTCGGTGTGTGGCCTGCGGTATGTTAATTGATGCTGATCTAAATGCAGCACTAAACATTTTAGCGGCCGGGCAGGCCGTGTTAGTCTGTGGAGAAGGGGGACCACTCCCTTCCGTGAAGCAGGAACCAGCGAGAAAGCGTGAGCTAGTCCCGCCCCAAAAGTATTTGGGAATCATCGCCCTTTAGGGCGGTGAGGATGTCAAAACGGGAGTGAACGGCTGTATGAGGTTCACTGTGGTGCTAGCGTTCAGGAAAGTCGGGCACGAAGTCCGGGGCCTTGTGAGAAGTGGAGAGAAAGCGCAGCGTCTGGCAAGAAGTGCAGTCCATCCAGTGATGGCTGCTCCGCCGTAACCTCAGAGTTTTATCCAATGACTGCGGGGTCTTTTGTGTTAACCCATCATTGTCGTGAAGAAGGCCGTTAAGAAAGGCGGTTAGTGTCTGATATCATGAGGATTGAGCACTATTCCTGGGGGAAAATCGTCATAGAGGGAAGAACTTACACCTTTGATTTGGTCATCTATCCGGATAGGGTGATGCCCTCCTGGTGGAGAAAGGAGGGGCATAAATTGCACATGGATGATTTGAGCGATGTCCTTGAGGCAAAACCGGCTGCAATTATCATTGGTACGGGCTTTTATGGGGCTATGAGTGTCCCAGCTGAGGTGACAACTACGTTGAGGTCAAAAGGGATAGATGTTCGCGTCACGGAGACCGCTGAAGCGGTAACCCTATACAATGAATTGTCGACTCATACCAAAACCATCGCCTGTCTTCACTTAACCTGCTGAAAGGTCTCAAGTACTTTTCCAAGGGGAGTTCGGTTGCCGGAGTATCGTCGTTGAGCATCTGGGCAACCTCATGGTGCCGAAGGACTGCTATGGGGCCGCACGCCTCAGGAGAAAGTTCCACTACTGATGCCGATGAAAAAGAAAATGAGAGTGCAGATGAGAATGGGCCGACTGTCCATGAAAATGGACATGTTCATGGATGAGATTGACCTTCAGTAATAACTCTTCATCAGCCAATATCGTATCAGGTCCTCCTATTTTTTCGATGCGGTGTTCTTCGGAGAGCACCGCTACTCTCGTCTCAAGTTCACCGACCAATGAGAGATCATGGGTGGCAATTACGATGGTCTTGCCAGCCCCATTGAGGGCCACGATGAGCTCTAGGAGAAAAACCTGCGTCCTGGGGTCGAGGCCGCTGGTCGGTTCATCGAAAATGAGTACCTCGGGATTCATGGTCAGCACTGAACCAATAGCGACCCTTTTCTTTTCTCCGCCTGACAACATATAAGAAGGGCGGCTCTTCAAATTCTCAATATTAAGCATCTGCATTACCTCAAATGTCCTGTCAAGCGCGTCTTTTTCGCTCAAGCCTAACTGCAGAGGGCCGTACATCAGTTCGTCAAGGACGGTAGGACAGAAGAGCTGCACATCAGAGTCCTGGAAAATATATCCCACTCTCTCCCTGAAGAACTTCAGGAAAGCGCTAACTCTTAATGATGATTCCGAGACTTCGTGGCCTTTAAAAAAAGTCTTTCCACTGCAAGGATGGATCAGGCCGCTCATGATTTGCAGAAGCGTTGATTTGCCGCTGCCATTGGAGCCAATGATGGCAAATCTTTCTCCTTCCTTTATGCCAAGACTGACATCGCAAATGGCAGGAATCTTATCGAAGTAACTGTAGCTTACCTTTTCAAGACATATGATCTCTTGCACACTCCCCTCTCATATCCACAAAAATAAGACCCCAAAGAGAAAGAAGGCGGCGCCCGAAAACCAATCCACCGCGCGTAGCTTCTTGAATGTGGGTAGCTTTATGTTGTCGGAAAAACCTCTCCCCAGCATAGCCTTGAAAACCTCTTCACACCGTATTCTGGTTTTTTTTAGCATGAACGCCATTCTTCCGGCGATCCAGTTTCTCGCCTCGGAATTGCTCACTTGTCTAACCAATCTGCTTTTCTTCGCAAGGTGCATATCTTGGGCCGTTTTCGCAAAAATAAAAATATACTTGTAAGAAAGGGTGATAATCATCAGAAAGCTGTCCGGGACTTTCAGCACCTTGAGTGCCCTCATGATTTCAGAGAACGGGGTTGTATTTAAGACGAGGAATGAGAGGGTTAACGAGTTCATGACCCTCGAGGTGAGCATCATGACTCCATGGACCCCTTCCCTGGTGAAGCCGATTTCCTTTGGTATCTGGTAAATCCAGAAACTATAAGGTCGAGAAAGGTGCACTATCTGTAGTATGATGTCCCCTCTCGTGATGACATTCAAAGCTGATGGAAGGGCGATAAGAAAGCCGAAGATGAAAGCCAGGAAAAAACCCCTCTTATAAAGATTCAGAATATCGAGGCGAGATAATACCGTCAGAACGAAGAAAAAAACGGCGATCAAGATTTCTGACCACAAGTCTCTTTTTAGGCTTACAATAATCACATAAAACAGGAGAAACAGGACTTTTATCCTGGCGTCGATTCTCTGAAAGAAATTATCCCTTGCGGCTGTCTCCCATTGAACATATCCCGTCTTGATCACATCAGCCAAATGATAGAGGCCTTTTTCGATAAAAGGCATTCTTATACGCCCTCTGCCTTGTTCGAAGGAATCAGAGGATGGTCTTTTCAAGAGAAATTCTGGGATGTTATTTTTCATTCTTAACTAGAAGCCTTGAAATCACATATATCACAAGGGCGACTGCCAGTATTCCGATTATGCCAGAAGCGATATATGATATTATTTGGCCGGCCATGGAAGATTGTTGACCACTGAGGTTATAGTCAGGCACTGGGGCTTTCCACAGATTGGCCAATTTCTTAAACCCTTCCGGCATATACCCGATAAGCTGTTTAAGTTCTTCCGGTCCCCACTCACCCCATGCACCTCCAGCTTTGAATCTTTCAGGAAGGATGACCCCGAGAGGGGTGAGGAGCGCAAGAACAATAAGACCTATCCAGAGTTTCTTCTGATGTCTTGTCATCTCAAGCCTCCTTCACTGTCAGCGCATAGATTAAATCAGGCTCATGTTTGAGAAAATACTTGAATAATAAAACGGTGATTACACCCTCAACAACACTGAATAAAAGCATATGTTCTAAAGCCATGGCTGGAACAGCAACCGACAACGGATAGGGCGCATAAAGGGGTCTTCCGTCAGGCCCACTTGCGATGAGGGGCTGAATCCCGAATTCACATCCGGTAAGAAATGCGGCAGCAGAGAGCCCAACATAACCAGAAAGAAAGGCCGCGACAAGCAGCCTTGTACCGGAAGTAGAAGGTCCCTTTACGAGTTTAAATACCCAATACGATACAAAGGGCATCGCCACTGCCATGTTGAAACAGTTTGCCCCCAGCGCAGTTATCCCTCCGTCCCCAAAAACGACAGCTTGAACGATCAAGCTGACAGACACCGCTATGACTGCTGTCCACGGTCCCAAGAGGAGGGCAATAATTCCAGCCCCAACTGCATGTCCCGTGGTACCGCCTGGGATAGGGATATTAAACATCATAATCAGAAAAGAAAAGGCCGCTGCCATCGCAAGATAGGGGATATGTTTAGTAGACAGCTCTTTCTTCAATTTCTTGAGGGCGACGGCCCAGAAAACAAAGGCTGCCCCATAAAAAGGTACATACGTCTGGGGACTTAAGTATCCATCGGGTATATGCACTAAAACCTCCATGTGATACCGTCGCGGATCGTTATATCCGTTTCCGGTTCAGCGAGACCGTCCTTGACACCCAGACCAATATCACGATTTTCTCTGAGCGACCGGAACAGCCCGATAAGTCTCGATGCAGAAGTGTGTTCGATGAGATGACAGGATTTGCCGGAGCGCAGAGCCCTCTCGAATCATCCCCTGCTGTGAATGCAACGCTGGGCTTAAAGGCGCAGCTCAAACCTTCTTTTTCGTAGAATGTGCGCTTGACATCGAGCGAAAGATCGCCAATGCCGCCCCCTGTTACCTCAGGTTCAGCCCCAGAATCATTGCAGTGCCAAGCTGCGAATTGGATACCGACACTGATATCAGCGGTGTCAATGATTCCATGGGTCAGTGTCGCTGAGAGATTGCTTATCTTTGTCGTGATGGTTGCTTCGCTGTCTTGTCCATATTCTCCAGGGATATCGATCTGAAGATACCCTTGGCCCTGAGTCCCCGCATGACTGATGATGAGCGGAAAAGCTGCAAAGGTTTGTTTTGCAGAGAATATGATGAGGACCGACAGTGTGAGCAAGCAGATGAAAGTGTTGACTGCAAAAATTCTTCTATGCAACTTACCAATAACTCCTCAGATAATTATGGTGCTATTATCGTTTTTATCATGCTATCGCCATGATAAAAGAATATTACCTAAGATGCTTCCCTATTGTAGTTACCGAGAGCTTTCCGTGTTTCACCCCTTTTGTCCCTATCAGTCTGTCAGCTATAATCCTGATATCTTTTGCCCTGCCTCTTACGACGATCACCTCAAGGCAATTATGCTCATCAAGATGTATATGAAGAGATGAGATTATTGAATCGTAGTAATGGTGCTGAAGATCGGTGAGGGTGTCGGTGAGCTCTCTCTTATTATGAGAGTAAACAATGGTGATGGCTCCAACAGTCTCCGCCGTGGCAGTCTCCCACTCCTCTGTCACTAGAGCATCCCTGATAAGGTCCCTTATGGCTTCACTCCGATTTGAGTAGCCTTTTTTGTCTATGAGGCTGTCAAATCTTTCCAGTAAGTCATTGTCAAGTGAAACGCCAAATCTTATAACCGGCATAGTATTACCTTTCTAATATACGTGTTACTCTATCATTGTGTGCGACGTTTGTCAACGAGGGGAGAGTCGTAATCATTCCGCAAATAGTGTTCTGTGAAGGCCTTTTATCTCCAGGGGACGCAATAGGGCAAAATCCAGGTGCGCGCTGAACAGCTAAATATCGAAGATTGTGGTAGTCTGTGCGATGTTTAGTGTGTCAGTTCGGCAATTTCGTGGGCCGGATGCCTCTTCTCCTGACCTCTGGCAGCGAGGACTAGCTTCGTCCCGTTTGTCGGCAGGGTGGGGAGACTCCTCAGATACTGACATTTCACTGTGGAAGTGACTTGAATTCCAAGAGCTCCCATGGATGAAAAGCTCGGTAATGATCTTTTGCTCTTTAATAATAACGGCAGAGGACAAATATGTTGTCAAGGCTGGGTAGTATCAGCTAACCTTCGGATGTCAGCGCCGACCTTTCTCAGCTTGTTGTCCATCCTCTCATACCCCCTGTCGAGGTGGTATATTCTATGGATCGAAGTTTCACCTTTCGCGCTTAGCGCTGCGATGACAAGGGATGCAGAAGCCCGTAGGTCCGTCGCCATCAGAGGTGCGCCTTTGAGCCCGTCAATTCCCCTGACCGTTGCCGTTCCGCCTTCTACGCTGATGTCAGCACCCATTCTTCTAAGCTCAGCGACATGCATGAACCTATTTTCAAATACGGTCTCCTTGACGATACTTGTGCCCCGGGCTACGGTCATCAGCGCCATGAACTGCGCCTGCATATCTGTCGGAAATCCCGGATAAGGCATTGTCTTTATATCCTTAGCCTCAGGTTTTTTCGGACCCTTAACCCTGAGCCCCTTACTGGTTTCCTCAAAGATGATTCCAGTATCCTTCAGTTTCAGCACGATAGCCTCCAAATGTTCAGACCTGCATCTGCTCAGGAGCAGATCTCCACCCGTAATCCCGGCTATTGCCATAAAGGTTGCCGCTTCAATCCGGTCAGGGATTATCGCATAGCTGTTGATTGGCTTGAGTTCGTCAACGCCCTCTATTTCAATGAAACTCTGTCCTGCGCCCCTTATCCGTGCTCCCATGGAATTGAGGCAATTAGCCAGATCAGAGATCTCAGGCTCTCGGGCTGCATTCTCAATAACAGTGGTCCCTCTTGCGAGGGCAGCAGCCATCATCAGGTTTTCGGTTCCAGTCACGGTGGGGATGTCAAAATAAATTGAAGCACCTTTCAATCTTTTTGCTTTGGCGATGACATAGCCTGACTCAAGCACTATATGAGCACCCATTTTCTCGAGCCCCATGAGATGGAGATTAATAGGGCGCGCGCCAATGGCACATCCTCCCGGGAGGGAAACCTTCGCGTTGCCAAATCTTGCCAGGAGGGGACCAAGGACGAGGACGGATGCTCGCATGGTCTTGACCAGCTCATAAGGCGCCATTAAATTCTTGATTCTGGAATTTTTTATTGTCGCAATCCCTGCTTGATAAGTGACTTCAGCCCCAATATTGGCAAGGATTTTTCTCATTGTGGAGACATCTCTTAGGTCGGGAATCCCGGTGATTGAGTGCGTTCCCGAGGCCAGGAGGGATGCAGCCAGAATCGGGAGAGCCGCATTTTTTGCGCCGCTTATCTCTACTTCTCCCTTGAGAGGCCTACCGCCCTTGATAACTAATTTATCCATAATGGTGGGATTCTGCTTGCAGCTTTTCCAATACTGATAGCGTACATTTCTTCATAACTATCTTAACACATTTTAAAATGGTTATAATTACTCGTGGCTACCATCGATGATTTAATCGAGAAGATCCTCTTATATAACCCAGAGGCTAATGTTGACCTCATCAAGAAGGCGTATATTTTTTCTAGCGAAGCGCATTGCAGCCAGAAGCGTGTAGAGGGCTCTCCTTACATCCATCATCCCCTCGCAGTTGCTGAGATCCTGGCAGATATGAAGCTTGATTCCGCCACAATTGCTGCGGGTCTTCTTCACGATACGGTTGAGGATACTGGCATGCGGCCGGACGACATAAGTGATATGTTTGGAAAAGAGATTGCATTTCTTGTGGATGCAGTTACAAAGTTGAGCAGAGTTGAGTTCCAAACAAAGGAAGAGGCACAGGCAGAGAATTTCAGGAAGATGCTGCTCGCTATGTCTAAGGACATAAGGGTTATTCTTATAAAATTTGCCGACAGACTCCATAATATGAGGACGAGCGAGCATCTTCCTGAGGATAAAAGGATAAGGACCGCTATAGAGACCCTCGACATATATGCCGCCCTGGCGAACAGGCTTGGTATCGGATGGCTGAGGACAGAGCTTGAGGATCTGAGTTTCAAGGCCCTGATGCCGGAGCTCTATAATGAACTACAGAAAAAAGTTGCGACCCGCAAAGAAGAGCAAACACGGTACATAGATGAGATCATAAGGGTGATCTCCGAGAAGATCTCCTCTGCCGAGATTCCGGCCAAGATTAAAGGAAGGATCAAACATTACTACGGCATATACCAGAAGATGATTAAACAGAAGATACCCTTTGAACAGGTGTATGATGTCATCGGGCTCAGGGTTATCACTGACACGGTTGCGCACTGTTATGACATCCTGGGGATTATTCATTCCCTGTGGCCGCTTGTACCGGGAAGATTTAAGGATTTCATAAGTCTCCCGAAGTCCAATATGTACCAGTCTCTCCATACCACTATCGCCGCTCCCGGAGGAGATCGGGTAGAGTTCCAGATAAGAACCGCGGAAATGAACGATATAGCTGAGGAGGGGATAGCCGCCCACTGGAGATATAAAGAGAAAGAAGGCATTGACCGCAAGAATACGCGGTTTATCGCCTGGTTAAGGGAGTTGGTGAGAGAGAGCGCGGACGCGAAAGAATTCTTGGAAGCGGTGAAGAGTGAGGTCGTACCTGATACTGTTTATGTATTCACGCCGGGAGGGAATATCAAGGAACTTCCAGTTGGGTCCACACCTATTGATTTTGCTTACAGCATCCATACTGACGTTGGACACAAATGTGTGGGCGCAAAGATCAACGGGAGGATTGTCCCTCTCCGTCATAAACTGGAGAGCGGCGATGTGGTTGAGATTCTGACCTCTCCGTCCCAGAGTCCTAGCAAGGACTGGTTGAAGTTTGCTGTTACCCAGAGGGCTAAGAGCAAGATTAAACAGTTGATAAGAACGGAAGAGAGAAAACAGGGAATAGAACTGGGGACACGCCTCATAGAAGATGATATGAGAAGACATGGCCTCGCCCTTACGGTGCTGAAATCAAAAAAGATGGAAGAAATTCTGAAGCACTTCGGTCTGCAATCCTTCGAAGACTTATTGGTGTTGATAGGCTACGGGAAGATTTCTTCCCATCAGATAGTTAACCGGCTTGTCCCTGAGAAGCCCGCCGAAAAGTCAGAGGAGATGCTTTTGCCGAAGGTGGTAAAGGCTCCAAAGGAAAAAGAAAGCATTATTACTATAAAAGGAATAGATAATGTGCTTTACCACATAGGCAAATGCTGCTTTCCTGTTCCTGGCGACGACATAGTGGGGTTTATCACGAAAGGGAAGGGCGTGACTATTCACAGAAAAGAGTGCAGCAATCTCGAGAAAACGGCAATGGACGCTGAGAGACTTATCAAGGTGGACTGGAGGCAGGACAGTGAAGCAAAGTCAGCGGCAAGAGTCTTTATAGAGGGGATGGACAAACCAGGACTTCTCGCGGATATCAGCGCACTCATTACCACCGCGGAAGTTAACATAAGCTCTATGAAAGCAAATTCTACGAGGGATAAGAGGGCTTTGATTGAACTTACACTTGAAATTAAGAACAGAGTTCAGCTCAATAACCTCTCTAACAAGATAGCCCAGATAGACGGGGTTTTGAATGTGAGGAGATAAGAGGGGGGGCCATTATTTTTTTTCTTGACAAGTCAAATCTTTCTTGGTATTGTTTATAGCAAATCGTTGGTATTCAATAATGTCATCAAAAAAAGGGGGGATGAGAGTATGACAAAGGCGGAGCTTATCGATAAGATTGCAGCGGGGGCGAGTCTTACCAAGGCTGATGCAGGCAAGGCACTTGATGCAACCTTAGACGCAGTTAGGATGACACTCAAGAAAGGGCAGAAAGTTACACTGGTGGGATTTGGGACATTTGCCGTTGCGAAGAGGAAGGCGAGGAAAGGGCGCAACCCGAGAACAGGTCAGGAGATAAAGATTCCTGCAACAAAGGTTCCGAAGTTTACTGCAGGCAAGACGTTGAAAGACGCCGTAAAATAGAACTTCATTCTATCAATTTGATGAGGTGGCATTTGCCACCTCATTTCTTTTTCCAGGACAAGAAACAATATCTTTAACGGCCATTATTGTTTAGATCTAGCGCGCATTGAGGCAAGGAGACACTATGCTGGCTGAGTTCAGTATTATTCCAATAGGAACGGGAAGCAGTCTGGGAGAAAAATTGGCAGCTGCTCTTAAGATTGTTGATGGAAGTGGGTTGCCCTATAAAGTCAATCCTATGGGTACTGTCGTTGAGGGTGAATGGGAAGATATCATGAGCCTTATCAAACGTTGTAGCGATGAACTCCTAAAGAATGAAGAACGAGTCATTGTTAACGTTACCATTGATGACAGAAAAGGTAAGCCTAACAGGATACGGGAAAAGATCGCTTCCGTGGAGAGAAGACTGGGAAAGACGTTGAGCAAGTGATGAGCAGCACCTTGTCGGATGTATGACGAGAGTTGATGAACCCCAACGCGATGGACAGGATACTGGCGGCTGTTGATCTCGGCTCTGATACCCAAAAGGTTCTTGCCTATGCATTTTGGCTTGCCCAAAGGGCAACTCTTGGGAGTGGGCACCTCCATATTCTGCACGTGCTGAATTATGCCCTGACACCTCCCGCCTATTTGATGCCCTATATTGAAAAAGAAAAAAAAACGGACGAACGGGAACTCGAGCGGCTCGCGAAACAATTGAGCGGTCTCAACTTGAACGTTGGAAATTCTGTCGCTGTTGGAAGGCTCGTCGAGACATTAATTGACACCGTAAATAAGCTGGCCATAGATATTCTTGTTATCGGCCACCGATCTCATGCACTCAGGGCAAGCAGTTCCGAAAGAATGATAAAATCTCTCCGCATTCCGCTGTTGGCAGTCAGAGGACAGAAATCAGAAGCTGTTGCGATAAATGAGGTGATAATGAAGAGGATTCTGTGTGCTGTCGATTTTTCTGATATCTCAAGTGGGGCCTTTGAGGTTGCAAGAAAATTATCAAAAGGGACCACTTCAACCCTTTTCGCAGGACATGTAGTTTCAGGTCTCGGCTTGCTCAAGGGTCTTAGTCGGTGGCAGAATGTAAAGGACGCTGACAGAGGAAGGTTCAGAGAAGAGCTGCTCAGAGGCGCAGAAGAAAAAATGCGATCTTTCCTTGGGGCTACAGTGGATGTTGAAGGCATTGTGAAGATAGGTGTGCCCCATGAATCCATTAATCAGCTCGCTGTTGAAAGGGGCATAGACTTAATTGTCATGGGAGCGAGAGGGATGTCGTCTCTGGAGGGTGTTATGCTCGGGAGCGTCTCTGATGCCGTGCTGAAATCCTCACCATGTCCCGTGCTGATTGTCCATTAAATGGTCAAAGACGTCTTGCTACTATTTGTAAGCCTGCCTGTCATCTTGTTAAGCGCTGAAATTTTTACCAACAGTGTGGAATCCCTGGGAAGAAGACTATCATTGTCCCAGGCGGTTGTCGGGAGTATCCTGGCGGCTATCGGAACGGCCCTGCCTGAGACGATACTGCCTCTTGTCGCAATACTAATGAATGGTGGCGACGCCGCGAAGAAGATTGGCGTAGGCGCGATACTTGGAGCTCCGTTCATGCTTTCAACTCTTGCCTTCTTCTTCGTCGGCGTATCTGCAGTGTTCAGGTCTATTAGAAGGAGTGAAAATCTCGCATTAGAGCTTGAGATTGTTTCAATACGTAGGGATCTTATTTTTTTTATTGCTTTTTACAGTCTGGCGATAATTGTTCCCCTATTTGTCCACAGGGGACATGCCTACATGGCAGCCCTGCTCCCCGTTGGATATGTGGTTTATGCATACAGGACCTTCAAAGGTGAAAGTGCCGGCATAATGCATGTAGGGGAGCTTTATGTCAGTCAATTAGTTCTTTTCGTGCGGCGCTTCTTTACCGGAACCCCGTCTCAGTATACTTCTTCCCTCTTACCAGATCGTCAGAAGTTAACCGCAAGCCTGTTTCTTATTCTCACCCAGGTAATTCTTGCCCTTATCCTGATGATCGGTGGTGCACATGTTTTTGTGAAAGGACTCGAAGAAGTCTCACGGGCATTGAACATGAATCCATTGCTATTTGCACTGTTAATCGCGCCGGTGGCAACGGAGCTGCCTGAAAAGTTTAATAGTATCACCTGGACACTTAAAGGCAGGGATGCCCTCGCTATGGGCAATATAACTGGGGCAATGGTTTTCCAGTCGACCTTTCCTGTAGCCATCGGACTGCTTTTTACAGAATGGAATGTCTCAGGACTGCCCCTATTATCAGCATTTTTGGCATTGCTGTCAGCGGTTGTATTGATCGTAGTAATGCATTTCCGGAGGAGGGTGTCTCCCTTTGCCGTTCTCACCTGTGGTTCCTTTTACGTACTTTATGTGGTGGCAATTCTCTTGAGCCGATAAGCTACTGCTCTTTGCTCAGTAACCCAAATTTGTCCATTGTTTTTATTGCCCACGCATCTTCGAGGAGTTCATCGCCCGCCACATTAGTCACCGTTTTTGAATATTCCTTCAAAAAACAATAAACGAGCTTTTCCCTGATTGAGTGAAGCCGCCGCGACGGGTCTGACACATTATCCCTCAGGGACCATCTGACGCTTAGCGCGTCTACGGCGCGGTTAAGTGTATCCTCATCAATCTCCGATTGGATATACATGACGAGCTTGTCGCCTCCCTCAGTAATGACTTTCATTGTCTGGAAGGGCTCGCTCAGGTCAACCCCTTTCTTCTTAGCCCAGGGTGTTAAATCAGGCACGCGATGGATTGCAAAGATAAAATATTCCCTGCCAATGTACTCCAAGGTGTCAATGTAATCCCCGACAAAAATCATTCCGACCTCCTGGCATTCCCGCCATTAAACACTTTTTTTGAGTATCTTAATACGGCCTATTACTCAATTCTACTTCGTCTGAGCCTTCATAGACAAGAGAAAAGACGGATAGACTCATAGGTCCATGCAGCATGCTGTCACGAATCACACTTGAATCATGACGCGGTTCAATGTCCCGAGGAGACTTTTAGCCCATGAGCCCCGTGTTGGTTTATGAGGTATTGCTGAATTCTGAAACTATGGTATAAAGTTATAGTGATATATGGCGGATCAAACAGTATATGA
>Ga0074045_10004562_pt1 | contig 12255 bp, 10 predicted proteins | sample BogForMeECP23OM2_FD_94442 | JGI IMG/M metagenome (GOLD analysis project Ga0074045, IMG submission 94442) | Bog forest soil microbial communities from Calvert Island, British Columbia, Canada - Bog Forest MetaG ECP23OM2 | ecosystem: Environmental > Terrestrial > Soil > Wetlands ...
GCCTGTCCTCAGCGAAGTCGAATGGATGCTGAATCGCTGGATCGGAAGGGCACGGCTTCAGAGCCTGTCCTCAGCGAAGTCGAATGGATGCTGAATCGCTGGATCGGAAGGGCACGGCTTCAGCCGTGCCGAATAGCGTGCTTTTTTAAGATTCGCGTCTCTTGATCGCGAAGCGATCAAGAGACGCGAGAGCGGCACCTGCGCAATTTGAACTTCCACTGCCCCGGCATCGGAGTTAGACTGTCGCCATGGGAAACAAAGACAAAGGCAGAAAAGAGAAGAAGAAGCCGCCCAAACCCAAGGCCCCTCCCGCGCCCAAGCACGAGGAGTTCAGCCAGATCGCCACCCGCATGGTCAAGGAAGCGACCGAGAAGGGCAGCTAGCCCGCCAGCTTCGCCATCGGCAACATCAGCCGGTCGTCGCCGCTGCCGCCGCTCTCCCGCTCGCCGACGGGTTGCTCTACGCCCGTGACCCTCCACAGCAGGGTTGTACTACAGTTGCAGATGGTAAATTCCGGAGGGAGCAGGGGGCTTCAGCCCCCGGAAAGAGAGCGTATTTGCGGGGCCTTCAGGCCCGGGTTCTTGACGTTATTCGAGGACCTAAAGGAAATACAACTGTAGAAGCTGCGGTCTGTCCTTAACCCTCCATCGCCGGGTTGCTCTCCCGCCTGCAATCTTCTATCCTTGAAGAGTTGCAGCCGCAGTGTCTCCGCGCGGCAATGTGCGCCCGTAGCTCAGTTGGATAGAGTATTTGGCTACGAACCAAAGGGTCGGGAGTTCGAATCTCTCCGGGCGCACCATCCCTTCCTTCCGTCACCGCAGTCCCTCGTTCTCATCGCCACGGCCCCCACACCAAGCGCACTTTGCCCTTCCGGCAGGACTGCTCCTCTAATCTCACCCCTTGAACCTCGAACCTCGAACCTGTCCTACAATATCCCTAGCCCTATGAACCTCTACGTTCTGCGACACGCCAGCGCCGGCATCAAGCGCGCCAATCCCGTCCTCGACCAAAAGCGTCCCCTCGACAAGGATGGCAAGCGCCACTGCCTCCAGCTCGCCCACGTCCTCAACGCGATGAAGCTCCAGTTCGACCTCATCGTCTCCAGCCCGCTGAAGCGCTCCATGCAGACGGCCTCGCTCGTCGGCACCGAGATGGGCTACGAGGCCAAAATCCTCACCTCCGCCGCGCTCGCCCCCGACGCCACATTCGCCCAGTTCCAGAAGCTCCTGCGCGAGTACTCCGGCCACGAGAACCTCCTGGTCGTCGGCCACGACCCCAACCTCACCGCCTTCCTCGGATCGCTCCTTGTTCCCGCCGCAAACTGTCCCGCCAGCGGTCTGGACCCCTGTGTCGCATCGGCCACCGTGCGTCTGCGCAAGGGATCGCTGGCCCGCGTCAACCTCGCTCGCGGCCCCGCCGCGCTGCACTGGCTGCTCGATCCGCGCACCGTCCGCGCGCTCTACGCCACCTCCACCGCCAGGTCCCGCCGAAAGACCTCGCGAAAGTAGTCCGCCTCTTTCCGCAGCGACCACGCCTCCAGCTCCGCCCCACCGCGCCCCGCGAGCAGCTCCAGCAGAACGCGTTTGGGGTAGACGTGCGTGCGCATCCGTACCGCCGCGCTGGCGCGGTCCTGGTTCAGCGCCAGCGCCAGCCGCAGCAGCACCACAGCCCGCACAATATGCGGATGCTCCTCGATCGCAATCGTCCGCAGAATGCGGTCCACCGGGTCCGGGCGGCTCTTGCCCATGTAGCGTGCGACCGCGCCCACCACCGTCCGCTGCTCCGGCGAGAAGCCAAAAATTTCAGAGTTCGCCACAATGTACTGTGTGTGCCGGTGGTGGCCCTGATGGTTCATATATTTCCCTACGTCCTGCATCATGGCCGCAGCCTCCAGCCACAGCCTGTACTCCGCCGGAAGCTCATGCACCCGCGCCAGCTCGTCGTAGAGCTGCACCACATGCTGGCGCACCGGCTCAGCCTTCTTCATGTCCACGCCGTATCGCCGGCACACCTCCAGCACGCCCTCCCAGCGCTCGCTCTCGATCTTCCTGTGCACCGACGCGCGCAGATCCACATCCGCCAGCATCTGCGCCAGGATCCCGTCCTTCAGCCCCAGCGGCGAGTAGCGAAACCCCTTCAGCCCCATCCGCTCCAGCAAACTGGAGTAGACCATCGCCCCGCCGATCACAATCTCCGACCGTCGCGGCCCGATCCCCGGAATCGATGCCCTCTGCCCATTGTTCATCTTCGCCAGCCGCTCTGTCAGCCGCCGCACCTCCGCGGTCTTCGCCACGCTCGGCTTGATGCGCACAAAGCTCTTCGGCGCCGTCTTGCGCACCGCCAGCTTGCGCGCCAGCGCCACGCTCGCCTCGGCCAATGCCGCAGCCGTCCCCGAGGTCGCAATCACCAAACTCACCCGAGGACTCCCCAGCTTGCGCTCCGCCTTCCTCAGCTCGCGTTCGATATATTGCTTCAGCCGCGCCACATCCTCCTTCGCCGGAGGATCGCCGTGCAGAAACTCCTGCTGCAGCCGCACCGCGCCCAGCGGCAGGCTCACCATCTGGCGGATGCTCCCCGCATCGGAGAGCATGACCTCGCAGCTCCCGCCGCCCAGATCGATCAGCAGACAACGCCCCCGCGCGCCCGCCTCCTGCGACACCACCCCCAGGTGGATCAGCCGCCCCTCCTCCAGCCCCGAGACCACCTCCACCTGCCAGCCCGTCGCCGACTTCACCCACGCGGTAAACGCCGCCGCATTCCGCGCCTCCCTCATCGCGCTGGTGGCCACCACCCGCACCCGGTCCGCCACATGCAACTGCACCGCCTTCTGAAACCGCTTCAGCGCGCGAATCGTGTTCGCCATCGCGTCCGGCGAGATCACGCCCGTCTGGAAGACGCTCTCGCCCAGCCGCACCACCTCGCGGTCCTCATGCAGCGTCTTCAGCCGGTGCCGCTCCACCGACGCAATCTTCAGCCGCACCGAGTTGGAACCAATGTCAATCGCCGCAAACGTCAGCATCCTTCAAACCTCTCCCAAGTCAATCCGCATTCATTATGAAAGTCGTCATCGTTCAAAATCTAATGCCGTCATCGTTCAAAATCTAATGCCGTCATCCTGAGCGTAGCGAAGGACCCCTGTATTTTCTTTTTCTTGCTTCACTACGATATAACCGATCGCCAATTTCGCTCCCCAGCCAAGATACAACGCACACCACCCCCCGCGCGCAACCTTTCTCCACGTATGCTGTTAGAGCAAGTACTCCTCATGTCAACCACCGCCTCCGCCGAACCCGCAACCACCTCGCGCGCCGCCGCCCAGTCCCGGCACGCCCGCGTCCTCTCTCTTCTGACCGCGCTCTGGCTCATCCTCTTCTTCGCCTCGCTCTTCGCTCCGCCGGTGCTGGACGACGCCGACGGAACCCACGCCAACGCCGCACGCCAGATGGCCCTCTCCGGCGACTGGGTCACTCTGCGCGTCAACAATGTCCGCTACCTGGAAAAAGCCCCCCTCCCCTACTGGATCGTTGCCGCCAGCCTGCGCCTCTTCGGCGTCAACGCCTTCGCCGCGCACCTTCCCCAGGCCCTCTGCGTCCTTCTCCTGATGCTCCTCGGCGTCCGCTGGGCCCGCCAGTCCTTCGGCGAACGCGCCGCCCTCTACACCGGCCTCGCAGTCCTCACCTCCGCCGGTGTCTTCCTCTTCACCCGCGTCTTCCTCCCCGACGTCCTCCTCTCCCTCCTCCTCGCCTCCGCCCTCTACTGCCTCCTCCAATCCCTGGGCAATCTCCAACCCGCCCTCATCCTGAGCGAAGCATCAATGAACGCCGTCATCCTGAGCGCAGCGAAGGACCCCTGTATTTCGTCTTTGCCGGGTGCCCCATTCATGGCGCAGTCTCACCGCGACATGAGTGGGCATTCGCGCGAAGGCGCGAACCGCCTTTCGTCGCTCTACCCCTACGCAATGTGGACCACCCTCGCCCTCGCCGTCCTCACCAAGGGCCTGGTCGCCATCGTCTTCCTCTTCGCCACCGCCGCCCTCTTCCTCGCCCTCACCGGCGAACTCCGCAACTGGCGTCGCCTCAAACCCTTCACCGGCGCTCTTCTGTTGCTCGCCATCGCCGCGCCCTGGCACATCCTCGCCGGCCTGCGCAACACCGGAGCCATTGACGGCCACGGCTTCTTCTGGTTCTACTTCATCAACGAGCACGTCCTCCGCTTCCTCGGCCGCCGCATCCCGCGCGACTACAACAAGCTCCCCGGCTCCCTCTACTGGAGCCTCAACCTCGTCTGGCTCTTCCCCATGAGCCTCTTCCTCCCCGTGGCCGTTGTCGAGTTGCGGAATAAATGGAAGCGTCATTCTGACCCTGAGCTTGTCGAAGGGTCAGAATCTCCGTATTCCGCTCGCGGCAACTCCCAACTCGGTGGACGCTTTCAAAACCTCATCCCATCTCAGCGCACCACTCTCCTCCTCGCCATCTTCTCCGCCCTCGTCCTTCTCTTCTTCTCCCTCTCCACCAATCAGGAGTACTACACCTTCCCCGCCTACCTCCCGCTCCTGATGCTCCTTGCCGCGGCCCTCGCGCGCGCCGAGCAACCAGAGTCTACCTCCAAGCACATCGCAAATAGCGAGACCTCGAAGGCTGTTCCCTGTTCCCTGTCCCCTGTTCCCTGGCCTCTCACCTTCGCCCACGCCGCCTTCACCACCATCGGCGTCGCGGTCGCGGCTGCGCTCGCCTACGGCCTCTACACCTCGCGCCACCTCGCCTTCGTCCCAGACATCGGCGAACTCCTCGCCCACCGCGGTGTCGGCGACTACACCCTCTCCATGTCCTCGCTCTTCGACCTCACCGGCCCCAGCTTCGCTGCCCTCCGCCTGCCCGCCTCGCTCGCCCTCGCAGCCTTCGCCCTCGGCCCTGCCGTCGCGTGGGCCTTCCGCGCCCGGCTGCTCCGCGCCCGCGACCGCCATCTCGCCGCCACCACCTCCATCGCGCTCACCGCCGCCGCATTCCTCATCGCCGCCCACATCGCTCTCGTCCGTTTCGCCCCCATGCTCTCCTCGCAGGACTTCGCCGCCCGCATCCAGCAGCTCGAAGCCTCCGGAGCCATCTCCCGCGACAACACTCTGCTCCTCTACGGCGACCAGGCCTACGGATCCTCCATCCCCTTCTACCTCAACCGCCCGCTCTCGCGCCCCGCGCTCCTCGTCGATGGCCGCTCCTCCTCCATGCTCTTCGGTTCCACCTTCCCCGACGCGCAATCTCTCTTCCTCACACCCGCCCAACTCCTCGCCCAGTGGGGCTCCGGCCCACGCAAGCTCCTCTTCGTCCCCCTCGAACGCCGCGACGAAGTAGACCACCTCCTCGGCCCACGCGCAATTCTCATCAAAGAGACCTCCGGCAAGGCCCTCCTCACCGACCGGCCTTTGTTCAGCGATTCACCCCGGCCGCTCGAAACCAATCTCACTCCGCAGAAAAACGAGCCGAGCAAGCCGTGAGTCAGCCCCCGCTCCAATCCGCCAATCCATCCCCCGGCCAGCCGCTCCAGCCGCTCGCAGATCGGCTCGCCCTACCCGCTCCCGCCCGCTGGAACCCCCGCTCCATCGCGATCATCGCCCTCGCATGGCTCGTCCTGCACATCGGCTGTCTCTTCACCCCCGGCCTGCTCGACGACGTCGACTCCATCTACATCGAGATCGCCCGCTCCATGCTCCTCCGCCACGACTACGTCACCCCCTTCATCGACGGCATCCGCTTCTTCGACAAGCCGCCCCTGATGTACTGGCTGGCCGCCGGCTCCATGCACCTCTTCGGCCCCTACGACTGGGCCGCGCGTCTTCCTCTCGCCCTCCTCACCCTCGCCCTGCTGCTCGCCACCTACGCCCTCGGCCTCCGCCTCTTCGCCGAAGTCTCCCCCGCCGCCCACCCCGACCGCGCCGCCCTCTACTCCGCCCTCGCTCTCGCCACCTGCATCGGCCCCTTCCTATACACCCGCTTCTTCATCCCAGACATCGTCATCTGCCTCTGGATGACCCTCGCCGTCCACGCCTTCCTTATCGCCCTCGACCGCATGAATTCAACTCACAACTTACAACTTACAACTAACAACTCGTCTCTCCTCCCCTGCCTCGCCTTCGCCGCCGTCACCGCCCTCAACCTCCTCACCAAGGGAATCATCGGCCTCGTCTTCCCCATCGGCTTCGTCGTCCTCTACCTCGCTCTCACCCGCCAGCTCCGCCTGCTCTTCAAGCTGCACCTCATCCCATCCACCCTGCTCTTCCTCCTCATCGCCGCCCCCTGGCACATCCTCGCCGCGCTGCGCAATCCCGCCATCGCCCTCCCCGCGGGCCTCGGCCTTCCCGCCCGCGGAGGCTGGGCCTGGTTCTATCTCTACAACGAGCACATCGCCCGCTTCCTGCAGCGCCGCATCCCGCACGACTACGGACAGGTCCCTGTCCTTCTCTTCTGGCTCCTCGCCGCACTCTGGCTCTTTCCCTGGACGGCCTTCCTCCCCGCCGCAATCCTCCGCCACATCCGCGACCTCCGCAACGCAGACTTCTTCTCCAAATCCAAAAAATCGGGTGCCCCATCCATGGCGCAGTCTCATCGCGACATGGGTGGGAGTGCCTCCGTCACTCCCCGCCAGCGCGAAGCAGCCCTCACCCTCCTCCTATGGGCCGGCCTCGTCCTTCTCTTCTTCACCTTCTCCGCCCGTCAGGAGTACTACTCGCTTCCCGCGGTCCCCGCCCTCGCGCTGATGGCCGGAGGCCTCCTCGCCCGCGCCGACCGCGACCCATCCGGCCCCGCCGCGCGCAGCGCCCTCCTCGGTCATCGCTGGCTGCTCGTCCCCCTCTGCTCGCTCATCGCCGCCGTCGCGCTCTTCTTCGCCATCACCGCGCCCCACGCCGACCCCCACACCGACATCGCAACCCTCCTCTCCCAGGGCGGAGACTACAACCTCTCCCTCGCCCATCTCTTCGACCTCACCGGCGCCGCCATGGGACTCTTCCGCGCCCCACTCGTCTTCGTCGGCCTCAGCATGATCGTGATCGGTCCGCTAGCCTACCTGCTTCGCCGACCACGCCGTAATGGCCCAGCCCGCACCTACAAATCCAATCTCACCGTCGCTGCCGCTGCCGCCTGCCTCCTGCTCTCGATGCACGAGGGCCTGGTCCGCTTCTATCCCACCCTCGGCTCCAAAGGTCTGGCGGAAGCCATCCTGCAAGCCCAGCGGTCAACCTGCAACCTGCAACCTGCAACCTGCAACTCGTCCTCCGACCTCATCCTTATCGACGGCGAGCTCACCTCCGGCTCCACGCTTCTCTTCTACACTCGCCAGCCTGTCCACTTCGTCAACGGCCGCGTCAACGGCGCCTGGTATGGCAGCTTCTGGCCAGACGCCCCCGCCGTCTTCGACGACGACGCCTCGCTCGACCGCCTCTGGGCCGGCCCCCGCCGCATCTTCCTGCTCACCTACACCCCCGCCGCGCGCACCATTAGCCTCAGCCCCTTCGGCCCGGTCCGCACCCTCGCCTCCGCCGGCGGCAAATCCATCCTCACCAATCGTTAAAAACGGTTACAGGTTACAGGTTGTTAGTTGCCAGTTGTCTAAGCGTAGCAATTCAAACAACTGACAACCTGCAACCTGCAACTGACAACTACTTCCGCTCCACCGGCTCGAACCGTCCGTCCGGTCCCAGCGAGTACGATCCTCCGTGATAGACCATCGTGCTCCCCATGTAACTCGCCACCCACACCGCAAACCCCAGCAGGTCCCTCAGCGGATAGATCGTCGTAGGCCAACCCGCCTGCTCGTCCCCGAGCGCCCAAAGCACTCCCGCCGCCATCGCCCAGCGATTAACGCACGTCCCCAGCAGCCACATCACGCCCACCAGTGGATGCCCCGCCAGAATCCCCCACACCAACCCCAGCACTCCGAACGGCACCGCATACGTCAGCCCCGTCCCCAGGTGTCCCGCCGGCCGCGACCGCCGTGTGCTCTTCATCCATCGCAACTGGTCGCGGAACGACCCCCTCAGCCCCTGCGGCAGCACCATCAGCCGCACCACATAGTTCGCCATTCTCACGCCGAATCCCGCCTCCGCCAGCCGCTGCCCCAGCACAAAGTCCTCGGCGTAGTACTGCCCCAGGTCCTCGACCCCTCCCGCCTTTTCGAACGCCCCCCGCCGCAGCACCATGCTCACGCCCAGTGCAAACCGCGTCCCGCCCTCAATCATATCGGCGACAAGAATCCCGCCACTCATCTCCACGCTCTTGCCCACCGCGTCCAGTTGCGCCGCCAGCCCGCCCCTCGTCCGCCCCACATACAGGCACGACGCCAGCTCGCGGCCCGGATCGGCCAGCTCCTGCACGCTCCGCCGCAGGTAGTCCCGCGACACCCGCGCATCCGCGTCGCTGGTCACCAGCGTCTCGTACTTCGCCGCCTGCGCCAGCGTGGCCATCGACCACATCTTCGCATTGGGAAACTGCGGCTCCCCGCAGGTCAGGAACCGCGCCCGCACCTCCGGATGCTCCGCCGCAATCCGCCGCGCTAGCTGCAACCCCGCATCGTCCGCATGGCGCGCGCAGAACAGCAGCTCATACTCCGGATAGTCCAGATCGAAGAACCGCCGCAAATTTTCTTCCAGATCCGGCTCCGCGCCATGCAGCGGCTTCAGCACGCTCACCGGCGGCAAGGTATCCACCGGCGTCCGCTCCTCGCGCCGCTTCCTCCGCGCAAAGCGCACCGCCCCCACCAACACCAGCGCGCAGTAGATCGCCGACGTCACCGTCCCCGTCAGCGCCCCATACAAAAAAATCTTCAGCAGCAAACTCATCGCGCCCTTCAGCCGTATTCGCCCGCGCATCCAGTGTAGTGCGTCAAGCACAGCCAAGTCCGTCATTCTGGCCTGAGCGAAGTCGAAGGCCAGAATCGCCGCATTTGTCTTGTCTTGCTTAAGGGCACGGGTTTACCCGTGCCGTAGATGCCTCATTTGCACTGCGGCTTTAGCCGCTGAGGTCGTCATTCCTGCCTTTCGGAGGGAGCAGGGGGCTTCAGCCCCACGAACAGGGATAGGAATTGTCAGACTGGCCCTGAGCGCAGCTCCGCCGAAGTTGTCATTCTGACCCTGAGCGTAGTCGAAGGGGAAGAATCCCCGCATTTGTCTTGTCTTGCTTAAGGGCACGGGTTTACCCGTGCCGTAGATACCTCATATGCAATGCGGCTATAGCCGCTGAGGTCAGTTTTTCAACCAAGCCACAGAATCCCTACTTCCCCTTCGCCGCTTTCCCCGCGCTCTTCCCGCTCAGCACCGTCCCCTTCAGGGCCGCGGCCTTCCCCGCCGCCCGCTGCGGAACGATCGCCGGCCGCGGCATCGGCACCAGCCCCGCACTGGGTTGTTGCTGCTGCATCCGCGCCAGCATCTCCGTCCGCACGTAGTCCACAAACCCCTGCATCTGCCGGTTCATCTCCTCCATCCGCTCCCGCATCTGCAGCACAATCGCGATCCCCGCGATGTTCACCCCCAGGTCGCGCGCCAGGTTCAATATGAACTCCAGCCGTTCCAGGTCCTCATCGGTATACAACCGCGTGTTGCCCTCGCTCCGGCTGGGCAGCAGCAGCCCCTCGCGCTCATACAGCCTTAGCGTCTGCGGATGAATCTCATACATCTCCGCCACCGCCGAGATCATGTACGCGCCCTGCTTCTTCCGCTTCGTCGCCATCTTCTACACCTCGCCCAGCATCTCCGCCCGCGGGTCCTGCGGATTCAGCTTAGCCAGCTCCCGCAATATCTCCTTCGACCGCTCGTCCTGCACCCGCGGCACCACGATCCTCACCTCCACAATCTCGTCCCCGCGCACGCCCTCCCGCGACGCGCTGGGCACGCCCTTCTCCCGCAGCCGCAGCTTCTGCCCGGTCTGCGTCCCCGGCGGAATCTTCAACTGCGTCCGCCCGCCGCCCTCGTGCGTGTCGATCGTCGGCACGTCGATCTTCGCCCCCAGCGCAGCCTCCGTCATCGTCACCGGCACCGTCACATAAATGTCGTCCGCCACCCGCGTAAACACCGGGTGCGTCCCCACCTTCACAATCAGGAACAAATCTCCCGCCGCGCCGCCGTCCGTGCCCGCATTCCCCTTGCCTGCCAGCCGGATCCTCTGCCCATCGCGCGTTCCCGCCTTGATGCGGAACTCCAGCGGCTCGCGCCGCGCCACCACGCCCTCACCATTGCACGTCGGGCAGCCATGCTGCAGCTTGCCCGTTCCGCCGCATCGCGGACACTGGATGTTGAACTTCATCCGTCCGCCCATCTGCGTCACCTGGCCTGTGCCGTGGCACTCCGGGCACTCGCTGCCTCCGTTTGTGGTCGATTTGCCCTTGCACGCCGGGCACACCTCCTGTCGCTGGATCTCCAGCCGCGCCACTCCGCCGCGCACCGCCGACCAGAAGTCCACGCTCACCTGGTATTCCAGATCGCTCCCCGGCCGCGGCCCGCGCGCCTTGTGCCCGCCGCTGAACATCCCGCCGAAGATGTCCTTGAAGCTTCCGCCAAACCCGCCGCCAGCATGCTCCTGTGTCCCGCCGTGCCCGTGTCCGCCGCTGCTCTGGAAGTCCGAAAAATCAAACCCTCCAAAGTCGAACGGAACCTCCTGCCCGCCGCGCCCGCCCGCGCGCGCCCCACCCGGAAATCCGCCCCCCGCAAATCCCCCGCCGTACCCGCCGCGCGCCGCCGCCGCCGCCGCCGCCGGATCGATCGAGTCCGAATAGAACCCCACCTGGTCGTAGATCTTCCGCTTCTTCTCGTCGCTCAACACGTCGTTGGCCTGGGAGATCTCCTTGAACCGCTCCTCCGCCCGCTTGTCGTTCGGGTTCACGTCCGGGTGGTACCGGCGCGCCAGCTTGCGGAACGCCTTGCGGATCTCCTCCGCCGTCGCCCCCCGCTTCACCCCCAGCGTGCTGTAGTAGTCCTTCGTCTGTGTCGCCATCCCTGTGCTCTTTCGACTCTAAAACCTGCCCGCTTATAGCATTCTGTCCTTGTCTGTTTTACGCCGTCATCCTGAACGCAGTGAAGGCCCCCTGTATTTTTCTTTTGTCTGTCATCTCCCGCCTGCACTCAAAAAAAAGCGCAGCCGAAGCCGCGCCCTTTATTTTACCCTTGATCCACGCTCAGCTTCCGTTCCTGCCAGCCCTTCAGTTCCACACCTGCCGCGCATCCACTGCTTCCACCGAGATCGCCTGGTCCGGCTCCATCTGCCGCATCCGCGTCATAAACTCCTCGGCCTCTTCGCGCGTGTTGAACATCACCCGGTTGTACAGTTGCCCGGCGCGAACCTGGTCACACCGCCACATGGTCTCCGTCATAGCCTCACCCTCCAAGCTCCGATTGAGTTCCAGGTCCTGTTGTCCCGCTCTGTGTTCAGCCCTGTTGTCCAGCCTTGTTATTCAGCGCCCAGTCCAGCTTTCGTGCCGCTCTTCGTACACAGCCGCTCTGCCAGACCGTTTCGCCTCCCTGCTCCTTCTTCCAAGAGATCAGACCTTCCAGCAGCACTTCAGTCCTACAGAAATTTCATCTCCACCGTTCCATGCGTCCTTTTGTCTCAACCACTCTCTCACGTCCTTGCCTCGCGCAACAGTCCCAACTTGGGAATTCCTGTGGGGAACCATCCTGAATCCCCCCTCGCCCACGCCCTGGTTGTCATTCCGCAGCCCTATTGCTTGTCATTCCGCAGCGCAGCGGAGGAATCTGCTTTCTGACGGCCCCCTCCTCAGTTCCACACATGCTCGATCGGCATCGGCTCAATCTTGAGCACCAGGTCCGGAGAGACTCCCGCCAGCGCGCGCGCAAACTCCCGCGCAGCCTCCTCGCTGCGGAAGAGGTTCTGCTCCTTGATGCTTCCCCCAACCCACTGCTCGCACTTCCAAACCGTCAACTCCGCCATACGCACCCCCCTCCGCAACTCCGCCTGTGTCTTTCCTGTTCCCTGTTCCCTGACCCCTGCTCTTCTAAAAGAAGTGCGCCCCAACCGGTCCGGCCCGCTTGCCGAACTCAACCAGAGCGCTCTTCCATACTCACTTGTGGAATTGGATGCAGACTCGATCTAAACGATCCACATCCATCCGTGGCTGTCTTACTTATCCACGTCCACGTACTCCGCGTCTATAACACCTTCGTCCTTCTTTGCCTCTTCCGGTGTACTCGCCGCGCCCTCCGCGCCTGCCGCGCCCTCTGCCGGAGGAGCAGCCGCCGCGGCCGCCTTGTACAGC
>Ga0074045_10004563_pt1 | contig 12254 bp, 9 predicted proteins | sample BogForMeECP23OM2_FD_94442 | JGI IMG/M metagenome (GOLD analysis project Ga0074045, IMG submission 94442) | Bog forest soil microbial communities from Calvert Island, British Columbia, Canada - Bog Forest MetaG ECP23OM2 | ecosystem: Environmental > Terrestrial > Soil > Wetlands ...
CTGGCAACGTGCGCATGATGATGTTGAACTGGCACCGCGACCAAGCCGGTTCGCGAGCGCGCATACAAGGTCGAGAGGTAGTCGGGATGCAGGTCGTGGGCGATGACCTCGGGATTCACCTCGAGAAAGCGCTCCATCCGCGCGATCGAATCCTCAAACGACTGGAAGGTATCGAGATTTTCAAGGTCGCCAATATGGGGCCCGAGATACGCCTGGTCGCCGACACCGATGCAGAACGTATTCTTGAGCTGCGCTCCGCACGCCAGCACGGGACGGCTGAACGGTCGCGGGACCGCAACCGCGCGTGGCACGTAACCCCGCGACCGGCGCATCACGGTGGGACCCCCGGCAAGCACGCGTACGACGGAGTCGTCGCATCGGGTCACGATCTCGCGGTCGTGCAAAACGAACAGGTCGGCGACCGCGCCGAGCCGCGCGATTGCCTCGTCGTTGCGATAGGCAATCGGTTCCTCGGACAGATTGCCTGAGGTCATCACCAGCGGGCGGCCGACTTCAGCCACTATCAAGTAATGCAGCGGTGAGTACGGAAGCATTAACCCGAGCATCGGATTATCGGGCGCAATTTCGCTCGCGAGTTCAGTGCCGTCGCGCCGCCGGACGAGAACAATCGGCCGCTCGCTGGAGACCAGGATCGCCGTTTCGGGCTGCGTAAGATCCGCCAGGCGTTGCGCCTCATCGAGATCGCGCACCATCACGGCGAGCGGCTTTTGCTCGCGGCGTTTGCGGCTGCGAAGGCGTCGCACCGCGGCGGAACTGGTCGCATCGCAGGCGAGGTGAAACCCGCCAATTCCCCTGATTGCGACAATCCGGCCCGCTGCGATCGCGCTAGCGGCGGCGCGAATCGGGTCGGGCTCGGCCGCAGTTTGATCAACGTTCGGATCGAAGATGCTAAGGGTAGGGCCGCACTGCGGACATGCGTTTGGCTCGGCATGGAAGCGGCGATCGGCGACGGCTTCATACTCGCGACGGCACTCGGGGCACATCGCGAAACGCGCCATCGTGGTAGCCGGCCGATCGTAGGGAATGTCGCGCGTGATCGTGAAGCGCGGCCCGCAATTGGTGCAGTTGGTGAACGCGTACCGATATCGGCGGTCGGCCGGATCGAAAATTTCGGCCAGGCAATCGCCGCAAATCGCGATATCGGGCGGAATCGCAAGCCGACGTTCCGCACCACGCTGGCTCTCGACTATTTCGAAACGTTCGAGATGCTCGGGCGGAATCGTTTCGCAAACGATGCCGTCGATTCGCGCGGCTGGAGGCGCTGAAGCAGAAAGCAGGCGGACGAATCTATCGAGCATCTGCGCGGTGCCGAACGCCTCGATTGTGGCGCCGGTCGAGGTGTTCCACACCCGGCCGCGAACGCGTTCGCGGCCGGCGAGCCGATGCACCCAAGGACGAAATCCGACTCCCTGAACGGTACCGCCGATTCTAATCCGCCTGCCTTCGGTGCGATCTCCGGCCGGCGCAAGATTAAAGCTTGGGTGCGGTGCGTCCATCACTTCAACTGGCGCTCGTCGACCGAGAGCACATAGGCGATCAGTTCCCAGGTTTCTTCATCGGTCAACGTGATGCGACGAACTTAGACTGCTCATCACCAGACAGCCACCAGAAATTCGGCGCGACCGGAGCATGCCGACGCTGGCAATCGATGCCGCGCTCCACCAGCAAGCGAGCGATGTTATCTACAGCAACCGAGGAGGTGCTCAGCACCGAGGGGCTAAAACCCTTGCCTAGGTCGCACGACTCGGGAACGACACCTATGATGATAAGTTCGGACGGGGCGCGACCGGCTAGCCTCAATAGCGCGAGAGACTCCCTAACTCCCGGATCGTGCGCCGTCAGGCGAAGCTGGGCCCGGCAAGCCAGAAGGTCGTCTTCGCAGTAGATGCACAAGGTTCCGGGCTTCTCTTGCGCATGCACGGCATCTGCGATTACGACCAAGTCCGCGGCGTACAAATAGGGCGCGAGATCCAAGCCAGGCGTGCCTAGGTCGAGGATTTCAACATTCGAGCCGCATTCGTACCTGCAACGAAACATTTCCACGGCCAATGGGCCAAAGCCGTCATCGCCAAGAAGAACGTTACCTATGCCGACGACGCAGGTTCGCGGGGGTCTGCCGCCGGCGCGAGTGCTCATAGGACTTTCACTTGAGCGATTTCGCGGCCGCTTGCATCGAATGTGTGACACGCGCACGCCATGCACGGATCGAAGGAGTGCACGGTGCGGAGTACTTCCAGCGGCCTGGACGGATCGGCCACCGGGTTTGCAAGGAGCGAACTTTCGTATGGCCCGGGAACGCCCTTCTCGTCGCGGGGACTGGCGTTCCACGTGCTCGGCACAACCGCCTGATAGTTGGAGAAAGTCCCCTTGTCGATGACAACCCAGTGCGAAAGCGTGCCACGGGGGGCTTCATGCAGCCCCACGCCTGCAATCTGAGATTGCGGGAATACGGGAGGATTGTAGGTGGTGTCGTCGCCTTTGAGAATGTTGGCGGTGAGTAACCCGCAGTGCTGGAGCGCCAGGTCGGAGAGCATCGCTGAGCGGATCGCGCGGGCAAGGTACCGCCCCATTGTCGATTGCAAATTCTCCGGCGTCACCTTCGGACCACTGAGCGACGAAATTCTCTTGAAAGCTTCGTCCGTCCATTTGCGCGTGAGCGGATGGCTGGAGGCGTAGCCTACGAGAACATTCGCAAGGGGACCGACCTGCATCGGATGACCGTTGTAGCGTGGCGCTTTTACCCACGTGTACTTCCCGTCCTCCCGGAAGTCGGTGTAGTAGGGGTCGGTCTTGCCTTGCCAGGGGGGCTGCGGGCCTTCTCCCATGTACCACGCGTGCGTGACATCCTCGGCAACCGCAGCGCGGATGGCTTCGTCACGCCAATTTTGAACCGGCCGCACGGAACCGAGATTCCCATCCATGATGACGCCACCGGGAAGATCGAATTGCGTGGCCTTTGCATCCACCGGAAGGTCAGGGACGGCAAGATAATTCGCCACGCCGCGTCCATAGCGGAACCACTCTGGATAAGAGGCGGCGAGCAGGCAGGCATCTACGAAGTAGGCCTGTTGCACGAAAGGAACCAATTCCTGGAGCAGAGATTGCAACATCCCGAGGCGGTCCATATTCATCGTCGCGAGGCTGTTCAGGTTAATCGCGTTCATCACGCCGCCGACAGCCAGGTTCTGGATGTGGGGCGTTTTCCCACCAAGAATCCCAACCACTTGGTTGGCTTTGCGCTGAAATTCCAGGGCCTGCAAATAGTGAGCAAACAGAATCAAGTTCATTTCCGGGCTCAAGCGCATCGCCGGATGGCCCCAGTAGCCGTTAGAGAAAATCCCGAGCTGGCCGCTCCCAATCAAGCCTTTGACCTTGTTCTGAACCTCCTCGAGCGTGCGACGGGAGTTTCCCCGCCAGGTGCCGACGCCGTCTGCAATGGAGGCTGCGCGTGCTGGATCCGCCTTGGGAATGGTTGTGATGTCCACCCAATCGAGTGCGGACAATTGATAGAAATGTACGATGTGGTCGTGCAGGGCATGCGCGATGAGAATCAGGTTGCGAATGTACTGCGCGTTCGCCGGAATCTCGAGCTGGAGCGCATCCTCTACGGCGCGCACCGAGGCTATGGCGTGGACCGTGGTGCAAACTCCACAGAAGCGCTGCGCAAAAACCCAGCCTTCGCGGGGATCGCGCCCGAGCAGAATCGTCTCGATTCCGCGCCACATGGTGCAACTCGCCCATGCTTTCTGCACGGTGCCCCCATCGACCTCGACATCGATGCGCAGGTGCCCTTCGATGCGAGTTATCGGGTCTATCGAGATGCGGGCCATAATGTTTCTCCTTCTGGTTCAGCCGCCCCGCGGCGCCCGCGCGCAAGTCTGAACATGTAATTCCAGTCCTCGTTCTCACCGGGCAACACCGCGAAGAATTTGACCACAATGGCGAAAGCCACGATCCCCAGCGAGATGTACCCGACGGTCATGAGCACCTCGGGCAGGGAGGGGAAGTAGCTAGCGTTGCGCGCAGGGGTAAACGCGATGGTGGTGGGGATGAAACGGTAGAACATTCCTCCAAGACAAGCCAACGTGGCCATGTTCAGCAGAGTTCGCGGTGTCTCGCGCGCAGCCCTGCTTCGGAGGGCGACGGCCGGGATCAGGATGAGCGTAGTTTCGATGAGGAAGAGGACGCTCCATTTGTCGAGCGCGAAGGCGCGATCGAGTTGTCCTCGCCAGACGAGGTCGCCGAAGCGAACGGCGAGGAAGATGAAGCACGCGTATGAGAGCAGGTTGCCCAACTCCCCCAATATCTCCAGATCGAGCGCCCGCGAGTAGCGAAGAGAGGTGATGAGGAGGAGGAAGGTCACGAAGCCAACCCCGCACAAACCCGCGGCCAGGAGGTAGAGAAGCGGCAGGAATGGCGTCTGCCAGAGCGGGTGGACCTTGTCGCCAGCCAGCAGCATCAGCCCACCCAAAGAGGACTGATGCATCATCGGCAGGACGTAGGCCCCGATGATCACGAAAGGATAGATCCGGCGCACCGTGGGAGCGCATAGGAGAAGAAACGCCTTGGTTGCAGCGGCGCCCGTGTAGTAGAAGCGTTCCACAATCAAAGGAACGTTCTCGAAGGCCAGGAACGCTGCGCAGTAGAGGGGCATGCATATGCAAATCTCGAGCATCGCCGATTCGGCGTTCCAGCGCCATGGAAGGATGATGACCCAGAAGTTCCAGGGGCGTCCTACGTCGAAGCAGAGGGCGATGAGGCCGGTCGCATAGAAGAGGAAACCCGACACCAGGGCGGTGCGCATCACGGCGTGCAGCTTCTCCCGGTTGAAGACCCAGGCGGCGATGCCCACCGCCAGCGGTCCCGAACCCAAGGCGGTGAGCGTCATTACGTTGAAGGTCTTCCAGATCCCCCACGCGTATACGTCGTTCATGCCTGAAAAAGGACCGAGCGGGGAGAAGAACCGCACCATGGCCACGACTAGGCCGATCGTAGCCAGGGCCGCGAAGAAAAGGAGCGTGGGCGTAACCAGCGGTTCGCGAAACACGGGTACGCCACGCTGCCAGTGGTTGATAAGGGTGCTGCCGGTTGTATCGTAGGTGCTTGCAGGTCTAGGAGACATCGTAGGTGACTCACAGATTCAGCAGGTCTGTTGGTTCCTCGCCCTTAGGTCTCTCCGCCTCATGGCGGTCCCAGTTTCGCTTGATCGCGACGCCTAGAACCCCCGCCAAGAGCAGAGGCCCCGAAAACCACTTGTAGACCACCGATGTCACCTTGGTGGCATAGTGACCCAGCGAGGTCGAACCCAGCTTGGGGAGGCCAATCTTCTCGAATGCGACCTTGGAGAGGTAAAGCACCTGTGTTCCTCCCGCCTCATGCTCTCCGTACACCCGCTTCTCGAAGTACTTATCCGGCGAGGCCGCGATGCGCTCCTTCGCTTTGGCCAGCAGGTCCACCCGCTTGCCGAAGATTACTGCCCCCGTGGGGCACACTGCGGTACAGGCGGGCTGCTGGTTCTCCTTAAGGCGCTGGTCGAAGCAGAACTCGCACTTGACGATCTTAGGATTCCAACGGTCCCACTCGAACTTTGGCACCTCGAATGGGCAGGCCACCTCGCAGTAGCGGCAGCCGATGCACAGCGAGCTGCTCCACGTAACGGCGCCCCACTGGCTCTTCTGAAGGGCCCCGAACGGGCATCCCGTCGCGCAGGCGGGATCGAGGCAGTGCATGCACTGTCTTTTGACGTAGGCGAAGTCTTTCCCATCCGGATCCTGGTAGAGCTTGATGATGTTCTTGGTCTTCGAGTTGAGATCCAATGGCGTGTCCCAGAGGCCTCCGGAAAGCGCCGTGTCCGGCGGCAGTCCATTGGCCTCGTTGCAGGCCGTCATGCAGGCTTTGCAGCCGGTGCAGATAGTGTTGTCGTAGAGCATGGATACGGCGTCCGGCGGGGCCACGGGCTGCGCCGGGTGCTCATCGGCGGCTGCCGGCGTGGCCAGCGCTCCGATGACGGTTCCCCCCAATCCCACAATCCCCTTGAGGGCCTGACGGCGAGTGATCGCGGCGCTCATTTGTGTTCCTTTTGGGCCGTAAGCTGCACGTGACTTCCGGCCCGTTCCTCTCAATCCGGCGTGCGAACCGTGGAGGCCGGTTCGTGACCAACCCCGTGCCACATATAGCCGTAAAGTTCGCCCGGCGTTGACCCAGTGGTGCCCAGATAAGTGTGAACGAGCATAAAAAGAAAAAGAAAATAGCCAGTGTACGTATGGACCAGAGCCCACGGGGCTATGCCGGGCAGGCCAAAGATTTCATTGGGCATCAGATAGGGGAAGAGCAGGGCCCATCCCGTCACTATCAGTATTGGAAAGAGCAAGAGCACCACGGCCAGATAGAACATTTTCTGCAGCGGGTTGAACTTGCGCTCCTCGCTGTGCGGGTTGTGCGGGTAAGGATGAGGCGAACCCAGGAAAATGCCCCACAAATAGTAGCGGGCCTGCCGGACTAATCCCGGAGTGATATCGTCGGCCGTGACCAGGTAGTAACGAGCATTCCCGAATCGCAAATTTCCGTACAGGAAGAAACAGTAGAACAGAGTCAGTAGTATCCCCGCCGCATTGTGAATTAGCACCTCGGTTCGGAACGCAACCGGCGGCGGGCTAAGACTGGAAAAATGCATACTGAATCCGGTAATAAGCAACATCACGAAGAGCAACAGATTGCCCCAATGCCAGCAACGGAGCCAAAGAGGATATGGACCGAAGTCGCGTCTCATGACCTCCTCCTCCTGAAACGGGCGAAGACCAACCGGCCTAGCCCATGAGCCGCAAGTCCAAGAAGGAGTATCCCAACCAGTCCAAAAGCTCCCCAATCGAACCACTTGTTCCGGTTAGCCCCTACCAGGTACGCGTTATTGATCAGAATTGCGTTCACAAAACCCTGTTGGGCTCGTTCTTTCAGGGCGAGATGCGCATATAGCTTGGTAGCTAACATCGAGTTCTGTGCGTGACATGTAGCGCAATCCTTGATTGCCTCCGACTTCGGGAGAATGAGATGCGTGGTCTCTTGTCCGGGTGGAGTGTGACATGCGACACACGCATTGCGCTGCAGGTGCAACTCCGCATGGAAAAGGTACCCATGCTTTTTAGCGAGCTCGAGCTCCTTGTCGGCTCGAGTATCTCCTTTGGCGTGGCATCCCAGGCAGCTTTCGTTGGCCACGAGAATGGCTTCAGAGACATCGTTCATGTGGCTCGCCGGGATGAAGTAATGTGGCGAGTGGCAATTCGTGCAGCGAAATGCCCGATCCACCCTTTTGGCGTGGACACTCGCCTTCACTGCCTGCGCGATCTTGGCAAGCTTTCGCTCCTTATGACAGTCAATACAGTCGCGCATCTCAGCACGGGTGCTCGTGTGAGGAAACTTGTCGAACCCTGTCGTGTGGCAGAAGGTGCAATCAAAGGCGCCGTGCTCGGACTGCGCGAGCCGCGCCGGATCGATGGTGATGTCGCTCGGCTTATGGCATTGCATGCAGGGCGGCTGTGGCCCGCTTGTTTGAGCCATACCAGGCGGGACCGACCATGCCCCGGCGGCGAGGAAGAGCACGATCGCGCCAATCGCCCTCACAGTTTGTCCTTCGGGTCCGTCTCCGAACTGCCCGGTGTCTTTCCCCCACCGCCAGGCTGATCGGAACCGGGCACGCTCTGGTCGCCCGGCCGCATCGAAAACTTACGCGAGGCGACGAAGCCAGCCCCCAGGAGCGCACCTGCTGCCACTCCAACAAGACCGGTTGCCAGCGGGCTGATTGTGCCCTGCGGCGTGTTTATCGGCGCGTAAGTTTCCGGAGGTGTCGCGGGGGTATGAATTTGCACAACCTTGAACATTGGCACACGGAACGCGATGCTCTTCTCCGTACATCCAACGCAAGGCGCGCCGATACCAATTGGCCACACGTCGGGAATTTCGTTGAAATGTCGCGTCGAGCATCCCGCGTGTGTGTCCGGTCCCTTGCAGCCCATCTCATACAAACACCAGCCTTCGCGGTGGCCTTGGTCGCCGTATTGTTTTACGAAGCGGCCGGCATCAAAGTGCGCTCTTCGCGGGCATTGATCATGAATGTTGCGGTCGAACGCAAACTTCGGGCGCCTTTCCTCATCGAGTTCCGGCAGCGTACCGGACTGGGCAAATTGCAGGACTACCCCGAGCAGCGTGTACGGATTGGGTGGACATCCCGGGATGTTTACGATCGTCTTGCGCGGCAGGAGATCAGCTACCCCGACTGCACCCGTTGGATTTGGATCGGCCGACGGAATCCCTCCCCACGAAGCGCAGGAGCCGATGGCGACTATCGCCGCAGCCTTTCCCGCCACGTCGGCGAGGACCTCCATGGCTGGCCGCCCGGCCAGCTTCATATAGACGCCCTTATCCCGAGTGGGGATCGCGCCCTCGACCACGCAGACGTACTTGCCGGAGTAATCGCGCACCGCCTGCGCGAGCGTTTCCTCGGCCTGCGCGCCCGAACCCGCCATCAACGTCTCGTGGTATTCGAGCGAGATGATGTTCAGAATCAAATCGTCCAAGCCCGGGTGGGAAGTCCGCAGAAGCGTCTCGGTGCAGCCTGTGCAGTCCTGAAATGCAAGCCAGATCACGGGCGGGCGAATGACTTTCCCGAGCACTTGGGCAACGGCCTCGGGCGTTTTCATATCGGTGATCGCAAGGCCGAATGGTGCGGCGATCATCAGAGAGGAGCAGAACTTCAGGAAGGCGCGGCGGCTGATTCCACATCGCATCAGGCGCTCATCGATGGTCTCGAGAACTCTTGAGGAAGCGATGAGTGGAGCAAGCATGAGGTCACCACCTATGCTTTTTCGTATACCTTTTTGGGAGGGCGAAAGACAACCTTATGCCACGTCGGTGGTGTATCAGTTTGATACACTACCGGCACGGCCGTCCGTTTCGACCTGGATTTACGTTTTGAGCTTCCCACACTTTTTTCGCTTCCGGTGCCTACTGAAAACTCCGAAGGCAGCGACAGGTCTAGAGTTTTGAGAATCACCGCCGTGGTGTCGCCGGCATGCATAAGCTCGAGCGATCCATCGTTTCTATGCTTGCCCGCCAATTCCGTAGTCGGGCGGTTGTGGAACTAGAAAACCTCACCCTCCGTCATAAGCTGCACGTACTTTGCCGCCAGCGGCTGGTGTCGCGCCTCTACCAAGCGCCTGGGTGTCGGCGGAAGTGGCGCGCGAGACTTCCCGGCGCCCAGCCGTCCCAGCGGCGACTCCGCGGAGATCTGTAGTCGTCCTCCTCAAATGGATCCTCTTCATGTCGGCGGTCCGGCAGATCACGAACCGAGTAGAACTCGAATTTCTGGGGCGGCTTGCACAGCGCCAGCATCAGCGCTTCCGCGCGGTCCGGCGACATTACTCCGCGCGCCCGAGCGGCTTCCTTCGACTCGATTTTGATCCGGCCCTGAGAGTCGATCTCGTACAGTATCCCAGCCAGCTGACCGATGGTCTCCTCGTCTTTCAATCCTTCGATCTGATTGCGCTCGAATGCGTCGGCCAGCTCCTGGTAGAATTGCGCCTTCTGATTCGCAAAGCGCCGAGCAGGATCCGCTTCGCCGAAATTGGGTTTGCTCTCGCACGGCAGCCCGACATTGATGAGCTCGACCGGGAAGCGGTGGTCGCGCAAGTGAAGGCCGAAGTTGTGACCGATGCCGATCGAATCGACTCTCACGAGACAAATGCGTCCCCTGAATTCGCTAAGGAAACTGACCACCCGCCCGCGCGTGTCCTCTCCCCGCCAAGCACCCATCGCCACGATCTTCCGCTTCTCGTGATTGCACTCGCACACGTAGGCGACGGTTTCGGCTTGTCCGCCGCCGACATCGATCCCTGCAAACAATGGTGCGGGCCCGGTAGTGCTTTCCGTTTCTCCCGACGCGCGCTGCTTGGCCCGCTCAAGCCAAGCCATCCTGAACATCGCGTTCTGTGCCTGATCGGGAAATCGCGCCAGCACCCGTGACAGCCAGTTTGGAGAGCTGCCCTCGTAGCCGTGCCACCACGACTTGTACTGGTCATAGACCCAACGCCTCGTAGCCAGGTAGGGGATCGGATTCTGGTCGAGCGGACCGCCTTCAGCAGGATCCATCTCGAGCAGCTGTTCAAGCGTTATCCCTTTCAGATTCGGCGAATCGAAGGCGCTGATGGTGAAGCCGTTCCAGAGGGCACGATCTTTGACGAAAGCGTCAAAAAACGCGCCTGACGGGACGGTTGGGTTCCCGGCCATCACGATATGGACCTTCCCTCCGGCCATCGTTCCAGCCATGGCGTCCCAGATTCCCGACTCAATTCCCGGTGCCTCGTCTGCGATGATCAGGACGTACTTGCCGTGATAGCCCTGAAAGTTCTCGCTCTGATTGGTCGAGAAACCAATCGCGAAGTTGTTATCGTCGCGGAACTTCAGCTCGGTGGTCTTGAGCTTGGGGTAGGGAACCTTGGCGCGTTCGACCAGTCGATGGATCTCCGACCAGAGCTGCGTACGCACCTGACGTTGCGTCGGCGAAGTCGTGAGGACGATGCCCTCATGATAGCGCGCTAGCCACCAGAGGGCGACAACCGCGAGTGTAAACGTGTTTGTGGCGAATTACTGATTTACCCTGTCTGTCCCTGTGCCTGCTCATAATTCCGTATGCGCTGAAAACATTGGAGTTTTGCACCGACTGTTTTATCGTGGCCGGCACGCTAACGATCTTGGCAAGAATCTACTATAACAGTGTTTGAAATGGTTTCCAGTCTATCAACCACTGAGGCTGTCAACCGCCGCCTAGTGTCAACCGCCTTGTCAACCGTTAGGCGTCAACCATCGTTATGGGAAAGCACCTCGCATCGGGCGGTGTCATCCGCCATACAGTCCGCGATTTCCGCGTTCTCTGCAGAAAACTCGAAAATACTGCGCGTGTTCGCGCATTTTCTTCGACCCGAGGGGACCGGAGAAGCTCAGATTCGGCCGTCAGCAGCGGATTTATGCTCGATTCTCTCTATCGAGAACCGAGCCGGTGCCCCTTCGCACCATCGTCTGCCAAAAAAATGACTTCGCCGGGGCATCGCCTTTCGGCGAGGAAATCCACCTAGCCTTTCCGCTCGAATGACATGGGAAAGGGGGGGAATCTCTCGCTTCATGCACCAATAAGAAATATCGCCAGAACCGGCGAAAATCGGATCTTCACTAAGCTGGGATTTCCGTTTTGACTCTCTGATTCCAACTCGCCTGTAGACCGAACGGCCTTCCTCTGCGAGGCTTTAACCGGTTCTGGTCCACGGAGTTTTCCAGCGGCGCCGGGAGGGGCCGGTTTCGCATCTGGCGATGAGAACCTTGGCGCCGCCGGTATAACCACAAACAGGAAAGATGATGGCCAGTCACGACGTTTGGGATCGAATCGCGCCAGGTGAGGCCGTAAGCGGCCCCGGGCTAGAGATCACCCGCGAGAGTATCCGCGAGTTCGCGGAGGCCTCGCTCGACTTCAACCCGCTCCATCTCGACGACAAATACATGGAGGGAAGCTTCGGCAAGACTCGGTTCGGCGGGATTATCGCGCATGGGATGATGACCTTCGCCCTCATCACGCGCACCATGACCGACTGGCTCGGTTCACGCGGCGCAATCCATCGGCGGCTCGAAACGCGATGGCTAAGGCCGGTGCGCGTGGGCGACACGATCGCCGCGCATGCGCGAGTCTCGGCAAAAGTCGCGACCGACAAGGGCCGCTGGCTCCAGTTCGAAGTCGAGGTCAAGAACCAGCGCGGCGAAACCACTGCCACGGGCGATGCGATGGCGGAGTTTCGCGGGATGCCGCGCTTAGCGGCAGAAGGTGGCGGGCAGGCCGCCGGCGTGAGTGGTGCAAGCCGCGCACCGACCGGCACGGAGAGTGTTTTCGATCCGGCCGCCTTCGAGCGCGACTTCTGGAAAAACGCGGACAAACGCAAGAGCTGGGATGAGATTGTCCCGGGCGAACTGCGCAGAACCTTTCCGGTCACGTTGACCAGCGAGGCGATCCAGCGCCTTGCCCGTTCGGTGGGCGACCTGAACCCGCTCTATTTCGACGAGGTTTACGCCGCGCGATCGCCCTGGTGCGGGCTCATCGCGCCTCCGAGCATCCATATCATGCTGATGTTCGCGTGCACGCCCGACGACGACTGGATGCGCACGCCGGGAACGATCAACGCGGGGCAGTCATGGTTCTA
>Ga0074045_10004564_pt1 | contig 12252 bp, 8 predicted proteins | sample BogForMeECP23OM2_FD_94442 | JGI IMG/M metagenome (GOLD analysis project Ga0074045, IMG submission 94442) | Bog forest soil microbial communities from Calvert Island, British Columbia, Canada - Bog Forest MetaG ECP23OM2 | ecosystem: Environmental > Terrestrial > Soil > Wetlands ...
GAAGCCACTGACTTCATCTGGATGGGGCCCTTCTGTCCGCAGAGCTATTATGCCACGGGCCCGGTCGCATCCAGATACATCTATTATAAGAACGTCAACCGAGAGATCCCGCTGTGAGGTGAATGATGGAAAAGATCTACCGCGATGCCGACGTGGACATGACTATTCTCAAGGGCCGGACGATCGCCGTCATCGGGTACGGCATCCAGGGCAAGGCGCAATCCGCCAACGCCCGTGACAGCGGCTGCACGGTGATCGTGGGGGCGCGTCCCGCCGAAGAGAGCCCTTCCCGCAGCCAGGCGCAAGCGGACGGGTTTTCCGTGATGAGCGTCTCAGAAGCAACAAAAGAAGCAGACATCCTCCTTATCGAGCTGGCTGACCCCGCTCAGCCAGCCGTTTACAAGAAGGAAATTGCGCCTCACCTTCGGCCGGGCCAGACGCTCTGCTTCTGTCATGGCTTCAACGTGCTCTACGGCGCCATCCGTCCCCCTGAGGACGTGAACACGGTGCTGTTCGTCCCCAACGCCCCCGGCGCGCTGGTGCGGGAGCAATACAAGAAAGGTGAAGGCGTCTACGGCTGCGTGAGCGTCGAGCACGACGCTACGGGCAGCGCCAGGGAGATCGCCCTTGCCATTGCAAAGGCCGTCGGGTCCACGCGGGCAGGCGTGGTGGAGCTTTCGTTCCAGCACGAGACAGAGGGAGACAACTTCGAGGAGCAGATCCTCTACGGCGGGGCAATCCAGCTCATGCGGACGTGCTTCCAGGTGATGGTGGACAACGGCTACTCGCCGAGCTTCGCCTACGCGAAGGCCGTGCGGTCACTGCGAAGCGTGCTGGATGTGATGGACGAAAACGGAGTGGAGAGCTACCTGACGGGCCGGTGCAGCCGCACCTGCGAGTTCGCGGTGCGCACCCGCGGCCCGCGCGTGATCAACGAGGACGCGGTGCGCCAGATCTTCAAGGAAACAGAGCAGGGCGCATTTGCGCGGGACTGGATGCAGGAGTGGGATCTGGGCATGCCCCAGCTCCACCGGCTGCGGCGCGCTGCCGCGGAAAGCGCTTTCGAGAAAACCGGGGCAGCATGGCGGAAGGATTTCGGAAAATGAAGGCGTCCGGCGTCAGCGGCATCAAGGTGGAGGGCCATCGCCTGGCCCGGGACATCGAGGAGATTGCCGCGTTCACGGAAGTGGACCCGCAGGTCGGCTTCAGCCGGCCGACATTCTCCCCGTCCTGGCGCCGCGCGCGGGACTACGTTGCAGGGGAGGCCCGGAAAGCCGGCTGCGCCGTGCGCATAGACGCAGCGGGCAATCTGCATGCCCGGCCCTCCGCGCTGGGTTGGCAGCAGAAGGTTTGGTTGTGCGGCTCCCACGTGGACTCCGTGCCCACCGGCGGACGGTTCGACGGGGTGACGGGAGTGGTGGTGGCCCTGGAAGTTCTCCGCGCCGCGCCCGACGCGCTCATGGAGTTGATCGTGTTCGCCGAGGAAGAGGGCACCACGTTCAATCTCGGCATGCTGGGAAGCCGCGCATGGGCCGGCATGAGCGGCGTCGATCAGCTCCGCACGCTGCGCAATCGCGAGGGCCTGGACTACCTTGCGGCGGGCGCGGCGCACGGCGTGGACCCGACACGGCTGGAGACGGAGCGGTTCGATCCCGCGGCGTACCACGGCCTGATCGAAGCGCACGTGGAGCAGGGGCCCGCTCTCTGGAACGCGGGGATACCGGTCGCAGTCGTGACCGCCATTGCCGGGCGCCGCCAGTACTCCTGCGCGCTTACCGGCGAAGCAAATCACGCCGGGGCAACCGCGATGACGGACAGGCGCGATGCGCTTGCAGGTGCCGCGCAGGTGGTGGTGACGCTGGAAGCCCTGGGCCGGGCGCAGGACAAGACTGCCGGGCACACGGTTCTCACAGTAGGCCGTCTGGAGGTGCAGCCCAATGCGGTGAACGTGATCCCCGGCAGAGTTTCCTTCACGGTCGACTATCGCGCCAGGTCCAACGAGGCGCTGGCGGACGGAGATCTGCAGGTGCGGAAGCTTGTGCAGGAAATCGCGCGGTCACGGGAGCTTGCCCTCGAGATCTCGTGCACGGAAGAGCTGCCCGCTGTCCCGCTTGACCCGGGTGTGTGCGAGCGTCTTCGGGAGGCTGCGTGGCGCCTGGAGCTCGAGCTGCCGGAAACTGTCAGCGGCGCCCTGCATGATACCGCGATACTGGCTCCCCTGCTTCCGGCAGCCATGCTTTTCATCGCCAGCCGCGGGGGCATCAGCCACAACCCGGGAGAGTTCAGCCGCATCGACGACATCGCGTGCGCGGCGCGCATCGTGGCGGAGGCGGTATGCCGTTGAACCTGAAGACTTCGCTTGCAGAGCTCAACGCTATGGACGAGGCAGGGTTCGTTGCCGTGTGCGGGCCCTTGTTCGAACACTCACCGTGGATCGCCGGGCGCACGTGGCAGCGCCGGCCCTTTCCGACACTCACAGCCCTTCACCAGGAGCTGGTGGTCACCGTCCAGCAGGCAACGCGGCAGGAACAGCTCGCCCTCATTGGGGCGCACCCGGACCTGGTCGGCCGGCTGGCCCGGGAGGGAAAGCTTTCCCGGAATTCCACCGCTGAACAGGCGGCAGCGGGTCTGAGCAAGCTCTCCGCCGGAGAGATCGATCTGTTCGAGAAATGCAACCGGGAGTACCGGGGGAAGTTCGATCTGCCATTCATCATCTGCGCGCGTGAAAACAAGAAGGAGGCTATCCTGGCTGCATTCCCCGTACGGCTGGCTCACACCCGTGAGCAGGAGATTGCCACGGCGCTTGCTGAGATCGGCAAGATCGCGCGGTTTCGCCTGCTTGACGCGGTGTCGGAAGGCTGAGAAATGGCGCGGCTTACAGACAACAGCTACGGCAAGAGCAGGGTGAGATTGACCAAGGTGGTGCGCGCAGGGGAAACGCACAATCTCCTGGAGCTTACGATCCAGATCGCGCTGGGCGGCGAGTTTGAGCGCGTGTACACCCATGGCGACAACTCTCCGTGCATCCCCACGGACACCATGAAGAACACGGTGTATGCCCTTGCAAAGCGCACCAGTTTCGAATGCGCGGAAGATTTCGGCCGGATCCTGGCTACGCATTTCCTGGAGAGCTTCGACCACGTGGACTGGGCCGAGATTTCCATTGAGCAGGCGCTCTGGTCGCGCATCGAAGTGGATGGCACGCCGCACGCGCACGCGTTTCAGAGGGCAGGATCGGGAACCCGCACCGCTTTTGTGCGCGCAAAGCGCGGGGCCGCGCCGTGCATACGGGGCGGGCTTATCGGCCTGGATGTGATCAAGACAACGCGCTCGGGATTCGACGGATTCCTCAAGGACCAGTACACCACGCTGCCGGAGACCACGGACCGGATCCTGGCCACGATTGTCGATGCCGCTTGGGACTACGGCGCGCGGACGGGAGACTTCAACGCGATATTCGACACGGCAAGGCGGACAATCCTGGAGGCGTTTGCCACGCATGACAGCCGAAGCGTCCAGCAGACCCTGTATGCCATGGGTGAAATCCTGCTTGCCCGTGTCCCGGAGATCGACTCGGTGAGCTTCACCATGCCCAACCAGCACCGCATCATGGTGAACCTGCAGCCTTTCGGCCTCTCGAACGAAAATGAGATCTTCACGGCTACGAGCGAGCCATACGGTCTGATCAAGGGGACCGTCACGAGGGAGTGAGCAATGGGCAGACTGAGCACGCACGTCCTGGACACGGCAAGCGGCGTACCGGCAGCCGGTATGCGCATCGATCTCCAGCGCGGCGCAGCGGCTGCCGCCGTGACTCTGAAGACCCTGGTGGCAAACACGGATGGCAGGGTGGACAGTCCCATGCTGGAAGGACCCGAACTGTCCCCGGGGACCTACCAGCTCGTATTCCACGTGGGGGCCTATTTTCGTGGGCGCGGAAATCCTGATGCGGGGAAATTCCTGGACCTGGTGCCGGTCGTCTTCACGGTCAGCGAGGGAGACGGAACGTACCACGTGCCCCTGCTGGTCTCCCCCTGGTCGTACTCGACCTACAGAGGAAGCTGAGTCATGGCGCTCGACCTCGTGATCCGCAATGCGCTTGTCGTGCGAGACTCTGGCCCGGTCCTGCTCTGCATAGGCATACGTGACGGGTTCATCGCTGAGCTTGCCCCGGAGATCTCGGAGAGCGCAAAGGAGACAATAGACGCGCGCGGGCTGCACGTATTCCCCGGCGTCATCGACGCCCACGTCCACTTCAACGAGCCGGGCCGGGCTGACTGGGAAGGCATTGCCACGGGGTCTGCGGCTCTTGCTGCAGGGGGTGGCACCTGCTTCATCGACATGCCGCTCAACTCCTCTCCTCCGACCCTGGATGCCCCCTCATTCGAGCTGAAGCTCGCCGCTGCCCGGGCTTCGGCGCGGACAGATTTTGCCCTGTGGGGAGGGCTCACGCCGGACAACCTCGACAAACTCGAAGAGCTCGCCGAACATGGAGCAGTGGGCTTCAAGGCCTTCATGTCCTCCAGCGGCATCAGCGATTTCCGCTCCTGTGACGATGAGTCCCTTTACCGCGGCATGCAGACAGCGGCGCGCCTTGGCCTGCCTGTGGCGGTGCACGCGGAGAACGACGGGATGACGCGGGCGCGCGCTGAGATTGCGCGGGCGGCCGGGCGCACCTCCGTCCGAGACTACCTGGATTCCCGGCCGATTCACGCCGAAGCAGAAGCCATATCCCGCGCCCTCGTTTTTGCAGAAGAGACTGGATGCGCCCTGCATGTCGTGCACACAAGCTCGGCGCGCGGCGTGGAGCTCATCCGGCAGGCCGCGGACGCCGGCCTGTGCGACGTGACCTGCGAAACCTGCCCTCACTACCTGCTCTTGTCGGAAGAAGACGTCGAGAAGCTGGGCGCTGCGGCAAAATGCTCCCCCCCGCTTCGCAGCGACCATGAGCGGCAAAGGCTACTCGGCGAAGTGGCGGCAGGCAGGGTTGATACCATCGGCTCGGATCATTCGCCCTCGCCCCCTGACATGAAGAACTCGAAGGACTTCTTCGCAGTCTGGGGAGGGGTCAGCGGGATCCAGACAACGCTGCGCGCCTTGCTGACCCTCGGCCTGTCTCCTTCCCTGGTCGGCAGGCTGCTCTCCTCCAACGTTGCGAACCGGTTCCGCCTGCCCAACAAGGGCGGCATCCGGGTCGGCGCGGACGCCGACCTCGCGCTCGTTGATCTTTCCGGCGCGTCTGTTCTAAATGCCGACGTGCTCCTGTATCGTCACCGCATGAGCCCGTACATCGGCCGAACGCTGAAAGGCGCTGTCCGCCGAACTCTTGTGCGCGGGCGCACCGTGGCGCTTGACGGCACCGCGCTCGGGGGGCCGTCGGGCCGGTTTCTGCGGCCGGCGCCTCCGACCGACTGAGATTTGCGGGCCGTTTTCCACAGTGATACAATTGAGTCATGATCAAGGTGGCGCTCGTCACATGCCTCCTCTTTCTGGCGTCGGTCTGTCTCAGTGCCCAGGAAGCAGCAGACGCCCTCTGGAGCAAGGGATTGTTCCTGGCAAGCACCGCGGAAATCATCGCGGCCGCAAAGAACAGCAGCTTCCCCGGAGAAAACGATGTCGTCATTCTGTACAAGCAGGGGCGGTTTCGCTTCACCGAGAGCGGCTCCCTCGAGCAGACGACCCAACTCGTGTACCAGATCCTTTCAGAGGATGGTCTGAAGGGCTGGGGCGGCGCCCAGGTTTCATGGAGCCCCTGGCATCAGGACAGGCCGGAGATCCACGTACGGGTCATCAATGGTGACGGAAAGGAATGGTACCTGGATCCGAATGCCATGGTTGAAGGCAAGTCGGGCGGGGAAAATGACAGCCTCTACTCCGACAGCAAGACCCTTGAAGCTCCATATCCCCAGGTGCACATCGGTTCCATTATCGAGGAACAGGTACAGAGCGTCTCGCGGCCGCTGCTGGAGGGTGGCGGCTTCATCCAGGAGTGGCGCTTCTTTTCAAGGACCCCGACCCTCGTCAACCGGCTGATCATAGAAGCGCCCGCTTCACTGGCCGTGAGACAGAAAAGCCTGGGACACGACGTTCCTCCAGTCCAGGCGAGCTCCTCAGGCGGCGCCGCCCGCTGGGAGTATTTCCGCAGTCGGCAATTCCCCGCCGACAAGACCGAGGACGGGCTGCCCCGCGACGTTCCCCCGGGGCCCTCCGTGTGCTTTTCAACGGCTCCCTCGTGGGACGTTCTTGCCGCCGCGTACTCGCGCCTCGTCGACCAGAAAATCAGCGCTCAAAATGTGGATATTCCGGGTGAATCGGTCGTCAAGGGCGACCCGGTGAAAACCTCGATCAATCTCATGCGCTGGATCAACACGCGCGTCCGCTACGTGGGTCTCGAGCTGGGCTCGAATTCGATTGAGCCCTATACGCCCCGGGAAATACTGGCCCGCGGCTATGGAGACTGCAAGGACAAGGCAACCCTGCTCGTCTCGTTTCTTCGACAGGCCGGGTACAAGGCCTGTGTTGCGCTGCTCTGGAACGACTCCGACGAGGACATCGTCCCTGACATGCCCGGGATGGATGTTTTCGATCATGCCATCGTCTACGTGGACGGACCCCAGCCCCTCTGGCTGGATCCCACGTCTGATTTCAGCAGGGACGAGAAGCTGCCGTATTGGGACCAGGAACGCTGGGCGTTGCCGGCCCGGCCTGAAACCACAGGCCTCGTACGGACACCGGTCTATCCTGCGGCGAGCCAGGACACGACGCAAACCAATGACTACTTTCTGCAGGATAGCGGCAACTGCAACGTCACCGAGACGACCGCCTATGGCGGCGGGTTGGATCTTTATGAACGCAGCTCTCACGCCTTCGGTGACCCGGCGGAGATAAAGAAGGATCTCGAATCCTATGTCGAGCGCTACTACAGCCAGAAAAAGCTGGAGTCCTTCACGTATTCGGACGCACACGACCTCGACACACCTTTCACGCTGACGCTTCACGTGAATGACACGCCTATCGGCCAGACCTATGCGGAATACGCCGAGGTCGCGATCAAGACGGATGAGCTGTTCGACTGGCTTCCCAGCGGGCTCCTGGACAAGACTGCTGCGCCGCGCACGCAGGACTACCGCATGAACCTGCCGTTCATCATGCGCTGGGAAAACCGGATCCATCCTCCCTCCGGTTTCATCCCCCGGGGTCTGCCCGACCCGGTGCAGAAGGACCTGGGGGCCGTCACCTATCAATCCAGCGCGCAAAGACTCCCTGACGGAACCATTGCGGTCCATATGTCGATCGAGACCAGAAAGGGGCGTCTCAGCCCGTCAGAGTTCGACGCAACGCGCAAGGCCGTCATCGATTATGAGGACAGCCTGGGAACGGTCAAAATAGTCCTCGACCACGAGGCTGAGCAGCTCTATGCAGCGGGCGACTATCTGGAGGCTTTCAAGAAATTCCGCGAGCTGACAGCCCGCGAACCGTCAAAGGCCATCCACGAAATCCGTCTTTCCAAGGCGCTCTTGAAGTCCGGCCTGGGGGACGAGGCCGTCTCCGCGGCCCGGCGCGCCGTGGATCTGGCTCCGTCTGACGGAGATGCCTGGTCGAATATTGCCTGGATCCTGCAGCATGACATGATCGGCCGGCGCTTTGGCCAGGGGTACGACCGTGATGCGGCGCTCGCGGCGTATCGGAAATCCATGGAGCTCGCGCCCGGAAGCTGGTCTGCTCGCGCCGACTACGCGATTCTTCTCGAGCACGACAAGAACGGGATACGTTATGCCGGCAAGGGGGATCTTGCGCTTGCCGTCGAGCAATACGCCCTCATCAAGGACTCTCTCAAGGACCACAATCTGGAGCTGAATCCCGTTATTGATCTATGGTTTCTGGGCAGGTTCGCGGACATGGAGAACATGGCCGGCAGCCTTGCCGACCTGGATGACAGGGAGACATGCCTCCTGGCCGCCAGAAGCGCGGAAGGAGGAACCGCGGCCGGCGTCAAGGCCATGAACGCGCAGCTCTCACGCGAGAAACGCCAGGAATACCAGGCGCGCGCGGCGCGGATGCTCGCCACCATACGCAGATACACGGAGGCTTCCGAGCTGTTCCGCCTGGCAGCGCGGGGCTCGGCGAATGCGGTGGATCTCGACTACCAGGCGGATCTCATGGCATCGACCAGACTCTTCGATCCGGCCAGCGCAGACCCGAAGGATCCGACATCGCTCGCGAACTCCTATTATCGCGAGCTCGCGGCCACCGACGGGTCTGATTTCAGCCGCATGAAGCCGCTTCTTGCAGCGCCGCTTTTCGAGGCTCTCCTGCAGAAGGAGCAGGGCCTCGATCTGAAAACCGAATGGGAATCCCTGGCCCGCGTGGTCCGCAGTCAGAACAGCTCCATGGAGAGCCTCGTGGATATCATCCTCAGTCACTGCGCGTATGACATCAAGGGAACTGACAACACGGGGTACCACGTTGTCATGAGAAGCACCCTCGGACAAGGCTCCGCGCTCAACACGTTCTTCATGCTCAGGGAGGACGGCAGGCTCAAGATCGCGGCCCTCTTCGGAACCCCCTCGTCGGTGCCGGCGGCGCTGCGCGGCCTGTGTGCCCGTCAGGACTGGGGATCGGCGGCCGCGTGGCTGGACTGGATACGTTCCGACGTGGAGGGCGCGGGCAACACGAATCTCGACGGCCTCAAGGACTTCTGGCCAGGCAGCGGCGGCCGCGGCCCTGCCGACATCCAGCCCGCGGTGGACTTCCTTTCAGCGCTTTTTGCCCGGCAGCGCGGAGACCTCGAGCCTGCCTGGAAGCATCTGAACGAGGTCACGGGCGCCGCGAGGACCGACCTCCTGACCGCGATCATCGGCGGCTCGCGCGCCACCCTGGACTGGGCGGGCATGCTGAGCGCGGCCGGCGAGCTCATGCAGACGAATCCGGACAACACCGAGAGCTTTTCCATGTACATCGATGCGCTGTACAAGACGCACAACTGGGACAGGATGGAGCTGGTTCTGAACGACCGGCTCAAGGGCACTGCCCCGCATGAGTACGCCGTGAACATGCTGCTGTCCCTTTCCATCGCCCGGCGCGATTCAGACAGGATCCAGTCCATCCTGCAGAATCCCGGGCTTCACCTTTCCGCATATGACTACAACAGCCTTGCCTGGCTGGCGCTTTTCCAGCCCGCGCTGAGCGACCAGGCGCTCGAATACGCGAGGAGGGCCGTCACAATGTCGAACTCCCAGGATCGGGCTATTCTGCATACCATGGCGACTCTGTATGCGCAGAGCAGCCGCTATGAAGACGCGCGGAAGCTCATGGACAAGTGCCTGGAATTGAGTGGTGATGCCGCGCCAAGGAATGAAGACTGGTACGTGTTCGGCCGTATTGCCGAAGGGTACGGCTTCATCCAGTCGGCCCGCAACGCATACGCAAAAGTGGAGAAGCCCGACAACGGAGAGCCCAACAGCACCTGGGAGCTTGCCCAGCGGCGCCTCTCTGCACTGGGCAACTGAGGCGCGCGACAGGAGGCGCGGGCCCCACCCGCGCAGGGGCCGCCCGCACCCGCAAGGGCCAGCCCTCCCCATCTGTACCACCACGGCCTTAAACGATACATTCGAATACATGGGGGATACTATCGGAGACGTTCAGGAATCCGGGCAGCGCGTCGAGATCCGGCTTCCCGTCAGGCACAATCCCAAACTGCAGAAAGTCATCGAGCGGGTCAACGCGGACGAGGAGCTCTATGCCCTCTGGACCGTCATGAACGTCAACGCGGTGACGCGGCTGGGCATGACGGATCACGGCCCTATTCACTTCCAGATCGTGTCCAACATTGCGCTGAAAATGCTCAGGCAGCTCCTGGAGCGCGGCGTTGTGCCCAACATCGTGAAGGACTACGGCATGACGAATGACGACGCAGAGGTCGTAGTCGTGCTGGGCGCGCTTCTCCACGATCTTGGCATGTCCATACAGCGGGCGGATCACGAGCAGTACAGCCTCTTCGTGGCCCAGCCCATTATCGACCGGCTGCTGGATGGTCTCTATGAAGCCGCGCCGCGCACGATTGTGCGGTCGGAAACCCTGCACGCCATCATCTCGCACCGCAGCGAGGGCAGGCCCATGACCGTGGAGGCGGGTGTGGTCCGGGTGGCGGATGCACTGGACATGACAAAGGGCAGGTCACGCATCCCCTTTGAAGCAGGGTCGGTCAACATCCACTCCCTGTCCGCGGCCTCCATCGAAAAGATCGAGATCCTCACGGGAGACGAGAAACCCATCCACATCAAGGTGCGCATGAGCAACTCGGCCGGCGTTTTCCAGCTCGATGAGCTTCTCAAGGAGAAGCTCCGCGGCTCCGGCCTGGAACAGTATGTCGAGGTGGAGGCCACGATAGAAGGAGAGACGGAGAAAAAACTCGTTCACATATTCCGGCTCTGAACGATGATGAAAAGAGAGCATCAGTTGAAACCGCACCCGCCGGCAGGCAGCTTCACGATTGTCATCAACGGACGGCCCGTGGTCATCCAGGACGCGACGCCGACCACCACCCTGCTGGACTACCTGCGCACGCACGGCTACACGGGAACAAAGTGCGGCTGCGCGGAAGGCGACTGCGGCGCCTGCACCGTGGCGCTCGTGGACCGCAATGCCTCGGGCGCGCCGACCTATCGCGCCTTCAATAGCTGCATCGCGCTCCTGCCCATGTTCGCCGGCCGGGAGATTGTCACGGTTGAAGGTCTTGCCGCGGGTGAGACGCTTCACCCGGTGCAGGCGCACATGGTAAAGCAGTACGGCTCCCAGTGCGGCTACTGCACGCCGGGCTTTGTCGTCTCATTGTTCGAAGCATATTACCGGGACGACTGCCAGGACCCGTGGCAGTTGAGCGACCAGCTCAGCGGCAATCTCTGCAGGTGCACCGGATACAGGCCCATACGGGATGCCGCCCTTGGTGCGCTGGCGCAGAGGGAGAAGTCGGGCGATGGGGAGGATCCCTTCCGCGCGCGCCTTGCCGCGCCGGTCTGGCCCCTGCAGCCTCTCTCCTACGTGGCGCGCGGGGAACAGTTCTTCCGCCCGGACACGCTTCCCGAGCTTTTTGCCCTGCTTGCAAAGCATCGGCAGGCGCGCCTTGTTGCAGGCGCTACTGAAATAGGCGTGGACATCAACAAGAAGTTCGCCTCCTTCCCGCTCCTGATCTCCACGGAGGGCATACCCGAGCTCACCCGCGTCGCGCGCACTGACGCCGCCTGGCACATCGGCGGCGCGGCCACGCTCACTGCCGTAGAGGAGACGGTTGCGCCCGAATGCCCGTCACTGGCAAAGATGCTCCGCGTGTTCGCTTCCCGCGGCATTCGAAACCGCGCAACCATGGGCGGCAATATCGCCACGGCGTCTCCCATAGGTGACAGCGCGCCGGTGCTTCTCACCCTTGACGCCTCCCTGGTGCTTGCCACCACGAAGGGCACGCGCACGCTGCCCCTTGCGGACTTTTTCCTGGGCTACCGCAAGACAGCGCTGCGGCACGGCGAGATCATCTTTGAGATCGTAGTGCCACGAGGAGACCTGGCGCCGGGGCTCACGCGGAAGGTGGACTTCCTCAAAGTATCGAAACGCCGGGAGCTGGACATCGGCATCGTGGCCGGCGCGTTTCGGGCGGATGTGGATGCAGGCGGCGTGGTGCGCGCGGCGCGCATTGCCTACGGCGGCGTGGCGCTCATGCCGCGCCGGGCAAGGGCTGCCGAGACGGCGCTCGAGGGGCGTCTCCTTGCGGACGCGCGGGAGGCGGTGAGCGAAGCTCTCCGCGCGGAGTTCCAGCCCATCGATGACGCCCGGGGGAGCGCCGCGTACCGGCGAGGGCTTGTCGTGAGCCTCTGGGAGAAGTTCGTGAGCGGCGAGCACAGCTCTGCGCAGGACGGCACGCTGGACTTTGCACTCGGGGAGAAGTTGCCCGTGACCGATGCCTCCCGCAGCCTCGAGCATGAGAGCGGCAGGGGGCACGTGACAGGCGGCGCGTTGTACGTGGACGACACCTCTCAGCGCAGGCCCATGCTCGAAGCATGGCCTGTCTGCGCCACGCTGGCTCGGGCGCGCATCACCCGGAGAAACGCCGACAAAGCGCAGAGCGCGCCCGGTATTGTCGCGGTCGTAATGGCAGAAGACATCCCCGGGCACAACAACGTGGGCACGGCGCGGCACGACGAGCCCCTGCTCGCCGTTGACGAGGTGCTGTATCACAGTCAGTTGATTGCCCTGGTGGTC
>Ga0074045_10004567_pt1 | contig 12247 bp, 9 predicted proteins | sample BogForMeECP23OM2_FD_94442 | JGI IMG/M metagenome (GOLD analysis project Ga0074045, IMG submission 94442) | Bog forest soil microbial communities from Calvert Island, British Columbia, Canada - Bog Forest MetaG ECP23OM2 | ecosystem: Environmental > Terrestrial > Soil > Wetlands ...
AAAACTGTTTGTTGACAGTCCTGAAGGGAGGCCCAGAGCGAATCATCTCCCTCCCGATTTCCTAATTGATTATCGAGAGAGCCGAGTTGAAGACTGACCCCGCGCACACAACCCCAAAACTGCAATTTTCAAGGGTGTTCCTATTTACGTCCGAAGATGCTCCAAGCCCTTCTGCCAGTCAGGGTTAGATCGGCGGCATGATTTGGCGGCACGCGCGCTCTGGCTCAAGGCCGTAGCGCAACGCTCGGCTTCAGAGGAGCTCAAGTATAGTGTGGATCGGGGATCTTGTCTCTGTCCGGAAGTTCGCGTCAGAACCTGTTCTCCTCCCTGCGTTGCACGATTCCATTTTGCGAACCCATATTCAAGAAATGCCCACCCTGACGGCTCGCGGCGCTACTCACCTTGCGCTGTGGGCTAATCGCCGCAGCAAAGCGGTTTGACCTTCTGGTCCGCCACATATGGTGTTATAATTCTATAGGAGACTATTGGAGCTCCAAGCCGAAAAGGAAGAAGATTATGGAAGCCGATCACGGTCACTGTAGATCTAGACGCATCGGCTATGGGCGGCGAACAGGAGCAGCTAAATAACAGGCCCGCCGCACATGAAGAATAGCGAACCGTCCGCCCGGACCGCTTCCTTCAGTCAAGTGCGACTCGATCAGCCGGACGCCGCGCGTCTTGTTCTCGGGATCGCGCCCGTTGTTTTTTCCGCCGAGACCTTTCGGATGGGCCGGCTTGATCCCGAAGAGGATGGATCGATCGCTGAGTTGCGGAAAAAGCACGGCAGGACACATGCTTTCCGCTTTGATGTGCGTGACAAAAGGATTGCAAACGTCGCTCTCCAAACCGGCGTCGAGCCTCTCGGCCGAGCATCAGACGCTAGGGTCGGAGAACACCTGCTGCTGCTCGCCGAGGCGATCGAGCATCAGATGGGCCGCTGGCTTGCGCGCAGCCGTACCATCCTTCGGCGCTACAGGCCGCTTGTGTGCCTCGGAAGTCGAGATCGGCTGCTTGCCACCGCCTTGTTGGAGCTTGGCATTGAGGAGCCGGACCCGCGCATTGACGTCGTCGCGAAATGGTTGTTCGATTTGCGCCTCATCGCTTCGGCCGAGCACGACAGCCCGCCGTGGCTTGGGTTGATAGCCGATGTGGGCACCTCGAACGTAATCGATATACCAGTTGCCGAGCTGATCGGGCGCGGCTTCGATCCTACGGGCGGGTATGTCGGCCTTCACGGCGACGCCGACGGTGATGTCTCGGCCTCTCGTCTACGCCTTCTCGGACGGGTTAGCCGCATCGAGGGAGAGACGCTTCTTCTGGATGACGTGCGCGAGGACGCAGCAAGCGATCGGGTCGCGGCTGCGGGCGTATTTCTTGAGCCGCGCCGCGAGACGCTCGAAACTGTTGTGAGGTGGCTCTATCCGGCTGTCGCCGGTGAAGCGCTCGAAAAACTGCGTTGCATCCGCGCTCCTTATCTTAGCGGTGAGCGTAAGCTGGAAAAGATCCAGCACACCCTCAAAGAGTTGAACAGATCTCTAGAGAGGGGCGGTAACAGGTCTCTCAGTCTTACGCTGGCCGACGGCCTTAGCGCCAGGTTTGCGCCTCTGCTCAATCAATCCAGTCCTCGTTTCCCGCATACGATTGAAACGAGCCGTCCCGGCATGCTGTTCGGGCCAAGTGGGCACGATCAAGCGACGCAGCCGGATCAGGGTATCAAGCAGTACGGCCCATTTCAGTACACCCATAACCCGGTGAACGACCCGGTTATCGTAGTGTTATGCGTCAAGCAGACACGAGGTCGTATGGATCAGTTCGCGAAGTTGCTTCGCGACGGATTAGACGAGGATGGCGGAAGGTTCTCCGGCGGACTCGTAGGCAAATTCCGGCTCACGAACGCACGTTTCCAGTTTGCGGAGATCTCAGGTGATAGCGCCGACGAATATGCTGCGGCCTCGCAGCGCATCCTAGACGAACTTCCTCAGACCCCGGCCCTTGCCCTTGTGCAGGTTAGGGAGGCGCACAAGCAGAGAGCTTCAAGCCAGAATCCGTACTTCGTTGCTAAAGCGCGCTTCATGCGCGCGGGTGTTCCCGTGCAAGCCGTGCGCCTTGAAACGATTGAGGCGAACAGGGGCAGAGCGTACAGCCTGAACAACCTCGCGCTCGCCGCATACGCCAAGATTGGCGGCGTTCCTTGGGTGATTTCGACCCGCGGTGTCGCCACGCACGAGCTGGTCATCGGAATCGGCTGCACCGAGATCGGAAGCAGCCGGCTTGGTGAACGCGTCCGTTATGTAGGAATCACAACCCTGTTTCAAGGCGACGGCCGATACCTCGTGTGGGAAACGACTCGCGAGGCAACTTTGAAAGACTATCCCGAGGCGCTTTTAACCAGTCTGCGGAAAAGCATTCGCTTCGTTCGCGACCAGAACAGATGGGAAGCCGGCGATCCGGTTCGGCTCATCTTTCACGTTTACAAGCCGCTGAAGCGCAGTGAGATCAAGGCCGCTAAGGCTCTCGTCGACGACATGCTCAAAGAGCATCCGGTCGAGTTCGCCTTTCTCGACTTGTCCCATCAGCATCCATTCCAGATTTTCGATTCGACGCAGAATGGGATCGAATACTGGTCTCAGGAGCTCGGGCGCAAGGCGACAAAGGGTAGCTACGCGCCAGTTCGCGGAACCGCGATGCTGCTTGGGTCTCGGATGGCATTGCTGCAGCTCGTAGGCGCGCGCGAAGTTAAGACGTGGGACCAAGGATTGCCACGTCCTCTCCTGCTGGAGCTCCACCCGGACTCCGACTTCTCCGACCTGACATACCTGACACGCCAGGCCTATCACTTCTCATTCATGTCGTGGCGTAGCTTCTTCCCGTCGGACGAACCGGTAACGATCCTCTACTCCCGCTGGATCGCCAACTTGCTGGCCAATCTTCGGGCAGTGCCCGGATGGGACGGTTCCGCTCTTGCCCAGATGCGCGACCGCCGGGCGATGTGGTTCCTTTAGCAATGGCCGAAGACGTTCTAGCCAGTCGCCTTGATATGTTGCGCAGGATTGTCCGCGACGGCTTTGGCGGTGCGCCGGAACAGATCCAGGGCTTTCTGGAACGCGCTCTACTGGCATCTGAGAATCCATCCAAGCATATCCTGACCCTTCCAGAGCCGTCAGTAAATGAATGTCTGCAAGCCGCCCGCTTCGGCGGCTACCCGGCGCTGGCGCGTCTCGGCTACTGCCTTGCGCACCACTATTTAGGCTCGCTCAGGGAGGATACGGCGAGCATCTTCCTTCACGCGATTGGCAGACAAATAGAACGACCCGCACAGACACAAGCAGAGCTCGCTGGTGATGCGATTGCGCTTCTCGGTATTGCGGATGGCGTGCGGGCAATCAGGCTGGCAGCCTTGAGCTCCCCTTCGACAGAAAAGTTCTGCCTCTGGGTTCGCGGTCTTGTTGAGCACCACGGTCCCTCCGACCGCAGGCTGAACCGAGCGCGGCTGCTAGCTGCCGATCTTCTGGACGGTCAGGGCCGCCTCGGGCGGCAGCTCGCGCAAGCGGATGACCTGCGATTGGCCGCGCTCGATCTTTGTCTTTGGCAGGTATGGCCCGACGCTTTACGAGCAATGGTGCACCCCGAAGCTTCGGCCCGCCGACAACTCTTCCACCGCTTGCTTTCCGAACCCACGCCATCCGCGGGAGAGGTGCTTCATGCGGCGGCGTGGCTCTGCGCGCTTGATGTGTTGACAGCCGATCTGGCGGCAACTTACGTTCCGGACGCCCACCATGTCGCCCGTGTTCTCGCAGCTACTCAGGGAAGCTTCCGCCGCTGGCGCTGGGAGGACAAGGCCACGCGCAGGGGCGTGATGCCGGCGCGCTGGCTGATAGACAAGGAGTCCGACATACAGGCCTTTCTTTTGGCGGTGCTTTATCCCTATTACCGCGACCAGCTCGAGGATGAGCAATTTCTCCGGGGCTTTGGGCTGCGGCAGGGCCGTTTCGATTTCGCCGTATCGAGTTTGCGCCTGATCGTGGAGGTGAAAGTAGTCCGTGAATCTAGCGACGTGGACAGCGTCGAAGCCCAGATCGCCGACGATCTGAGCCTGTACTTCAAGCCGACCAACCCCTTCGAATCGATGATCGTCTATATCTACGACGACCGGGACGTTCCCGAGCCCGAGAAATATCCGGCGATTCGCGATGCCCTCAAGCGGCGGAGCGCACGTATTGTCGACGTAGTAATAATTCAGCGGCCAAGCATGATTCCAAGCCGGGCGAGCCGGAGTGCATGAGCAATCCTGCTAGGCAATTCGAACCTTCAGATGTTTGAGCTGGCAAACCGCGCGATGCGGTCCATCCATCAGAGACTGGTTGCGGTCGAAGCCTCATCACCGGCAGTTACTCTCTGGCAGTTGCTTCCGCTCGGCCTGAGGAGCATCGCCAATGAAGATTGAGGCGATATCCATCAAAAATTTTCGCTGCTTCAGTCCTAGAGGGACCAGGATCAAGATGGAAAGCTGCGTCACCGCATTCGTCGGCGGCAATGGCTCCGGTAAGACGGCCGTCTTTCTGGCGCTACAGCGTCTATTCGGCGTCACGCCGACTCAGCGGATGGTGCGACGCCAAGACTTTCATCTGCCTGTCGACCAAGAGGAGCTTCAGTCGGGGGCTACGCTGTTGATCGAGGCGGTCTTTTCCTTTCCAGAACTGGACACTCTTAATGAAGATGACGCGGAGGACGCGGTCCCGGAATTCTTCCGACAAATGGCCGCCTCCGCGCCGGGCGCTCCGCTCAAGGCAAGGATGAGGTTGCAGGCGGCATGGACCGACGACGGCACGCCGGACGGCAGCATCGAGGAGGACCTCCGATGGATCACCACGCTCGATGACGATTTCGACTGGGATGATTGCAATCGTGTGCAGCCCGTGGAGCGCGGGTCCATCCAGCTCATCTATGTCCCAGCCGTGCGTGACGCCGCGGCGCAGGTGACCGCCTTGCTCAGGGGCCGCCTGTGGCAAGCCGCGAAATGGTCCGATCAATTTCGGCATGACAGCGCCGCCGGTGCCAAGGAGATTCAGCAGCTGTTCGAGCGTGAGGAGCCCGCGCAATTTGTCATTGAGCGCCTTTCCAAACGCTGGAAGCAGGTACATGAGGCGGATACGGACACAACGCCCGTCTTGCGCATGGTCGAGAGCCGCTTCGAGGAACTGGTCCGGAAGGCTGAGTTCGGCTTCTTTCCCGACGAGGCGGGGCAGGTTCGGGCGCTTGCAGACCTCAGCGACGGCCAGCGTTCTCTTTTCCATATCGCGCTCACGGCAGCGACCCTCGAAGTGGAGAAAGACGCGTTCGCGCAGCCTCCAGAGGAGAGTTCGTTCGACCAGGAGAAGCTGCGGCGGACGAGCCTCACATTGCTTGCGATCGAAGAGCCCGAGAACAGCCTCTCACCGTTTTTCCTCTCGCGGATCGTCGCGCAGGCGCGCGAGATTGGGGCTTTGCCGTCTGCGCAAGTCGCGATGTCGAGCCATTCTCCAGCAATCCTCAGCCGCATCGAGCCGGAGGAGGTGCGCTACTTTCGCCTAAGGCGCAAAGTGCGGCGCGCTTATGTGCGATCACTGACCCTACCGAAAGACAATGGAGAAGCAAGCCAATATGTGCGGCTCGCCATCAGGGCCTACCCGGAGCTTTACTTTGCCCGCTTCGTTATTCTCGGCGAGGGCGACTCCGAGCGGCTTGTAATTCCGCGGATAGCCGAAGCCATGGGTGTTCAGCTTGACCCGTCCTTCGTTCCGATCGTGCCTTTGGGCGGAAGATATGTCAGCCACTTCTGGAGGCTCCTTAACAATCTCAGCATACCCCACGCGACCTTGCTCGATCTTGATCTCGGGAGGGTGCACGGCGGCGCGGCTCTCATCGCTGATGTGGTCAGTAAGCTGCGCGAGATCGACAACGACCTCAGCGAAAACGCCTTTGTCGAAGACGGCACAATCGATCCCGCCGAAGTTGACGCTATCGAGGAAAGCGATTTGCTGGATGAAGGCGAGGAATATGACTGGCTGAAAGCCCTGAGGGAGGAGGAAATATTTTTCTCGTTTCCGCTCGACATCGATTTTGCGATGCTGAGGGCCTTCCCGGACGCCTATCAGCATTCTAACCCTGGAGGCCGCGGACCGCGTGGCGGCGCCGAAGCGATTCGCGACAAGAAGGTCATCACCCTCAAGACTGGCGGCGATCCGGATTTGTATGGCAATGAAAACGATGACGACTTCAAGTGGTATCCGTACCTGTTCCTTGGTCGGAGCAAGCCGGAAACGCATGCTGCCGCGCTCGCCCGCATCGAAGATGATGAGCTCGCAGAAAACGCGCCGCCAGAGTTGAAAGCGCTGATCGAGCGTCTAAAGGAAGCGCTTGGCCTTGAGGACGATGCTGTATGAGTCTTGTGCGCCCCAAAAAGTGGAGGCCACAAGGGGTTGATGAGCTCGAGCCGCGCGCATGGGATGCCCTGAGGCAAACGGGACGAAGCGTTCTCGTCACAGCTGGAGCGGGCGCGGGAAAGACAGAGTTTCTGGCGCAGAAGGCAAGCTATCTTCTGCAGGCGGGCCTGTGCCCTGCGCCGAAACGGATCCTTGCCATCAGCTTTAAGCGCGACGCAGCTCGCAATCTCGCCGAACGGGTAGCAAAGCGTTGCCCACCCGAGCAGGCCCGGCGCTTCAACTCCTACACGTTCGACGCATTCGCGAAGAGCCTTGTGGACCGCTTTCGCGCTGCGATTCCGAACCCTTTCCGGCCTCCTGCCGGCTACCGCATCGTGACGCCCAGCAGGCAGGATTATGATTATTTTCTGGATACCCACGATTTCCGCGGGGTAAACGCTCAGCAGTTCGAACGCGCGATAGCCAGGGCGCGATTACCGGTCGCCACTGCAGGTTCAGAGCTTCAGCGCGCAGTCTCGGAGTATTGGCGAGCCCAATACAACGAATATGGCCATGTCCCGCTGTCGTTTCCGATGCTCAACCGGCTAGTCGAATTGCTGCTCCGGGAAAACCCCTCGATTCTTAAGGCTCTGCATCTCACATATCCCGTTGTCTTCATCGACGAGTTTCAGGACACGACGTATGCCCAGTTTCAGCTTCTTAGTACGGCGTTCGATGGCAGCGAGACGATCTTCACAGCCGTGGGTGATGATAAGCAGCGCATCATGGTGTGGGCGGGCGCTATGCCGGACGCCTTCGCGCAGTTTGAGAAGCATTTCGGCGCGCAGAAGATGTCGCTGATCTCGAACTGGCGCTCCCACAAGGATCTGGTGCGGATTCAGCACGTCATCGCGAGCAGAATCGACCCCAACGTTGAGGAGCCCGAAGCCCGAGTCGACTGTCTGGTTGACGGCGATATTGCAGCGATTTGGGAGTTTGCGAATGAGAATGAAGAAAGTGATTATCTCGCGAGGTGGATCAAGCGCGAAGTGGACGCGGGAAACGTCGAGCCACATGACATAGCTATTCTGGTGCGTATGCACGCAGATAAAGTAGAGGGTCAGCTATCAACGGAGTTTCAAGCGCGCGGTCTGCGGCTCCGGAATGTTGCCCGTAATGTAAGCGACATCGCGATTCAGGATCTTCTCGGCGAAGACCTGTCCCAGATGCTTCTCCGGCTGCTTAGGCTCGGCGCAACTGAGAGAAGTCCCGACAATTGGAATGCGGCCTTGCGCGATTTGCAGTTTCTCGAAGCTGTTGATCCCGGCGATGACACAGGACAGCGGCGTTTGCAGCATCGCCTGCAGAGCTTCGTGCGCGAGATGCGGCGGACCCTTAGGCGGCTTGGTGCTGCTCCGGAATCGGCCGCTGAGGCTGCGGACGCTGCGCTCGACTTCATCGGATCAGGGGTCTTGCGGCAAGCTTTTCCCGCCTATCAGCGCCAACTGGACTTCGACCGTGTGCGAAACGGCTTCGTACTACTTTTGCAGGAATGTCTCACGCACGCTGAAACGTGGTCAGCCGCACTCGATGAATTCGAAGGGTTTGGTCAAATCGCTCTCATGACTATTCACAAGAGCAAAGGTCTCGAATTCCACACGATGATCTTCTACGGGCTGGATAATCAGACATGGTGGAGCCTCACTCCCAACCGTACCGAGGAGCTGAACTCCTTCTTTGTAGCCGTTACCCGCGCAAAGCAAAGGGCTTTCTTCACGCTGTGCACCGAACGCGGTCAGCCTGTAGTGTGGATCCAAAGCCTGCTTGCGCCTGCTGGCGTTCGCCACATCGATTCTGCAGAGATCCTTGAAATCTAAAACGCATTTAGCAGGTAGGAGTTTCAAGGACTTTTTCGCGCCAAAGAAGACGGACAATCAACCGGGTTAGGTAAATTTTTCTTGCTAATTCGTTTATGGACAGTTCTTCTAGGAAGGCTCTGAAAAAGCGAGTCTCTCGATGGTCGCCTAAACAGAGGTCGCTTTGGTGGTGCCCGTTCGGTAAAACGTTTCCAGCTTTATGAAGACTTTTGGCCAGGTAATCACGGCTGCTCGCAAACGTGCCGGGCTTACCCAAAAAGAGGTGGCCGAGCTCATTAGACGCGAAGATGGGCGTAAGGTCCTGCCGCCCTATCTGAACGATCTTGAGCACGATCGACGCTACCCGCCGGAAAACGTCGTGATCGAGCAGCTCGCGAAGATTCTGCGCATCTCGGCCGATGTGCTGTATTTCTACGCCAAGCGCCTGCCGAAAGATGTCGAGGGCGATGCTGACGACAGCAAAGTGGAAGAGGCCTATCGCGCCTTCCGGAAAGTTCTGCAGAAGCCCAAGCCAACCAACTCGAAGCGTCCGAAGTGAGCCGGTAAGGCCCGATTCAGCGCGCCTTTCCCTTCCGTAACTGCTGATACTTTCGCCTCTCGCCCTGCGACACGGCGATCGTCGGCGCCCCCAGCCAGTTTTTACTTAACAGCTAACACGCTCTCCGAAACGCGGGGCTTGACAACCTTCACGAGATGAATTATGAAAAACTGGAATTCCAGTTTACATTCTGAGGTGACGAGTTATGCGCACCTTCGGCGGATTCATCCGACAACGGCGAAAGGCCATTGGGCTCACCCAGCGTGAGTTTGCCGCCCGTGTCCACTTCGAAGACGGCCACGCCATCTCCTTACCGTACCTGAATCACCTCGAACACAATCTCAGAAAACCACCCCGCGCGCACATGATTGCGCAGTTCGCGGAGGCCCTCGGCGTCAAGTGCGAAGTGCTTCTTTTTCTGGTCGGGCGGCTTCCAGAGGACATTCAAGTTGTTGACGCCTCCGATGATCAGGTCATCGAAGCCTATAAGGCTTTTCGCGAACACCTCAGGGGAAAAGGCGGAACGGTTCTGCCCAACGTAGTAAGCAGGACCGCCAACCCACGAATTTCACGCGATTAAAGAGGATGACGCACCCGCGCTCGCTAGATAGCGCAATCCTCGAAGGAGCTATGGTCGTGCTCTTTTCCAACCATCCTACAGTCGACGAACACGCTGGCGCTTTGCTGCCCATCGCGCACCTGATCGCTGATCCCAAGAATAAGGAAATTACCATCGACAGCGGCGGCAGGGTCTACTTCGAAGACGGCAACGGAGCGCTGCATTTCGCCGGGATCGTAATTCCGGAGATGCTGTTACGGGCAGCGATTCGCATGTTGGTCGCGGCGAGCGGCGCGTATATCGATCCGGAATACGCGGCGCACAGTCTGACCCTGGCCTGCGGGGCGCGGTTTTTCGGGTCACTGCCGCCCTTCGGCAGCGAGCCGCAAGTTTGTATCCGCCTGCATTCCGGCATGGGGCGGCCCGTGAGCAGTTTCATGACCGCCCTGCAGGAGCGGCTCGTGACCGAGGCAATTCGCGCGCGCCGCAGCATCGTCATCGGTGGGGCGGTCTCGACCGGCAAGAGCACCTTGCTCAACTCCTTGGTGAATCTAATTCCGCGCGGCATCCGGATCATCCTGATCGAAGACGTGTACGAGCTGCAACCGGCAGCGGACCATCTCGTGGTGCGACGGCTGGCGCAGGGGCGCGCGTCGCTCAAGGCGCACGTCAAGGAAGCGCTGCGCAACCGGCCGGACTGGATCATTATCGGCGAGACTCGCGATGCCAGCGCTTGGGATCTGATGGACGCGGCGCGAACCGGCCATCCGATGCTCAGTACCATTCATGCGAGCAGTGGTCACGGAGTCCTCACGCGGTTGATGAGTCTCGCGAGCTGCAATCAGGAATTCGTGAATGAAGCGCTCGACCTCGTGCTGTTCGTCGAACGGTGCGAAAACGGGTCGCGCCGCGTCACCGAAATTCTCGCCAAACAACGGGATCAAACCTGGGCGGACGTGACTGACGCCCAATAGCCGAAGGAAGGAGGTATGGATGATGAAACCGCAACGAATATTGATCGCGCTGCCCGCCGGATTGCTTTATGCGGGCTCCGCCTATGCCGGGACGACCTCGCCGATGGGCACGGTCTTCACCACGGTCGAGGGCTGGTTGACCGGCGATATTGCCAAGTTCCTCGGCATCTGCGCGATCGTCGGTCTGGGCGCGATGATCTGGCTGGCCCACGAGTTCGGCCACATGTTTATGCATGTGTTTCGCGGGATGCTGGCGATCGGCATCGTCGTCTTTGCGATCACGATCTTCACGACCGCGTTTGGCGGCGGGGCCACGATCGATGCGCCGCATCCGGAGCGACCGGTGGTGGCGAGGTCAAGCCGATGAGTCCGGTCTATCGCACCCTGACCCGACCGAAGCTGATTCACGGCATTGAGTGGCAGCTCTACTACCTGCTCGTGCTCGGCTGCATGGCGGATGCCTTCTACGCGCTGTGGGAACCGCGCCGGCTGCTGCTGTTGCCGCTCATCTATTTCGGTCCCTACACCCTGTTCCGCTGGGCGGGCAAACACGACCCGCAGTGGAGCGAGGTTTATCCGCAGGCCTTGCGCAACCGCACGATCTTTTATGCGCAGACCGATGCGCGGCAACGGGAACGCCCGCTGACGCGGCGCGTACTGTTCCGCCTGCCCAAGTTCAACGCCTGATGAGGAGGTGCGGTGATGAAGGAGTATTCGTACTTGTTCGGCCGTCACTATCAGGGGGAACGGCTGGTCTACAACCATTTCGTCAAGACGCCTGACGGCGATCCAGAGCGCGGGGTGATCCGGCTGCGCGGTGGCGGGACGTTGATCTCCTACGATCTCAGCGGCCCGCCGTTTGAAAGCACGTCGGACGACGACGTGACCGCTACCTGCGCGCAACTCGGGACAGCGTTCAGGCACCTGGGCACCGGCGATTTTCTGCATCTGATCATGCTGCGGCGCAAGGCCCCCGCCTATCCGTCGCGCCATTTTACGAGTAAGGGCGCGAGCTTGATCGACCGCGAGCGTCGCGAGCGTTTCGCGGCGGGCAACTATTACGAGCAAGAGGCGCAACTCTGGTTGGGCAACCAGGATGAGCGCCCGTTGGCGAATTATTTGAAAGGGGCGTTCTTCGCTTCGATCGAGCATGAGTTGCGCGGCAACTCGGAGCAGCAGATGCAGCGCTTTATGCATCGTGCCGACAAGCTGGAAGACGCGCTCGCCGCGCTGCATCCCCGGCGCCGGCCACCGCTGCCGATGTATCGAAGCCTGCTCTGGATGATCAACGGCACGGACTACCCGGCACCGTTGCCGCCGTCGGGCGCGCCGCTTTATCAATATCTGGCGCAGCAGGATTTCATCGGCGGGAGTCAGCCGCGCATCGGGCCGCTGCATTTGGGACTGATCAGTCTGGTCCATCCATGGCCCTCGCACACTCTGGAACAGACCATGAGCCTGGCGCTCGCCTATCAGGGCGAGATGATGGTGTCATGCCGCTTCATTTGCCTCGATCAGACGGACGCGATGGCGGCCCTGGAGCGGGAGCGCAAGCATCGGGTGCGCGAGGCGACGGGCACCGGGGTCAAGCAGTGGTTTGCCAGCGCTTTTAATCTGCCCCGACGGGTCAGCGCCAACGAGGATATCGAAGCGCAGATCGCGGAAATTGATCATATCCGCACGCTGGTCGCGCAAGGGATGGCGCTGGGTTGGGCGACCCTGACCGTCGAGCTTCGCGGTGAGAATCAGGCGGAGGTTCACAGCGGCCTGCGGCAGGTGGTCAAGGACCTCAACGATCTCGGCCAGGGCGCGCGGATTGAGGATGCCAATGCGGTCGCGACACGGGAGGGCGCGTTGCCGGGCAACGGCTTCGACAACGTGCGGCGTCCGCTGACGCC
>Ga0074045_10004568_pt1 | contig 12247 bp, 6 predicted proteins | sample BogForMeECP23OM2_FD_94442 | JGI IMG/M metagenome (GOLD analysis project Ga0074045, IMG submission 94442) | Bog forest soil microbial communities from Calvert Island, British Columbia, Canada - Bog Forest MetaG ECP23OM2 | ecosystem: Environmental > Terrestrial > Soil > Wetlands ...
CTTTGTACGCAGTTGGCGGAAAAAATGCATGGTGTGCTGACGCTGGCCGAAGTTGCTTACACGCGCGGCGCAACCAAAGCATGGTCGGTTTTTTACGCCGTTATCGCTGCAGCGATTTTGATCATGTTCCTCGTGGCGCCCCTGCGCGTGTGGTCTCTATTCGTCAATTTCGCAATCTTCGGGCTGATTCTGCTCATGGGGATCGCAGATCATGCCATTCGGCGGCGCGTGCTGCCGCGGCATCCGCGCGGCGGAATTCTGACTATCATTCGGCGGTCGCTGATCGGTTGAGACGAGCGCGCAATCCAGACCCCAACATCGGGCCCCAAACGCAACTCGGCTCGATCGCATACATTAATCGACGCCCGCCGCGTGAGAAATTGGTACCCAAGGGACCGTTCGCGGGTTCAAGCAACAGCCAACCTCCGCTGGCGCCGTCACCAAGCCATCCATCAAGCCGGTACTGCGTATAACAGCGGCGCTTGGGCCAAAGCGGAGCAGTTATGCAGAATGATATTAAATGCGCATGATCAAATCCGGGACAAGGCTCATGCCAATCGCGGATTTACCACGGCCTAGACCGCGTACGGCCAGAACGAGCGCACCCAGCATCGCCAGCATGGCGGGTCCAAGGCCTCCGCCACCGCCGCCGCCGCCGCCGGATGGGGCGGGCGTCGCCGCCACGGTGACCGTTTGGGAGGCGGAGCCGCCCGGGCCGGTACACATGAGCGACAAGGTCACGGTCGCGTTGATGACGACGGCGGTGGAGCCTGTGAGCGCCTCTGGGCCGGTCCAACCGGTATTGCCGCTCGCCGTACAGGCCGTGGCGTTCTGGCTGCTCCAGGTCAGCGTGACCGTCTGACCTTTGGTGACCGATGCCGATGACGCCGTGAAGGTGACCGTGGGTACGGCTGACGCCACACGCACCGAATAAAGCCCGTAATTGTTCAGATTGGCCATGGCATTGGCGGTGGTGGGCGTGGTGATGTAGGTCAAGACATACTGGCCGGGCGTGCCGCTGAACGAAAACGTGCCGTTCGTATAGATCTTTCCCAGCACTTGGCTGGCCTGCGACACGACGACCGCCAAGTACTGGAAGTCAGAGGGAAAACCAAGGTCGTTGAGCGTCACATTGTAGGTGCCGGAGGTCCCCACGTTGGTCGTGGTCTCGCTGAACACGCTGCCCACCACTTGCGTCTGATCGAGCAGGATTTTCGGCGAAGCGCCGATGGTCTGCACCGTGACGCCAAAAATACCGTCGCCGCTGGCCGACGGCGTGGTGTTCACCAGCACCACCACCGGACCCGCGGCTGCCGCAAAGTTACCCGAGGAGGTCTGCGTCAAGACCAACCCGTTCTGTGCGACGGTCGGCGGCCCCAGTGTCTGGAATGAGAACGGGAATCCGAAATCGTTGACGACGAGGTTATAAGTACCCCCCGACGGCAGCGTCGCGACAAAGGCATAGCTCGTCGATGTGCTGGAGGTGGGGTTGACCACCTGCGTGGTGTTCAGCAGATCAACCGTCGAGCTGCTCGAGGGATAGGGAGACAAAACGACTCCATAGACCCCCGGCTGTGTGCCCGCGACGGCGTACTGCCACACAAAGACGCTGCCGGCCGGCGCCATGAAGTTGATGCCGGGTGCGGGTGCCGGCACGAGCACAGACCCCAGCACCGTAGAGCCTTCGGTGACGGCGACGGCCACATCGGACAGCGCTGCCGGATAGCCGTAATCCGTCACTGTCAGACCCAGCTGCGTCGACGTATTGTCGAGGATCGTCGCGGTGGGCATCGTGCCGACCGGAAATGTGTGATCGAACACGACGGTTCCGTCCGGATCAGTGATGCGCACGCCGTAGAGGCCGGCCGGGACTGCGGCATTGGCCACCGCTGTCAGGATCAGCTGATATTTCGTGTTGGGCACCGCCAATGGGATGGAGTTGGTTCCCTCCTTTAGGCTGCCGACGTTCGTGATGCCCAGTGCGATGCCGCCCGCGAGGGAGCTGAGCGCGACCGGAAAGGCATCATCCGTCACCGTTACCGTATAAGTTCCCGCAACGTTCGTCGACGTGAAATACGTATTCAGGATGGATGTCCCCGTCGTCGATTCGGTGGAGGGGGACTGAATATTGCCGGAGGAAGAATAATTCGCGATCTCGGTGTTCGCATTGCAGCTCGGGGCGCTGGCAAGAGCCACGCATACTCCGAAGCTACCGAAATTCTGGGCTGGAGTGCCGATCACAAAGACCGTGTAAGTGCCGGCCGCCGCAGGGATGGCCACGGTCGCGACCCCGGACGAGTCGGCCACCGCCGAACCGACCAGGGTATCGTTCAGCGTGACGGCCACCTGCAGCGAGCTGAATGCCGCGGGGATCACAAAATCCTTCAATGTCAGCGTCAACGCCTGCGCCGTCGCTGCGGTAAAGGAATATTGGAACGGCGCGGCGACGGTCGGCAGACCGACGATATTGGTCTGATCCAGGAGAACGTCGGCCCGAGCGGTCCCCACCACCACTGCGCTGCTCGCCGCCCACAAGATAAGTACCGTTTGCAAGATTAAGCGTCGCATTGAAGTTCCCCTGACCAAGCGAGATATCATCTACAGCTTTTCTAGGTCTTCGGCGGAGCGGCAGGCGACGACGAAGCAGTGGCAAGCTTGTCCAGCGTCGCTTTCGCTTCGTCCTTTCCTGAAAAACTCTTGCCGGACATCAAGGAGCGCGTCAAGCTGTCGCGCGCAGCGGCATCCTGCCCCGCCGATGCTTGTACCATCCCCAGGTGATAAAGCGAGACGGGAGAATCCGGCGTTTTGGATACCACCGTCTGCAGCGCCGCGAGCGCCGCCGCCGCCTCGCCGTGCTTGTAGAGCACCCAGCCGTAGGTGTCGAGGAACGCCGGATTGGAGGAGCTGGCAAATCGCGCCGACAGGGTCTTGGCGCGATCCAGGCTCTGCGGATCCTTCTTGTAGGTGATCAGCAACATCGCCAAATTGTTGGCGACCACGTCCGATTGCGGGTTCTTGCGCAACTCCTCCTCGAAAACCTGAATCGCATCGTCCGGCTTCCCGAGCCGCTCATCCAGCGCCGCCAGTTCGAGCTGCAGCGGCAGCGGCGTCTGAACCGTGGGGATGGCGGCGCGCAAAGTGGCAATCGCGCCCAGGCTGTCGTTATTCGCCGCTTGCGCCAGGGCCAGACCCCGATACGGGACCCACCACTTCAGTTCGCGTTCGATAGCCGCCCTGAAAGCAACTACCGCATCGGCCGCATGCTGCTCGTTGAGGAGGATCTCCCCCTTCGCATTCAGGGCAACCGGCTGCTTGGGGAACTGCGCGGCGACGGCGTCCAGGCGCTTGAGCGCTTCGGGCGACCGCTTGAGCCGGACCAAGACGCGCGCCAGCGACTCGAGCGGCTCCGTGGCTTCCGGCTGCAAGTCGAGCGCCGTCGTATACAGTCGAACGGCATCATCCAGCCGCTTTTCGGATTCGGCGACCTGACCCTGCTGAAAATAGCCGAGCGCGAGCTTTGGATGCGTGGCGACCATCGCATCGGCGGCCGCCAGCGCATCGGCATTATCCCCGGTTGCCGCCGCTACTTTGAATTGAGTCTCCAGCGCGGACATGTTGTCGGGATGCTGCTTGACCAGTTCGTCGATGACGGGCTTCGCCTGTTGGGGCTTACCCAACTCCATCAGCAGCTGCGCAAGATCGAGGCGCGCGTCCGCGTCCTTCGGATTGGCCTCCACCGCGCGGCGCATCGTCTCCTCCGCCAACGCCGACTCGCCATTGGCAAGGTGCGCGCGCGCCAGCGCACGCATCACCCCGACGGCATTCGGCTGATCGCGCAGCACCGAGCGCAGATCGGCGATCGCCGCCTTTGGATCCTTTTGCGCCAGCGACAGATTGCCGCGCAAAATCAGCGCATCGTTGTCGCGCGGATTTTCCTTGAGCACTTCCGCCAGCAGCTTCTCGGCTGCCGCGATGTCGCCGTCTTGAATTTTCAAGAGCGCCAGGCGATCGCGCGCCGTGATGCCCGGCGGCTCCAGTTGAGCGGCGGCGATGATCGACTGATACGCGGCTTCGGCCTTCGAATTGTCCTTGCCCTGTTCGAAGAATTGCGCTTGAGCAAGCCGCAAATCGTAGTCTTGCGGATTCGATGCGATCATCGATTCAAGTTCTTTGGCGGCAACCTCGCGGCTGCGCCGCGCAGCGAGGAATTCGATCAGCGCGACTTTGAGGTCGCGATCGTCCGGCGAGGTCTTGATCCCCTCACGCAGCACCCGCTCGGCCTCATCCAAATGATTGAGGCGCGCGTAGAACTGCGCCAGCCGCATCCGATGCGCTCTCTCCTTCGGGTTGAGCCGCACGAGATCGACCAGCAGGGCTTCCACCTTGTCCTGCTGGTTGAGACTCGCGTACAGCTGCGCCAGGACAAGCCGCAGATCCACGGTATTCGGAATCTGCTTGATCGCATCTTCCAACAGGGCACGGGCCTTTTCCGGTTGCTCTTTTGCCTTGTAGATGCCGGCGAGCACCGCCACCGCATCTTCGCTTTTCGGCGCAATCTGGACGGCGCGCTCGGCGTCCTGAAGCGCGGCGTCGGGGTCTTTCAATTGCACTCGCGCGGCCGCGCGCACCGTCAGCAGGCGAGCGTCGTCCGGATGTTTGACCAACGCCGGCTTGATGGTTTCGAGAGCCCGCTCAGGAGCGCCGCTGAACAAATACAGCCGGCCGAGCGCTGCGCGGGCCGCCACGTTGTCGGCATTGGCATCGATGGCGCCTTGGTAGAACTGGCCCGCTTCGCGCGGGTTACCCAGTTTCTCATCGACGACCCCATTCTCGTAACGCGCCTCGCTGTCGTTCGGCGCGATTTGCAGCGCGTTGCGAAACTCGACGCGCGCCTTCTCGAAATTCTTCGCCGCAAGGAACTCCTGCCCCTTCTCCAGATGGCGCGTTTTGCGTGCCTCGGCTCCGCCGCAGCCGGCAATCGCCAGTGCCGCAAGAAACACCGCCGACAACTGCAATCGGCTCTTGGTAACCAGCACCGCCATATCCGCTCACCGCCGTACATCGAGGGGGACCGCGAGTTTAAGAACTGTAAATGACGTTCGCGTGACACGGCCTAAAAAGAGATCAGCGGCCGGATAGTCAAGGCGGCCAGGATGGATACCACCGCGACCCGCACCCAAACCGCCCGGCCCTCCGCGCGGCTCACCAGCACTTCGATGGCGTAAAACAATATCAGCAGCTTCGCAATGATCAGGGCGCCGCCGTGCGGCAGCTTGAAGGTTCCCGAAAGACTCGGCACCACCAGCGCGATGAACAGCACGATCAGATCGAGCGGCGTGATCTGAAAGCGCCGGTCATTTTGCAGGCGCAGCCGCACGGCCGTTGCCACCGCCGCAATCGACACTGCGATCCAGGTGAGGATTGAGGTGGGGCGGTCCGCGGGCAACACCATGACATCCAGATACACGAGCACCGTCGCCGTCACATAGAGCGCGCCCTTCTCGACGACGCTCAGGGGACCAGCCCGCAGGATCACCATCAAACCCACGCTGAGCGCAAACAGCGCGATGACCAGGGCGAGCACATCGCTGCTGATGGCCGCCGTGCCGACCACGATGAGCGCGGCGTAGCCGGCAATCCCAAAAACGATCGTCTGGTAGGCGAGCTGCGGCACTAACTGCGACTTCTGAATCGCGGTGACGATTCTCGAGTAGGCCGATTCGGCTGCGGCGCCGCTCGCGCGGCGCAGCCGCCACCCGAAGCGGGCGCTCATCTGCAGCACGGTGATCGATGTGACGAAGAACGCGCTGACGAAGGCGAGAATCGTGATGTCCGATTCGAATCTCAACAGATAAGCGGCTACGATCAAGCTCGCCTGAAGCGTGTAAATCACCATCACGGCTTCGTGATGGCCGAATCCCAGCGCCAGTAGCTTGTGGTGAATATGATTCTTATCGGCGCTGAACGGCGAGCGCCCCTCCCCGATGCGCTGCACCATGACGCTCAGCGTGTCGAGGATGGGGATGGCAAGCAGTAAAATGGGAATAGCGGCGCTGACCTGACTGGTGAGATTTTGCGTCGCACGGATGCTGAGGACCCCAACCGTGAAGCCGAGGAGCTGGCTGCCGGCATCGCCCATGAACACGGTGGCGGGGTAGGTGTTGTAGCGGAGAAATCCTAGAATCGCCCCGGCAAACGCCAGGCACAAGGCGGTGCCGGCGTTATGACCCCCGACGCTCGTCAACACGGCCACTGCGCACAGGCACAGGAAGGTCGTTCCGCCGGCCAGCCCATCCAGACCATCCGCCAGATTGATGGCATTGGTGATGCCCACTAAAAACAGGACGGTGAGCGGCAGAGAGATCCAGCCGGGCAACATAATCCGGTCTTCCAGCGTGATCGCCCGGACATGAACGTCACCCAGAACGACGACGATCCCGACCGCCACCAGCTGACCCGCGAACTTGATCCGGTAATCCAGATTCAGGCGGTCATCCAAAGCCCCAAACGCGACCAACAGGGCAGCGGCAACCAAAAACCACCGATCCTGCACCTGCAGATCGATCGCGATCGCCGCGGCTGCGAATACGCCCAGCGCCATCGCCAGACCGCCGATGCGCGGAATCGGCGTCGCATGCACCTTGCGCACGCCCGGCTCATCCACGATGCGCCATCTGGTCGCCAACCTCGCGAGCAACGGAAGCCAGGCCATCGCGACCGCCATGGCGACAACGAAGGGCATGAGGTATGACATACCGGTCAATTCGGAATATATCGCGCGAGGTCGGGCGCGATGCGGGATGCGAATTCGGTCAGCTGGCGGTCAGCCGCCCCTTCATCGGCTCCGAGCGGCACCGCGGTGATGAGCCTGACCATCGCACCGTCCGTGCGGTGCCGCGTCACCGCATCCCAGAACAGATACCATTTCACCGCGAACTCGTTGGTGACGATGCGGCCCCGCTGGAGAAACCAGTAGTACACCAGTTCGCGCTGATTGCCGAGTTCGATCAGCGTGCGATTGACGCGCAGCGTATGACCGTTAATCTGTACCGCGGGTATGTCACGCTGACCGAATTCACGAAATTGCCAGCCACCGCCGGGCAGGCAGGCGCGCGGAGAATGCACCGCATCCCCCTTGCGCTGCGAATTGTAGTAAGAAATGTACAAATTGGTCTGACGGCCATTGTCGTTGACATAATCCGCCAGCAAATAGTCATCCAACTTGAGTTGATCGAGATAGACGCCCTCGAGCGCGGATCGACGGCCCGCCCAGACGCCCAGGCGCATCGGATACTCGACGAAACTGGCACGCGCCGGGATGATCTCGGCGGGACGCGGAATCACCTCGGCGGTCAGGACGAAGACCACCAGCACCGCCGCCGCAGCAATGAAGGTCTTCGGCAACGGCCGCTTGCGCAGTGCGGCACCCGGTGGCGTCGGCGCGGGGAATTCGACTCCAAACAACTGACGCCATGTGCCATTTTCATGGCCAACGCGATTCAACAGCGCAACTTCCCCGAGCAGAATCGCGGCGCTCAACATGAACACCATCCAACCCTGGAATTCGTGCAGGAAGCCCTCGGCCATGCCGATGCCCCAGTTCTCCACCATCAGCCCGATCATGCCGATGCGTGCGCTGTTCATGATGATGGTGATCGGGATGCTCGACAGAAACAGCACGGCCCGCTTCCACCGCGCCCCCTTGTAGAAATGTGCCATCAGGAAGCCGAGCGTTATCAAGGGGAACAAATAGCGCAGCCCGTCACAGGCTTCGGCCACCTGTAATTTGTAGCCGCCGAGGTCGATCACGTTGCCCTCGACGAACACGCTGATGCCGAACAGTCGCATGAACCACACGCCAAGCTCCGAGGACAGCAGCTGTAGCTTCGCCGAGAGGTTGTAGAAAAAAAATGACGGCAGCGGGATCATGAGCGCCAGAATCAACATCGGGACGGCAAGCATTCGAAAGGCGCGCCGGCCGGTGAACGACAGTACCAGCCCGTACAGCGTCACGAGGTACGCGTACTGCAGCAGCGTGTAGATGGTTGCAAGCTGGCCCAATATCAGGAGTCCGCCGCCGAGCAGAACCAGGGTCACACCCCACCAACTGCCTTCGAACGCTATGAGCTCCAGGCGATCCTTTTGCTGCCAGATCAAGAAAGCGGCGATGGGAGGGATCAATACGCAGTAGCTGTATTCGGGACTGGTTATCCAGATCGCCCCCAAGAACCACAGACCGTCCCAGAAGAGCCAGAGACTCAACCCGACGACCGCCGCTGCTACGAGAATTGGACCCCAGGCCAGGCGCCACACGAACCCGGTTGCGGCGCTGCGATCAAACGAATTCACTGCCATCCATCTTCTCCGTCGCTCGCAGCCCCGATGCCACCGTTGGCGACAAAGCCGGCCCATCTAGATACCGGGCCAGTGTTTCAGGAGCGTGACATCACCCGGATGGTTCTTTGCGATGCTGCGTGGCGCCACCACTTGCACCTCCCGTGTCACGTAACGCTAATATTCGCATGGTTAGCTCAACGGCCAAATGCAAATCGATGGCGAGAAGTAAGGTCGGCTCCCGGCCCCGAGCGCTAGTGTGTTATCGGAATCAGTCCAAACGCCTTGAGCGAGATATGGCAAGAACAGACGACAGGTCGACCGTCATTTATCCGGCTCTTGGAAGTACCGTAGATCTTTGGTTTATGCGCGTGGCCGGACACGGCCTGGGTAATTGCCTCTATACGTATTTTCACGCGGTGGCCTTGGCAGAAAAACACGGTGCGGCTGTCGTCGCTCCGCCCTGGTTTTCTCTGAAGATAGGACCGCTGCTTCGGGGCGAACGCTCCAAGCGCTTTTACTGGCGCATGTTCAGACCTTTCGTCGGAGAAATTCACGGCGTGAGGAAGCTTCTCACGCTTCTGCGCTCGTACCGTAATCGTGTGATTCTCAAAGTGGGTGAATCAACAGATCCGGCTGTAGTCAGAGGTGCTCTCAATTTCGTCGTCAGCAGCAAGTTTACGTTTCGCGGTCTACATGCACATCGATCGGCCATTCGCGAACGCATCTTGGGTACGGTCAACGATCCGGTGCCCGCGAATCATTGTTGGGGCGGGGGCGGCTATGTTGCGGTTCATGTAAGGCTCGGAGATTTTGCCGAAGTGTCGGACCGAGCGACAATCTTCAGCGACAAACCCAACCTCAGAATTCCAATAGCGTGGTATGTGAATCTGACTTGCGCGCTCCGTAAGCGTTATGGCCACATGCCCATCTATGTCTTTTCGGACGGTGACGAGAAACTGTTGAAACCCATTCTCGACCAGGGGGCGACGCTCTATCGATCCGGCTCCGACATGACCGATTTGCTGGCCATGTCCGGCGCCTCGATCCTCGTCGGCTCCAATTCCACTTACTCGCATTGGGCCGCGTTTCTCGGAAATATGCCGTCGATCTGGCTAAAAACCGCGGTGGATGCTGAGAAACCGTCGGCCACTGAGACTCCCATACTGTATGTGGCGCTAGATTGCGTCGAACCGCCCTTGTGGGAGTGAATTGCCGCACGCCGTTCAATGATGACGGCGGCAGAGACTTTCCCCATGGCCAGTGGAAACATCGACCCACGATGAATTTGGGAACCATGCCCGCACTTCTTGGGTTCACCCTTTTCCTGGTTTTGTATCTTCCGCATTTGTGCATGGCAATCTCGACGTCGCAATCGATCAACGCAGTGACCGGCGCGATTGACGTCGATTACGCCGGATATCTTTCAAAGCACGACGTCGTGTTCAATCAACCCATCACTAACCCCGTATACGGCGCCACCGTGGGCAACGGTCGCGTCGGTGCAATGGTATGGGATAGGGACGGTTTGAACATGCAGCTTTCCGGCGTAGACGCCTCCGAGGAAACAGCATTTTCAGCGGGCTTAATCCATCTAAAAACCGCTCCCGCGATTGACGCGTCATATTCCAAGTTCCAACAGAGGCTATCTCTGTATAACGGATTGCTGACGGTAAAGTTCGATGCCAACCGTGAGATTACCGTAATGGGCGCCCCTAACTCTGAGGTGTTGGGAATTCATGTTTCGGATAAAAGATCTGGCGTGTCTCAAATCACGCTGGATTTGAGCATTTGGGACGTCCGCGGATTGAGCGGCGGAGACGTGCCGGATATTGAAACATGGAAAACCGTTACGACGTATGCAGATGCCCGGGGGATAGGGTTAAGTCGCGGACAGAAGGATCCTAACAATTTTGGATATACCTTGGCCGCTACGGTGCAGGGGGCCAGGTTCACCACGAGATCACTCGACGCGAATACCGTCCGCCTCGACATCACCCCGACATCAAGCTACACAATATGGATTGCGTGCGCGAGCCGTTTAAACGCACCTAATCACGACTCCCTCACGCAGGCCCGCGCATTGCTGAACGATATGCAAACCAAGGGCTATGCTGCGGCGCTTGCGGATTACGAGAATTGGTGGCATGCATTCTGGCAAATGTCCTTCGTACAGTATTCCAATTCAGAACGAGAGGGCGATTATTTCGAAAACCTGTATTACCTGTATACATACATTATCGCCGCTGGCTCTTACGCCAACTATCCGTTCCACTTTATCAACGGCGACTTTTCGGCGGTTGGAGATTCGAACAGCGCCAAGTGGAGCGTCGCATACTGGTACTGGGACCAGAGAGATGTCTATAGTTCTTTTTTGGCGTCCAATCATCCTGAGATATTGGGCGTCTTCAATCGCCTCTACAGCCGCAATTTCGACGCTCTGGTAACTCACACTCGGGCCAAGTACCAGATCGACGGATTGTGGGTGCCGGAGACGATGCGCTGGGACGGCAATGCCCGGCATACGGAGGTTAGCGACTGGACAAAGGATATTTTATCAACGGGCGCGGAAGTCGCGGAAAGTATGTACGCGGAATACAAGTACACGAATGACGATGCCTACTTGACGACTACTGTTTACCCCTTCATGAAGGCCGTCGCCCAGTTCTACACCCTTAAGCTCACGCGCAATCCGGAGGCCGGCAAGTACTACATGGCGATGTCGAATGCGCACGAAACTTACTGGAGAGTACACAACGCCATCACGGATCTTGCGGCCATCCGCAGCCTCTTCCCCATCGCAATACAGGTAAGTCAAGATTTGGGCGTGGACAGCGACATGCGAAATCAATGGAGAGTCGTGCTCGATAATCTAGCGCCTTACCCGCTGACAGAGGATGGATCGCGCTACGCGCCTCACGCTCCACCAGCCATAGCGGCGCGCAATATCCAGAATATAACGAGTGAACTCATTTGGCCGTACGGTGTGACGGGGATCGGCGCCTCCGACTACAAGATGGCACTCGAGGGATGGATCAAACGGCCGTTTCCCTATAGTAATATCTGGTCAACTGACGCCATCCAGGCCGCGAGATTGGGGCTCGGCGACGAGGTTCTAAAAGGGATGACGCTCCTGATCAAGAGGTACCAATCTTATCCGAACGGATTGACGAATGATGCTAACGGGCGCTTCGAGTACTTGGGCACACATCTGTGCGCGATCAACGAATCACTCCTACAAAGCTACAACGATAAGATCCGAGTCTTTCCGGCCGTGCCAAGCGACGCTGGCTTTATCGGACGATTTGCCCTCCTGGCTAAAGGAGGATTCCTGGTGAGCTCGGAGTATGAAAACAAGGAGATTGCCTACTTGGCCCTGAAGAGCCTTTACGGCAATCGTGTAACAATAGAGAATCCGTGGGGAAACGATCGGGTGCGTGTCCGGCGGGCATTCAATAACACGCTGCTTCTCACGACAGAGAAGCCGGCGTTTACTTTCGATACCATCGCGAATACCGTCTACATTGTTGAGAGGATCGCCAAGCCGCTAAGCAGCTACGCCCACAAGCAACTCACGGGAACCGCGAACAAAGATGCCAAGCAGTTGAGAGGCTCACAGACGACTCTGGGCGCGTTTCCTGACCCGCCCCGGTAAGATCGATAGGTCCGCTCAAACAAACAAGTGCGCTAAAAGCCGGTTTCCAAGTTACCTAGAACCATCCCGCATCGCCTGCCCTCTTTACGAATGACTCCTGAAAAGTAACATAGCAAGCTATTCATAAAGTACGAGCGAGAATTTGAATGCCGATTACAGTTCCCCCCAGCCTTTTCAACCTTATAAATCGCGTGGAGCGAATCGCCGCTTACGCACAAGGAAAGGGCTATGGAGCTGCGACAATGGAACAGGAGGTGA
>Ga0074045_10004569_pt1 | contig 12244 bp, 10 predicted proteins | sample BogForMeECP23OM2_FD_94442 | JGI IMG/M metagenome (GOLD analysis project Ga0074045, IMG submission 94442) | Bog forest soil microbial communities from Calvert Island, British Columbia, Canada - Bog Forest MetaG ECP23OM2 | ecosystem: Environmental > Terrestrial > Soil > Wetlands ...
CGTCACAAGAAAACGCCCATGAGCAAAAGAAACTACAACAAAATCCCCCTTTCCTTTTTTTAGTCCACAAAAAACATTGATACTAGCTGAAGCAGAGAAGTTTTGCGAATTGCTTCAAGGCAGAAGGCAGATTTTTTTCTACTAACTATAAAGAAATTCTTCGTTAATTTTCCAGAGCCCAAGCAAATTCTACATCTTGCGAGGCATGGACCAATCTGACCAAGTTTTAATAGACTATGTAAGAGCCAAAAGAAATTCAAAAAATTTAACTGCGCAAAGCCTCAGGCATCAAAGCTCTTAGAGAAATCTGTGATAAAGCGGAATTGAAGATTTCTATAGGTGATTTGTTAGTCAAAACTTTGAGCATGAATTTCTTTGCTCATTTTAGCCTTATGTCAAAAACCGTAATATTACAACCATTGAAACAACTACATTATATCTTGACATATAATATAATGTTAGGTGTCAAGAAATGCCATATGAATCCTATCAACCCATCGAATTAACGTTAGAAAAAATATGCAGTGATTGGGACGTTCCTGAAAGAAATTCTAAACGGACAAAACCAATACAATTAGCACACGTTCTAACTGAATAATCCTGCGTCGAGAGATCTTGTTTCCAGAAGGAGATATCTCAGTGCCGAGGGCTAGGTTGACGCCGTCGTTTAAACAGTCGTTACACCATTATCCAAGAAACAGGGGCAGGTCGGACTGGGCTTACCCCCGAAATGGTCTGAATCTTCTTGCTTTAAACTTGAAGGTTTCAGTCTTTACCTAAGTCCAAGACTATGGTAAGTCCGCTGGGTCTCAGACCCAAATGAGGCTGTGTAAAAACTATTTTTAATTTCAGAAAAATGCTCATTTTATGTGAACATTTTTGGTAACAAGATGTAATTTATACACGTAGAGCGCAACTTTTTGGACGAGATTTTAGTTTTCACACAGTGTGAAATGGGTTTGGAACCTTTAACACAAAGCAAGCTTTCCTTCGCTTAAACAAACGCGAGTTATCGTAAATATCATGGTGTATGCGGCAAAAAATCGTAGTGAAGGAAGACTGACTTTGAGCGCTAACAAGCTTTGCTTTTCGCGCTTGGGTCAACGGCATGTAGGAAATAGAAGAAAATACTCGGATCGATATTTCTTAAGATACAACAAAATCTTGAAAAGGTGGCTAATCTAAAAATGGAGCCTCAGCATTTTTCTTGTTTGTACTAGCACTATTAATATTGGCTAAGGATTGTAGTTACTAAGCGATGTGCGTACCAGAATCGTTGTAACGCATTAACCAATTATTTGTGGAGCTGGAATAATAAACGAAAAAGCAGAGAAAAGACAAAAACTGGTTGAAAAGAATCCAATAAACGTCAGAGATGAACAAACTGTTATTACAGTGGGGATAGGCGCCTCTGCTGGCGGACTAGAAGCTTTCAGACAGTTCCTCGAGTTTTTGCCCATTGATACAGGTTTATCTTTTGTTCTGGTCCAGCATCTAGCCACAGGCCAAGAAAGCATGTTAACCGACATTCTTTCAAGATTCACCAAAATGCCTGTACAATCGGTAAAAGACAAAATTCAGGCAAAACCAAACCACGTTTACGTGATTCCTCCTGGAACAACCCTAACAATGGAAAGGGAACTCCTTAACCTAAACCCGAAAGGCACATCAACAAAACCCATAGACAGCTTCTTTATTTCTTTGGCGGAAGATCTTAAAAATAAAAGCATAGGAATTGTACTTTCTGGTACAGGTTCCGATGGAACTGAAGGCTTAAAAGCTATCAAAACTCAAGGCGGAATAACTTTCGCCCAAACTCCAGAGTCCGCTCAATATCCAGAAATGTCTCAAAGCGCCATTTCCATCGGGGTTGCCGATTTTGTTTTATCTCCACAACAAATTGCTCAAGAATTAGCAAAAATCGCAAAGAATCCTCAACTAGCTTTAGTAGAACTAAACGAAGCTAAAGAAAAAGGAAAAGAAGAAATAGAACACGAAGCAAAACAAGAAACCGGTTTAAACGCAATATTCTCGTTGTTAAAGTCAACTTTTCACGTTGATTTTTCCCATTATAAAGAAACAGTTGTAAATAGACGAGTCACTCGCCGAATGGTAATCAATCACATAGAAAAAATGCCGGAATACATTGAGTTTTTGAGAACGCATCCAAAAGAACTAAACGACTTATTTGATGACATGTTAATCGGAGTAACAAGTTTCTTTAGAGAACCAGAAACTTTTGCACTTCTAAAAGAAGCAGTGTTTCCGGAACTTGTGAAAAATCGTTCGCCCGCAGACCCAGTTAGAATTTGGGTTCCAGGCTGCTCCACAGGCGAAGAAGCCTACTCTTGCGCAATTGCACTCCAAGAGTACCTAGAAGACAACAAAATTACAAATATTGAAGTTCAGATTTTCGGCACAGACGTTAGCGAGAAAAACATTGAAAAAGCAAGACAAGGCACGTATCCAAAAGCAATAGAAACTGATGTTAATGAAAGCCGGCTAAAACGCTTCTTCTCAACATCTAACGGAAAATATCAAATTACGAAAGCCATTCGAGATAAATGTGTTTTTGCAAAACAGGACATAACCGCTGACCCGCCTTTTTCCAATCTGGACCTTGTAAGTTGTCGTAACATGCTCATCTATTTCGACACTCAACTTCACGAAAGAGTTGTGCCTACATTGCATTATGCATTAAAAGCTGGAGGGTTCCTTGTTCTAGGCGCATCTGAGAGTATAGGCAACTTCACTTATCTTTTTGAACCAATAAGCAAAAAGGGCATAATCTATACTAAAAAAAGAGCTCAACCTCAAGTTACTTTTGGCTTGCAAACGACAGCTCCATATACGAGACATAAAGGAGACAAAGAAGTTGGGAAGAAAGATGTCCTCTCTTTGCTGCGCGAGGAAGTTGATCGTTTACTAGTAACTGAATACGTTCCTGCAGCACTTCTGATTAACGCCAATTTGGATATTCTTATTTTCCGAGGCAATATTGCTCCATATGTTTTGCCAGACTCTGGATTAGCAAGCATGAATCTTGGAAAAATGGTTCGCAAAGAGTTGCGATCTCAAGTGCAGACCGCAATTTATCGAGCAAAAAAAGAAAATGATGTTGTCAGAGAAAATGCGATACGTTTTAGGCATTCGGGAGAACAGAGAACAATCAATATTCAAGTCGCCCCAGTTCATGTCGCACAATACGAAGAGCCATTTTTCCTAATATTATTTGAAGACGTAAGTTCTGCAGCGTTGCTTCTTCGACAAACAATGGAGCTAACATCAACACCCGAAGGTCTACAGAAGGTAAAAGACCGTCAAAATATAGAACTAAGAGAGGAATTAGAATCAACTAAGCAGTCTTTGCAAAGGGTGATTGAAAATCAGGAAGCTACTAACGAAGAACTCAGAACTACTATGGAAGAGGCGCAGTCAAGTAATGAAGAATTACAGAGTACAAATGAAGAATTAGAGACAGCAAAAGAAGAGCTCCAATCAAGCAATGAAGAACTAAAAACATTGAATGACGAGCTTAAGAATCGCAATCAAGCGTTGGCACAGTTGAATGATGACTTGGTAAACTTGAATGGGAACATGGATCCAGCGATTGTAACTGTTGATAAGGGTCTGAAGCTGAGGCTTTTCTCGCCTTCAGCCCAGAAAATTCTTAATCTTTCGCCGATCCAAATTGGACTGCCAATAACCAGTATTAAAATGGGATTAAGTATTGAAGATTTAGAGAAAATTCTTTCTGAAGTGATTGCTAACTTAAGCCCTTTTACCAAGGAGGTTAGGGATTCTCAAGGACGTTTCTTTGACATGCGTGTTCGACCATACATTACTCAAGACGGCAGGATAGATGGTGCTGTTTTGTCGTTTGTCGATGTTGATGCATTTAAAAAAGCAGAGCGGATGGCTAGTATCGGTGAAACTGCTGGGATGGTTGGACATGATATTCGTAACCCTTTGCAGGCAATAACGAGTGATGTTTATTTGTTACAAGATGACCTGTCCTCTTGTTTTGATAGCAAAGACAAGAAAACTGCAATGGAGAGTTTGAAGGAAATCCAACAGAACGTTGACTACATTAACAAAATAGTGGCAGATCTCCAAGACTACTCAAGGGCACTTAAACCCATCCTCAGAGAAACCGACTTAGAAGTTATAGTCGAAAAGCTATTGCTTAAGACTGATATTCCCAAAAACATCAAGACAACACATTATGTGGAGAAAGATGCCAAATGTATTATTGCTGATCCTGATTTGCTAAGGCGCATCATTAATAATCTGATCACCAATGCCGCTCAAGCTATGCCAAACGGTGGAAAATTAAAAATAAGTGCTCACAGAGAAACAAACATGATTGCTTTAACTGTTGAGGATAATGGTGTTGGGATTTCTGAAGAAGCGAAACCTAAACTGTTCACTCCGTTATTCACTACTAAGTCGAAGGGTCAGGGTTTTGGGTTAGCTGTTGTGAAGCGGATAACCGAGGTTTTGGGTGGGACTGTGACTTTTGAGAGCAGAGATGGCGAAGGAACTAAATTCATTGTTCGTTTCCCAGCCCAACAGGGCTAAGTTGCAACGGGACATCTGGACTTTTTAATCAAGCAGGGACTGGTCGAAGAACGAACACTTAAAAAAAGTCACGCGGTTTTTGCAGTCACGCAACGGGGCATAACTGTACTGAAGCATTTCCGGGAACTCGCTCACGTGGTGTCCATTGTAGAAGGGGCCCAAAGTTAAAACCCAAACTTACTTCCCTAAACCTTTTAAAAAAACGCCATCCACATCAACCAGCTCTTCTTTTAACTATTACGCTCGCCATGATTACAGAAGAAGGTTTGGCACTATGCATTAGGCATTAGGAAAGCGCCAAACAACCCAGCTGGCAACGCCTTGTCTTTGGCCAAATTTGGAAGTATTGATGTGTGGGTGTTTAGTTGCAACAACAAATTGATAAATCTGCGAGCACGACTTTCTTGTTTGAAGAATCATCATTACAACTTTTGAGAAAATCTTCGCAAGAGGCGTTTGTTGTAAACGTTAAAACGTGCAAAGCAAGGTCTCGAAACCAAAATTGCAATTTCTAGGCAAGGCGTTAAGGAGCAGCAGCTTTTTATCGAATGCGAATGCGGAACCAAAATACTGCTAACGCCCTCATTGAATGTAATGAACCGCGCTATCGAAGACCATGTTACTCAACACAAAAGAATAGAGATGGTCGACAGAAAAAAAGCCAGCCATCTCCGCCAAGTTTTGGCTGATCAAGTGATAGAGAAAGCAACTCAACTCGCAATCCTCAACGAACGCAAAAAAATGCAAGTTGAACTCGAAGAATATGCCCGGCATTTGGAAGAGCTTGTCAGAGAAAGAACTGAAAAACTCAAAGCGGCTGAGCGATTGGTAGCCATCGGCGAAACGGCGGGCATGGTTGGTCATGATATTCGTAATCCGTTGCAGGCTATAACTGGTGATGTCTATTTGTTGAAGACGGAATTAGTTTCAATACTTGAGGGCGAAGACAAAAAAGACGTTAGGGAAAGTTTGGATGGAATAGAAAAGAACATTGGATACATTAACAAAATCGTTCAGGACCTTCAAGATTTTGCTAGACCGCTTAACCCTCGTTTTGAAGAAACGGATTTAATAATCGTGATTGATGAGCTGTTGAAAAAGAATGGCTTGCCAGACAACGTTAAAGTATGTGTTAAAGTGGAAAGTGAAGTTGAAAAAATCAGGACGGACTCTGCTCACATAAACCGTATTCTGTTCAATTTGGTCAATAATGCCGTTCAAGCTATGCCAAAAGGAGGCAAACTAACCATACATGCGTACAAAGAAGCAAAAGACGTCATAATAACCGTCGACGACACAGGCGTAGGCATTTCTGCAGACGTGAAGAGTAAATTGTTTGCACCAATGTTTACGACTAAATCTAAGGGTCAAGGATTCGGCTTGCCTGTTGTTAAGAGGATGACTGAAGCATTAGGAGGAACCGTTTCTTTTGAAAGTCAAGAAGGCAAAGGAACAACTTTCATAATACGTTTGTCTCCTCCCAAGAGTCAAACAGTAAATAAACCTTCAAGTCTTGAGCAGTTTTAAAAAACAAAATTTATGCTTAGAACTTACTTAATTCAGTCACCGCTCAAGCTCCTTCGATCTTCGTCCTCGTCATCCAAAAGTTGCTGAGTGCGGTATTATGGCATGGCACATAAACGATGCCTTCGAAACCCTAAACACAATAAATGAGGACCAATAGGCAGAGAAACTTATGCTTGGATTCGAGCCTGAAGCGTTTGAGCCTCTATGGATTTGAACCCAAATCAGACCGTGTGAAAACTAGTGCCGCCGCTCTTGATCTGCCTGTGTACACTGATCAGTACACGCTATCGGTGTATACACTGACATAGGTCTTGGAAGTAGTCAAGACACGGATTGAAAAATTCAAAACAAGCAAAGATGCCAGACCGCCGATACCGCAAGAAACGATTGAGATGCTCTACCAAGTATCCAACGGTGAAATACGTTACATATTCAAAAGGCTGTCTGACATAATATGTGAGTTTCGAGCAACATTTCCAAGTGAAAGAAACATCCCAGAACAAATCGCGAAAAAATCGCTCCATAACCTTGCCGAACGAAAACTTGACGCCCTGAATTTAACCGTCAGAGAAAGAGAAGTTCTGAAGAAAATGTCGTCAGAAAAAAGCTTCAGAATAAGAGATTACTCGAAATTTGGATATAACAAGCCCCAGCCTATGCAAAACCTTGTTTCGAAGTTTCTCCGATTGGGTCTTTTGCGTAGAGTTGAAAGAAGCATGAGGGAAGTTTACTATTCTACTGCAGGCGATGTAAACTTGGTATTTCGTCATTCTTAGATCACTTAATATCACCCAGTTGCCATGGTGCTGCGAAAGTTCTAAAAACTAAAAGAGACCGAAGGGTCTGGGTCTCTATGGATTCGAACCCAAAGTCTGGTGGAACCGTAAAAAATCGGATTTTTGAATTTCATAAGTCTCAAACAGGCTTCGCGCGTTCCTTTTTATATTGGGACTTGTTGATGTTTTTATTAATTGATTTTTACTCTGAAAATACTCGAAATTTGTGACCAATATGCCAAAATAGCTTTAAATAATGGTTATTTGGTGCCGAGGGCTGGCTTGACGCCGTCGTTTAAACCGTCGCTAGAACTTTAGAGGTGCGCCTTGGGGAGTGGGTCGGGCGGGATTTGAACCCCTTATGCCCTTGAGGTATCTCTCGCAAAACCCATTTTTTCCTTTGGCGTATTTGGTCAAGTTCTCTTCAATGTGTTGCCTCACAAGCAAGTTTTAAATTCAGTGGTAATCTATCAACTGATTGGCGCAGGATCTGTGGGAAGATGCCTGATAATACGCACAAAAGTCTGTCGAGTGATTTAAAAAAGAAATAGTGAAAGTCTTTTACGTTGCCTGGCTTGATTGAGTTCTTCTCTTGCTGTGTCTGTATAAAGCAATAACAGTGAGGAAAACCACTACGACGATAACTATTACCAATATGGCCAAGTCTAACGCGCTGATAAGCCCGTTCGTTGCTGGTTCCGTCGCTGTGTCTATCACTGCGACTGTACCGCTGTTTCCGATTGTAACGTAGACATGTGAGCCATTGGGGGCTACAGTTATCGCGTCAGGATTTCCTTTTAGGTTTACCGTTGCCGTGACTTCGTTCGTAGCTGTGTCTATTACTGAGAGGGACTGGCTGAATTCATTTGTGACATACGCGTATTTTCCGTCTGGCGTTACAGCGACATTGCCAGGTCCCCTTCCCACAATTATCGTTGCCGTGACTGTGTTGGTAGTTGTGTTTATGACTGAGACCGAATCGTTGATGTTATTAACTACGTAGACGTTTTTGCCGTTGGGTGTAATAGCCACGCCGAAAGGTTCGGTTCCAACTGTTATCGTCGCTGTCACCGTGTTGGACGCTGTGTTTATGACTGAAACCGAACGGCTGCCTGCATCAGTAACATAGACATATGCGCCGTTATGCGCTATGGCCACACCCCAAGCATCGCTTAAACCCAGTATCGTTGTCGTCACCGAGTTTGTGGCTGTATTTATGACTGAGACTGAATTGCTGACTTCATTTGCTATGTAGACGTATTTGCCGTCAGGCGTTATGGCTACGCCAACAGGGTAGCTTCCAACGGGTATAGTTGCTATCAGTGAATTCGAAGTAGTGCTTATCACCGAAACCGAATTACTCCCGCTGTTCGTAGCATAAACGTATTGGCCGTTTGGCGTTACAGCGACATCGCCAGGATGGCTTCCAAGGGGCACCTCCGCCGTGATCGAGCTCGTTGATAGGTCTATAACTGACATCGAACCATTGACGTAATGCCCAACATAGGCGTGTAAGCTGTTGGGCGCTATAGCAACGCTGTCGGGCTCGTTTCCCACGGTTATGGTTGTTGACACTGTGTTCGCGGCTTGAGTTGGGTGAGTCAACAATGCAAAAGCGCAGAAAAAGATGACCAGTAGGGAGCAGCCAACTCTCAACTTCTTTATTCCGCTTTGCTGCATTCTTTCACCTTTTCGTAAAACTTGAGTGCATATGCTTAAAAGATTTACGATTATATGGTTTTGTGTCTTGAATGCAAGCTTCCTCGGCGCATTGAAATTGAAACAAGTAAACAGATACTCAAAGAATGCTTTTATGTCCTAATATTAACGCAATAAGCCATGCTGAAACAAGTTTTTGGTTCAAGTTGGACCCTGCCCAAGTAAACTGGATGTGAGTCCATAGCGTTTCTTCAATCATCCAACACATCATCAAGTTAAACGGAGTCTGGATGATCGAGCGACGCTCTGTTCGTCCCATACCTCAAAAATCTGGTTGATACACAAAATGTCGTTCGAAACGCTTGAACGCCGATATGAGTTAAAAATGGGTCCCAGATGCGCAGTGGTCCTATATGATTCGCTTAAAATATTAGGCAAACATAAATAACAAAAAAGCAAACGCGCCAGCCATTATGAAGAAAATAATTAGCAACTGCATTTGTCCTGAAAGCCCTCCGATGGCCGCGGGCACTGGTTGTGGACCAACATCTACGGAGCTAAAGCAGCAGCTAAAATGAACAGGCGTTATTGCGCCAAATATCAGCATCTTCTTCCTTAATCGATGAGGATTAGCGGCGAAATTATTATGAAAAAAGCCATCATATTCTGCACAAGAGGAGCGTTTTACTTCTACTATCTATTTAACCGCAGCATCCAGCCCAGATTTACGACAGGCAAAACAAACTTTAACAAAAGCGCGCTACGTTATTTCAATTTGGGGCCAAATCTAATCGTTTTTCGTGCTAAACTTACAATACGACTTCCAAGTGAGACTAAGAAAAATCCGAGGAAAGCAATCTCTACGAAACTAAATATTGCTTTTACCGGAAAAATTAACGTTAAGACTATACCTATGTAGAGAGCGCTTCCAGTATATTTTCCCACGGGGTCGTATAGTTTTTTGGCGTATAGACTTGTTACTAAGAATTGAATAAATGATGCACTTATGAGGATTAATAGCCAAATTGGATAGTATCTTTGGACGCTGAAAATTGTAAATATGCCAAACACAAGAATGAAGTCTGTTGTGGCATCATAGTAGCCGCCAAGCCTTGAGGTCACCTGTAATCTTCTTGCCAAGTAACCGTCAAAAAAGTCTGTCGCAGCTGAAAAAGTCAGTAAAATTAAGCACGAGGTAATGTTTCCTGTTTTGAATAAATAAAAGAATAAAGGTAAAACTGCAATTCGCAAGGAACTTATGAGATTCGGAATTAGGATTAGTTTTCGCACGGTCTATCACTTAGAGGTTAAGAAGTCCACCACTGATGAGAGCAATATTGAATAGCCATGCGGTTTGGCTTACCCCAATGTCACTTAAGGCGTTCTTGTTCCAACTAAAAGACTTCTCAAGCATAGTTGATACAAAAATCGTGATAAGTGGCAAAGTTGACGCTATGATACCTGATATTCCAGCAATTCCAATTAGTTTCTGGACTTTTGCACTCATCTTTTGACTTTACCCTTTATAGGTTGAAGCGGACTTTCAGAGCTTTTGGGTAGTTTCAAGAATATTCCTTATTCACCTTTTCAAAGAACTCAACAAATGTCTGCTCTGATTGTGCTCCTGTGATTCTGTATTTACCATTTACCATGAATGTTGGTACACCACTAATATCGTATTTTCTAGCTTCAGCACAGTTATCCGCAAAACTATTTTGATACAATGAATCCTTTAAGCAGTCTTCTATTTCTTGCTTAGCCAAACCAACTTTCTCGCCTATTTCAAAAAGCACAGCTTCTTTTCCAATATCAAGGCAACGTTCAAAATAGGCTTTAAAAATCTCATGGGTGAATTCTTGATTCTTCCCGACTTTTCTAGCGTATTCACCAACTATCAATGCCTTTTTTGAATTCGAGAGGAGTTTAGCATCACAGAACTTGAGACCATATTCTTTTCCTCTGCACCTGAGATTTTCATACATCTCTTCTATTCCATAGATTCTTCCTCTCAAGTCTACTCCTTCCTCGGGAGTTTCAGGATGAATCTCGATACCGATGTGTTCCATTTCAATGTCGAATCGGCTTTTGAGTTTTTCAATTATTGCCTCACCGAGATAACAGAAAGGACAAATAAAATCTGAGTACATCCTGATTTTTATCTTCATTCAATCACCTTTAATCTGTTAGCTTTATTTTTGCAGAGTCAGCATCTCTTTAACGAGCGTTAATCCTTTTTGAGTTATGATGTAATCTCCTTTTGATGCTTCTTGAGCTATCAGTTTTGCATTAACCAGTTTTTTTAGGTGAAATGTGAGATGACCAGCTTTGAGGTTTACTATTTTTGACAACTCTGAGAAACTCTTCTTTCCCTCATACAGAATAGCTAAGATTTTCAGCCGTGAATCATTTCCCAAAGGTTCAAACAAGTTCCGCAAAAGAAATGGAATATCTAAAGACTGATTGTTAACTATCTTATCGTTGCTAACGTCTTTGACCAAAACTATTTCTTGGTATGCTCTTTTTTCACGCTTTAGCTTCTTATCAAAATTGGAGAAACAGTTTCCGCATTGCTGACCTTTGGTCTTTTCAACCATTAACTCGGTTTCAGCTATTTTTTCATCTAAGTCTTCGAGAGCGACTTTTATTCCAGATTGTTTGATAACTTGTGTGTTTTCTTCTATTGTGTTTTTGTAATGCTCAAGACATTTGTCTCTGTTTTGGCAATCTTCTTTGAGTAACGTTGCAATGTCTTGATTTAGAGATTGAGACCTCTGACCAGCATAGACCAATAGGTGATTTTGTGATAGAGTATCTTCAACCGCACGAAGACGTTCCTTCAAAACAGTTTCTTCTACCCTGTTCATGTCAGCTCTTAAGCCTTTAATCTCCATCTTCAACTCAGAGATTGCACCAATTAGATAATCGGCTGATGTGTCCTTGCCTTTGTTAGCCAATCCACTGTACTTCCCTTTCACTTGCTCAGTATATTCTAATTCCCTAAAAGTATATTAGCGTTTTGCAATTATGTTTCCATCAACAGGATGTATGAAATTTGGTTAGTATACCTAAAGAAGTAATGGATGTTTTAAGTGCAAGTGATTCAGCAAAAATGTTTGCAACTGCAGACGCTAAAGGCATTCCAAACGTAGTTCCATTATGGAGCTTTGTAGCAGTAGACCCCGAAACTATTGCGTTCGCAGAAGTTTTCATCAAGAGAACAAAAGAAAACCTTGAAAAAAACAAGCAAGTTGCTATTGCAGTGTTCAAAGGACCAATGACAGGCTACCAACTAAAGGGAACATTCAGTGGTTTCCAAACAAGTGGACCAATTTTCGATAACTTCGCAAAGAAGAGTATGGAAACTATGAAAATGAAAATAAAAAGTGTTGGAATAATAAAAGTCACTGAAGTCTTCTCTGCTTCGCCAGGACAAGGTAGCAAAAAACTAGCATAGATGCAAACGTTTACAAAACTCTCAAACACTCTTTTCTTTTTGTTGTCTATTTTGACTTCAATATAGGTGATTTGAGATGTCAGATGAGATAGACGAAGAAGTCGAAAAACGGCACTTCGCCGACAGAAGCCACGCCGTCCAATACTCACTACGCAAAGTCAAAGAACTAATCGAAAAAGAAGAGATCAAGTTTTAACATTCTTGCTTGCATTTTGAATAAGCGTTATCCACTTGTTTTTTCCTTCAA
>Ga0074045_10004572_pt1 | contig 12241 bp, 7 predicted proteins | sample BogForMeECP23OM2_FD_94442 | JGI IMG/M metagenome (GOLD analysis project Ga0074045, IMG submission 94442) | Bog forest soil microbial communities from Calvert Island, British Columbia, Canada - Bog Forest MetaG ECP23OM2 | ecosystem: Environmental > Terrestrial > Soil > Wetlands ...
ACCAGATCTGCGGAATACTCAACGGGACGCCCGCCTCATCGAGCAGTCGCACCTGCACTTCCGCCAGAGTCAGGTCGGGCTGCGCTCGGAACCAAGCTTTCACTTGTTGTTGCGTTTCCTCGCTGGCACGCAGTTTGCGGCCCGGCCGGTGCGGAATTCGCGGGTGCCGCACGATCCTCCCATCTGGACCTTGGTCGGGAAGGATTCATCGCGCAGTTTATCGCAACGGGGACGCTCGATCTGCAGCACGCGCCGCCGATCGGCTATGCCCATTTGACGACGATTGCGGAATTTCGTGAACTCCTGACCGCTGAGTTCGAAGAAATCGGACTGCTGGGAACCGAGTCGTTCACCTCGGTTTGGCAGGACAAATGGAAATCGAAGTCCGCAGCCGACATCGCCGGGTGGCTTGACATCGTGGAAGCTACGGGAAAAATGCCCGAATGCATGGCGTATTCCGATCATTTCCTGTTTATCGGGCGCCGCGCAGACCGGGTCGCCTGAGTCGATCGTCTATGCCGCGAGTTCCGATTTTGCACGAGGTCGAAGGGTCCCTAAGCGAGGGCCGGCTTCGCATCCGGCATCAACGTGGGTCGTAGTGCAAGCGGACCTGCACGGCAAGGGGCGCGCCGGGCCTCACGGCGACTCGATATACGGTCTGCGGGGGTGGATCCTCCTGGGTCAGCAGACGAGTCCCATCGCCAGCGGCGTTCTGCTCGGCCTGTGTCCAGGCCCTGCCGGCGCCGCCGGACAACTCGAACATCTCGGGCTTGCCGCCCCACTGCTTCTCCCAGGCTGCGACGCGGTCCTCCGCGAGGGCGAGCGCGTCGCGTCCGATGGCGATTCCTTCGAGCGGCTGGGGCGTGAGGAGCACCGTCAGTTCCTCCTCCGCCTGGTCCGGCCGGCTGCGGCGGAGGGTAAAGAAACTCGGCTGATCGCTCTGCGCGGGGATGTCGATGAGCTTGCCGCCCATCGCCTGGTTGTCGCCGTTGCGCGTGCGTAACGTCGGGAATATGAGGTATGGCGCTCCCCGATCGCCGGAAGAGTAGCGCTCGCGGTCGATTACGTACAGATAGCCGCGTTCCGGGGATTCCAGAGTCAGCCGGACGCGATCGCCGGCACGCAGCCGGGTTGTGGACGACACACGCACAGGGGTCCACTCAGTGGTCCCGCTCGCTTCCTGGACGAGAATCCGGGCGCCTGCGTCGGCGGCGGCTGCCGGACGCAGGCGCCAGATGGTGACGCCGATCTCGCTGGCCGCCGGCGAGCGGCGCAGGGACGCGGCTATTTGTGGACCAAGCGGATCGTACCGCGGCTTGACGTGCGCCGGTGCCGCGGCGGTCGTGGCCGGGCGCGCCTGGACGACATCTTCGGGCACGATGCCGCGCTCGCCGGTTTGCGCCGTGGCGAGCGAAGCACCGACAAGCATGATGCCCATTGCCATGCTGCGATGTTTCGGCAAGGTCATCTCCAGTCTCCCTGCTGCACGAAGGCAGCCCAGTAGTAGGGCGATTGCCACTCCTGGTGTTTCCGCAATTCGAGTTGCGCTTCGCGCAGCGCCTCGGACGGCCGCTTGCCGTCGCGCAGCATGCCGCGATAGAGACCGGCCATGAGGTCGGCGGTGGCGCGGTCGTTGACGCTCCACAGGCTGACGATGACGCGCGGCACGCCCGCGTACATGAAGGCCCGGGTGAGACCCATCAGTCCTTCGCCGCGCACCTCTTTGCCCAGCCCGGTCTGGCAGGCGCTGAGCACGACGAGGTCGGCGGAAAGCCGGCTGTTGTAGATATCGTTGACGCGGAGAAACCCGTCCACGGCGCGGCCGTTCGCGTCGAACTGAGAGAGCACCAGGGCGGAAAGCTCGGGGCGTTCGGTATCGAGATAGCCGTGGGTGGCGAAGTGAAGATAGCGATAATGGCCGAGCAGCCCGCTGAGGGCTTCGCTGCGGCTGGCCGCGAAGCCGGTCGCCTTGAGGTCGAAGGAGTTGTTCGCGACGCGGAGAATCTCGTCCGCCTCCTGCGATGTGAACGGCAGGCGCGGGATGTGCAGGCGCGCGCCGGTGGTTCCGCTTTGTGTGGCGGCGAGTTGCTCGAGCAGACGCGATCCGTTGGCCTCCTGCGGCAGGGCGGTGGCGGCGGGAGCGCCGTGCGCGCGGGGATCGGAAGAATCGAACACCGGATCGGCGAAGACGGCAAGCAATTTGGGAGCCGGTGCGCGGCCTGCCAGTTGCGCGCGCAGCGCGGCGACGGCGGATGCCGAGGGCAGCATGACCACCTCGCGAATGCCGTCGGATGGCCGCAAGATGGCAAATGGGATGCGCTGCAGGGCACCGTCGGCAACGATGGCCAGGCGCTGGTTGCCGAGCAGGGATGCGGCGGGCGCGAGGACCATCTCGCTGAGCTTGCCAATGGCCGAGTCGAGATCGGCATCCCGGCGGGTGGTGAGGCACTCGTAAACGCGGGCCGCCTGCGCTTCGAGTGCGGATCGGGGCGGCAACTCGAAGGCATGCAGCTGGTCCGTTCCGACCACCCATAGCCAGCTTCGCTTCTCGCCGAGCGAGTATTCGAGCAAGAGCGTATCTGGATCGAGCACTTGCTGCCGGATCTGTGCGACCGTGAGCGGGGCCGGGCGGGTGAGGGCGGCGTAACGCGGGCTGGCGGCGCGGATCGCCGCTTCTACGTCCTGATATTCCGACTGGAGATCGCGGATCTCGGCGGTGAGGGCGGCGGCGCGCGGATCGTCGCGGCCGAGCAGTGGGAGCAACCTCGCCCCTTTGGCGTTCAGGCGGTCGGAGATGCCGCGCTCGCTATCCAGCAGTTTCGGGTCCACTCCCTGGCGGACGTCCGCACCGGACGCGGCCAGCATATCGAGCAGGCTGCGGGCGCGCGAGCGTTCATTGGCCTGCAGCGCGGCCCCGGTATCGCCCATTCGCATCAGCAGGTCGATGTAGAACGCATACGAATCCTGCCTTGTGGCGAAAAACGAAGCGCGCAGTTGTTCGCTATTCGTCGCGCCGCGGTTCTCTTCCGTGAGGCGTAGGGCTTCTTCCATGCGCTGGCGGGCGGCGGCCAGATTGCCGCGATCGCTCTCGGCTCGAGCGATGGTTTCGAGCGAGAGAGCCTCGTAAGAACGCTCGCCGATGGCACGAAACTCCGCCAGCGCCTGCGCGCTCGCCTCGGCCGCTTTGTCCGGATGGCCGGCAAGCATTTCCGTGCGGCCGCGTTCGGCCAGGGCGGTGCCGGTGCCCCGGCGATCATGGATGGCGCGCGCGAGTTCGAGCGATTCGGCGAGCGAGGCCTCGGCGGCGCCGAAGCGGCCGAGTTCCGCCTGCGCGCGAGCGGTCCGTGCGAGAGCGTCGGCGAGGCCACGCTTATTGCCGGATGCGCGCCATGCCAACAGCGCACCCTCCAGAACGGTCAGCGCCTTTGCAGGCTGATTTTCAGCGAGGTACAGGTTGGCCAGCGCTCCCAACGTGGTTGCCTCTCTTCGCCGGTCTCCCACCTTCCGCAACAACGGCAGTGCCCGATTGAGCAACGTCTCGGCTTGGTCCGCTTCGCCAAGCTGGCCGTATGCGACACCCGTGTTCGCCAGCACGGTTCCCTCGAGCCAATCGTTCCGCGTTTGCCGGACCAGGCCGAGCGACTGTCCATAACTATCCAGCGCGGCCTGCCAGTTGCCCAGCGTGCTCTGCGTCCAGCCGATGTTGTTCAGCAGGAGAGCTTCGCTGCCGGGATCGCCAGTCGTGCGAAACAGATTGAGCGCCTGTCCATACAGCCGCAGGGCCGGCTGCGGTTCTCCCAAAACATCGAACGCGCCGGCTTCGCTGTTGATCGCATCCGCTTCTTCATGCGTTGCAGCGAGAGCGTGAAACAGGTCCGCAGCGTCCCGGAACAGAGGCGAGGCGTTGCGATAATCGCCGGATTCGGCCAGCGCGGTTCCCAGGCTGAACAACGCTAACCCCTGCATGTAGCGATCGCCGGACTGGCGGAAGAACGCGAGTGAGCTTTGGAGCTTTTCGATAGCGGCGAGTCGCGCCTCCGCCGTGTGTTGAACCCGAAGCTGCTCGGCTTCGGCATAGCCGCGGTGGGCCGCGACGATTTCCCTATCGCCCGGGTTTGCATCGCGAAGCTCGACGAGACGCACGACATACCGTGTGGGGAGATCCGCTGCGTCGCCGGCCTTCACTTCGAGCGTATATTCCCCGGCGGATTCGGTAACGGCGACGATCGTCTCGGGACCATACCGGCCGTTCGCCGAATCCGCTTCGATCAGCGCCCGCCCCTGGGGGTCGCGCAGGGTGACGGCGAGATCGGCGCCGCTCTGGATTACCTCGATGCGCACGAACTGGTTCGCAGGGAGGGTGAGGCGGACCGCATCCGGCGCTGTTCCTTCAATCCGCTTCTCAACGTGTGCGCCCGGGCGCCCGGCGACATCGCCGCCCAGCGCCTGCGCGCACACGATCCCCGGCAGCATCGCCAGCGCGGCGAGACCAGCCGGGAATCGGGCACGTTGCAGCATAGGTCGCGCGGATTCAGGCGGAATGGACGCTTCCGGCCGTTCGGCGTTGAGGAACGGGCATGCCGGTTCCATCCGCCACCCACTGCCCGTTGGTTTCTGTGGGGTTGTCGCTGCTGGTGATGGAGCCGCTGCCGGTTCCGTCGTCGCTAAACGAGCCGGACATGCCCGACCAAGCGTGACCGCCGAAGTTGTTGCCGAAAGAATGACTCTGGATCGTGCCGTCGTCATTCAGCGTGAGTGTGCCGACGTCGTGAGTTAGCGTTACGCCCGAGCAACTGCTGGCGCCGCGATCGCCCGTATACATGGTGAATTCGTTGGGGTTCGCGGTGGCGGTGAGTTTCATGCAGAGCTGGATGGTGGCGCTGCCAAGGGTAATGTCGAACTTAGCGGGTCCGAACGAAGTAAACATACATTCTCCTGTTCTTGCTCATTGATGCCGGAGCTCTAATGGGACGCCCAGCACGTCTCCGGCGGCACGCATTTGGACGCCGTCCCGAGTCGAAGTCGATGAGGCCGGGGGCAGTTGGTTCAGGTAATGGAGTGCACGTTGGATGGCGGAGGGATCGCGGACCTCTCCGGTGGGATCGCGGGGAGCGTTCCGGATCGGATCGAGCGCGTGTTCCGACCACAGTATCCAAAGGCGCTCGGTTCCGGGGTTTTGATCGAAGACGTACCACCCCGTGACAAGCTGTTGACTGGCGGCTACGTCTTCGCGATCCCTGCCAGCGGCGTTGCGGGGGTACAGAATCCAGAGCTGCTCGGCGCCGCCCGCACCCGGGCCGTGGTCGATGAGATAGAAGAAGCCGGGCTGCGGGGATTGGACGCGAAAACGAAAGCGCCATCCCGCCTGGAACGTGCCGGCCGGCGATGCGACGTACTCTTCGCCGAGAGGATGGCCGTCGCGCATCTGCTGGGCCAGGATGGTCCAGGTGACGGTGCGCTGGTGGTGCAATCCGGGCAGCCAGACCGCGCCGGCGATGGCGGCGGCGACCGCAACCGCTCCGGCTGCAATCATGCTTCTGCGCGGGAGTCCCCTGCGTTTCGGGGCACCGGCCCCGAAGTCCTCCAGGACGGAGGTCAGCTCGCGGTGCACGGCTTCCATGGACTGCGGCCGCTCCTCTTTGTTCTTCCGCAAGCAGCGCTCGATCACCGATGCCAGCGGCTTGGGGACGGCAGGATTCACCGTGCCGGGCGGCGTCGGAGTTTCATTGACCACCGCGTAGAGAGTGGACGGGAGGTCATTCCCGCGAAAAGGCCGGCGGCCGCAGGCGATCTCATAGAGAATCACGCCGAACGAGAAAATATCGGACCGGGCGTCGGCGGGCTCCCCTTTGGCCTGCTCCGGCGACATGTACTCGGGAGTACCGAGAGTCGCACCCGCCTGCGTGACGTCGATATCGCCGCCGCCGGCCTGTTTGGCCAGGCCAAAGTCCAGGACCTTGACCGTGCCAGCGTCCGTGACCATGATGTTATTCGTTTTGAGGTCCCGGTGGACAATGCCCGCGGCGTGCGCGGCGCCAACCGCGGCGGCGGTCTGGATCGCGTATTCCAGAATGGTCCGCATGGGCGGCCGATGCCCGGCGAGCAAGGCGCGCAGCGTGTTGCCCTTGATATACTCCATGGCGATGAAGTCGACCTCATGGTCCGAATCGTACTCATAGATGGTTACGATATTCGGATGATTGAGGGCGGAGGCAGCCTTGGCCTCGCGGACGAAGCGGAGTTTCTCCTCGCCGGCACCTCTCAGATGGGAGATGACTTTGAGCGCGACGGTGCGGCCAAGGCGCGGGTCGACAGCTCTGTACACCGTGCCCATGCCACCTTCACCGATGCGATCGACCACCCGATAATTGCCGATGGTGCGGCCCGCCACGGCGGCGGTCATAGTCATGGTGGGCGCGAGCGATGCCAGCGGAGCGCGATCCAGGAAGGCAGTCCGTTCCGAAGCGGCGATCAACGATTCGACTTCGGAACGCAGCGCGGCGTCACCGGCACAAACTTCGGCCAGATAGGCGGCGCGCCGATCTGGCCCGAGCCCGAGAGCGGACTCTAGGATCTCGCGTACCCGGTTCCACTGCCCAGCATCCAGCCCCTCCCAGGGGCACGTGTCCCCCATGTGGCTCAAGGCTATCACAAATCCCCTCGTCGAGGATACGCGACACCGCGCAGCGAAAAGTCTCAACAGGGACTGAATGATTCGACCGGGCCGCGGCGGTCCAGCTCGCGAAGCAGCCAGGCACGCCCGGTGATCCAGTCGCGGTTGACGGTGGCTTTGGAGATGCCCAGCGCCTCGGCCGTCTCGCCGATCGAGAGGCCGGCAAAGAAGCGCAACTCGATCACCTGGCTTTGCCGGGCGTCCAGCCGGGCCAAGTCCTGAAGGGCGTCGTCGAGGGCGATGAGCTCGAGGCTGCGCTGCCGCGGGAGATCGATGGCTTCGTTGAGGGCGAGGATTTGCGCGCCACCGCCGCGTTTCTCCCGTTGCTGCGCCCTGGCGTGGTCCACCAGAATCCGCCGCATCATCTGGCCGCTGACCGCGAAGAAGTGAGCGCGGTCCCGCCACTTGGCCTGCTTCTGATCGATGAGACGGAGCCAAGCTTCGTGGACGAGCGCTGTGCTTTGCAGGGTATGGTCTCGCCGCTCGCGCCGGAGATGGCGGTGAGCGAGTCTGCGCAACTCGTTGTAAATCAGCGGCGTGAGCTGGTCGATGGCGGACCGGTCGCCCGCAGTCCACCGTTGCAGCAGGCCGGTAACGTCGGTCGGCGGCATGATGATAGGTTAGAACACTCGATGGCCGAATGAAAGGTTAGAAACTGAAACAGCACGCCAGTCTTGCCCGGCCTTTCCGCCGGCGCCGGTTCACCGAACCAGAAACGCTCCGCTGTTCCAGCGAGCTTCATCTATTGTGGTGGAGACAGGTGAGTCCCCGAGCCATAACGCCACAATCACTCGCGAAAGGGCGCAATCGAGAGGATCGAGGAATCGAGTCCCTGTAGCATCCCGTGTTCCAGGACCAGGTGATCAATCGTTCAAAGCAAGGGGTGACCGGGTGCAGGATGTTATAAAGGAACGTTACCAAACCCATGCTCCGCTCACTGTTTTCCTGCGTTCCGATCGCAAGCGGCTTGCTCGCGCTTGCTGTCGCGGCGCTCGGCAGCGCTCCGCTGCAAATACTCGAACCTGGCGGGGCGCATCCGCAGATCGGCGGCAGGCCGGAAGTTCCGAATAGGGCCGGGAGCGGGTGCGAATGATAGAGAGCCAGCCAGCGCCGCCGGCAATCGGAGACAACCACATCCGCCAAAGTTCTTACCGCGCCTTCCGTCGAGGTCTCGGAGGCTCCGTACTCGGGTTCCCCTGGTGGTCCGCGGTCGTCATCACGGCGGGGTCGAAGGCCCAAGCCGAGATCTATCGGCAGGAGATCCACCGCCGGGCGGAGCGCGGCTTCTTGCCGCGGAACGTCTCGTGGCACGTCGTCCCCGATCCGGAAGGCCGCCGTATCGGGAGCGGTGGAGCGACGCTCCGGGCCCTCCAAGCTATCGGCGTGTCCGATCCGGCGTGGTGGGGCAGCAACCGGGTTCTGGTCATCCATGCGGGCGGCGAGTCGAGGCGTCTGCCTGAGTACAGTCTGACCGGCAAACTTTTCGGTATCTTGCCCGCGCGGACGCCTTGGGCTGAGAACAGCACGGTCTTCGATGAAATCCTGGCGCTCTCCACTCTGTGGGTGGAGCGTTTCTCTTCCGGTCTGGCCGTGTCTTCCGGCGATGCCGTGCCGATCTTCGACGCGGCGGATCTGGACTGGGAGCGTTCCGGCGTCGCCGGCGTCGCCATCCGGCAGCCAATTGCAGTGGGCACCCGACATGGGATCTATGTCCTCGATGAGCGTGGCCGGGTGTATTCCTTCCTGCAAAAGCCGACTCCTGGCGAGGTGCGTGCCGCGGGCGGGCTTTTGCCCGGCGACAACGTGGCACTCGATACGGGGCTTCTTCACTTCGACGCGGGGCTGTCCGCTAGCCTGTCTCGTCTGGCTTCCACGCTGCCCGACATTCCGTTCCTCGACCTCTATCAGCAGTTCACGCTTTCACTCACGGGAGAAGCGCGGTGCGGCTTGTCCGAGTTGGCAGCCTTGCTGCACGGAGTCCCCTTCCACTGCTCGCTGGTGGACGGCACGTTCACACACGTCGGCACGACCTCCCATTTTCGGCGGCTGTTCCAGGGCGGAGTGGTCGACAGCATCCTGGCACCCGGTAGCGAACTTGGCCCCGATGCGCTGGTGATCGAATGTCAATCGACGCAGCCGATTCGGGTGGGAGCTGGTGCTATCGCGCATGGTTTGACCGGCTCCTCCGGTCCGATGACGGTTGCCGAAGGCACCGTTGTGCACGAGGTGCCGGTCCATCTGCCGGATGGCCGGCGGGGATTTGTGGTGCGCACGTATGGAGTCGAGGACGATCCCAAGACTGCAACTTGGTTCGGCCGCCCGATTCTGGATGTCCTGAAAACTCTCGGCCTCGACCCGGAAGAAATCTGGCCCGGCATTCCACTCGACGAGCGCTGCCTGTGGAACGCTCAGCTATTCCTGTTGAACAATAACGAGCTGCCCCGGCTGTCTCTCGCCACGAGCACCGCCTACGCGGATGGAGAGGCGCTGACTGAGGCGCGCGACCGCCGCCGCGATGCGAACTGGCAGGCCTCCGCAGTCGCACTGGCGCGCTCGGCGACGGACGTGCGGCCGCTCTTGATTCACGCACCCAGCATCGGCGCTCTTGCCGGGACCGCCCGCGCTCTCAGCACAGAAGCAGTAAGCCTTGAGGCGAGCGCTCCTTCTGAGGCGGCCAGCCGGCACTTTCAGGCTGGTCTGTTCTACGAACAGGCTGGCATGGCGGAAGAGTTGGCGAGCGCTCGTTGTGCCGCATTCTCGGCGGTGCACAGAGCGGTCGCCGCGCATACGCCGGCGTTCTTCGGTTCGATTAGCCGCGAACGTTCGACAGGCGCCTCCTCCGTGACGGTATCGGCTCCGGCCCGGGTCGATTTCGGCGGCGGTTGGTCCGACACCCCGCCGTTTTGTCTGGATTGGGGCGGCACGGTCTTCAACATGGCAGTCACGTTGCATGGCGAGTACCCAATCCGTACGATTGTCCGCCCACTCGCTGAACCGGTGGTGCGGCTCGTTTCTTCGGAAGCTACGGAATCGCTAACCGCCGATTCTTTTTCGCCGGCCGCCGAAGTCGGCTCTCCATTTGCGATCCATCGGGCCGCCCTCGAGATGTTGGGCTTTGTAAAATCTGGCGAGCCGCTTGACGGCCTAGAGATTCGCACGGAAGTGAACCTGCCGGTTGGGTCCGGCTTGGGAACGAGCAGTATCCTCGCCGCGACCGTGCTCAAGGCTCTCCTATCGATTTGGGGGCAAGACGTGAGCGTACAGGAACTCTCGGATCTGGTGTTGACCCTGGAACAGTTCATGACGACCGGGGGAGGGTGGCAGGATCAAGTAGGTGGCATCTACCCGGGCGCGAAGTTGACGATGACCGGCCCGGGGGCCCGCCAGCGTGTTCGGGTAGAGCCGGTTCCGTGTCCGGCGGGGTTTACGGAGCGGTTCGTCCTTTACTACACCGGCATCCGTCGTGTGGCGAAGGACCTGTTGGGGCAAGTGGTGGGCCGGTATCTGGCACGTGAAGTCAAAGCGGTGCAGGTGCTGCACAGCATCAAGACCCTGGCCGTGGAGATGGCGTACGCGATGAAAGAGTCCGACTGGGATTACCTCGGCAGTCTGCTCGATCGCCATTGGCAACTCAACCAGATCCTGGATCCGCACACAACGAACGCGCCGATCAACGCGCTTCTCGAATGCGTGCGCCCATACGTTTCGGGCGTCAAGTTAGCGGGCGCCGGTGGCGGCGGTTTTCTTATGCTGCTGGCCAAAACGCCCGAGGATGCTCACGATCTTCGCCGGCTTCTGGCGTCGCTCCCCGGTCCGGGGGCTCTCTATGAATGGGCGGTGGCACCGCTAGGGCTGCACGGGAGCGTATGAGGCCTGACGCCTCGTCATGTCCTCGCCGAACGGCCATCCCCAACTGTACTCGTGGCTTTGCTTTCTTCGGGTTCCTGTAGCGCCTGCAGAAGTTCGTCGCCACATCCTTCGGTTCGGCTCCTCACGCCTTCCAACTGGGCACGTGCCGCACAAGATCCCACATCATACGGTCCATCGCAGCGCCAGTGTCTCGCGCCGCGCCGCGCGAGTTGGCCAAGGCGGCCCAACAGAATCCGGTGGCGGTCCGCACCATGATGCTGGTGGTGCCGGGCAGACTTCCTGTATGCCACCAGTTGGGAACGCGGTTCACCGCCCAACCCTTGGCATAACCTGCGTTCGCTGCGCTCGCCATGGTCATTTCTCGAATCGAACCGGGCTCCAGAATGTTGCGGCGTGCCGAATGCCCGTCGACGTGGCTGGCGAACATCGCCAGGTCCCGTGCCGTGGCTATCCACCCGCCGTGCGAATCCATGCGGCGCACATTCATGTCGTACGGATCCTGCCCGCCGGCGCCGTAATAAATCACTTCCCCCGGCGCGCGATCGGCAAGCGTGTTCCCGGCGATGCGCATGCCCGTTACGCCGCACCGTTTCAGGATGGCGTCGCGCACGTATTGCTCGTACGTCACTCCAGTCAGCTTCTCAATGACGCGTCCCAGGAGGCAGAATCCGAAATTGGAGTAGGCGTAGTGTTCCCCAGGGGGATGTTCCAGCGCCAGGTTCTCAAGAGCCCAAGCGATTAGCTGCTGGTGATTCATCTCGGGATGGCGAAACATGGGGTCGGTGCCGTCGCTCTGCCACCCGCCGGCGGTGTGCGTCAGCAGGTGTTTAATACGGATGTCCTCGACCCACCGCTGGTACGGCGTAGCGCCGAAGCTGTTCCCAAGAATTCCCCCTGGGCCGAACACGGCGTCCTCCAGGGTGAGGCGCCGATCCTCCATCAGGCTGAACAACGTCACTGACGTGATGGGCTTCGAGACGCTGGCGATGCGGAACAAGTGAGCCGGCGTCACCCTCTCATTCGTATCCCGGTCAGCGAATCCGAAGCCGCGTTGATAGAGCGGCACGCCGTCTCGCGCCACCGCCACCGACAGTCCCGGCAACGAGTGCGCGCGCATGAAGGCCACTGCCACATCTTCCATGCGGGTGAGTTCCTGCGGCGACGGGGATTCGTCCGCGAGCGCCCAGTGTGCCGCAATAGCTCCACCCGCAAGGCCGAGAAAGGTCCTGCGCGATCCAGGCATACTCTTGTATTGTCGCGCCGAGCCTACAGACCGACGATTTGCCCGGCCAGGCTATGCAAAGATCTGTGACCGCTTGCGATGAGTTTTCGATTCATCCCTTCTTGCCCTTGGTGGCCAGAATCTCCTCAAGGAGCGCACTGTAGTCGAACAGGACTTCCGCGATCAGAGTGCCGGCTATTTCGTTCCTGCCAGCGTGGCGTATGCCAATCCCGAGGTCTTCACCTGGGCGCAGCATGCTGTCGGAATTGGAAAACGGCGGTGTGGCGCGGTCTCGTCCAGGCTCTCGATCCTGATGTTCTCTTCTTCCGGCCAACCGCCGATTCCGCCGCATCGGTGTCAAGGCAAAGTAGAAAGTTCCGCTTTCGAGCAAAGTAGAAAGTTCCGGTTTTGGGTGGCCGCTCTGGCCACCCGTGTTATGTTCGATGCGCAGCCCGGGGTCGCGCCTGGCGCTGCTA
>Ga0074045_10004574_pt1 | contig 12240 bp, 10 predicted proteins | sample BogForMeECP23OM2_FD_94442 | JGI IMG/M metagenome (GOLD analysis project Ga0074045, IMG submission 94442) | Bog forest soil microbial communities from Calvert Island, British Columbia, Canada - Bog Forest MetaG ECP23OM2 | ecosystem: Environmental > Terrestrial > Soil > Wetlands ...
AGAGAAGACCGGAAAGGACACGCTTCGTGCGTGAGCGGAGAAGTGTGCGCGAATTCAGTGATAAGCAAAATAAAAAACTTAAAAAAACTCTTGACACGGCCGGCGTCGTTAGAGATGGCCGGTATTTTTTCGACATTACTGGTCCAATCTCTGCACGCGCTGCTAATTAGCGAGCGGAGAATGAGTTAAGCCTGCGCGGGCATCATGATTGGCCAGTAATGTCACCCTACCGTAACTTGAGTACTGGCACCGGCGCTTCTGCACTTCCCACGCATTGATAAGTTGTCTTGGCTTCGGGATCGAAGTAGCGGCCAACATCAAAATCGGCCGCATCGCGGTGCCTAAGATCTACTACACTGGGCAACTTGGAATTGACAAAAGTCCTTGTAGCATGGGCTACAGGAAGTCAAGTGATCAAGCCAGTTCTCTGCTTCCGAGAGCAGCATCTGGTGACCTGCAATTCTTTCGAGAACGTCGGAGGGTGGGCACCCTGTGCGCGTGGGATTTGGAAATTCCTCGAGCAGACCTCGACCTAGCGCCTTCAGGATGTGCTTTTCTTCGCTATCGGAATATCCCATTGCGATCAGAAATTCCTCCATTAAGAGACTCTCTCTTACTACGCCGATAGAGATCTCGCGGCCTTAAACGGGTTCGCTGGGCTTTCCTGCCGTTAGCAACCGAACAATCCGTTGCCTGGTTTTTTCCAATCCATACTCGAATTTCTTCTTTGCTGCTTGGGTGTCCGTGAGAAGCATATGACGCGTAGCCATGCGTCCTGATATGCCGAGCTAGAATCCTGCGCACCTCGTCACATCACATCAGTTCCAGCAAGCCAACAATCCCATCACAGAGTGGAGAAACCCTTGGCGCAGGATCGCGGTAGGTCCGCTAAGTCCACCGAATCGGAAAAGGACGCCCACCATGGCGAAACGTGCCGGTCAGGGTGGCACTGTTGTGCGTAAGGGTGGGAAGTGGCATCTCCGCTATCTTCAGGACACGCCCGAGGGCCGAATACGCAAGTCAGTTCCCCTCGGCGATGTGGATGAACTCACCAAGACTCAGGCGAAAAGGCTCGGCGCTGAATGGCTCCATGACCACGGCATCAACAAGCTAGAGCATATCCAGCAAGGGACTGCTGTTCCCACGTTCGATTCCGCTGTAGCCAAATGGAAAGAGGCCCGGCTCCATTGTTTCAAACCCAGCGGTAAAGCCACATCCAAGTACACGATTGGCAGGCACATCGCCCCGCGCTTCAAGGGCCTGTTGTTGGAGCAAGTCGACAAGCAGGCCGTCCAATGCTGGGTCAACGACCTAGCCGCCAGCGGCCTTGCTCCGAAAACCGTGAGCAACATCGTCAAGATTCTCAAATCAATTCTAAGCTGGAGTGACGTCGTTACAAGCGGATGGAAGCTTAGGCTTCCGATTATCCCCGAGGACGAGCAACGCTGGTTCACGGAGGAAGAAGCCGAACGCATCATCCATGCGGCGGAAGGCCAGTACAAGGTCCTGTTCCGTGTCGCTTACGCTACGGGCATGCGTGCCGGTGAACTGTTCGGCCTCCATGTTGACGACTTCAACTTCGGCGCTGGAACCGTGAGAGTACTACGATCAACTTTCCGCAACATTGAAGACACACCTAAAAGCAGAAAAGGTCGGCGCACGATCTATGTCGATTCACGCACACTCGAAGAAGTTCGGAGGCTTCTGGCTGGTCGGACGTCCGGTCGAGTCTTCATGACAAAGCTCGGCACTCCATTGAAGGTCGGTGATGTCAACAGGTACGTGCTTCGTCCGATCTGCAAGAACCTTGGAATCCCACACGGCGGCATGCACGCTTTCAGGCATGGACGAGTGAGCAAAATGCAGGACGAGGGCGTGAATGAGAAGATCATTCAGCTTGAATTTGGGCACAGCAGCCCGCGAATGACGCGGCGTTACACACACTTTTCGCACGAACAACGCAGAGCGACGGCTGAAAGGCTAGCCCATCTGACTGTCCCAAGTGTCCCAAGTTGCCGCTCCTAACTATCTCATGTATAGTAGTTTAACTGGCTGAAACGATGGGCGAGTAGCTCAGCTGGGAGAGCGCCTCGTTCGCAACGAGGAGGCCGAGGGTTCGAATCCCTTCTCGTCCACCACTAACTTCCTGAACTGTTTTGACTTACGCAATGCGCGCCACAAGATAAAGTTTGCCAAGTTTGCCAATTGAGGCGGGTAAGTCGAAGCGAAGACCAATCCGCTCGGCCCACTCCAAACGGAATTCCCGCTCTTCGAGAAGTTTTATGTAGCGTTCGGAAACATGCCCCGCCGCATGCCCCGACCAAAAATGTCGCAACGCGTCCGGGCATTCTGACTTCCGAACTTGCGTGATGCGGAAACGTCGAAAGATGTTAAACCCACCCTTTACGTGATTCAGCTTTTTGAGGATGGGATGTAGGCTGTCCTGTAGCGTGTTCGCCTGCAGGAGTTGCTTGCCTGTCGAGGTGCAGAACAGAAGCCCCGATTTGCGAGTACCCACGAAATCGCGCAGCATGTTCGCGAGAGGCGTGCAGAGATCCACCTCGCGCTCCCCGGCTTGCGTTTTCAGGTGCGACTGGATTATTCCTCGCTTGGCCTTCTGAACGATTCTGAGGGTGCGGAAGTCAGAAGAGATGTGCTTGTCAATTTCGAGTCCGAGGGCTTCTCCGGCTCGCATGGGACCGCAACCCGCAAGGAGTGCATATAGCACCTGGAACTGCCCTGTAGCGCAGGCCACGATGGCTGATACACCATCGCTTGTCGATGTTGGCTGATTTTGCTTTCCGATGACCGGTGCATCGATGTACTCCTCGTTCCAGGTCCGCGGGAACAGTTGCTCGCCATCTTCATTGATTGCGGACGCCACTACACCCTTCACGACATTCACGTAATCGCGAATCGTCGCCGGCGAAAGTTTGGCCGCTGCCATCATCTCAACCAGTTCCTTCATGGCTCGATTACCAACATCGGCCAGGAGAACGTCTCCAAGGTGAGGGTAAATCCACTTGTCCATGGCGTACCGCCTGGTGTCGATCGTCGTTTGTTCAAGTGGGTTGCGCTTGCGGGTGGAAAGAGATTTGAGCCACAGTTCCCCTTGCTGACGAAACGTGATGGAGGATGTGGCCTCGATGAAGGATTGCGTGGAGTTGATGCCAAGCTGATCGAGCTTCTCTGCGGCTCGCCGCTCGGCAATCGTGCGGGTGCGGCAGATACCCAAGTCGAGGAAGTCTCTCTTGGAATCCGCTTCCCCGGGTACGTCCCGCCAGAACTGTACATAGGCAGACGCAGCCGGATCCCACACCTTGCTATGATTTCTCTGGTAAACATACCCCTGCTGGTACTTCCTCCGCATCAGAGATTTACCCCTTCTCTGACGTGGCATTGCAATCAGGGGCAGTGTAGCAGAATCAGCCAAAGGCAAGAACCTCTACTTCACCGCGCATCCGGTGGAAACACTTGTCCTCGCAGCAACTACCATTCTTTTTCTGGTTCACAATTCCCCATCTGAAGCCTGCCGGAAATAAGACTTGTTTGGGTCGTTGAAATAGGGCTTCAGGTAGCAGAACATCGGCGGCATCGGATTGAGTCCGTCGTAGGCAATCGTCACCGACTGCGCGTTGCGCAGCTCGGTAAACGTCTTCATATCGAAGCGATAATCGCTCTGCTGGTAGTAGGTCTTCGACGTTGTGAGATTCACCTTGTTGGACTGAGCCTTGCCGGTCAGGAAACTGACGTGGGTATCGTGGCCGGTTTCGGACAGGTTGTAGCCAATTTTCAGCTGGTCTTCCTTACCGCAAAGCTCGCTCGCAATCCTCGCGGAAAAGTCATCCGAAAGGGCCAGGCAAATCTTTGTACGAAACGTCTGCAAAAGCGTGCGCCAAGTCTCACCGGGCAATGAAGACTTCAGCGAGCTGATGCTCTGTGTGGCGATGATCGGGATGCACTTCGGCTGACGCGATAGGCTGAAGAACTTTTCATCCCCGGTCGGCTCGTTCTCCCCCACCGTTGCGAAATGTTGATACTCGTCACAGATGAAGAATACCTGGCGGAAATAGTGCTCCGGGTGGGCCTCGATCTGGGGCACGCGGTTTAGCACCGCTCGCTCGAAGTCGAGCTTCATCATTACCCCGATGGCCTTTGCCAAACCAGGGTTCATAGCGATGGGAAAATTCAACGCGCAGACCTTGCCGGTTTCAATCAGCCAGGAGAACGAGGGGAGTGGCTTGCCGTATTTACCATCCGCGTTGGCCTTTTTGTCGTAGCACTCCTTCGGTGGGCAGAAAACCCGCTTCACTTTCGGGTTGTCGTCGAAGAGCGAAAGGAACACCGAAATCCCCTCGACAATCGAGGTCCTTAGCTTTGGCTCAATCCGCCGCCAGTCATCATGGAACCAGCGCTTGACGGCCTCCAGTTGAGCTCGCTTGTCCGGATCGGATTTCTCAGGCGCCGGGACGGTGTGTTTCTCGAACTTAATCGCGTGCTTCTTCATATGCCGCTCTAACTGCGGTGTGGCTGGGGCCAGGTACTGGTCCCTATCTTTGGTTTCATCGGGAAGGAAATCGCAGTCGATGAGCGCCTGGATATGCTCTTCGTATGTGACCTTAGGAATGACAACAAAATGCTGATCAAAGAGCCGCTCTTCTGCCTGCTGGATTCGTTGCTGCAAAAGCTCAGGGGAAATCGCACAGTGATAGACATCGAAGAGGGTCACGTAGTCGAAGGCAACCTTGTGCAGAAGGATGATGAACTTCACGAGGTTGGTGTAGGCCTGTTGCCAGAAAGGTTCCTTGCCTTTGCCGAACAGATTGTTTAACAACGATGCGATGTTATAGGCCAGGGCATGCGCGTCGAGATCATTGTGCAGGGGGTTGTAGCGATACTCGGAATCGAGGCTGACTTCGACGTAGTCGCCCTCCCTTCTGTGACGCTGCAATATGTCCCGCACTTTGTGACAGAAGTCTCCCTTCACTTCTAGGACCAGTCCGCCAATGCGCTTCCCTCGGTCGTGGGCCTGATAGGCGATCAGTTGTTCTGCGAAGGGGTACATGCAGCAACTCGTTTTGCCGCTGCCAATCGCGCCGAAGATCGCAATGCCGGTGAAGAGTCCACGCTCGGGAATCGTCAGCCACCGGGGATCTCGAGAGGGTGTTGGCCTACGAGGATTGTGGATCTCTCCGAGCACAAGATAGAGGTCGTCGCGCTTTCGCGGGTTGGGGTAGCCTGGCAGACGCCCGGGCTTGTCTGGCGGGTGAATTTTCAGAGCAAAAACATAGAGACCGGAGAGCAAGATCGAGTAGCCGATGAATGGCATTGTGTATAGAAGAAGGATGTAGGTGCACTTGAATCCCCAGAAGACCGGGCTTGCCCTGAGATACATGAGCTCGAAGAATGCGTTGTCTTCGGGGAAAGGCATCTTGAAATACAGGGTCATTCCCGTAGCCATTGCCAATAACCACGCAATGGCACCTCTGGAAACGAGTATCCGCTGGATCATGCCGCCTCCCTGTTCTCCGGACTCACAGCGCGTCGCTGGTAGTTCGTCATCATCTTTATCGGCACGACATTGAGCAGTTCTTCCGCGCTGACTCCGATGAACCGAGCAGGGTCTTCGAGCAGCTCGTTGGCTTGCTGTTCGAGGCGGATTTTCCACTTCAAGAGGACCGGCTGTTTCGCATTGCTTGGCACTTGTCTTTTCCTCCCTCTCTTCTGGTTCCCTTCTCATCCTCTCCTGTGGCGACGGGGCCAAAACACTCGGCGCTGTACTTTGCGACGACGGGCGGGAGCGACCCCACGATTCTTTTGGGCAGCCAAAGGCTCCCAAAAGTGGGGTCGCTCCCGCCCAATTCCGTGTTTTGGCCCCGTCGCTCTTCTCTGCCGTCTCTTTTGCATCTCTTTGCTCCTCCTCGGCTTCGCCCGTTTTCCGGGTGACGTGCAGCCAGAACGAACCGCTGAACATGTTCCGCGGGACCCCGTTCACCCTGATTCGTCGTCTTTCGCCCGAAAGTCCGCCTGCTTCGGAACCAGATACGTCTCGAAGTACACCTTCCGGTTCGACGCCTTCGACGGAAACTCGGCCCGCAGTTCTGCCTCGGCAATGCGTCCGGTCTTCCAGGTTTTGAAGAGCGCTTCAAATCGATCGCCGGCAAATCTCCGCTTCGCTCCGTCGAGGAACAGCAGCTCTGTCTTGCTCATGGTCTTGAATTCCGAGCTGGTCCAAATACTGCGCCCGCGGAAATACCGGATGAGATCCCCGACGATGTCTGATTCGAGCGGAACCTTGACTTGAGAATGGAAGAGTTCCGTGGCCTTCGCGAAGTGCGCTGGCGTGCCCGAAATGTAGAGGAATCGGAAATCGGCAAGCTCACGGAATAGCGTCTGGTACTGCACCAGGTGAGTGAGAAAGCCAGTGAGTGCTTCAAGCCCAGGATCGATATAGGAAAACGTGACCACAGGGGAGAACCCGGGACGGGGAGCACTCAAGAACAACGGAAACTTGTCCACGAAGTAGCGCAGCGTGGGCTGGCTTCCAGGTCCGCCCATGTACAGTTTCACCGGCAGGTAGACCTTTTCGATGTGAAATTGATCGTAGAAATAGGCGATCTTTTCGGCTTCTGTTTCCAGGTACTGATACCCCTGGTTGGCGAGGATGAAATCGAGTGCGAGAAGCCGGGTCCGGATCGCTTCCAGCCGATGCCGGCGGCGGTTGCGGAGGTGCTCATGGCCGAGCTGGGCGTACAGCTTGCGGGAGTACAAATGATAGATGCACCCATTGCGCCTGTATTCGCGCATCGTGGCGTGCCCCTGGGTGATGAGCTTTTGCGCCAGCGAATGAGTCCGATAGCCGCGCTTGGCATTGACAAAGGCCAGGAACTGGCGGGCCGTGAAGTACCCGGAATGCATGGCCACGATGTATAGGAACCGTGCCTCCGAAGTGGTATAGCCAAACGCCGTGAGAGCTTCGATCTGGCACTGAGGAATGTTCATAGGGAAAGGATCTCCGCCGTCAGCTCGCGGTCGCTCAGAACCCGGCGCACGTGCGAAGCATCGTCGCCGTGACTGTAGAGCGTGAATCCAGCCCGCGCTTTATCGGCCAGTTGACGCGGCCGATAGTCTCCGGTTGTCAGCTCCACATTGACTCGCGCTATGCTCTGATCCGGCATCTCGTATTCGATCTGCAGGTCGGGCACGGGAATGCGGCCGTGAACGACGCGCAAACCGTGCCGTTCCGCAAGGTCGCGCTTCTTGTCTGGATCGTCTTTCTGAGGGCCAAGTCCGGTGAGATCCCGGTTCACTTTCTTTTTCAGTTCGAAGTCGAGGAGCACGCGGTCCACTCTGCCCCCGCGCCGCTCGATGCGGTCTTCTTCCCTCTGATAAACCCGGTACAATTCGGCATCGTGTTTGGCCTCTCGCGGCTTCACGAAACCCGAGTAGATTTCCTGGTCATGGGGCAGCCTGCCCGACCCCCGCATGAGTCTCCGGCCAGCCCTCGTTAGCGTGTACATCCGAGTGCTTTTGCTGAGAGAGAGTTCGACCTGTTTCTCCTCTACCAATCCCTGCCGAACCAGGCTCTCGGTTTCGTGCTCCATGCGGTGCTTGTCGCCGCCATATCCGTGACGTGCCAAATCATCGGCATTGATGACGCGGAATTTGCCCAGATCCGTGAGCGTTTGGATTTCTGATTCGCGCAAATCATAGCCGCGGTAGCGGTCGTACAACACAGCTCGCGAGTCCCTCGGCGGAACCTCTTTCCGACGAGGCTCTCGAACGTCCCTGAACAGTGGCTCGGGACGTGGGATCTCTTCTCTGGTCCTCGTCGTGGGGGATCTTGTATCGCGCGATGGACGCGACGATTCGCGAGGGCTCCGGGCCGCCTCGCGAACGTCATCGAAATCGGGCGTGAAATCGCGTGACATTTTAGCGTCCGTTCCAATCGCCGCTCGGCCACGACATGGACGTGTGGCCTCCGCGGGCCTGGTTGTCAATGTGCGCCAATTTGCGGCCTGTATCCTTCAAGAAGAACTTGCGCTGAATCCAATAGGCCGCGGCGAAGAGGTTTACGAAGAGGATTCCAAGCCACGCGAGAAGCGTGGTCCCGTATTGATGAAAAATGAGCCGCTTGTAGGGCACCAGGAACTTGAGCTCGCCCATGAGATAAAACAAACAGGCAAGTAGAACCGCAAGAGCGATAAGCATTGCATTCGCGATCATGATTTGACCTCCTCTTTTCATGCACCAATTCGTGCCGATTTTCCGTCCCTTCTAAGCGCAGTTTTCCCTGATGTCCTCACACCAATTGCCTGGTCCTGTCGTCGAATGAATTAAGGAAGAACCGCTGTCGTGGTCCGAGAGCCAAGCCTGCGTCCCCCAGCTGGCGCTTCGACGGGTTCTTGCCTTCGCGTTCAGCTCGGGATCTTCGACCGAACGCTACTTCGCCAGGCGGCTGACCGCGGCCACTGCGGCTTCCGCCAAGCGCCGGGGAGCAATCTAGCGAAAGCTCCCCTCATACTTACAGAGGCCTTATTTTGAGAAAATGTGTCGGATTTTTTCTTGAGAGGGAGTCTGGCCGGAAAAGCCTTCGAAACGTGAGCCTTCTAAAGAGAACAGGTTGTCGATATCGGCGAGGAAAGCTTCCCGTTCGTGCCAGGTGATTCGGAACCTGACTCCGAAAACCTGACGCACACCAACGGCCCGAAAGAGCAGCCAGGCAAAGCGGGTTTCGATCCGATGGATGAGGCTTGCTTTCCGCTGGATTCTAAGCTCTGCTTGTCGCAATTTCTCCAGGTACGCTTGCGGGTCGGTTTCCAGCGCTTTCCGTATCTCCCGCAAAGCCCTGCTGTAATGTAACCTGGCGGCACGATTCGTCGTGACGCAGTCATAGGCGATTTCTTCCCAAGATCGGCCCTCCATTCGCCCCCAGACAATCCACATCGTCTTTCGGTCACACGCACTGAGGATCTGCTTGAGAAGAAGGCGGGCCTCCAGCTTCTCTTCAAAACTCATGCCTTCGTTCAGTCGTATACGTTCTTCAAAGGCTTCTTCCAGGCGGATTTCGGATTGCCTCTCCGCGGCCATTCTCCGTAAGAAGGCGCGATATAGGTAAGCGCGTAAGTCCCGGATAGGAGGGTGGTCGCCCAACTGCTTCGCAAGAACGGCTTCCGAGACTGTTGCTGCAGCCTCTTCCAAGAGGTTCATCGCAACACAGGGATCAGCCAGGGACTTTTGAGCGTAGGACACGGCTTGGGGAGCAATGTCTTGAGCAACGGAAAGGACACTGGGTTCAATGGGCCTGCCGAGGCGGTCGATGGCGTTTACTAAGGCCCGGCGAGTTCGCGGAACGGTCTTGGTAGCCATACGACCCCCAATGTTTGGCTCGATCTCTGGAAGGTGTTTATCAAGAAGAGCGCGGGAGCGTCCACTTCCACGGAACGCACCACACCTTACCTGTAGAACGCACAATGGACGAAAAGGTTTCCTGGAGGAATACAAAGAAATCGTCGCTGAACTGCCTACAGCCTCGCAGGAAAGTCCCGGGAGTCGCATGGGAGACCATCCCGAAGGTGCATCCCCATCGCGGCCATCGATTTGTCGAACCCACTTCCCTGCCCCCCGATGTCCTGGCTAGGGATCATTCAGGACGCGACGGGTGTCGTCAACTATTTCCTTCGCAAACCTGCCGGTCACTGGACCGCTGATAAGAACCGCGCCTTCTGTTCGGCGGCCTGGAAACTCGGGAATATGAACTGTCGAACTCCCGCGAAGCCGGTGTCGCTTGTACTAGATTAGGCGACAGCTTGGGAAGAGTGGTGTCGAGAGCTTGCCCAAAAACATATGATTTACGGCCGTTAGCTTCACCGGCTAGAACCGTCTCATTCCGCGTCGGTTACGTGATTTTCGCTGGTTTCTGGGCGGGCAAGTTCAACACACTTCCTCGAACCAGACTTCTTGCCCGCAATAACTTCCGGTTATGCCCGTGATCCGTCAGGAACGGCGCCGTCAGTTGCCGACCCCTTCTTGTACGAGGTCTGGTCGAGCGGGCTTGTTTCACGGGCTTTGTGTACTTCTTTTGCTTCACCGCGTACTATGCTCCAGGAATACTCCTGTGACCCAGATTCGATCGGGCTCGGGCGTGATCGTGCATATGAAAATCTGCCCATTCTGCCGAGAGGAAATCCGCGACGAAGCCATTAAGTGCAGGTATTGTCAATCCTCGTTGTTGCCGCCGCAGCCCCCTGCTCCCACTGCGGTCCCAGCGCAGGATTCCCGACAGACCGTGTACATCCTCGATCAGGACCTGATCAGATTCGGGAAGTTTGCTGGCGCCGTTCTCGCCGTGATCATTGCCGTCGGAGTGATCTTTTTCGGAGTCGACATCAAGGAGTCAGCCAAGGAAGCTGCAGCTTCCGCGAAAGAGGGACAGGCATCGGCAAAGGACGCCCAAACCTTGGCGAATGCAATGAGGGACTTGCAACAGCAGGCAGTGGCGACGAATCAGCAGATACAGGACGCAATGAAAGCGGTCACCGCCAACAGTTCTCAGGTCAAAACGCAGCTCGCGGATGCGCAATCGGTGTTGGCCGAAGTCAAAACGAGACTAGGCGATGCGCAAGCCGTTGAGCAGAACATCCGGAAAGCGGCAAAAGACGTCGAAGGCGACAGAAAGGCCATTGACCTTATCCAACAGCAGGCGCAAACTCTGCTGACTCAGGCACAATCTGCCCTTGAGCAAATCAAGAAAGATGCCGCGACGGCGCACAGCCTGGTGGCCGGTTCAGCCCAATCAAGGGCACTGTCGGTACCCGAATTGGCGCGGCTCTACAACTTTCCCTCTGAATTCGATGGCAGCCGGCAAACAGTTGGCGTGATCGAACTCGGAGGCGGGTATGCGGATGCCGACTTAACTTCCTACTTTGCGGGGTTAAACCTGCCGAAGCCCCAGGTGATTTCCGTCTCCGTCGATGGCGGCAAGAACTCCCCGGGGAGCGAGGCGGATTCCCAAGTAACTCTCGACATCGAGGTTGTTGGCGCGGTCGCGCCTGCGGCGAAAATCGTGGTCTACTTTGCGCCCAATACAGCCCAAGGCTTCATCGACGCGATTGCAACAGCTGCGCATGATTCTACGAACAAACCATCAGTAATATCGATTAGCTGGGGTGGGCCGGAGTCGAGTTGGACTGCGCAGGCGAGGCGAGCAATAGACCAAAATCTTCAGGCGGCGAGTGCAATGGGCGTTACCGTTCTTGCAGCCTCGGGCGATAGAGGCTCAAGCGACGGGCTGGAGGACGGAACGAGTCACGTGGACTTTCCGGCGTCGAGCCAGTGGGTATTGGCCGTAGGCGGCACGCGAATTACCGTATCCGACAATGCCATCAGCAGTGAGGTCACGTGGAATGACGGTGCCACTGGTGGAGCGACCGGGGGCGGCATAAGCGATATTTTCCCGCTACCTGTTTGGCAAGAACATGCTAATGTGCCTGCGGGAAATGATGGACGTCGGGGAAGAGGCATACCGGATGTAGCCATCAACGCCAGCCCGCTCTCTGGCTACTCAGTCTTAATCCATGGCCATCAGGAAACGATTGGCGGCACTGCGGCAGCTACTCCTTTGTGGGCCGGTCTGATCGTGCTGATTAATCAGGCATTGGGAAAGGCTGTGGGCTACTTCAATCCAACGATCTACACAAAGCTTAGTCCTGCCACAGTCTTCAGAGACATTACCGAGGGCAACAATGGCAGGTACTCTGCGGGGCCGGGGTGGGATGCCGTCACTGGCTGGGGCAGTCCCGACGGGAGAAAGTTGCTTAGGGCTTTGCAGGGAGGTCCGTCGAATTGAGTACGCATGTCTATGTCCCCAGCCGCGTCGATGCTGATCTCCATGAAATAATTTACCAGCGATGGTGTCGTGGTTCTCTTCGACGAGGTCTACCATCGAATGAACCTCAATCCTTCGTAACATCTGACTCCATTGTCTACGGCCACGCGATTCCGGGCGAGCTGTCGGCAATGCGGAAGTAATCCGGGAGCCGTCAGCGCCTCTTTTGCGGGCCAGATACGGCGTTCGAGGAGATGAGAACTCAAGTGGTTTTCGACGAAAACGTCCCCTGCCGGGTAGGAACGAGGCGCGGACCGGGCTTCGAATGATGCCGACGTTTCCTCGTTCCCCCCTAAAATTCCGTAAGGCGGGTTTTACCCGTTACGGCTTCAAGGCCGGTAGTTCAGGCGGGA
>Ga0074045_10004576_pt1 | contig 12238 bp, 13 predicted proteins | sample BogForMeECP23OM2_FD_94442 | JGI IMG/M metagenome (GOLD analysis project Ga0074045, IMG submission 94442) | Bog forest soil microbial communities from Calvert Island, British Columbia, Canada - Bog Forest MetaG ECP23OM2 | ecosystem: Environmental > Terrestrial > Soil > Wetlands ...
AAGCCAAGAGCCTTGCGTCCCCAGCCCCCGAGCCCGTACACCAGACCTTCACTCCGGGACAGTCTTACGCCGACGGCTCGCCGATGGACGCTGTAACCTACCTCGAAGCCAAACTCATCCTGAAGCCCGACCGCTTTACTTCGGTGCAGGCCTTCCGCGATTTTGGCAAGCTGGTGCAGGCAACAGCGAAGAAGGTTGGAGTCGGCTTCATCCCTGACGTCGAGGCCGGCCTCAGGCCGCAGATTCGCGAGATCACCTTCGGCGACACTGCGGATTTTCGCCTCTACAACAACGCCTTCATCCTGCGGCGGCGCATCGCCTATGTGGACGGCTTCCCCGTGGGCGATCCCGAGATCGTCTTCAAGTTCCGCCATCCCGACGAAAAGCAGGCAACAGCGCTGGATGTCCGCCCCAACATCGCCGGCAAGTATCGCATCAAATTCAAAGCTGAGGCCCTTCCTCTGAAGGACCAGGTCGGCGGTTACCGCATCCTGTATTCGCACAACTGCCAGTTCGGCTTGAGCCAGATGCACGACGCCGACAAGGCCTCAATGGCCACCCTGGTAAAGGTGTTCCCTGCCCTCGGCAAATTGCAAAAGGCTACTGACGAGAAACTGACTCTGGTCAATGGCGGCATCGTCGAGGAAGTACTGCTTCCGCTCGGTCAGTTGGACTTCGGCAAAGGCCTGGTCGGCAAATGCGACATTGGCCTCTGGCGAACTCGCGGCGAGCACAAATCGCTCGTCGGAGAGTTCGCTTTCCAGGTGCAGTTCGACAAGAGAGAAGACGTAGGCGACAAGCAGAAGAAGCTGGCCGCGCAGTTCTACATCTCCCTGCAGAACGATGTTGCCGACTGGCTGGCCCTTGGCGTTACCAAGACCGGCATGGTCTATCGCCTTAACGGCAACGAGCCGCAAAGCCATGAGTGAGACCGTCGCCAATCCCGCTTTGCAGGCTTCAGCCGCGCCCGCCCCCGCGCGGCCTGAAGCCTCCGTCTTTCAGATTTTTCTCGAGTTCCTCATCATCGGCGCGACCAGCTTCGGCGGAGTTGTGCCCTACCTGCGCGAAAGCCTCGTCACCAAGCGCCGCTGGGTCGACGACAAGGAATTCGTCGAGATGCTTTCCATTAGCCAGAGCCTTCCCGGCCTGAACGCAACCAACATGGCCGTCCTCGTCGGCGAGAAACTCCAAGGTGTCATGGGCTCCATCGTCGGCGTCCTCGGCATGTGTCTGCCAGGCGGGGTGCTGATGTACATCATCGGCTACGTCTATCGCATCCATGGTGACCATAACATTGTGACTGCTGCTCTCAAGGGCGTGGCCGCCGCCGCGGTTGGCCTGCTTCTGTTCACGGTGGTGAACCTCAGCAAGAAGTCGCTCTCCGGTAATTTCGATTTCGTCTTCATTGCCGTAACCGTGATTGCCGTGAACCGATTGCACCTGGGCGTCCCGCTCACCCTCGTCACCGTTGGCATTCTCGCGATCCTCTTCCATCATCCCCGCAAACAAGAGCCGAAAGCGAGCGCCACGTCATGAACCAAATCCCCGCACTGGTTCGCGTCTTTGCTTATCTCTCGCTGCTCACCGTCGGCGGGGGCATGGCCGCCTTCCCCGAAATGAAGACCCTCACCGTCGATGTCCATCACTGGCTCGACTTCAAGCAGCTCATTCACCTGTACAGCGTCGGCCAAATGGCGCCCGGCCCTAACATGATGATGATCGTCTCCATCGGCGAGTGGGCCGGTGGACTGCTCGGCGCAATCGTCGTACTCGTCGCCTTCTTCGGGCCCACCGCCATCCTGGCCTACGTGGTCGCCAAAGGCTGGCGGAAGCTGGAGAAATGGCCGTGGCGCACCTCTATTCAGCAGGGACTGGCCCCGGTCTCCATTGGCCTGCTGCTGGCCGGCTGTTTCACCATGGCCAAGGGTGCCATCACCGGGCTGGAAACTGGAGCCATCGCCGTCGCTGTGCTTCTGATCCTGCTGCAATACAAGATCAACCCGGCCCTGCTTGTGTTAGGCAGCGCAGTAGTTGGGCTGCTCACTTTCACGGCCAAATAGTGGACTTCGCTCGGCGGCGGCCCCGCTTTCTCTGCTAGACTTCTGCGCGTGATTATCAGACTGTTGTCAATCGCCGCCTTGACCGGAATTGCTATACAGGCCAGCGCGCAAAACTTCTCGCGCCCCGATGTGCCCGACAAAATCAAAGCTCCCGCCGGCGAGGAGATCGTCTTGCAGGCGCACGCCACGGGATCGCAGATCTACGTCTGTCAGCCGGGAACAGAAGGCAACTTCGCCTGGGCCTTGAAGGCCCCCGAAGCTGAGCTCCGCGACCAGCAAGGGGCGATCATCGGACGGCATTATGCTGGACCCACGTGGAAGGACAACGACGGAAGTGAGGTTACGGGAAAGGCCGTAGCCAGAGTCGATTCGCCGGATTCGGGTGCGATTCCCTGGTTACTTGTGAGTGCCACCGGTCATACCGGGGAAGGCGTCCTGAGTCACGTCACCAGCATTCAGCGAATTCATACCAAGGATGGCCTGGCACCGCCACCGTCCGACTGCAACATAGCAAAGCAAAACCTCGAAGTGAAGAGCACTTACACCGCCGACTACTACTTCTACGCTCCTGCGAAGTGAAGTGCGCCTGCATCCAATGCAGCTTCGCGAGCGACCCCTTGTCAGTGAAGTGATGCGGCACCCTGTCGCTCATGGGGATGGAGGTCGCGAGCGTTGCGGAGGAAAATCAGCAATGGGAGCATACAGAAGAAAATGACTCCCATGATCCAGAACGCCTCAACGAACGACAACAGTGCCGCCTGCTGCTGGACCATGCCGTAAATTGCACCCATGGATTTGCCCGCGGCTTCGACGGCGTTCGAGCCATGCAACCGGAACCAGCCTTGCATTCCCCGGAACATCACCTGCGTACCGTGATCGTAGGGCGTGACGTGAACAATGAGTTGGTTCTGGTGAACCTGTCCGCGGCGCGCCAGAAACGTCGTCATAGTGGCGATGCCGAAGCTGCCGCCGATATTGCGCATCAGGTTGTAAATACTGGTGGCATTGCCCATTTTTTCTTTGGCAATGCCCGACATGCTGGTGGCCATCAGGGGGATGAACAAAAAGGCCAGCGCGCCTCCCTGGATTACCTGCGGCCAGAAGATGTCCCAGTAACCAGCGTTGAGGTTCAAATGCGACAGGCTGACCATGGTCCAGCCGCCCACCACCAGACCGACGGCGATGAGCCTGCGCGGATCGTAACGATTCGTTAGTTGCCCAGTGATCGGCATCATGACCAGCGACCCCAGACCTCGCGGGGACAGCGCCAGCCCGGACTGCAAGGCGGGATAGCCGAGCAAGGTTTGCAGGAAGATCGGCAGCAGCATCAGGCTGGCGTAGAGCACGAAACCCAGCATAGTCATGAGGGTGGTGCCGGCGGCGAATGTCCGGTCCTTGAGCACGCGCAAGTCAACGATGGGATGTTCGGCCATCAGCTCGCGAACTACGAGCGCCACCAAACCGAAGACGCAGAGCGCTGTATAGATGCGGATTTGCGTGCTGCCAAACCAATCTTTGCGCTGTCCAGTATCAAGCACCACTTGCAACATGCCAAACCCTAGGGCGAGAAAACCAATTCCCCACAGGTCAACCCCGCCGGATTTATTCTTGCCGATGTAATGCGGATCACGCACGAACGCACTGATCATCAGCACCGAGATCACGCCGACCGGAAGGTTCAGGTAGAAGATCCAGCGCCAGGAATAGTTGTCGGTGATCCAACCGCCCAGCGTTGGGCCCAGGATTGGGGCGAGGATGATACCTAGTCCAAATGCCGCCATCGCAGACCCGTGCTTGGCGGGAGGGAAGGTTTCCAGCAATACCGCCTGGGCCAGAGGCTGCAGGCCGCCACCCGTCAGGCCCTGCAGGATCCGGAAGAAGATCAATGCTTCCATGCTGGTGGCCATGCCGCACAGAAGCGAGGTCAGGGTGAATCCCGTGACACAGGTGAGAAGGATTCTGCGGCGCCCGAAGCGGTTGGCCAGCCATCCCGACATGGGCAGGATGATGGCATTGGAGACGAGGTAGGAAGTAACAACCCAAGTGCCCTGTTCTACCGTCGCACCCATGTTCCCGGCGATGTGCGGAACGGCCACGTTCACCACCGTGGTATCGAGGATCTCCATGAAAGTCGCCAGCATGACGGCGAAGGTCACGATCCACGGGTTAATGGCGTGCCTGGGTTCAGCGGGGTTCATGACGCGATGCGACCTGTGATTATAGAAACGCCGCCCAGAAAACGAAGTGACGTGAGACACAATGCGGAGGCCAACAGCCGCCCGCGCGGGGCAAACTGGCCAAATTGCTTTTCGCGCCTCCTTTGTCTTCATGAGGTTGGGAGGAAATTGTTAGTAAGTAGTCGATTAACAATATACTTACAGCTATCCATTTCAGCCGTAAGGAGTTATCTACACTATTTTCTCATGTCGTTAGGTTTTCAAAGATCGTACATAGTGGGCAGACGCAACCGGCCCGACTGTCGGGTGGCCCGAGGCTGACCCCACCTGTCTTAGGAATACCGCCTCGGAACGCGAACCGTGTTGCGAAATCGACATGGCGAAATGACGAAAGTAACCAGATTTTCCCGTAACGGGAGGAAATCGGGCTTCGGCTTTGCAGGACGAATATCGGGCTTAGCCCGCAACCGCCCCTGTGATTGGAATCACAGGGCGGGGTGATGCGGAATGCTACATTGGATGTTTATGTCCGCTCCTGATTCTCTCTTGGTGCGAGCTTGCAAGCGCCTTCCTGTAGAAACCACCCCAGTCTGGTTCATGCGCCAGGCGGGCCGTTACATGAAGGAATATCGTGACGTTCGGAAGCAATATTCCCTGGTGGAAATCTGCAAGAAGCCCGAAGTTGCAGCGGAAGTGACCATTACGGCGGCGGAGTATCTTGGGGTCGACGCTGCCATCATTTTTGCCGACTTGCTGCTGCCTCTGGAAGTGATGGGCATGCCCTTCCACTTCTCGCCCGGCGAAGGCCCGGTGATCGAAAAGCCGGTCCGGACCGCCGACGACGTGAAGGTGCTGCGCACCGACCGCGCCGACGAGTTGGGTTATGTCGCCGAGGCCGTGGGGAAAGTGGTGAAGCACTTCGGTCCTAAGCTGCCGGTCATCGGATTCTGTGGCGCTCCGTTTACGCTCGCCAGCTACATGGTGGAGGGTGGCGGATCGCGGCATTATGTGGAAGTGAAAAAACTGATGTACAACTCTCCTGAAGTTTGGGAAGAGTTGGTAAACAAGTTGGTCGAGGTGCTCTCGGAATATGCCGCCGAGCAAGTGCGCCACGGCGCCGACGTGATTCAGATTTTCGATAGCTGGGTGGGTTGCCTGAGTGTCGAAGATTACCGGCGTTACGCCCTCGAGCCCACGAAAAGGCTGGTCAAGCGGTTGCAGGAACAGACCGGAGTCCCGATCATCTACTTCGGAACTGACAGTACCACGCTGCTGCCCTCGATGTCGGAGACCGGCGCGGGGGTCATCGGACTTGATTGGCGAGTGCCACTCGACGAGGGCTGGCGGACCGTGGGGCACAATTATGCGGTGCAAGGAAATTTGGATCCGGTCACGTTATTTGCTTCGTGGAGTGAAGTGAAGCAGCGGGCGGAACACATCCTGCGGCTGGCAGACAAACGCCCCGGGCACATCTTCAATCTGGGCCACGGCATCTTGCCGCTGACTCCGGTGGACAATGTGAAAAGTCTCGCGGATTTTGTGCACGAATTCAGTTCGTCGGCAACGGCTGCGAGGAAATGATGAGTAAAACGGCCGTTCTGTTGATCGCGCACGGCAGCCCCGAGCGGGTCGACGACATTCCCGAGTTCCTGCAGAACATCTCGCGCGGGCGGCCGATGGCTGAGTCGGTGGTACGCGAGGTGCAGCATCGCTATTCGCTGATTGGAAGCTCGCCCCTGACCCGGATCACGCGTTTGCAAGCGGAGAGCGTGGCTCGCGAACTGGGCATGCCAGTGTACGTGGGGATGCGGAACTGGCATCCGTTCATCGCCGATACGCTGAAGCAGATGGCATCTGACAATGTGGGACAGGCGATTGCCGTCTGCCTGGCGCCGCATAATTCACGCACCAGCGTAGGCCTGTACAAACAGTCGCTTGGCGGGGAAAGCGCACCCTTCCCAATCGACTTTGTGGAAGAGTGGCATGACCATCCCTTGCTGATCGAAGCCTTTGCCGAGAAGCTGCGGGTTGATTGGCAAAAAGCTTGTGACGAGCACGGCTCGACTCTGTCGGTGCTGTTCACCGCCCATAGCGTGCCGAAGCGCACGATAACCGAAGGCGATCCCTACGAAGCGCAGACCCGCGAGACGGCTGCACTGGTGGCGAAGCAAGTCCCAGAAATCGGGGAGTGGAAGTTCGCATTCCAGAGCCAGGGGATGTCGGGCGGTGAATGGCTGGGGCCGACCGTGGAAGACACGATCACGGCGCTGAAGAGCGCGGGCCACGCCGGTGTGTTCCTGCAGCCGATCGGGTTTGTGTGCGATCACGTGGAAATTCTGTTTGACATCGACATTCTGTTTCGCCAGTACGCGACGGATCGGGGCATGAAGCTCTACCGGGCGGAATCGCTGAACGACTCTTTTACATTCGCAAAGGCCATTGCCGATATCGTCCAAACCAGGCTGGCTGCACCTTGCGAAGCGCGCGCCTCAGTTGAGAAGATGTCGTAACGCGGTTTCAGGGTAAGGTAGAGCGAGTTCCCTCAAGGGGCGAAAGCCCCGGATTCGGGGGTTTGCCGCTGACGGCACGGCTGAAGCCGTGCCCTTTCAAGGCAGCCACGTTGATTGTGAAGCCGTCCGGGTTCCTTATGAAACGAGTTGCGATTATCGGCGGCGGCATCTCCGGACTGAGCGCCGCTTTCTATCTCGAGAAGGCCCGCGCTGCCAGAGGCGACTTGTCGTACACCCTTTTCGAGAGCGACAAACGTCTCGGGGGATCGATGCACTCAGGCCGCGTGGACGGCTGCCTGGTTGAGGCCGGTCCCGATTCTTTTCTGACCGAGAAACCTTGGGCGCTCACGCTCTGCAAGGAGCTAGGCATCGACGATCAGCTGATCGGCTCCAATGATGCGCAGCGCAAGACCTACATCGTGGTGAAGGGCAAGTTACTGGTCATGCCCGACGGCCTGATGTTCATGGTGCCCACCAAGTTGGTTCCCACTGCACTGTCGCCACTGTTTTCGTGGGAGACGAAGCTGCGCATGGCCAGGGAACTGCTGCATCCACCGCGCCCGATGGAAACCGACGAAACGGTGGCCGAGCTGGTGGAGCGGCATTTTGGCGCCGAGGTGGTTGACCGGCTCGCAGACCCGCTACTGTCAGGTGTATACGGCGGCGATGCCAACAAGCTGAGCGCCCGCGCGGTGCTTCCCCGGTTTGTGGAGATGGAGGAGAAGTACGGCAGCTTAAGCCGGGCCATGCTGGCGGCACATAACAAGATGCGGGCCATGGCCGGCAAGCAGCCGCCCAGGCCGCTATTCAGCTCACTCAAAGACGGAATGCAACAAATGGTGGATGCCATCGCGGCGCGGCTCGACCACTCGGCCATCCGCATGCGCACTCGCATTCGCCACGTCTATCCTGAGAGCGATGGCTGGCGCGTCGCCATCGATATGGGCGGAAGCGAGAGCTTCGATGCTGTCATCGTGGCAACGCCCGCCAATATCGCGGGGTCGCTGCTTGAGGCAGTGGACCGCGATCTGGCCGACGATCTGATGGGCATCACGTACAGTTCTTCGGTAACGGTGACGCTCGGCTACCATATGGACCAGCTAAGCCACCTTCCTCCGGGCTTCGGTTTCCTGGTGCCCCGCAGCGAGGGCACGCGGATGCTGGCCTGTACTTTCGTGCACCACAAATTTCCGCATCGCGCACCGGGGAACAAAGGTATCTTGCGCTGTTTCCTGGGAGGAGCGCGCGACGAGGCGGTGCTCAACCTCACGGACGACGAGATCGTCGATACAGTACGCGCCGAGCTGAAGCAGATCGTGAAGTTGGACGCGCGGCCGATGTTCGAGCGGGTCTATCGCTGGCGAGGCGCCATGGCGCAGTACGAGTCCGGTCACATTGCGCGCGTGGAGCGCATCGAGAAACGGATACGAGAAATTCCGGGGCTGGCGCTAGCGGGCAACGCATTCCATGGAATTGGAGTGCCGGACTGCATTCGCGAGGGCATGAACGCGGCCGATGCGATCGCACAAGTGGCGAGTGTGGCGGCTACGCCGCAGGCGCGGTAGAGCTGCGCCGGAATCCGCAACTCACTACATCACAATTTCGTTTGAACGACGGGCGATCGGATGCTGCATCTCGTCCAGGTCGCCTTTCACCAGGTTCAGGCCATAAACGCACGACTCGAACTCGTGAGCCAGCTTCCCGAACAGCGGCGCCAGCCGCGCGTATTCGAACTGGTCAAACTTGGAGACGATGAAGTAGCTCTCCTTGCCGGCCTTGATAAAATCGACAAAATTCTCCAGCCGTTGCCGCCGCAGGCGGAAGTGGTTGATGCTTTCGGGGAACATGCCGGAGAGGAACAGCGTGTAATCGCCGATGTGTTTGCGCACCTGGCGCTCGCGATCGAATGACGGCGCAGGCCCGTAGATGGGGTCGGCCTCAAGCAGCATTTCGCCCACGTCGTCGAGCGGGCGCTCATTCGCATTGCGCAACTTGAACATTTGCTCGACTTCACAGAACTCGGTCAGCACGTTCGCGATGTAGTCCTGGATCTCGGAATCACGCAGTCCTATGTCGCGGTCGAAGTGGTGGTGAATAAGTTCAGTGAACAGCCCTTGCAGCGAGTGCGATTCTGGAATCATGGCCTGTGTTCGTCTCCCCCGCCGGTTGCCCCGGCATCCCAGAGTGCGGGATCACATCGTCATGTGATTTGAGTTGATAACGCACGCGAGGGATGCAAAGCAAGAGAATCTGACATGCAAACGTGACTGTATTGGTGCGCAGCACGAGCGTTCGAGAGCAGCGCGGCCCGCAGAAGTAGACGCTTGCTTGCCAGGAACTGGTGCATGATCAAGCTTGATTTACGGGCTTTGCCGCATTGCACTCGATAGCTGAGTACGGGCTGCTAGCAGAGTCTACGCTTGGTTGCCAAAATTTCGGTTGCGATGTTGCGAGGTGCCCGAAGAGCACGTCTGTGACAAAATTCAGAATTCGTGAGGCGGCAATGGTGAAACGGCAAAACATCTCAGGCAACTCGCCCTATGAACCGCGAGTCGGATTTTCGCGCGCAGTGAGAGTGGGGCCATTCGTTTCAGTGGCGGGAACGGTCGCTACTGGTGCGGACGGAAAGATCGTCGGCGGAAACGACATGTACGCCCAGGCAGTGCAGACCCTGAAGAACATAGAGCGCGCTTTGGCGCAAGCTGGCGCGAGTTTCGCCGATGTCGTTCGCACACGCACCTACGTAACCGACATCAGCCGCTGGGAGGAAGCGGGCCGGGCGCACGGCGAAGTGTTTGGGGAAATTCGTCCCACGGCGACGATGATTCAGGTCGTGGCAATGGTCTCTCCGGATATGCTGATTGAGATTGAGGCCGATGCCATTATTGCCGCCGAGTTGCCATAGGAGCGAAATGGAGAACAAAAGCAAAAGGCCGGCGCAATGCCGGCCTTAGCAAACTGCGAAGAACAATGACTACTTCTTGGCGGGTGCGATGGCGTCTTTTACAGCCTTAGCCACGCGGAACTTCACCACGGTCTTCGCGGCAATCTTGATCGCTTCGCCGGTCTGCGGATTGCGGCCCATGCGTGCCTTGCGGGCCGATTTCACCAGGCGACCCAAACCAGGAATTACGAATACACCATTCTTCTTGGTCTCCCTGATCGCGACTTCGGCTAGATATTCGATCAACTCCGCTACCTGCTTGTTGCTCAGTGAATGCTTCTCGGCTACGTGCCGAACCAGCTGTGTCTTGGTCATGCCTGCTGCCATTAGGTATTCCTCCTTGAATCATTGAACAGTGAAATGCTCAATTTGACCGTATCTTATAACATCCACACACAAGAGGAAAGCGTTTCCGCCATATTTTATGCGGGTTTTCCACAGCCCCCACCTCGGAGACCCTGTATCCATGCACCTCTGGGAGGGTTCCTAGTTAGGCAACAATGGGGTTTCGACCGCGGGCCCGATTGTGGCCCTCCGGCGACATCATTCCTTTGCCGCCTCAAGTCGGTTTCGGTCACCTGTTACCATCGGCTCTTTACAGGAATGCACATCAGCCACGCCACGATACTCTTCCTCGCCGCGCTGGTCGCGGGTGCAATCAACTCCGTTGCCGGTGGTGGCAGCTTTGTATCGTTTCCGGCGCTGCTGTTTGTGGGCATCCCGCCGGTGAATGCCAACGCTACCAACACCGTGGCCCTGTGGCCAGGACAGGTCGCCAGCATTGGCGCCTATCGCAGCCAGTTCCGTCATCTGGCAAGGTCCACCGTCGTGCCGCTGCTGATCACCGGCGTGGTGGGAGGGATCCTCGGCGGATGGACGCTGCTGATCACGCCACAATCGACGTTCATGCGGTTGGTTCCGTGGCTGATCCTGAGCGCGACCATCATCTTTGCCATGAGCGGCCGGGTGACTCGTTGGGTACGGAGGCGTACCAGCAGCGGCGAGCACCATGAATTTGCGACAGGCCGCGGAGTCGTGTTTCAGCTGTTCATTGCTTTCTACATCGGGTACTTTGGAGCGGGCGCTGGAATTCTGATCCTCGCCATGCTGGCCCTGCTAGGCATGGACGAAATCCACACCATGAACGCCTTGAAGGCGCTGCTAACGACCGTGTCAAACGGCGTTGCCATGTTGCTGTTTATCGTCTCGCACGCGGTGTACTGGCCAGAGACGATCCTGATGGTTGTGGCGTCGATGATTGGAGGATACTTTGGGGCTTACTTCGCGCAGAAGACCAAGCCGGAGTATGTTCGCGCCATCGTGATCGCCATCGGCTTCACGCTTTCGGTCTATTACTTCGCCCGCCAGATCTGGAGCTAAGTGGTGGGGCGAGAATCGGAGCTTGCCTTAGTATCGGCGGCGTGACGATAGCGCAGCTTCATGATCAGCAGCGGAAACGCCAGAAAGAACGTGATGCCGTTGGGCAGAATGATGGGAAGCGAGTGAATCAGAAAACCGTAGGCCACCCACAGGACAAGTCCAACGTTCAGACTCAGCAGCATGATCAGCGAGATGTCGCGGACGGACTTGGTGCGGAAGGAATGCAGCGCCTGCGGCAAGTAGGCCAACGTGCACAGAGTGCCCGCCCCGAATCCCACAAGAGAATCGAAATTCATATTTCAGCTTAGCATTTTGCGCAGGCTGGAAGGGTTGCCGCCGGGTTAAACGCTCGCGCGGTTGAGTCTCCAAATGCCGAAATTGAGATAGCTGGCATAACTGACCCACAACAGGTAAGGAACCAGCAGCAAAGCTGCCAGTGGCATAAGCCAGTGGAATACAACGATGTTGAATAGTATGGCCAGCCAGAGGATCAGGATTTCTGCGAAGGCCACGCCAGGTAGGCGCGCGCCAAAGAAGATTCCCGACCATGCCATGTTCAAGGCAAGCTGACCGAAGAACAGCAATAATGCCGAGCCGCCGCCGCGCCAGCCGTAGTCACGCCATACTAGCCACGCCGAGATAGCCATCAGGATGTAGAGGACGGACCAGACCGGGCCGAAGACATATCCCGGCGGAGTGCCCGGAGGCTTACGAAGATGGGGATACCACTCGCGCACACCACGAGCGGTGAGGAACGATGCCAGGCTGGCGCCGCCGAGGCAGATGAAGAGGAACAGGATCAGCATCAACCACGGCTTCGCGTCCAAATCAGCGTCCCCCTTGCGCAGTTCTTTGCTTAGAAACACGCGCCATCTGCAGCGCGAGATTTATGGAATCGTCAGCACGATCTTGCCGTAGTTGGCGCGCTGCAACAGCAGTCGGTGGGCTTCGCCGGCCTGCTCCATCGGCAACGTGTGGCCGATCTCGGGATGCAGCTTTCCCTGCTCGATCCAGGGCTGCATGACTTTCAGGCAGTCGCTCATCAGCCGATGGTCGTTGGCCAGAACACTCAGCCACAAGCCATGTGCACTCAGGCTGCGCGACATCATGGCTCCCACGTCGAACCTCTGGCGCTCGCCGGTGGCGGTGCCGTAAATGATCACCCTT
>Ga0074045_10004581_pt1 | contig 12224 bp, 13 predicted proteins | sample BogForMeECP23OM2_FD_94442 | JGI IMG/M metagenome (GOLD analysis project Ga0074045, IMG submission 94442) | Bog forest soil microbial communities from Calvert Island, British Columbia, Canada - Bog Forest MetaG ECP23OM2 | ecosystem: Environmental > Terrestrial > Soil > Wetlands ...
CCTTCTTCGACGAAAAGTATCGCTAGCACGCCGCCACACCGCGAACCGCTAAATGCCTTTACAATTTATCTATGGCCTTGCTCCGCAACCTCCGCGTCACCCTGGAAATGATCAAGTGGGAGCACTCCGTCTTCGCTCTCCCGTTCGCTCTCTGCGGAGCCATGCTAGCCGCCTCCGGAACGCCTTCGGCTCATCAACTGTTTTGGATCATCGTTGCCATGGTTGCGGCCCGCTCCGCCGCCATGGCCTTCAACCGCCTCGCCGACGCTTCCATCGACGCGGCCAATCCTCGCACTCGAACCCGCGCCCTCCCCGCCGGAGTTCTCTCCACCGGCTTCGTTGCTACCTTTGTGATTATTTCCTGCGCCATATTCATTCTTGCGGCCTCACGATTGAATCGCCTGACTCTCTGGCTCTCTCCCGTCGCCCTCGCCGTCCTGCTTCTGTACTCCTACACCAAGCGCTTCACGCGCTGGTCGCACCTGGTGCTCGGCTTCGCTCTTGGCATTGCCCCGGCGGCCGCCTGGATTGCGGTTCGCGGCTCGCTCGATCCCCGCATCCTCTGGCTGACCGCGGCCGTCACTTTCTGGGTGGCGGGCTTCGATATCCTCTATGCCTGTCAGGACTATGATTTTGATCGCGATACCGGACTCCACTCCATCCCCCGGCACGTCGGCATTCGCCGCGCTCTCTGGATCGCTCGATCCTTCCACCTCATCATGCTTCTGTTGCTGGCTGCGATAATCCCAGCCTTTGCTCTGGGAAAACTCGCGTGGGCCGGTGTGGCCGCCGTGACTCTGCTCTTGCTCTACGAACACTCCCTCGTAAAGCCGGATGATTTGTCCCGCCTCAACGCAGCCTTCTTCACCATGAACGGCGTAATCTCGGTGGTCTTCGCCATCTTCGTGGCCGCAGATTTGCTCTTGCGTAAGTAAGCGCGAGTATCGGGTAGTGGCTGAAATCGCGCTGGAAAAGAATCATGTGGAGACAGCCGCCTCGGCTGTCACTGAGCGCAGCGAGGCCCGACTCTTTTTCCACCCGGCCCTGGCTCAAAAACAAAAAGCGGCGTTCCCACCCCCTGCGGTAGGAACGCCGATTCCCCATTCCCTCTCCTGTGAAAGGGCCTGAAGATCAGCGATCTCTCGCTGATTGTCAATCCATCATGCCCAATCCATAGGGCCCACTTGTCAGCGATTTGTAAAAACTAACGTACTGGGATAAGCGCGCATTACGCGGGAGGAGTCGAAGGAGGAGCCATCCGAGATCGGCGCGTCGGCATGAAAGTACTTGCGGTAGGCCGCGATCCAGTCGGTAGAAATGTCGCGCTGAGCCGTGGTGAGGGCCACATCCCCGTGGCAAACCATTCGGTGCAAGCGATCTTCCAGTTGATCCTTCACGTGAGCGTTCCACACCGTGTCCCTGTATGGTTCAGGCCAAAGGTTCCGTATGTCGGTCGCCCCTCCGAGTTCCGGAGTAATCAGATAATCTACTTCATACACATCCCGCTTTAGAGGCGTGACTCCGTAGAGTTCGAACACTTTGCGTTTCAAGGAAACCGGAACCACGGGAGCGGATGGTGGGCCTCCGCAGACCTCATCCACGGTCACCGGAACGGTTGCTCCCGGAGTCAGTCGCAGATCGGGCTCTTCTCTCTGGTTCGCCGAGAGCAGGGTGCGTGATGTCGTATCTGCTCGCCGGTCGATCTGGAACGCGAGCAGCAAACAGACGGCGGCCGCTAGGCCCACCGGCGCGAAGCCACGAAGCGCTGGAAAAACCCAGCCGAATGCCGCCCCCGGCCTGCGATTTCGCTCCGACAACTCCGCTAGACGCTTCTTGAGCAACGCGCGCCGCCCGGCGGAGGGGAATAGGTCCAAATCGCGGGAGGCCAGATAATTCTCGCTAAACTCTGCCATCGTGCTTTGTAACGCCTTCAGGCGCGACACGCAATCGGGGCAGCAATCAAGATGAGCCGACATCTGCTTCTCGTTGCCAGCGGACAGCTCTCCGCTGCCGTGTAGCAACAACTCCTCGTCTGTCACATGAGAATGTCTTGTTCCCATGACCTAACCCCCATCCGCTCGCGCCAGCTTTGCCAGTGACCGCGCCAGTGACGCGGCCACAGACCCTAAAGAGATCTTTAACGCCTCCGCGATTTCCCGGTAGCGCAGGCCTTCGGCGCGCAGGCACAGGCAAGACCGGTCCTGCTCCGAGAGTGCCCGCACCACGGCCAATAATCGCCGCTGCCTTTGCCGGTTCCGCAATTGTTCTTCCGGGCCCGGACCTCGGTCCGCACATTGCCCGGGCAAACTCTCGTCAAACTCTACGATTCGACTCAGTCGCAGTTGATTTGCCGCGCGCTGTTTCAAAGCCAGATTGCGGGCTACCCGAAAAACCCACCCGCGAAGATTTTGACGCGATTTTCCCAGCCTCAAATGTTGAAACAACAGCAGGAACGATTCCTGAATAATCTCTTCCCCATCGTGAACGGATAAGCCGAGAAATAACAGGTAACGCAGAAGTCGGTCGCGCATCTCGTCGAATAGCTCCACCACCTCAACCTCGAGAGGAGAAGACGTCCCCGAATCTGCATCGACCGGCCTTGCCAGCGGCCACGTGAGAATCGAATCTGATGAAAACGGCAAGCCAGGGGCCTCCACGTCAAGACTGAGACAAAATCTGAGCCTAGCATATTCCGCAACCGCCAACCTTCAGATTCGTTGTTACCGTAGCGCAAAATTATTTCTGAACAGATTGCGTCAAAAAAGAATGTTAGATGGTTGAGCTTCCCCCGCAATTCAGCAGGGATATCGCCTGCCCCGCTTAAACAAGACAAGAATGTGAGGAGGGAAAACGTACCAAAGTAACTTACGCGGAAACGCGGGTTGGCTGGACACTGCTAAGAGGCGTATACCGGCCACGCCATCGATCGCTCATGCCAAAAGTTAGCTGTTACCTTGCGATTTTCCTACTGTTGCCGCTCGGCGTCCTGTCCCAGAGCAACTCTGGAGAACTCCGCCTGAAAATATTGGATCCCGACGGTCTTGCCGTTCAAGCCGCCGCCGAGCTCTCCAGCGACGCCATCCAGTTCCATCGCTCTTTCTCCACCGACAATGCCGGATTCGTCACTGCCCGCAATCTTCCCTTCGGTATTTATCGGCTCAAGGTGCACCAGGAAGGTTTCGCTAACTACGATGGTCTGATTGAAATCCACTCCGCTCTTCCCACGGAATACATCGTCAAGCTCAGCATCGCGGCTCTTAGTACGGCGGTTCAAGTCTCCGCCGAAAATACTCTCCTAGACCCCGACCGCGCCGGTTCGGTGAACCATCTTGACGAGCAGGCCATCGCCGATCGGCCCGCATCCCTGCCCGGGCGCTCGTTGCCCGATCTCATCAACTCCCAGCCCGGTTGGCTTTACGAAGGCAACGCAGTACTCCATCCTCGCGGCTCGGAATATCAGACACAGTTCGTCGTCGATGGCATTCCGCTCACCGACAACCGTTCGCCCAGCTTTGGCCCGGAAATCGAAGCCGATGACGTCGAGTCGCTGACCATCTACACCGCCGGGTTTCCCGCCGAGTACGGGCGAAAAATGGGCGGGGTCGTTGAAGTCAACACTCTTCCCGACGTGCAGCAGAAAACCGGCGTTCACGGCGACGTAGTCCTCTCCGGCGGAAGCTTCGATACAGCGGGAGCCTTCGCTCGCGTGCAGGAAACGTTAGGTAAGAACACCTTCGGCGCCAGCGCTTCCGGCAACATGACGGCCCACTATCTGAATCCTGTGGTCCCGGAGAACTACACCAATCGCGGCACCACGGGCGATTTCTCTCTGAGCTACGAACGCGACCTCACTCCTAAAGATCACCTCACGCTCAGCGTCCGCCACGAGCTCTCGCGTTACGAAATTCCAAACGAACAGCTTCAGCAGTTCCCCGAGGGGCAAGACCCTCCGGGCACTATTCCTCAACTCCAGACTGCCGACAATTTCGAGACCATGGGCATCGCCTCCTACGAACACATCTTCTCGCCCAATGTCCTCGCGGATCTTCGCGGCATGGTCCGCGACAACTCTCTCGATCTCAACTCCAACAGCGGCTCCTGGCCCATCGCCGCCTTTCAGCACAACGATTTCAAAGAAGGATATTTAAACGGTTCCGTTTCCATTCACCACGCGCATCAGGAGTGGAAGGCCGGTATCGAGTCTGACAATCTATTCCTTCACGAAAACTTCAGCGACACCATCACTGTAAATCCTAACGATCCCAACAATCCCTTCGACCCCGGCACCCCCACCACGTTCGCCTTCACTGGCAGCCGCCCGGATCTCGAGCAGTCCGCTTTCGTTCAGGATCTTATCCGCCTTCGCAACTGGACCATCAACGCCGGCCTGCGCTGGGATCACTATCAGCTCATCGTGAATCAGAACGCCGTTAGCCCGCGCCTCTCCGTGGCTCGTTATTTTCCCGCGGCGAACGTGATCGTGCACGGCTCCTACGACCGGGTCTTCCAGACCCCGTCCTTCGAAAATATTCTGCTATCGAGTTCTTCTCAGGTCACCTCGCTCGATCCCAGCGTCCTCCGCTTGCCCGTCGAACCATCGCACGGCAATTACTTCGAAATCGGCGCCAGCAAAAGCTTTTTCAGCCAGTTTCGTTTCGACGTCAACTACTTCCGCCGTTACGTGAACAACTACGCCGATGACGATCAGATCCTCAGTACCGCCGTCAGCTTTCCCATCGCTTTTCGCAAAGCGATCGTCTACGGCGCGGAGGGCAAGCTCGAACTCCCGCACTGGAAGCGCTTCTCCGGCTTTCTCAGTTATTCGTATATCGTGGGGAATGCGTGGTTCCCGGTGACCGGCGGCCTCTTCGTCGGCGACGACGCCGTTAGCGCCACCACTCAGCTCACCGGACATTTCCCTGATTCGCAAGACCAACGCAACACCGCCCGCGCCCGCCTTCGTTACCAGCTGACCTCGCGAGTATGGTTTGCGGCTGGCTCAGAATATGGCAGCGGCCTTCCCTTCGATTTCGAGGGGACCTACCAGCAGGCGCTGGCGGAGTATGGCCAACAGGTTGTCAACCGTATCAATATAGACTCGGGCCGCATCAAGCCTACGCTCGCGGTCGACGCAACCTTCGGCGCTCAACTGTACAAGAGCGAAAAGCTGGCGCTCAACTTTCAAGCCGACGGGGAAAATCTCAACAACCGCTTGAACATTATCGACTTCGGCGGTCTCTTCTCCGGCAACGCAATCGGTCCGCCAAGAAGTTATTCGTTGCGGTTGGCGGCCAAGTTCTAAAGGTGAGATGTTCCTGCTACAAAATGTGGGAATGTGGGGATGTGGGGACAGCCGCCTCGGCTGTCCCGCCGAGCGCAGCGAGGCGAGCAGCTGTCTAGCAGCACTCACCCGCGCTTGAAATACTGCAACGCAATCGAAGGACCCCTTTGGCAGTACACACTGCGATAAACTTCGCGAGGTGTTTCTGGAACTCTAGCTTCCCGCCACCATCTCCGCCGGAGCTCCCCCATCCACGTCGGCCTGATTGAACACGACGTTAGCTCCCACGTGCGCGGGGCGGGGAGCCAGCATCTGCTCTTTGCGGTACACCAGGTTGCTGGCGTTAAACGTGGCCAGCTCGAAGCCGTGGCCGTGAGTGATGGCGTCGGTGGGGCACGCCTCGACGCAATATCCGCAGAAGATACATCGATTGTAATCGATGTTATAAACCTTGGCGTAGCGCTCTGCGCCGCTCACGCGGTTCTCGGCGGTGTTATCGGCGGCCTCGATATAAATGCAATTCGAGGGGCAATTGGCAGCGCAGAGAAAGCAGGCAACACACTTCTCCAGGCCGTTTTCGTCCCGCTGCAGTACGTGTGCCCCGCGGAATCGTGCCTCGAAGCGGGCGCCGCGCAGCGGCCCTTTGCCATCGGGATAATTTTCGACCGTCGTGGGCTGAAACATCTCCATGAAGGTGATGCTCATGCCCTTAGCGATGGCGGCGATGTTTTTCAGTACCGGCATACTGGCCTAGTATACCGGATCACCCGTCTCCGAGTGGGTTCCGGCCCTGATCGTTTCCGAGACCCGGTTACCCGGCTTTTCGGCCTTACTTGCTGGGAGTCTGCAGCAAAATCTCACTCTGCGATGGAAACTGTATCGAACCGCTGATCGCGAAGTCCAGAAGACCATCGTGATTGAAGTCAGCAATCGCGAGCAGGCCAGAGCCGTTCGGAACCTGGCCAGCCGGTATGGTAATCGGAGTCTGGAAGGTACCGTCGCCATTTCCCAGCGCGATATTCAGGGTCTGATTGCCGGAGTTGTCGGCCGTCACCGTAGCCAGGTCGAGCTTGCCGTCGCCGTTGAGGTCTGCGATTTGGAGGTTAGTCCCTGAATCGTAGGGCAGGGCGCTCGACGTGCCATTCACAAAAGTTCCATCGCCTTTGCCAAGTAGCACGGCAACGGTTCCATTGGTACACGCGCTCAGGATGTCGAGTTTGCCGTCGCGGTTTATATCCGCCACGACCGAGGAAAGACTCGAACACGAAATCGGATAATCTACCTCGTCCTGGAACGTTCCGTCGCCATTCCCTAGTAACACGGCGACGTAGTTGCTTTCATAGCCGGCAGCCGCGAAGTCCAGCTTGCCATCTCCGTTGAAATCGCCCACTACCGGGATTCCGCCAGAGTAATAATTGAGCGTCACAAAGTCACTTCCTACGAACTCGAAAGTTCCATCGCCGTTGCCGTGCTGGAAATAAATGTAGGAACCGTATCCGTCCCAGTAGGTAGTGAGCGCGTCGAGAGTGCCGTCCCGGTCTATATCGGCCGCGACGCCCGTGCCGGCGTAAGCATTGGAGTAGGTTGGCGTAGCGAAGCCGCCTTTGCCGTCTCCAAGAAATACCACGCAAGTCTCGTTCGGACCGCCCGTTGAATCGCAGTTGGCCAAATCGAGATTCCCATCATTGTTGAAATCCGCGCTGATATTTCCCGAGAGGTGCATTGGCCCGACCGCGGAACTAAGCGTACCCGGAACCTCTTTGAAGGTGCCATTTCCCTGGCCCAGATAGGTGTCAACGGAGAGTGCTCCGTTACTGTTCACCGGCGAGATACCAAGATCGGGCCGGTTGTCATTATTAAAATCTCCGATCGTGATCTGGCCGCCTTCGATGGCCGCAGAATCTGTCGCCACCGTCACCGTCTTTGAAGGCGTTCGCACGGGCAGATAAAGCACATTCGAGGCAATTGTGCTCGGATTTTTGACTGTTACCGATCCCGTGGCGGGCGCAGCCACGGCAGCGGCCGGAACTTCGGCCTCGAGCAGGCTCGCCGAGATAAGCTTGGTTTTTAGCGACTTTCCATTCCAGTAGACCACCGACGTGGACTGGAATCCTGTCCCTCGAACTCTGAGCGCGAGGGCGCCATGTCCTGGAGCCACGCTGGCCGGAAATAAGGGCTCGTAGATAAGCGGCACTGCGTTCGACTGCGCCATCATGGCTGCACTTGCAAACAAGAGAAACAGAGACAGGAATTTGCTCATAGAAAGCTCCTCGGGAATACTTGCAGAAGTCGAGAGACGGGGTCGCGTTCAGGCCGACTTACAGCACTAAGATCGTGCTAGCTAATCACGGAAGTTTGTACCGGGTCAAGAGTCTATTGGCTAAGAATTCTTGGCAATCGCTCGGAACAGATTCCGGAGCGTCACGCGATCTCCAGCATCCGGTTGAGCGAGCCGACAATGTATTTCCAGACCAGGTAGTAGACCACTATCAGTGCGCAGTCCTGCCCGATAACCGCGGGGATAATCTCGGAATAGGGGAGGGCTATCTGCTGAAAAAAGGTGACACTGTGAGCGCCAAAGGAAATAATGCCGACGAATCGGGCAAACAGCACACCGATCGGGGCGATGACCAAGGGCAGGAGCGCGCCGTGAAGGCCGATCGGCCAGCGGCGTCCAGACCACACATACAAGATGTTCCACAGTCCGAACAGGTTCGGCGCCAGCGCCATGGGAAATACCAAAGAGCGCTCGATAGGAACCGGCACCTGAAAAACCAGCCGAGTCATGATGAATACTGTCAGTGCCGCCAACAAACCTAGAGTGGGGATGAAGATGCCCGCCATATAAGCGCGAAGATAAGGATGCTTTTTCATGATGTCCTCCTCTTACAGGTGATAAAGCAGCAGGGGAATCGCTGCCGGGAAAAATACCAGCCATGCGACCACCGCCGCGCCCAGAGCCCAGTCAAACCATTTCTCGGTGAACAATGTCCGGTTAAACCAGCCTCGCGCAAACCAAGTCTCGGACCCAGGAGGCTGCTGCAAGCGCTTCAGCATGGCCGGCCAGAGGTCGCGGCCGAGTTGCTCGTCTTCTTCTTCAACTCTTGGCAACGACTGCTTTAGGAGTCTTGCGATTCTTTCTTTCTCTGATTGATTCATGGTGTGATTCCTTGTTGTATGAGTTCCTTTCGCAGCAGGCGCAGGGCGCGGAAGACGCGCAGCTTCACGGCTCCTACAGATATCCCGAGCGCCTCGGCAATCTCCTTGTGTGGTTGTTCTTCGATCAGAGCCAGCCTCGCTACCACCTGAAGCTTTGGGGGAAGGCCGTCGAAGGCTCGCGCGGTTTTAGTCCGCACTTCCTGCGTGATTCCGGGGTCGGGCGGCGCGCTCTGCGGCAAAGGCTCTGGTGGATCGGGTGCGTCCCAGGACTGCGTGTTCTTGGCGAAAGTGTGGGACGCGCTCTTGAAATGATCCAGAGCCGCGTTGGTCGCGATACGGCGCGCCCAGGCTTCGAAGCTCCGGCCCGGATCGAATCGAGCATGAGCGCGATGAATGCGCCAGAAGGCTTCCACGGTGAGGTCTTCCGCCAGGCCGGGATCGCGCACGATGACCACGATCCAGCGGTAGACCTCAGCCTGATGCCGGCGAAACAGAGTCTCGAAAGCGTCGATGTTGCCACGCGCAAACTGCCGCAAAACCTCCGATGGTTCGGGCGGCGTTTCTCTCGACGAATACTCTCCCGGTGATAACTGTTCGAGCACGAGCATCCTCTTAACCATCCCTATACACGTACGGAGCGGGAGATGAGAATGTTACAACGACTTGCCGGTGGAGAGGCGGCGCTGGGGCTTTGCAAATGGGGCGCATTCAAGTTTCGAACCGGATTACCGATGGGAGATAAGTCGGGGTCTAGCTTCGGAGTTTCACTTACGAGGAATCGAAATGAGCGCATCCGGCGCGAGTCTGGGGGATGAACGATCCATCTCGGAGCGGCTGACGTCGGCTACCGATGAATTGCAGGATTTGGAAAAACTGGTGGTTTCCGGCGATTGCGCTCCCCGCGTTCTGAGCGATTTCCGCACCGCCGTCGACAGCATCCGCCGGACCACATGGGCGGTCCAGCAGTGGGCCGACTTGCAGCGGCAGCACCGCGACCCCTACACCGTGCTTGATGTGCTGGCTCAAGTGCGGGTCGAGCGCGCCACCCAACTCGCACGAGAGTTGACGATGGACTTGCAATCCCTGGAGTTGAACCTGGAAACCGAAGGGCTCGCGGACCTCTATCGCGCCACAAGAGGCTTGAACCAATGCCTTGCGCCTTTGTTCAAGAAAAGCGATGTTTAGCAGCGGCTAATCCAGGGATCGAGCTGTCTTCCCCATGACTTTTGCTTTCGCCACTAAAGCTTATTCAGGCCGTCGAGCGCGGCGACTTTGTAAGCCTCTGCCAACGTGGGATAGTTGAATACTGCGTCCCGGAAATATTCGATGGTCGCCCCCAGGCTCAGCACAGCCTGCCCGATGTGAACGATCTCCGCCGCGCGGTCGCCGATCACGTGGACTCCCAGCAGTTTGAGCGACTCCGGATCAAAGATGAGTTTCAGCATGCCCTGCTCATCGCCCAGCATCTGTCCCTTGGCCAGCTCGGCGTAGCGGGCCAGTCCCACTTCATAGGGAGTTTTGGCTTGGGTTAACTGCTCCTCGGTATGCCCAACCATCGAGATCTCAGGGATCGTGTAGATGCCGTAAGGAATGAGATTGGGAGGCATCTTGCCGGGAGTTCCAAACATGTGGCAGCTGGCCAGACGGCCTTGCTCCATGGAAGTGCTGGCCAAGGCAGGAAAGCCGATCACGTCGCCCGCCGCGTAAATGTGGGGCACCGTGGTCTGAAAATGTTCGTTGACCAGTAGTTTGCCGCGTTCGTCGGAAGTCAGGCCGCTCGCCTCGAGATTGAGCAGATCGCTATTGGCCTGCCGGCCGATGGTGTAGAGCAGGCCCTGGCCGTGGACATTTTTTCCGCTTTCCAGTTTGGCGAAGACTCGATCTCGCGCTTCATCCAAGCCGATTGAAACCACTTTTTCTCCCAGCCGAAAGACCGTCCCCAGTTGCCGCAGCTGAAAGCACAGGCTCTCGACGATTTCGCGGTCTACGAAGTCGAGCAGGATGGGCCTTTGGTCGAGCAGAGTGACTTTCACTCCCAGCGCGGCAAACATCGAGGCGTATTCCAGTCCGATAATTCCCGCGCCCACGATGACCAAGTCCCGCGGCACTTCTTCCAGGCAGTGAACCTGATCGGAGTCGAAAATCCTCTTGCCGTCGATGGGGATATCATCGCTGTGGGCCGGGCGCGTGCCGCAGGCGATCATCACATGCTGGCCGCGAACCAGCTGCGATCCATCGTCGTTTTTAACTTCGATCATGTGAGGATCGATGAAGCGCGCGTCGCCCTCGAAGGTCATCACATAATTGCGGCGCAACTGGGCCTTGATCACCTCAACCTCGCGCAGCATGACGGATTGCGCGCGAAAGGTGAGATCAGACATGGCAATGCGATCCTTCAGCACATAGCCTCGGCCGTAAAACGTGCGCTGCCGGAAGCCGCTCAAATAGAGCACGGCTTCGCGCAAAGTCTTGCTGGGGATGGTCCCGGTATGTACGCAGACGCCGCCAATGGTTCGCTTGCGATCAATGATCGCGACCTTCTTGCGCATCTTGGCGGCGCAGATCGCCGCCTTCTGCCCGGCAGGCCCGCTGCCGATCACCACCAGGTCATATTCGTTGGCGTCCAGCATAGTGTCTTGAAAAGCTATCACCCCGGCGGCGCGAACAGAAGTGGATTGCGCAGCTTGTAACAGTTTATTTACATGGCGCTGCCGAAATCGGCTGATGCGCGGCGCCGAGTGACAATTCGCTTGACTCGTTCCCGGCTCGGGACTACAAGACGAGTTCAGGTAAGACAAACTCAAGAAAGGAGACCGAACATGGGAGCACAACCAGTACCGGTACTCCCCTTAAGTCACGGGGATGCCATCGAATATAAGGCCTACGCACGCCACTTCGGGGTCAGTGGGGGAGCAGCCGTACTCTCGCTGATCGCCACCTGCTCCTATCCAACAGGTGGATACTCTATCTACTTCGAGCCGGGACCCGGAGCCCACCAATTCGAGCTCCTGGAGAAGGTTCCGCAAATCGCAAACGATCTCGTCACCTACTACATGGCAAGCTGGACCAGCGGCCAGCCCCTTGCCCAGCCACCCAGACATGTCAGGATCAGAGACGCCAGGGGCGAACATCACATTGAAGTAAAACCCTGGCATTAACTCAAATCGTTTTGAGAGACAGCGGGAGACGGCGCCGGGCGCCGTCTCTCGCGCTCCACCGCCCCGGATGCTGCGCTCCTCAAGTTCACACTCGCCGTCTGCAGCTTATACAGTATCTGTCCCGCCTTCCTGGGTTCGACCTGGCCCGACACGAGTCGCTGCATGACTTGCATCAAAGCCCGCTGCACGGACTTTGGATCGTGCAAGGGTGCCGATTCAAACCATCGCTGTCGGGTTTGCTCTGCCTTTTTTCTCGCGACGCGCTGGTGCTCGCGCTGATGAGAATAGCAATACCGCTTTCCCGACATCGCGGGAGAGCCGCAGCGGGTGGCGTTGTCCATCCAGTGCTGGCATAGAGGGACTGTCGCTGTCGCCATGTTTTTGTTCTCCGAATCTGGGTTGAGTGGGTTTGCGGCCCCGGTTCCCGGTTCAGCTTCAACGATCGAGGTATCCCCCCTCCCCCCCACTTTTGCAAAATCTTTAGAATCAGGCGCTTTGCAGGGCAATAATATACCTGCCTAACCAAAGCCAAAGAATGACCCGCCAGAGATGGCGGGTTTTTATTCTTGGGATTCAACAATCGCGGCAGCAAGAAGGCTCCCGTCATGACGGCCAGCGGGTTTCAG